>Ga0194132_10006679_pt1 | contig 17728 bp, 17 predicted proteins | sample TA2KigOf80mmetaG_FD_148612 | JGI IMG/M metagenome (GOLD analysis project Ga0194132, IMG submission 148612) | Freshwater microbial communities from Lake Tanganyika, Tanzania - TA2015054 Kigoma Offshore 80m | ecosystem: Environmental > Aquatic > Freshwater > Lake | place: Tanzania: Lake...
TCGGCGAGCGCGCGGGCCACGTCGCCCGCGGTGAGGGCCTCCGCGGTCGCGAGCGTCCAGCCCCTGCGCGCGAAGCCGCTAAGGACGACGCGTGCGAGCGTGTCGTCATCGGTTCCCCAGATGTGCTCGCCGAGGCGGCCGCGGATCTCGTCCTCCATCCGCGCGATGCGCTCCGCGGCGAGCCGCGGGTCCGGATCGCGGTCGGTGACGCGCACGTGGACGCCGTCGTTCTTCGCGTACGTGGCGACCGTCGGCGCCGTCGAACGGACCAGCGTGTCGAGGCGCTCCTCCACCGAGGATTCTCCGATCCCGAGGAGCTTGAGCGTGCGCGAGCGGATCGCGGCGCCGCCCACGAGCGAGGGCTCGACCTCGGCCTCCCACATGCGTGTCATTTCTCGTGGGACCCCCGGCATCGCGACGATGCGCTTTCCGCCGCTGCGCACGTCCCACCCCGGTGCGCTGCCGAGCGGATTCGGGATGGCGCGCGCGGACGGGATGAGCCAGGCCTGCTTCCGGTTGCTGGGCGGCATGACGGGGGTGCGGCCGCTGAACCAGCGCTCGAGGTGTTCCAGGAGCGCGGCGTCGATCTCGGGCGTCTCGCCGACGGTCGCCGCGATCGCTTCGCGCGTCAGGTCGTCCTCGGTCGGGCCGAGCCCGCCCGTGCAGATGACCAGATCCGCGCGCGAGAGCGCCAGGGCCAGGGTGGCGGCCGCGCGTTCCAGGTTGTCGCCGACCACCTGCTTGTGCCGGCAGTCCACGCCCAGCGCGGCGAGCCGGGTGGCCAGGTAGGCGGCGTTCGTGTCGACGATCGTGCCGAGAAGGAGCTCGGTGCCGATCGAGACGATCTCGGCTCGCATCGCGGGGGTACGATACCGACATGGCAAACGGCTATTGCGTCAAGTGCAAGGCGTCGCGCGAGATGAATCGCCGGGAATTTTACTCACCACGATTCGCGCGCGGACGTTCCCGTTCAGAGGCCGATGACGATCACCGCACGAGAGATTCGCTTTCGATCCTGCGGCACATCACAGCCGTGAGCCAGGAGGGATTCGAACCCACGACCAAGGGATTAAGAGTCCCCTGCTCTACCACTGAGCTACTGGCCCGCGTCAGATTATCGGTGAACGCGGGCCGCGGGCTACGCCGCGCCGATCTTGAAGATCTTGGTGCCGCAGACAGGGCAGACGCCCTGCGTGGCGGGACGGCCGTTCTTCATCTGGACGACCTGATGGTCCTGCCGTGGTCGCGGCGCTCCACCGCTCGATTAAGCCCCTGTCCCGCGCGCTCGAGGAGCTGAAGTCGACCTGGCCGAGTCCCGGCGACGAGGGCATGGGCAGCATCTCCGAGGCCGCCGGGCTTTCCGAGCGCGACGCCGTCCCCGGCGGGAAGGCGCCGTGAGGATCCGCTTCTGGGGCACGCGCGGCTCGATCCCGACGCCCGGTCCGTCCACCGTGCGGTACGGCGGCAACACCGCGTGCATCGAGGTGCGCGATGCGACCGGGACACTGCTCGTGCTCGACGCGGGCACCGGCCTGCGCGAGCTCGGCCTGCACCTGCTGCGCGACGGCCGGAACGGCGCGCTCGAAGTCGAGGTCCTCCTCTCGCACCTGCACTGGGATCACATCCAGGGCCTGCCCTTCTTCCGTCCCGTCGCCGACGCGCGAAACACCATCCGGCTGCACGGCCCGCACCAGAGCCGGCCGATCGAGGAGATCCTCGGCGTGGGCATGGACGAGGCGTTCTTCCCGGTGAACCTCGACACGCTGCCCGCGCACTTCGAGTTCCACGACCTCCAGCCCGGGGCGACGACCCGCATCGGCCCGTACGGCGTGCGCAGCAGCGCGCCCCTGTTCCATCCGGCGCCCGCGCTCGCGTACCGGGTAGAGGCGGACGGCGTCTCGCTCGTCTACGCGACGGACACCGAGGACCCCCTCTCGGGGAAGCCGAATCCCGTGGTCGACCTCGCGCGGGGGGCGCACACGCTGCTCCATGACGCGCAGTACCTGCCCGAGGACTACAAGCAAGGCTGGGGCCACTCGACGGTACCCTCGGCCATCGACGTAGCAGTGGCCGCCGGCGTTCGCCGCCTCGTGCTCACGCACCACGACCCCGACCGGAGCGACGAAGCCCTCGACCGCATCGGCGACGAGGCGCGCCGCGCCGCCCGTTCCCGCAACCCCGACCTCGAGGTGATCGTGGCACGCGAAGGGCTGGAGCTGCCGGTCGCGTGACCGACTCCCGCGCCACGCTGGAGGCGATGAGGTCTGTGCCGCCGTGCCTCGTGCTCCGTATGCTGATTCCACCCGCGCGAAAAAGGATGGTGTGATGGATCTCGGAATCAAGGGCAAGACCGCGCTCGTGCTGGGTGCGGGCGGCGGGCTCGGCGGCGCGTGCGCGCGGGCCCTGGCGGCCGAAGGCGCCAATCTCGCGCTCGGCGACATCAACGAGTCGGCAGTGAACGCCGCCGCGGAGGCCGTTCGTGGGCAGGGGGTCAAGGCGCTGCCGCTGGTCTGGGACCTCGGCGATCTCTCGCTCATCGCCAAGCACGTCGCCGCGATCGAGAGCGCCCTTGGCCCCGTCGACATCCTGGTCAGCATCACGGGCGGGCCGCCGCCGACGCCAGCCGCGGGGCAGGACCCCGCGGTCTGGAGCAAGCACTTCCAGTCGATGACGCTGTCGGTCATCGCCATCACCGACGCGGTGCTGCCCGGCATGCGTGCCCGCAAGTGGGGCCGTGTCATCACGAGCACCTCGTCCGGCGTCATCGTGCCGATCGCCAACCTGGGCATTTCGAACACGCTGCGCTCGGCCCTCGTGGGCTGGTCGAAGACCGTCGCGCGTGAGGCGGCCAAGGACAACGTGACCTTCAACGTCGTGGCCCCGGGCCGTGTGGCCACGGCGCGCATCGCGTTCCTCGACGACGCCAGAGCCAAGCGTGAGGGCAAGGAGGTCCGGGCCGTCGAGGACGAGAGCATCGCCACGATCCCGGCGGGCCGCTACGGGCGGCCGGAGGAGTTCGGCGCGGTGGTGGCGTTCCTGGCAAGCGAGCAGGCCTCGTACCTGACCGGCTCGACCATCCGCATCGACGGGGGCATGATCCCGAACGTCTGACCCGGCGCTCGTCGGCGGGTGGAGGACGGTGGCGGAGCGAAAGACGCGGTGGGCGAGGAGGGGGTCGAACCCTCACGCTCTTTCGAGCATCAGACCCTAAATCTGACGCGTATGCCATTTCGCCACTCGCCCGTGACGCGGTCAGGCTAGCGGGCGGTCCTCGTCGTCCCGGGAAAGGTAGATCGCGCGGTCACCCTCGTCCTCGACCACGAGGTACGTGTCCTCGTCGGTCTCGCCCACGGCCACCGAGGCGAGCAGCTTGTCGTCGCTGACGTGGACGAACCCGGCGGTGCGCTGGAGCTCGTTCGCGATCGCCTCCGAAAGGGAGTCCTCCTCGAACGAGTCGAGCAGCAGCGCGCGCGCCTTCTTCACCAGGGCGAAGAACTCGTCCGGGGCGATCTGCCGCTCGTGCCCGAGGAGGACGGCGGTGCCGAGGTCCTCGTCGCCCTCGTGGATTTCGTAGAAGTACACGCCGATCAGCGTAGTGCGTACACTCGACCGTACCCATGGACGACAAGCCGCGGACCGACGCGCCCGCCGCCCCCGCTGCGGGCGCGTCGACCGTCACGCACACCGTCCTGCGCAAGCCGGGCTCGATCGCCGTCCTCGACGTGCACGTCGACGCCGGGCGGGTCGAGCGGCAGACGGACCGCGTCTTCCAGAAGCGCGTCCGCCAGTCGAAAATTCCGGGCTTCCGCCCCGGCAAAGCGCCGCGCGCGATCTACGAGCGCACGTACGGTGCCGACCATCTCTGGGCCGAGGCGGCCGAGGACGTGATCGACGAGACGTACCGCGAGATCGTGCAGGCCGAGCGCATCAAGCCGGTCGACTCCCCGGAGGTGGAGCTCCTCTCCGGCGTCGGGCCCAGTGAGGCGCTCCATTACACGGCGACGGTCGCGGTCACCCCCGAGGTGACGCTCGGCACGTTCCCCGCGCCGGAGATCGCGGTCAAGGCGGTCACCGACGCGGACGTCACGGAGACGATCGACCGCATCCGCCGCCAGCAGGCCGTCCTCCAGCCCGTGGACCGCGAGGCACGCGACGGCGACGTCGTGACCATGGACGTGGACGTCGCCGTGGACGGCGGCGAATCGACGGCCTTCGGCCGCAACGCGCACGTCGAGCTCGGGAAGCCGTTCGGGATCGCCGGCTTCGTCGAGGGCGTCGTGGGCATGAAGGCGAACGAGGAGCGCAGGCTCGAGCTGGTCTTGCCGGACGACTACGTGCGCGCGGAGCAGCGCGGCAAGCCGGCGACGTTCACCGTCACAGTGAGCCAGGTCGGCGAGCAGGTCCTGCCCGCGCGCGACGACGAGCTCGCCAAGGGGGCCGGTCTCGCCAACCTTGCCGCGCTCGAGCGCGCCGTCCGCGGGGAGCTCGCGCACGGCGCCTTCCACGCCGCGCGCGACGAGGCCGCCGACAGGATGCTCGCGGCGCTGCGCGAGTCCTCCAGCTTGGAGATGCCGGAGATCCTCGTGCGCCACGAGGTGGAGCACCTCATCGCGGAGCTCAAGGACCGCGTGCGGTCGCGCGGGATCAACTGGGAGCAGTTCCTACTCGAGGCCCGCAAGACCGAGGACGAGCTGCGGACGGACTACCAGGGGACCGCGGCGAAGCGCGCGAAGAGCCTGCTCGTCCTCGACGCGCTGGCCGAGCGCGAGGGCGTGACGGTGACGGGGCAGGAACTCGCCGCCGAGGTCGCCCAAACGCCGGTCGCCCAGCAGGACGCCCGCGCGCTGCGCGACCCGCGCGTGCTCGCCTCGATGGCGCGCTCGATGCGCAACCGCAAGGTCGTCGACAAGATGCTGGGCCTCGACGGGCCCGAGGGCGAGAAGCCCTGGCTCGTGAAGTTCGGCGCGCCCGAGGAGGCCGACCCCCACGAGAAGCCGGAGCTGATCGTGCCCGAGTCGCGCCCGCGCGCGACCGCCGAAGGGCGCGCGGCGATCCGCGCCATGCTCGAGGAAGCGAAGAAGCCGGAGTCCGCCTCCTAGCGCCGACCCCGGCTTCCCTCTCGCCTCGTCAGTGCGCTCCGTGACCGGAGCAGCTGCTCACACGTACTTGCGGAACCACTCCACGGTGTCCTTCCAGGCCGCGCGGGCCTGCTCCGGTGCGAAGCGGTCGTTGTTCATGTCGTTGTGGAACGCGTGGTTGGCGGCCTTGTAGTTCTTCAGCGCGAACGGCGTGCCCGACTGCTTGAGGGCCGCCTCGATATCAGGCATGGTCGACGTGATGCGCGTGTCGAGCTCGGCGAACACCCCGAGGACCGCGATCTTGGTGCGCGCGAAGGCGGTGATGTCCGCCGGCTTCGGCCCGTAGTAGGGAGCCGCGGCTTTGAACGGCAGGCCGGCGTTGATGATCGCCCACGTCACCCCGCCGCCGAAGCAGTAGCCGGTGACGGCGTAGCGGCCCGCGTCCACCTGCGGCAACGCCGCGAGGTGGTCCATCGCGGCCTTCTCGTCGGCGACCTGCTCGGCCATCGAACGGCTCGAGAGCTGGGCGCCGTACGCCGCGCCATCGGTGAGACGATCGGCGCCGCCGACGCGCGACAGGATGTCGATCGCGACGGCGACGAAGCCGGCGGTCGCGAAGCGCCGCGTCACGTCCCGGATGTGCTCGGTGAGGCCGCGGTTCTCGTGGATGACCACGACGCCCGGGAACTTGCCGGCGGCCGAGGGGCGGGAGAGGTACCCGATGAGGGTGGCCCCGTCCGCGGCCTTCACGTCCGCCTTGCCCGCCACGATCCGCGGGTCGTTCGGCTGGACCGTGACGCCGTCGGTCGTCTTGGCGGGCGGAGGGCTCGCGTAGGGAAGCGCGACGGTCGGCGCCGCCGTCGGCGCGGCGGTCGGCGCGGGCGCCGCGGTCGCGCGGGCGACGGGCGCCTGGTCCACATTGCAGCCGAGGGTCGCGAGCACCGTCATGGTGGCGGCCAGGCCGCCGGTGATCATCGTCACCCTGCGCAGCAGCTCGCGCCGGTCGATCAGCCCGTCCCTGAAGTCCTCGACGTGCTCCTCGAGCACATAGCGCTGCATTTCGTTCAGCTGCACCCGTCAACCTCCAACACCATGCGCCGTGTGGATCGCGATACGTTCGAGCCCCGGCCGCGGATCAGGTCCTCGATCATCAGGCGCTCGTCCAGCTCGTCGTGAACAGGCTCACGATCGACCACAACTTCAACCTCACCATCAACTACGACTCGACCAGGTTCGCGATCGGCTACCCGGCGCTCGCCGAATGAGCCGTGGGGCGTCGTACCATGACCGAAGCGTGATGGAGGGCCGACGTATGGGTCTTGTCCCGATGGTGGTGGAGCAGTCCGGGCGGGGTGAGCGCGCCTACGACATCTACTCGCGGCTCCTCAAGGACCGGATCATCTTCGTCACGGACGCCATCGAGGACAACATGGCGAACCTGATCATCGCCCAGCTCCTGTTCCTCGAGTCCGAGGACCCCGAGCGGGACATCTACCTGTACATCAACTCGCCCGGCGGGGTGGTCACGAGCGGCCTCGCGATTTACGACACCATGCAGTACATCAAGGCCCCGGTGAACACGGTGTGCATCGGCCAGGCCGCCTCGATGGGCGCGGTCCTTCTCGCCGCGGGCGCGAAGGGCAAGCGCTACGCGCTGCCGAACGCGCGGATCATGATCCACCAGGGGTCGGGCGGCTTCCGCGGCAACACCCCGGACGTGATCATCCAGGTCAAGGAGCTCGAGACGCTCCGCGACAATCTCACCCGCATCCTGTCGGTGCACACGGGCAAGGACGCGGAGCAGGTGCGCAGGGACTCCGAGCGCGACCGCTTCATGAGCGCCGCCGAGGCCAAGGAGTACGGGCTGATCGACGATGTGTACACGGGCAAGGAGTCCCTGATCTCGCTCAACAAACAGCCGGAGACCGCGGGAGCCCGGTGAGCCGCTCGTGACGACCGCTGCGAAGGGCGGCAAGCCCTACCGCTGCTCCTTCTGCGGCAAGAGCCAGGACCAGGTCAGGAAGCTCATCGCGGGGCAGGGCGTCTACATCTGCGACGAGTGCATCACGCTCTGCCGCGAGATCGTCGACGAGGAGTTTCTTGAAACGCCCAAGGCGCGCGCGCTCGGCACGAAGATCCCCAGCCCGCGCCGGATCAACGACATCCTCGACCAGTACGTCATCGGCCAGGACCGCGCCAAGCGCGTGCTCTCGGTCGCCGTCTACAACCACTACAAGCGCGTGGGCGCCGGCCACCGCGTCGACGACGTCGAGCTTCAGAAGTCCAACGTCCTCCTGATCGGGCCCACGGGGTGCGGGAAGACGCTGCTCGCGCAGACGCTCGCCCGCATCCTGGACGTGCCGTTCTCCATCGCCGACGCGACGAGCCTCACCGAGGCCGGCTACGTGGGCGAGGACGTCGAGAACATCCTGCTGCGCCTGATCCAGGCCGCCGACTTCGACCTGAGCCGCGCGCAGCGCGGCATCATCTACATCGACGAGATCGACAAGATCGCGCGCAAGGGCGACAACCCGTCGATCACGCGCGACGTCTCGGGCGAGGGCGTGCAGCAGGCGCTCCTGAAGATCCTCGAGGGGACCGTCGCGAACGTGCCGCCTCAGGGCGGGCGCAAGCATCCCCACCAGGACTTCATCCAGATCGACACGACCAACATCCTCTTCATCCTCGGTGGCGCGTTCGAGGGCCTCGAGAAGATCGTCGAAGCGCGCATCGGGCGCAAGACCATGGGCTTCGGCGCGAAGCTGAACGAGAACACCAAGGAGACGAGCCAGGTCCTGTCGCAGGTGATGCCCGACGACCTGCTGAAGTACGGCCTCATCCCGGAGTTCGTGGGCCGCATGCCGGTCATGGTGCCGCTCGAATCGCTCGACGAGGAGAGCCTCCTGCGCATCCTCACCGAGCCCAAGAACGCGATCGTGAAGCAGTACCAGAAGTTCGTCGCGCTCGACAAAGTGGAGCTGCAGCTCACGCCCGACGCGCTGCGCGCCGCCGCGAGCGGCGCGGCTCGGCGCAAGACCGGCGCGCGCGGGCTGCGCACGATCATCGAGGAGGTCCTCCTCGATGTGATGTACGAGATCCCGTCGCGCACCGACGTGAAGAAGGTCGTCGTCACCGCCGACGCCATCGAGGGCCGCGCCAAGCCGCTGCTCCTCACCAAGAACGAGCAGTTCGACCTGGAGAGCGACGAAGCGACGACCGCCTAGGCCGGGCGATGCCGAAGTTCTTCTTCGCGAGCCCGCGCGACCTCGCCGTCCGGGCCCCCGCTCCCGGCGTCGTCGAGCGCGTCGTGCCCGCCGAGCATGCGTCGATCCTGCTGGTCGACCTCGATCCAAGGACCGTGATCGAGACGCACAAGCACGACGTCGAGGAGATCGGCGTGATCCTCAAGGGCAGCATCATGCTCGTGATCGCCGGGGAACAGCGGATCCTCACGCGCTCCGACTCGTACCGGGTGCCGCCGGGGACCTCCCACGGCGCGCGCGTGTTCGAGCAGGCGACGCAGGTGCTCATGCTCTGGGCACCGAAGCCCGAGAGTCCCTAGTCTCCGATCCGATGTCCGAGAAGTCGATCGTCCAGCTCTTCGATCTCGCCGACCGCGTCGCGATCGTCACCGGGGCCGGTGGCGGCATCGGCCTCGGCATCGCGCGCCGCCTGGCCGAGGCGGGGGCCGCCGTGGTGCTGAACGACGTGGATGGGGCCCGCGCACGCGCCGCGGCGAGCCGCCTGCGCGGACGCGGCTACAGCGCGCTCGAGACCGTGACCGGCGACGTGTCCAGCTCCGAGGGGTCGCGCACGCTCGTGGAGGCGGCGGTGGAGCGGTTCGGGCGGGTGGACATCCTCGTCAACAACGCGGGCATCTATCCGACGGCGCCGTTCCTCGAGCACGGCACGGACCTGTGGGACCGGGTCGTCGACACGAACCTGCGCGGCGCGTTCCTCTGCGCGCAGGCCGTCGCGCGACAGTTCGAGAAGCAGGGCCGCGGGCAAGCCATTCTGAACATCGCGAGCGTCGTCGGCATCGTCGGCTCCGGTCCGTCCGCGGCGGCGTACGCCGCGTCCAAGGGCGGCCTCCTCGCGCTCACCAAGACCCTGGCCCGGGCGGTCGGCCCGTACGGCGCGCGCGCGAACGCGATCGCCCCGGCCGCCATCGAGACCGAGGGCCAGAAGGGCATGCTCGACCAGGCGGCCGCCACCCGGCAGCCGGTGGGACGCTTCGGCACGCCCGATGACGTCGCGCTCGCGGCGCTGTATCTCGTCGCCCCGGCCTCGGACTACGTGACGGGCGAGATCCTCGTCGTGGACGGCGGCTACCTTCTCATGCAGGCGTAGGAAGCGCCGGCGCCTCATCCTCCGGGCGCATCCCCCATCCACAGCCATAGTCCGAGCGTCCCACACCCACTCGCGGAGGGCGTCCGTATGCTCGCGCCCGTGGCGGCCGTGCCGCGTGATCGCCTTCTGCTGGCGCGGGTGGGTGCCCTCTGCGGGCTCGTGATCTGGGCGTCCCTCACCTGGGGGACGATCTTCCGGCCCGCGGTCGTCGCCACGGCCGCGCTCGTGCTCGCGTCCCTGCTGCTCGCCGCCCGCTACGAGCCCAGCGACGTTCCGCGCACGCCGCTCGCGCGCCTGCCGGCCTTCCTCGACCTCGACGAGGAGCTGCTCGCCACCGTCTCGTACCAGATCGCGGCGGCCGTGCGCGTGGCGCAGCTGCACGGCCAGGCGAAGCAGGAGGCCGGCACGGACACCCTCACGGGGCTCGCCAACCGCCGCGTCTACTTCGAGCGGCTCAACGAGGAGCTCGCGCGGCGTGGTCCGGACCGCCCGCTCTCGATCGCGCTGCTGGATGTGAACGGGCTCAAGGCGGTCAACGACCGGCTGGGCCACACCGCCGGCGACGAGGCGCTCGTGCGCATCGGCGAGCTGCTCGCGGCCGGCGTCCGCGGCGGCGACCTCGTCGCGCGCATCGGCGGCGACGAGTTCGCGATCCTCTTCCCCGGCGCCCCGCACCCCGCCGCCGAACGCGTCATGCGCCGCGTCGCCGAGACCATCGCCTCCAGCACCTTCCTCGACGGCCGCGGCCTGCCCACGGTCGCCTGGGGCGTCGTGGCCGCGCCCCTCGAGGACGGCGACGCCGAGTCCCTCGTCGAGTCCGCCGACCGCAGCATGTACCGCCACAAGCAGCTCACCGGCCAGCAGCGCCTCGCCTGACCGGCCCAGACCGGCACGGTGCGCGCTCCTCACGGGCGGCGGCAGCCGACGATTGCCTCGCCCGACCCGGCGGTGCGCGCTCCTCACGGGCCGGGGCGCCGGCGTTGCCTCACCCGAACGGCCCGCACCCCTGCGCACCGATAGTCTTGTCCGCTCATGGACGCACCGAAGGCCGCGCTGGAGCATGCCGAAAAGAGCTTCAAGGCATCGGCGGTGGAAAAGCCGCTGTACGCATGGTGGGAGCAGTCCGGGTTCTTCACCCCGAAAGACGACGGGACGAAAGAGCCGTTCGTGATGATGCTGCCGCTGCCGAACGTGACGGGGGATCTGCATCTGGGGCATGCGCTGTCGTTCGGCGGGTACGAGGACGTGATGGCGCGGTGGCACCGGATGCGGGGCGAGCCCACGCTCTACATGCCCGGCACCGACCACGCCGGGATCATCGCCCAGATCGTCGTCGAGAAGGAGCTCGCCAAGGACGGCTCGTCGCGGCAGGGGCTGACGCGGGACCAGTTCCTCGCCGAGATGTGGAAGTGGATGGACCATTACCGCCCGCGGATCGAGGGGCAGCTCCGCCAGCTCGGCTGCTCGCTCGACTGGTCGCGGCGCAACTTCACGATGGAGCCGTCCAAGCAGCGCGCCGTCCGCACGCACTTCATCCGCCTCTACCGGAACGGCCGCCTCTACCGGGCCGACCGGATCGTGCACTGGTGCCTCACCTGCCAGACGACGTACTCCGACCTCGAGGCGAAGCACGTCGAGCGGACCGACGCCTTCTACTACGTGCGCTACCCGTGGGCCGAGCCGGTCCCCGGTGCGCCCGAGGTGATCATCGCGACGACGCGGCCCGAGACGATCATGGCCGACGTCGCGGTCGCGGTGAACCCGGAGGACGAGCGCTGGAAGGCGGTCGTGGGCAAGGAGCTGCTCGTGCCGATCGCCGAGCGGCGGGTCCCGATCATCGCCGATCACGACGTCGACGTCGCGTTCGGCACGGGCGCGCTCAAGATCACGCCCGGCCACGATGCGACGGACTTCGAGATCGGGCGCCGCCACGACCTGCCCGTGCTCACCGTCGTGGGCAAGGACGGGCGCATGACGATGCAGGCCGGCGCCCTGTCGGGCGCGGACCGGGACAGCGCGCGGCGCGAGATGGTCGAGCGCCTGCGCAAGGCGGGCCTCCTCGTGAAGGAGGAGCCGATCACGCACGCGGTCGGCGTCCACGACCGGTGCGACACCGTCGACGAGCCGCTCGTGATGAAGCAATGGTGGATGCGCATGGCGCCGCTGGCCGCGCCCGCGATCGACGCGGTGCGCTCGGGCCGGATCCGCATCGTGCCGCAGAGCTTCGAGAAGGTCTACTTCAACTGGATGGAGAACATCCGGGACTGGCCGGTGTCGCGCCAGATTTGGTGGGGCCACCCGATCCCGGCGTGGTACTGCCGCGACTGCGACGAGGTCATGGTCCCGGAGCCCGACGGGCCGGATCCGACGCGGTGCACCCGCTGCGGCTCGGCCGACACCAAGCAGGATCCCGACGTCCTCGACACCTGGTTCTCGAGCGCGATCTGGCCGCACACGACGCTCGGCTGGCCGGACCGCACGCCCGACCTGGCGCGCTACTACCCGGGCAGCGTGCTCGAGACGGGCTACGACATCCTGTTCTTCTGGGTCGCGCGCATGATCATGATGGGCCTCGAGAACATGGGTGACGTGCCGTTCCGCACCGTGTATCTCCACGGGCTCGTGCGGACCGGCACCGAAAAGATGTCGAAGTCCAAGGGCAACGTGATCAGCCCGGTCGGCATCATCGAGGAGCACGGCGCCGACGCGCTGCGCTTTGCGCTGGTGCACGGCGTGTCGGCGGGCGCCGACAGCCGCTTCAGCGAGGCGAAGCTCCAGAACGCGCGCAACTTCGCGAACAAGCTGTGGAACGTCGGCCGGTTCGTGCTGCGCCAGATCGAGGCGCGTCCGGAGGCGCTCGCCGCGTGGCCGGTGGACCGCCGGCCGGTCGAAGGGCTCGGGCCCGCCGAGTGCTGGATCCTTTCACGCGCGCAGGGTGCGGTCGACGAGTCGACGCGGCTGCTCGGGGACTTCCTCTTCGGCGAGTACGCGAGCGGGGTGCAGCAGTTCGTCTGGGGCGAGCTCGCCGACTCCTACGTCGAGCTGGCCAAGCCGGCGCTGCGCGACCCGGCCCGCGCCGGCGGCGCGGTGCGCACCCTCGCGTACGTGCTTGACCGTGTTCTGCGCCTGGTGCATCCGATCATGCCGTTCGTCAGCGAGACCCTCGCGCTCCAGCTGTGGCGTGGCCGGTCCCTCGATCGCCCGGCGCCGTCGCTCGTCGTCGCGGCGTGGCCGGAGGCGGGGCCGCGCGATGCGGCGCTCGAGGACCGCTACGCCCTCGCGCTCGACGTCGTGCGGGCGATCCGCAACCTCCGCCAAGAGTCCGGCCTCGACGTGGGCGCCCGGGTCGCGGCGCACCTCGGCGGCGAGGCGGAGGCGCTCCGCTCGCTCGCTTCCGACATCGCCGCGCTCGCGGCCGCCGACGTGCACTTCGGCGGCGGCGCCGGTCCCGCGACGGTCGTGCGGGGGACGGAGGTGCGGGTCGGCGTTCCGGAGACGGAGCGCGATGCGGTCGCCGAGATCCAGCGCGTGGAGCGCGAGCTCGCGGAGGCGCGCACGGCATTCGCCCGGTCGCGGGAGCTCCTCGCCAAGCCCGGCTTCGCGGACCGCGCGCCCGCGGCCGTGGTCGCGAAGGAGCGCGAGCGAGCCGCCGAACGGGAGGCGAGCGTGCGTCTGCTCGAAGCGGAGCTCGGCAGGCGCAAGGGCTAAGGCCCCGCGCGCACCCCGCGCGTCACTCGTTCTCCTTCAGGATCGCGTTCGCTCTGTCGCCGGCGGTCTTCAGTGCCGCGGCGGGGGTGGCCGTCCCGGTGGCCACGCGGCTCAGGGCCTCGAGGATCGCGTCGCGCACCTCCTGCTGGCCGCGCAGGTTGGGCTCGGGCAGGGCGCTCGCGAGCAGCTCGAACGCCTGCTTGCCCTGCGGGTCCTTCTGCGTCCAGAAGTCCTTCACCACCGGTGCGTCGCCGGCGCTGCGGCGGACCGGCATGAAGTACGACTGGACCGCCCACCGCGCGGTCTGGTCGCGCTCCGCGAGCCACTTCACGAACAGCCACGACGCGAGCTGCTTCTCGGGGGTGCTCTTCATCACCGCCAGGTTCGCGCCGTACTGCACCGTCCGTGCTCGGGCCGGGTCGGCCTGCGGGATCTGCTGGATGCTCCATTGGAGGCTGCCGCGCAGCGCGGCGGTGATGAACGCCCGTGTCGTGGTCGGTCCCATGAAGAACGCGAGCCGGCTGGCCGCGAAGTCGTTCTGGTAGTCGAAGCCGCGGGGGACGTACGCGTAGCCGCCCTTCACCAGCCGCTCGATCGTGCTGAGGACCGCGAGCCCCTCCTTGCCGTTCCACGCGACCGTGCGGTTGTCCGCGGCCATCAGGGTGCCGCCCATCGAGTAGACCCATGCGTTGAAGCTCGACGCGTCGAGCGGGACGGCCCATCCGTACTGGGTGGTGCGCCCGGCGGCGTCCTTCTTCGTGAGCGCCATCACCGCGCGCTCGAACTCGGCCCAGGTTCTCGGCGACGCGACGTTCGCCGCTCGCAGCATCTCGTCGTTCTGGTACAGCACGAACAGCGACCGGCTGAACGGGAACGAGAGCAGCCGGTTGCCGAATTGGGGGAAGGTGTTCGCGTCGTAGTAGGCGCGGTAGACGTCGTCCCGCTGCGGCGCGCTCATGCCGTTCCGGGCGCTGGTCAGGTAGGGGCTGAGGTCGATGACCGTGTCCGCCCGCATGTAGTCGGCGACGAACGTCTCGTACGCGTGCGAGATCTCGGGCAGCGCGCCCGACTGGATCGCGCGCAGCGTCTTCTCGTACAGCTGCGTGTAGGTGCCCTGGCTCGTGGCGGTCACCGTGATCCCCCGGCCGTTCGTCCGGTTGAACTCGCCGATCAGGTCGTCCAGCGCCTTCTTCTGGGGGTCGGACGTGAACGCGTGCCAGAAGGAGAGCGACACCGGTCCGGTGAGCTCCACATCGGCGACCGTGGGCGGCTCGGCCACGGCGGGCGGCGTTTCAGCGCTGCATGCCGCCGGGAGCAGCGCCAAGCAGAGGGTGAGCGCGCCGATGCGCACCTTGGTCAAGGGCTGCGATCATAAGGGGGCGATATGCCGACATACGACTACGAGTGCGACCACTGCGGGAACTCCTTCCACGCGACGGTCCGGTTCACCGACCCGCCCCTCGCGGCTTGCCCGCGCTGCGGCAAGGAGCCGCGGAAGGTCTTCGCGGCGCCCGCGATCGTGTTCAAGGGCTCCGGTTGGTACAAGACCGACTCGCGGCCGAAGTCCGACGGCGGCGGGTCGTCCAAGCCGGCCGACGGCGATGGAGGGGCGAAGGTGGACACCAAGACCGAGACGAAGAGCGAGGCCAAGTCCGAGACCAAGTCCGCGACGTCTTCCAGTGACAAGGCCGGCTCCGGCACCCCGTCGACCTAGGCTGGTCGACCGCCTCGAAGAGGCGGTGGGGGCCGGCATCGAGGGCTTCGCGGCACGCCTGTTCGGCACTCGCCTCCAGCCGGTGCAGCTCGCCAAGCGCGCCATCCGCACCATGGACGCGCACCGCCGCGTCGCGCTCGAGCGGACCTTCGCGCCCAACTCCTATCTCGTCACGCTGTCGGCCGCCGATTACGCGCAGTTCGAGCCGTTCCGGAAGAGCCTCGAGCGGGACCTCGCCGAGTCCGTGCTCGGGGCGGCCCGCGACCGCGGCTACACGCTGATCGCGTTCCCGGCGGTCGAACTGGCGGCGGACGCCGCGCTGCGGCCCGGCGAGGTCCGGATCGCCTGCGCGCTGCTGGACGCCTCCGGCGCCGAGGTCGCCGACGACGCGCTCAAGATCGCGGCCCGCAACACGGTCGTGCTGGATCCGGAGGCCGCGACCGCGGCCCCACAGGCCCCTGAGGCGACGCTGCGCTGGGACGGGCGTTCGCTCGCGCTCGGCTCCGCGCCCGTCACGCTCGGCCGCCACCCGCGTTGCTCGGTGGTGCTCGACGATCCGCGCGTCTCGCGCCGGCATGCGGAGATCCGCCTCCGCCTCGGCCGCTACACCCTCTCGGATCTCGGCAGCTCCAACGGCACGACGGTCAACGGCAGGGCCGTGACCGAAGTGGCGCTCGCGGACGGGGACCGGATCGCGATCGGACCGACCGAGCTCACCTTCGAGGGCTGAGTGGACTCGGCATTCAGCGTGCTGCTCTGGATCGTGCGCCTGGCGTTCCTCGGGCTGCTCTACGGATTCCTCATCCGCGCGTTCGCGTCCGTGCAGCGCGCGCTCGCCGACGAGCGCGCGGCCGTGCGCCCGGCGGGGCTTGCGGTCCTGGTCGCGCGGCCCGGTGGCGCGCGCCATCCGCTCCGCGCGGTGAACGCGATCGGCCGCGACCCCGGCGGCGACGTGGTGCTCCGCGACGACGCCGCATCCGCGCGGCACGCGGTGATCGAGCTGGTCGCGGGCGAGTGGTGGGTCGAGGACGCCGGCAGCACGAACGGCACGCGGGTGAACGGTCACCCGGTCGGCTCGCGCACGCGGCTGCGCTACGGCGACGAGGTCACGATCGCGAGGACCACGCTGCGGCTCGAGCAAGCCTGATGCGCGCGCCGGCGCTGGCGCGCGGACGGGAGCTCGTGCTCCTCCTGTGGGCGTTCGCGATCGCGGCGGCCGGCTCGCTCGCCGTGACCGGCGCGCGGACGGGGACGTTCGCCCCGAGCGCCCTCGCGGTGCCGACGTCGCTGCTCGCGGTCGCGCTGGCGCTGCACGCCGTCCTCATCGTCCGGCGCTCGCGCGGCGACCAGGTCCTGCTCCCGCTCGCCGTCGCGCTCGCGGGCATCGGACTCGTGCTGGTCGACCGGCTCGCGCCGAGCCTCCTGCTCCAGCAGGTGACATGGGTGGTCGTCGGCGCGGGCGCGTTCGTGGCGGTGCTGCTCGTGCCGCGGGAGCTCGGCACGCTCGCGCGCTTCAAGTACCTGTGGGCGCTCTTCGGCTTCGCGCTCCTGTTCACGCCGCTGCTGCCGGTCGTCGGGCAGGAGGTCAACGGGGCGCGGATCTGGATCCGCCTCGGCCCCGCGTCGTTCTCGCCTTGGGAGGCCGTGAAGCTCATCCTCGTCGTGTTCTTCGCCGCGTATCTCGAGGAGTTCCGCGAGGTGATCGCGCGCCCCCGGCGTATCGGGCCGCTGCCGGTGCCGCCGGTCGCGTACCTCGCGCCGATCTTCGGCGCGTGGGCCGTCGCGATGCTGACGATGGTCGCCGGACGCGACCTCGGGGCGACGCTGCTCTTCTTCGGCATCTTCCTCGCGATGCTCTGGCTCGCGACGGGCGAGGCCGCGTACGTGGTGTACGGCGCGATCCTCCTGTTCGCGGGGGCGCTGGTCGCCGTGGAGGTGTTCCCGCACGTGGCCGCGCGCGTCGAGGTGTGGCAGCGCCCGTTCGCCGAGGATCTCCGCTTCGGAGCGTCGTACCAGCTGGTCCAGGGCCTGTTCGCGCTCGGCGCCGGCGGCGTGCTCGGCGCGGGTTTCGGGTCGGGCCTGCCGGAGCGGATCCCGATCGTGTGGAGCGACTTCGTGTTCGACGCGTTCGCGGAGGAGACCGGCTTCGCCGGGGCGCTCGCGCTGCTCGGGCTGGTGCTGCTGTTGGTGTACCGCGGGCTCGCGATCGCGTTGCGCGCTCCCACGCCGTTCCTGCAGCTGATGGCCGGCGGGCTCTCGTTCGCGGTGGCGCTGCAGACGCTCGTGATCGTGGGCGGCAACGCCGCCCTCATTCCGCTCACAGGACTCACCCTGCCGTTCGTGGCGTACGGCGGCTCGTCGCTCGTGACGAACTTCGCGCTGGTCGGGCTCCTCGTGCGGATCAGCGATCGGGGCACCGGGGGGCGGCGGTGAGCATCGCCGCGAACGTGCGCGCGCTCGCGATCGCGGTCGGGGTCGCGTTCCTGGTGACCTCGCTCGGCGTGGGACGCTGGATGCTGTTCGAGGCGCCACGTCTCGCGCGCGACTCCTTCAATCCGCGGCTCGTCGCCGCCGCCGCGGATGGGCCGCGCGGCCCGATCCTGGCGCGCGACGGGACGCCGCTCGCCGTCACGGTCCCCGCAGGGGTCGTGTTCCGGCGCGAGTACCTCGAGCCAAGCCTCGCGCACGTCGTCGGCTACGTCTCGGCGCAGTTCGGCCTCGCCGGACTCGAGTCCGCGTACGCCGGCGCGCTCGCGGGGCGGGATCCGGCCGACGAACTCGCCCTGCTGCGCCAGCGCTATCTCGGCCAGCAGCCGACTCCGGGCTCGCTCGTCACGGGCATCGATCTCGCCGGGCAGCGCGCGGCCGCTTTGGCACT
>Ga0194132_10006680_pt1 | contig 17727 bp, 14 predicted proteins | sample TA2KigOf80mmetaG_FD_148612 | JGI IMG/M metagenome (GOLD analysis project Ga0194132, IMG submission 148612) | Freshwater microbial communities from Lake Tanganyika, Tanzania - TA2015054 Kigoma Offshore 80m | ecosystem: Environmental > Aquatic > Freshwater > Lake | place: Tanzania: Lake...
GATCTACCTGGCCGCTTGGGCCGCGCCGGTCGTCGCCCTGCAGTGGTTGGCCGGCGGCCCGGAGCTGCGCGCGCGCTGGCGGCCGCTCGCGGCCGCGGCCTGCCTGGCCACGCTCTACCTCGCCGCCGCCGACCGGTTCGCGCTCGACTCGGGCATTTGGACGATTAGCCCGACCCGCTCGATCGGCGTCGACGTGCTCGGACTGCCGCTTGAGGAGCTGATGTTCTTCGGCCTGACCAACCTGATGGTCGTCCAGTCGGTGGCCCTGCTGACGACGCCGGGAATGAGCGCCGGGCGGGTGCTGCGCCGACTTCGCGAGCACGTTGCCGGGCTCGCCGTCGTTTCGCGGGCCTGGCATGTCGGTCTAGCGGCGGCCAGTGTGACCGCGATCATCGCCTCGACCGCATCGCTGGTGCTGGGCGCCGCCCCTGCCCTGAGCGCACCGGCCGCGCTGGTGATGGAGGCGACGCCGGTCCCGACCGCGACTTGGCTGCTCACCACCCTCGGCGAGTGGTCGCGGCCCTTGGCGCTGCTCGGCGCCTTCGCCATCTATCTGGCGGTCGGCGCCCTGATCGGCGCGCTGGCGACCGCCGGTCCACTCGGCCTTGCGCTCGCCCTCTACGCGGCCGGCGTGTGGCTCGTCGTCAGCGCGTTCGGCACTCATCCGCTCGCCGCGACGATCCTCGCCGTCGGCCCCCTGGCACCGGTGGCGGCGCGCGCCGCGCTCGCTCACCGTCGGTGGACCGGTGGGAGCGCCGGACGAGATGGCTCCGCTCCCATCTCCGACGCGGAGGCAGTCGAGAGGCGGTCCGCTCTGGGTTCGACCGTGCCGCCCGGGCGCGCGATTGGCCGTTCACGCCGCCGCCTGCTCCGTCTCGCACCGCTCCTCACCGCGCCGGCCCTTCTCGGACTCTGGCTTGCCGACCGGCGCGTCCGCGACCTCGCCGACCCGGCCGAGCGGCTGTTCATCGCCCCGGCGCCGGCACCGCGCGTCGCTGGCTTCCCGGTCGATGGCCAGTCGCCGGAGGTGACGCCGCTGGCGTCGTTCTACGTCGTTTCCAAGAACGTCGAGGACCCTGCTCCCGATCCCGCGACCTGGCGGCTGCGCGTCCGCGGCGAGGTCGCCAGACCGCTGACGCTCGACCTCGCCGACCTGCGCGCGTTGCCCCGCGTCGACCTGTACGCGACCCTGCAGTGCGTTTCGAACCCGATCGGCGGTCCATTGATGGGCAACGGCCTGTGGTCGGGCGCGCGCCTGGCCGACCTTCTCGCCCAGGCCGAGCCGCGCGACGCGGCGCGCTGGTTCGTCTGCCGCGGCGTCGACGGCCACGAGGAGGACCTGCCGATGGCCGTCGCGCTCGCGCCCGACACACTGATCGCCTACGCGCTCGACGGTCGGGCCCTCGAGCGCCGCCACGGCTTCCCGGCCCGTCTGCTCGTCCCCGGTCGCTACGGCTTCAAGAACGTCAAGTGGCTCGCCGAGGTCGAGCTGGTAGCCCGGGAGACGCCCGGGCACTGGCCGAGCCGGGGCTGGACACGCGAGGCACCGATGCGGACGTCGGCGCGCGTCGATGCGGTCCACCGTGAAGCGAACGGCCTCCTGGCCGCCGGCATCGCGATCGCCGGTGCCCGCTCGATCTCACGCGTCGAGGCGCGCGTCGCGCCGGCCAGCGGTGCGCCGGGGGCCTGGGTCGCCGCCGAGCTCAACCGTCCGCCGCTCGGCCCCGCCGCGTGGGTGCAGTGGCGCGCTCGACTGCCGCTGCCCGAGGCGGCCAGCGGTCGCGTCGAGGCGCGCGCGTTCGACGGGCTTGGCGAGCCGCAGATCCTCGAGCCCCGCGCCCAGTTCCCCGACGGCGCGACCGGGCTGCACGCGCGGCCGGTCCCCGATTAGGCGATCAGATGCGCCGACCGGCCGGTCTTTGAGCTGGCGCTCCCGGATGAAGCACTTGGCCTGGCTGCCCGCGCTGATAGCGCTGTACGGTGGCCTGGCGCAGCATCGCGCGCTGCGCGCCTACGCGGCCGTGCCGCCGGTCGGCCGCCGCGAGCCCACCGATCATCCGCTGGTCACGATCGTCGTGCCGGCACGCGACGAGGCGGCCAACCTGACAGAGCTGCTGCCGACGCTGGACGCCCTCGAGTACCGGCCTCGCGAGGTCGTCGTCGTAGACGACGACTCCACGGACGCGACCGCGGCCATCGCGTCGTCGCGTGGCGCGCGGGTGGTCTCGACCGACGGGCCGCCTCCCGCCGGCTGGGTAGGCAAGCCGCGTGCCTGCCAGCTTGGCGCCGAGGCCGCCGCCGGCGAGTGGCTTCTGTTCGTCGACGCCGACACGCGCCACGCCCCACGCTCGCTGACGGCGGCGCTGGCTCGGGCTCAGGAAGACCGGCTGGAAGTGCTCTCCCTGCTGCTCGACCAGACGCTGACCAGTTTCTGGGAGCGGCTGCTCCTGCCGTTCGCCTACGCCGGCTACTTTGCCGGCGTCGACAGTCTCAACACCGCCCCAGGCGATGCCCTCGTCAACGGTCAGTACCTGCTGATCCGCCGGACGGCCTACGATCGCGTCGGCGGGCACGCCTCGGTCAGGGCCAGTCTCGTCGAGGACGTCGCGCTCGGCTCGGCGCTCGTCCGCGCTGGCTGCCGGGTCGGGCTCTACCGCGCCGACGGGCTTGCCTCGGTGCGGATGTACCGCGACCGGTCGTCGCTCTTCGAGGGTTTCGCCAAGAACGCCTTCGCGTTCGCGCGCCTCCAACCGACCCGCGGCGTCCGCGTCGCGGCCGCGACGGCCGGCGCGGCCGGTGCGCTGCCGATCGCTCTCGCCCTCGGTCGACGGTGGCCGCTCGCCGGTGGCGTCGTCCTCGCGGTGGCCGCCAGCGCCCACGCGCGGTGGGCGCGCGCCTTCGGCGCACAGGCCACCTATGGGCTGCTGCAACCGCTGGCCGGATTTGTGTTCCTGGCCGTCGCGCTGCGCGGCGCGGTCGCCGCGCTCGGCGGTCCGCGCGTGAGGTGGAAGGGGCGGCGGTACCGCCCGTGACGCTGCGGCCCCGGTTCCCGCTCCGTCTGGCGATTGGCCTCGCCGGCGCGCTCGTTGCCGGCTCGCGCCGCTCGTTCGCGCACGACGTCGGCCTTCTCGAGGCCGCGCTGCCGCACCGGCCGATCGTCGAGGGCGTCGAGAACGTCCCGCTGACCGGCCCGGCGGTCGTGGTGGCGAATCATTACCAGCGTCCTGGTCTCTGGATCGGCTGGGCCGGCGCCTCAATCGCCGGCGCCGTCCGACGACAACGCGGCGGCGACCCGCCGATCCGCTGGACCGCGATCGAGGATTTCCGCCCTGGTGACCGCGCCTGGCCCGGCTCGGGCTGGGTCTTCCGCGGCGTTGCGCGGGCCTGGTCGCTGGTGCCGATGCCGACCGGGCCCCGCGACGTCGCGCGACGGGCCGGCGCGCTACGGCGCATGGAGGCGCTACTGCGCGCCGGCGAGGTCGTCGGGTTGTTCCCTGAGGGTGTCGGCGGCCGGGCTGGCCCGCCGGGCCCGGCGCTGCCCGTGGTCGGACGCTGGCTGCGCCGACAGGCTGAGGCCGGGGCGGCGATCGTGCCGGTTGCCGTCGGCGAGCGCGGCGGCACGCTGGCGATGCGCTTCGGGTTACCGCTGACGCCGACCGAGGCGCTCGAGCCGATGGCGTCGATCCGGCGCCTCTACGGCGCGCTCGACCTCGATCCGCCGCCACGACCGCGCGCGCCGGGCCGCTGGGGTCGCGCCTGCGCGCTGCTGCGGCCAGACGAGCGTCTCGTCGTCGACGCGGGGTGCGCCTTCGGCTTCGGGACCAGCCGGCTCGCGCCTGCCCATTTCCCGATTGGCGTCGAGCGTGACGCCGGCTACCTGGCGACGGCGCGGCGCCGCTACCCCGACCTGGCGCTCGCACGCGGCGACGTCGCCGCCCTCCCCATCCGCTCGGGCACGGCCGACGCCGTGCTGCTGCTCGACGTGCTCGAGCACCTGCCCGACCCGTCGGCCGCGTTGGCCGAGGCGCGGCGGGTGCTCCGGCCCGGCGGCGCGCTAGTGGTCAGCGTGCCCCGCGCCGGTCCCCTCGCCGGACTCGACGCGCTGAACGTTTACGCACGCTTGGCCGACCAGTTCGGCTGGCCGCCCCTCGACCCGACCGAGGGCGGAGGAACCGAGCACCACCACTTCGCCGAGGGAGAGTTGTCCGCCCTTCTGGCCGGGTTCCGGGTCGAGCGGGTCGAGCGCACCGCGCTCGGGCTCGCCGAGTTGCCGCACCTCGCGCTGCTGGTGTTCCTGCGGGGCGCGCTACGTTGGGACTCCGCCTACCGCGCCGCCCGTTTCCTCGCTTTCGGGCTATCCATCGCCGAGGACGCCCTGCCGGCCGGTCCGCTCTCCTACAACCTCTACGTCCGAGCCGTGAAGGCGCCGTGACGCCCAATTGATCTTGCTGGGATCCTTCCTGGGTGCCAACTTCGCCGACGCCGCGCTAGGCGGCGCGCTAGGCGGCGCGCAAGACGACGTGCTTGGCGAACAGCCGGCACCACACCGAGCGCAAGCCGGCTCGACGTCACCTGACCCGGCCGTCGGCCCGGTCTCGAGCGTCCTGTACGCGCCGATCTGGGTCTCGGGCTGGCCGATCCGGTGACGGCGGGCCGCGCGGATTCAGCTCGCGTTCGACGTCGCCCCGCGCGGCGAGCGGCCGAGGTGGTCAGGCTGCGATTGTCCGCGGACCGCTCGGCCCGGAGCCGAGGCGGCGCAGCCATCGCCAGCCCGCCAGCGCCACCAGCACGCCCGCCGCAGCCCAGGCGCTCACCGGTACCCAGGCGACGGCCGCCTGCTCGACCGCGATCCCAACGAACGCCCAGACGAGCACCGCGCCGCAGGCCGCGTCGCCCCGCCAGAGCACCATCCAGGCACCGAGCCCGGTCGCGACCGCGAGCATGACCAGCGTCCAGACCGCCGGCGAGAGCGGCGCGCCGTCCCAGCCCATGTCCAAAAGGACGATCGACGCGTTGGCTATCGTCGCGACCGAGATCCAGCCGAGGTAGACGCTGAACGGCAGGTACACGAGCCAGCGATCGGACCTGGAGGGCGCGGCTCGCGGAGGGCCGAGCCCGGCCACGACGGCGCACAGCGAGACCAGCAGCACGACCATCGCCGCCAACGTCGCCGGAAACAGGCCGTAGTGCCAGAAGGTGACCCAGACGACGTTGGCGACGCACGACGAGGCGAACCACGGGCCCACCCGCGCGACGGCCGCGCTCCGCCGCCCTCTCGGGGTGGCCTGGTACCCGACGAACGCCGTCAGCAGGAGATAGATCAGCCCCCAGACCGAGAACACGTAGCTGGCAGGCGCAAAGAGGTTCGCCGAGAAGCCGTAGGAGATCTCGCCGGTCGTTCGCCCGTTCAGCGGCAGGAGGTTCGCGAGCGCGTTCATCACCAGGGTCACCACGAGCGCCGCGCCATTGAGAACGGCCAAGGTCGGCGACGTGAGCGGCTGCCCCGCCGCCGGCTCCCGGGACCGGGGCTCGCCGCCGACCGATTTGCCGGGCGCCATCTGTCCCCCGACCATACCGCCTGTCCCTGACCGTCCGCGTCGTCCGTCCGCGGCCGGCGTCGGCGCGCTCCACACGATCGTCTCGTCGAGGGGTTGCTGGCACTGTAGCGCCGGGTGATCGGCGTGTCAACGAATGCGGCTGGTTCGCGCAGGCGTACGAGCGGCGGCACTTTCTGCAGTGGCCGGCGTGCAGCGCGTCGAGAGAGGTCGATCACAGGACGGCTTCGGTCGCGGACGTGGCACCGTGCGAGCGGGAGATGATCGACTTTGAACACGCGGTTGCTCGCGACGGGTGCCGAGCGGGCGGTGGCGGGCGGTGGCGGGCGGTGGCGCGATGCGCGTGCCGGAGCCGCGATCCTCCGTCGTACGAGCCTGCCTCAGACGGTGCCCGGGTCGCCAGCCGCAAGCTCAGCCCGGCGTCCGATCGCGCGGATCAGGCCAGAGAAGATCAGCGCGTGCGCCGGGTAGAGCAGGTACCAATACGCGAGGCCGGACAGGCCCTTCGGGGCGAAGTAGGCGGTCTGCTCGAGCAGGGTCGTCCCGTTCGACACCGGCTGGCACCGAAACTGGAGCCAGGCCCGGCCGGGCAGCCGCATTTCGGCGCGCAACCGCAGCGCCTGGCCCGGCTCGGCCGACTCGACGCGCCAGAAGTCCAGCGCATCGCCAGTTCGCAGCTGGTCCAGGTGGCGGCGCCCGCGGCGCAACCCGGCCCCGCCGACCATTCGGTCGAGCACGCCGCGCAGGCGCCAAGCCCAGTTCGCGTAGAGCCAGCCTCGTCGACCGCCGAGCCCGCTGAAGACGCGGTAGACCGCCGCGGGAGCAGCCGCGACCGCCCGCTGACGGCGCTCGATGATCATGCCGTCCTGGGTCGTCAGGGCAATGGCGGTCGGTCCGACTTGGCCGGAGTCGCGGGACGTCGCGTCGCTCCAGCTCGTCTCGACCTGGCCAGCCTCGAGCTGCGCGAGAGCCTCCCGGACCGCGTCGGCGTAGCCGAGCGGGACGATCGACGGGAAGAGCTGGCCCGCCGTCGCGTGGCGGACGACCACCTCGTTGCGCAGGCCCTGTATCAGCGGGTGGGCGATGCTGGCCGGGATCGGCGTCATCCAGTGCACCCAGTACGCCGACAGGCGAGGCGTCAGCACCGGAACCGGCACGATCAGGCGGCGCAGTCCCCGAGCGCGGGCGTAGCCCTCCAGCATCGCGGCGTAGCTCAGAACGTCGGCGCCACCGATCTCGACGACCTGACCGACGCTCGACTCGACGTCGAGCACGGCCACCAGGTAGGCCAGCACGTCGCGGATGGCGATCGGCTGGATGCGGGTGAAGACCCAGCGCGGGCAGATCATCAACGGCAGCCGCTCGGTCAGGTTGCGGACCATCTCGAAGGAGACGCTGCCCGCGCCGACGATCACGGCGGCCCGGAACTCCGTGACCGGTGGGCCGAACTCGCGCAGCCCCTGTCCGGTCGCCTGTCGTGAGCGGAGGTGCTGAGAGAGATCGGCCGTGGGATCGCCGAGACCACCCAGGTAGATCAGCCGCCTCACCCCGTCCGCACGCGCGGCGGCCCCGAAGTTGCGCGCGGCGTCCAGATCGCGCCGGTGGAACTCAGCGCCCTCGCTCATGCCGTGGATGAGGTAGTAGGCCGCGTCCACGCCCGCAAGGGCCGGGGACAGGGTCTCCGGGCGCAGAACGTCGCCAGCGACGATCTCGATTCGCTCGGCCCAGGAACGGCTGGCGAGGCGCGCCGGCTCGCGGACCAGGCAGCGCACCCGACAGCCCGCCTGGAGCAGCGCCGGGACCAGCCGCCCGCCGATGTAGCCGGAGGCACCGGTGACCAGAACCAGTCGTGAGCTCATGCGGCTGTGCCTCCATAGACGTCGGCGAGGCCGGCCTCGCCGCACCTACTGCGTGACCTCAGGGTGAGCCGGACGACTGGGACGAGGCTCATCTCCGCCGCCGGATCGTCGCTGACCAGAACCACCCGACCCGCGGCGATCGCCAAGCCGACGCCCCCGCCCCCTGGGGCGCCAACCCGACGTCGGGCGCGGCGCCGAGCGTCTCGAACGCGACCAAGCCGCCGGCTGCACGCGCTCTTCACGCTCGAGTTCCTCCACCGCAAGGAGCACGTCTGGCCGGCCGGTGCCCGTCCTACCATGCGAGCCACCCGCCGTCCACGACGAGGGTGTGGCCGGTGACCAGGTTGGAGTCCGCCGACGCGAGGAAGATCGCGGCGCCGCGGAGGTCATCCGGCTGGGCCACGCGCCCTATCGGGGTACGTTCCTCGATCCGCGCGATCAGGGCCCGGCCCTCATCGGTGTCCCCCAACAACAGCCCGCGCCCCAGTCCGGTTCGCGTGAACGTGGGCGCGATCGCGTTGACCTGGATGTTGTGGGGCGCCAGCTCGATCGCGACGCTCCGGGTGAAGTTGACCACCCCGGCCTTCGCGGCGGCGTAAGCGCGCCCCTGGCCGCCCAGGAACGACCCGACGAACCCGTAGATCGAGGCCGTCGAGACGATCTTCCCGCGACCGCGTGGGACCATCACCCTGGCCGCCGCGCGGACGGTCAGGAACACGACGGTCAGGTCGACGTCGATCACGCGCTGCCATTCTTCGAGCGTGGCGTCGAGGAGGGGCGTCGACTGCTCGGACACCCCGGCGTTGGCGAAAGCGACGTCGACGGCGCCGAGCTGGGCGACCGTCGCCGCCACCATCCCGGCGGTGTCCGCCTCGTGCGTGACGTCGGCCGTGCCGGCCAGCGCGCGCCGCCCCCGGTCCGCCGAACGAAGTCGGCGGTCTCCTGCGCACGGTCGATGTCGCGGCCCACCACCGCGACGTCGGCGCCGGTTTCGGCCAGTGCGATCGCGAACGACTGCCCGATGCCCGCTCCGGCGCCAGTGACGAGCGCGACGCGGCCGTCGAGCCGGAAGAGGTCGAGCGCAGGCACGGCCCGAGCGTAGACTGACCGGGCCGCGCCGGCAATGGCGGGGCGACATCGGGGCGGGTCGGAATGTCGGTGGTGCATTGCCCGCGCCGAGGGCGGCCCGTAAGATGATCGGACCGGTGGCGGCGAGCACGCAAGGCGCGGATCGCTTCTTCAGCGGCGGCGTCCGCCTGGCCGGGCGACCTCTACCTCCCGCCGGACGCCCGGGGCGCTACCCAGCCGCGGCCTGAACGAAGGGGGGACCCATGGCCAAGCTGATCGCGATCGACCACGTGGCGCTAATGGTGAGTGACCTCGCGCGCGCGTACCGTTTCTACCACGACCTGCTCGGGCTCGACGTCGAGGCGCACGTCGCGCACGGCGGCTGGGCGGTCGAGACCATGACGCAGCTGCCCGGTGCGGACATCGTCGAGTACCGGATGAAGGCGCCGAAGACGCTCGGCGTCACGCTCGACCTGATCGAGTTCACCGCGCCGAAGAGCCCGGTCGGCCGCCACCCGATCCACCACGTGCCTGGCGCGCACCTCTGCTTCGCGGTCGACGATCTGCAGGGCGTCTACGACCGGCTCGTCACGGAGGGGGTCGAGTTCGTGACCCCGCCGATCAAGTGGCCGGTCGAGCAGGGCGGCTGGCGCGTGCTCTTCTTCTACGAACCGGACGGCAACCTGCTCGAGCTCACCGAAGAGGGACACGGCGTCAACGTCGAGCACGTATGACCGCGGGCTACCGGGTCGGGATCATCGGCGCGGGCGAGATCGCCTACTTCCACGCCGCCGCCCTCGCGACGATGCCGGAGGCGCACCTGGCGGCGGTGTGCGACCTGGCGCCGACCGCCCTCGTGCGTTTCGGCGACACGTTCGGCGTCGGCGCGCGCTACGACACGCTCGCGAGCATGCTGGCCGGCGAGACGCTCGACGTCCTGATCGTCGCGACGTGGGGGGTGCACCACGCCGCGGCCGCCGAAGCGGTCGCGCGGACGGGCCGAGTGCGGGCGATCCTGTGCGAGAAGCCGATCAGCCTGACCGCCGAGGAGTGTCGGGCGATGGTGGCGGTGGCTCGCGACAACGGCGTGCTGCTGGCCGAGGCGTTCAAGTTTCGCCACCACCCGCAGCACGTACGCGCCAAGGAGATCGTCGATGGCGGCGGCATCGGGACGGTGCGCTCGATCGTGAGCACCTTCAGCTCGCCTCTCCTGGCGACCGCCAACCACGGCAACTGGCGGTTCGACCCGGCCCGGGGCGGCGGCTCGACGTACGACACCGCTTGCTACAACGTCCACCACGCCCGACACATCGTCGGCGCCGAGCCGGAGCGTGTGTTCGCGGTCGGGCAGTTCGACGCGGCCACCGGGATCGACCACACGACCGCGATCCTGCTCGAGTTCCCCGGCGGCGTGACCGCCCAGATCGCGACCAGCTACGCGTACTGCTTCTCGCAGTCGGTCGCGATCCACGGGACGGCCGGCGCGCTGCGCATGGAGCGCGCCTTTAACCTGCGCCAGCCGTGGAGATGGACCGTGCCCGACCAGTCGGTCTCGTTTCGCGTCGAGCACGACGACGGCACCGTCGAGACGCATGCGTTTCCGTCGGTCAGCGACTACGTCCTGCAGCCGCGTCACCTTTGCGCGTGCCTCACCGACGGGACACCGCACCGCATCCCGCCCGAGGACAGCATCGGCAACATGCGAGTGCTGGACGCCGTGCGTGCGTCGATGACCTCGGGCGAGCCACAATACCTCAAGGAGCGCGCCTCGTGAGAACCAACCGCGTCAAAGAGCGGCTGCGCGCCGGCCGGCCGACCGTTGGTTGTTTCCTCGGGCTGGGCAGCCCCAACGTCGCCGAGCTGCTTGGGCACGCCGGTTTCGACTGGCTGGTCGTCGAGACCGAGCACAACGGCCTCGACTCGGCCGAGATCCAGCACATGCTCATGGCGATCGCCAGCTCGGAGGCCGTCCCGATCGTGCGGGTGGCATCGGCGAACCCGGTGTTCATCCAGCGGGCGCTCGACCTGGGCGGCGAGGGCATCCTCGTGCCGCTCGTGCGGACGGCCGCCGAGGCCGAGGTGATCGTGCGGGCGACCCGCTTCCCGCCGGCCGGCACCCGCAGTTGGGGTCCGCTGCGCGCCTCGCGCTACACGTTCGACAACCGCGACTATATGGACCGCGCCAACGACAACGTGCTGGTCGCGCTCATCCTCGAGACGCGCGAGGCAGTTGAGAACCTGGACGCGATCGCGGCTGTGCCGGGCGTCGACGTGATCTTCCTGGGCCCGGCCGACCTGAGCCTGGCCTACGGCGTGGACTTCCTGACCGGCATCCATCCACCGGTCAAGGCGGCGATCGAGAAGATGATCGCGGCGTGCAAGAAGCATGGTAAGGCCAGCGGTATCGGCGACACCACCGCGGCCGGCATCGCCGGCTGGATGGAGCGCGGCTGCACGTTCATGACGTACTCGACCGACTACAGCTTGCTGGCCGGCGCGGTCCGCGACGGGCTGGCCGAGCTGAAGGCGCTGCCAGCGTACGGCGGAGCGTAGCCGGAGGTTACCCGGCGTCTACCAGCTCGAGGATGAAGCCATCGGGATCCTTCAAGACGACGTGGACCGCGCCGGTCTCGAGCTCGAAGGTGACCGGTTCGGACACGAACTCCACGCCGCGGGCCGACAGCGTCTTGTACGCGTCCGGCAGCCCCTTTGTGCCGAAGCAGAAGTAGGCGTGTTGGCGACGTCGCCGAGCTTGCTGTCCGACGGCCCGCCCGGGAGAGCGATGTACTGCTGGAGGTCGATGAGGACGCCGGGCGTGTCGGGGGCCTGGAGCCGCACGACCTGCATCACGGTGCCCGGCTTGCCGGTCATCTGGGAGATGCCGTCCCCCTCGAGGCGGTGCCGCTCGACCTCGCGCAGCCCGAGCAGCCCGCAGTAGAAGGCCAGCGATCGGTCGAGGTCGCTGACGTTCACCGCTACGTGATCGGTCGTCGTGGCAAAGGTCATGGCTGACCCTCCGACGCGTGGTCCGGTGACAGCCGGCCGTCCGGCGCCGGATGGAACCCGGCTCGGCGTAAGTGTCCCACCTATGCGCCGGCCCACCCGGTCGCTCTTATGTCGCGACGCGCGTCGACCCTGCGGGCGTGCGAGAGGTCCGTCTAGCGGAACGTGCGCGCGTGTCGTTCCCGGGCGAATCGCCGCCCTGCTATGCTCACTGGGCGGCCGGCAGTTGACGCGACCCGGCCGAGTAGCGCGCAAACAGGCGCCGGCGCGGGTATTATCGCGCGGCATGCGGCAGTCCCAGGTGGTCACAATCGCGCGGGCACTGCGCGCGGTCGAGCGGCTCGCCGCGCGCGACATGAGCGCCTCGGAGCTGGCGCGCACGTTCGAGGTCGATCGCGGCACCGCCGCGCGGCTGCTCGCGACGCTGCAGGACGCCGGCTACGTCGAGCGCGCCGAGGGCGACACCGCCAGTGCTCGAGGCGGCGGCCGGTACCGGGTCGCCGCGGCCAAGATCATCGCGCTCTACGGGCTGGTCGAGGACAGGATCGAGTTGGTGCAGTTGGCGACGCCGATCCTGGCCGAACTGCGCGACCGGACCGGCGAGACGGCGAACGTGTCCGTGATGATCGACGACGCGATGATGTACGTCGCACTCCAGCGTAGCCGCGCCTCGGTCAGCGCCGTGAGTACCCCGGGCCGGCGGCGCCCGCTCCATTGCTCCGCGATCGGGAAGGCGTGCGCCGCCTACATGCGGTCTGAGCAGGTTGCCGAGATGCTCGTCCACGCCGGTATGGAGCTGTACACGCCGCGCACGATCGCGACGCCGGCCGCCTTCCTCTCCCACCTGGAGCGCGTCTGCCAGCTCGGCTACGCCGTCGACGACGAGGAGACCGAGTTCGGGATGCGCTGCGTCGCCGCGCCGGTGCGCGACTACTCGGGCGGGGTGATCGCCGCGATCGGCATCTCCGGGCCGAGCAACCGAGTCACGGCCGAGCGGATCCCCGAGATGGCCCGCTCGGTCGTCGCCGGAGCCGCCCGACTCTCGCTCGCGCTCGGCTGGGAGGGGCGCGCGCATACCGTCCCGGCGATCGGCCTGCCGGTGTGACCGGGCCGAGCGTTCGGCTCGGCCTGGTGCCGATGGGCACGCGCGTGATCACCGACGCCGACCGCGGCTACCTGGAGCGGATGCGCGCGCTGGGTGTGACGCGGCTGGGCGGGTGCTTCCCGGACGACCTGTCGGGGCTCGACGAGGCGCGCTGCGGTGAGATCCGGCGGCTCTACGCCGACGGCGGCATGCAGCTCTGCCAGCTCTGGGTCTTCGAACGGCCGCTCTACCACCCCGACGCCGACCGGCGGGTGCGCGACCACCGCCATCTCCGCCGGGCGCTGGAGCTGTGCCGCGCGCTGGACTGCCCGGTGCTGATCGTCGGCGGCGGGAGCTGCGATCCAGGCGGGGCGTTCTCGCCGCACCCACTCAACCAGACCGAGCGCGCGCTGGACTGGCTGATCGCGGCCGCGCGGGAGGTCGTCCCTGCGGCCGAGGCGGCCGGGGTGTACCTGGGGATCGAGCCGCTTTCGCTGGTCATCCTGCGCTCACCCGAGCGGATGCGGCGGCTGTTCGACGCGGTCGACGCGCCCTGGCTCGGGGTCAACCTCGACCCGGTGAACTGGATGACGCCCGACACCGCCTACTACATGGGCGACGCGGTGGAGGCGATGTTCGACCTGCTCGGCGAGCGGATCGTCGCCGCGCACGCCAAGGACGGCACGCTCGAGCCGCGCGTGCTGGTGCACCTACGCGAGTGCCTCTGCGGCACGGGGTTGATGGATTGGAGGAGGTTCGTGCGCCGCTTCGCGCGGCTCGCGCCGTGGAAGACGCTCGCGCTCGAGCACACCCCAGACGCGGACGTGCCGGCCGCGCTGGCCCACCTGCGCTCGTGCTGCGCCGCCGAAGGCGTGGCGGTCGACTAGCCCGGGACGAGCACGACCCGGCCGATCGCCTGACCGCCGCGCAGGTACGCGAGCGCCTCGTTCGCCCGCTCGAACGGGAAGGTGTCGGTCACCACGGAGCGGATCTTGCCCTCGGCCATCAGTCGCACGGTGTCGGCCAGGTCCTGGCGGCGGCCGCAGCGGGTGCCGATCACCTCGATCTCGTGCTGCGCCAGCCGGCGGCCGCTCAAGGGGTACGCGTCCGGCGTGTAGCCGACCACGACCAGGCGGCCGCCGTTGCGCAGCGCGTCGAAGGCGTGGCTCATCGTCTCGAGGCTGCCGACGCAGTCGAGCACGCAGTCGGCGCCCCAGCCCTCGGTCATCGCCCGGACCTGCCCGGCGACGTCGCCGCGACGGCTGTCGATGACCTCGTCGGCGCCCATCGCGCGCGCCCGCTCGGCGCGGTGATCGGAGCGCACGACCGCCAGCACGCGCGCGCCAGCCAGCTTGGCGACCTGGATCACGGTCAAGCCGACGCCGCCGCTCCCGACAACCACGACCGTCTCGCCGAAACGCACCCGCGCGCGGTCGACTGCGTGGAGCGCCGTGACGCCGGCGTCGCTGCAGGTCGCGGCGTCCCGCCACTCGACGCCCTCCGGCACGCGCACGAGCTGGCGCGCCGGTACGACGTACTGCTCGGCGTAGCCGCCGTGGTGGCCGCGCACGCCGAGCACGCCGGTCATGTTGGGGCAGATCTGCTCACGGGAGGTCACGCATAGACGGCAGTCGCCGCAGAAGAAGAACAAGTACGGGACGACGCGGTCGCCGGGGCGGAAGTCGGTCACGCGCTCGCCGACCGCGTCGACGACCCCGGCCGGCTCGTGCCCCATCACGAGGGGCAGCTCGGGCCGGTAGCCGAAGCCGTCGAGCAGCTTGAGGTCGGTGCCGTCGATGCCGCAAGCCATCACGCGCACGCGCACTTCGTCCGGGGCCGGCTCGGGCGTGGGCAGCTCGCGCGGCTCGAGCGGGCGCCCGAAGGCGGTCAGGACCATCGCCTTCACGTGGCGACCCGCAGCTCCTCCGCCGCCAGCTGCAGCTCGTCCCAGGTCGTCTCCGGAACAGGGATCCCCTCGCGCAGGCGCTGCTGCCGCGCGCGGTGCTCGGGCTCGCCCGGCAGGAGCACTTCGTCGGAGCCGGGGCGGGGCGGGACGGCCTTGATCCTGGCCAGCGCCGCGTCGGCCTGAGCGACGACGCCATCGGCCGGGGCGAAGGCGCTGGCGTCGATCGCCACGACGAGCGCGTTCCAGCTCGGCCTGCCCTCGTTGTGGACCGGCCAGCCGGTCAGCACGCCGGCGAAGAGCGCGACCATGACCGCGAGCGCCGAGCCCTTGTGCCCGCCGAAGGCGGTCAGCGCCCCGCCGCCGTCGAGCCAGGCGGCCGGGTCGGTCGTGGGAACGCCGTCGCGGTCGAGCAGCGTCCCCTCGGGCACCGGCTCGCCCTTCGCGCGCGCGAGCAGCACCTTGCCGCCCGCGATCGAGGAGGTCGCGAAGTCGACAAGGAAGGACGGCATCTCGCGGGTCGGGAAGCCGAAGCAGACCGGGTTGGTGCCGAGCGCGCCCCGGGCGCCGCCGTGCGGGGCAACCAGGTCGGACTCGGCCCCGCCGACCGTGACGAACGCGGCCACCCCCCGCCCGGCCGCGAGCGTCGCGTACTCGCCGAGGCGGCCGATGTGGTTGGTGCGCACCAGCGCGACGACCGCCGCGCCCTGCTGCCCGGCGCGCTCGCAGGCCAGCTCGGTGGCGAGGCGGGCAGCCGGGTGTCCGAAGCCCCACCGCGCGTCGACCAGCGCGGTCGCGCCCTTGGTTTCGCGCACGACCGCGCGGGCGGACGGGACGAGCGAGCCGTCGCGGATCTGCCGCAGGTAGTTGGGGATCTGCAGCACCCCGTGCGAGTCGTGCCCGGCCAGGTGGGCGTCGACCAGGTGGCGCGCGACGACCTCGGCCAGGTCCGCCGGCGCGCCCGCGCCCTCGAGGATGCGCCGCGCGAGCCCGAGCAGCTCGTCGGCAGGGACGGTCCTCACGAGACCGTTACGCCAGTGTGCGCCTCGGCGTACCCCTTGATCCGCCGGTACGACTCACGGGCCAGCTCGACCGCGTCGTCGGAGCCGAACGGGATCGCGCTGACCGCGCCGCGGTACCCGATCTTGCCGAGGGCGCGGAAGATCGCCGGAAAGTCGACCTCGCCGCGCCCGGGCACGAGGTGGGTGTGCGCGTTCATGACGCCGGCGTACTCGGGCGTCTTGAGCATGTTGATGTGGCCCTTGGGCGCGTAGGCGACGACGAAGCGCTCCAGCCGGAACGTGTCGGCGATCTGGACGTGGCTGAGCATGTCGCCGGCGTCCTCGATCATCCGGCCGGCCTCGCCGTTCAGGATGAACGTGTGCGGGCAAGAGTAGAGGTAGCCGATCCGGTCGGAGCGGAAGCCGCGCAGGATCTCGAGCGCGGGGTAGTGCTTTTCGACGAAGTCGCCCGGGTGCGGCATGAAGCTGGCGCGCAGCCCGGCCCGCTCCAGGTCCGGGATGATCTCGTCGACCGAGCGGCGGAAGTGCCGCAAGCAGATGTCCTTGTCGGTCGTGTTGCCGCCGCTCATCTCGGTTGTGAAGAGCTGGCAGCCGAACACGCGCGCCATCTCGATCTGGCGGCGGAACTCGGTCACGGCCTTGCCCCGGGTCTCCTCGTCCGGCGCGGCCAGCCGCGCGTAGCCGAAGAAAGCGTGTGGCCGGACGCCGTGGCTCTCCATGAGCCGGCGACGCTCGGCGAGGAAATCGTCGGCGGCGTCGAGCGTGATTCCGTGGGAGCCGAAGTGGACCTCGAGGTGGCGGTAGCCGGCGCGGGCGATCTCCTCGATCGCCCGCTCGAACGGGAAGCCGCCGAACATGAAGCCGGCAGCGATGCAGGGCTTCACGCCGCCGGCCTAATTGGGTGGGTTCTTGGCGTAGAGTTCCTTCGTCCTGGCCACGAAGTCGCCGAGCGCCATCTTCTTGTCGACCTTCTTGACCAGCACCTCGTTGAGCATGTTGGGGATGAGGAACTTGTTCGCCATGTCGCTGAAGGCGACCAGCGGCGCGCCGGTCGCGGCCAGGATGCGCCCGTTCTTGGTGATGTAGGCGATTTCCTTCATCCGCGGCTGCTGCCAGAACGGCCGGTCGAGCATCGCCTGGTACACGGGGCCGTAACGCCCCTCGAGCGACTCGACGAACCCCTGGTACCAGTCGGGCTGAAGCGACGCCTCGAGCACCGCCTTGGCGCCGTCCTTGTTCTTGGCGTCCTTGAAGATCGCGTTACCCTCGGACTGGACGGTCGTGAAGCTGCCGCCGGGGCCCTTCGGCGGGTAGGTCAGGATCGTCTTCTTCTGCAGGTCGGGCTTGTTGATCCCCAGCCAGACCCAGACGCTGGGCGGGTTCATGATCCAGGCGGCGGTCTCGCCCTGGTAGGCGGCGTTGTTGCCGCCGTCGTTCCAGCCGATCGCCGCCTCGGGGATCGTCTTATCCTGGACGTACATCTTCTCGAGCAGGTCGAGCGCGCCGAGGAACGCCTCGTCCTTCTCGGTGACGGCGAAGGTGTTGTCGTCGTTCTGCAGCTTGCCGCCGTAGGCCCAGACCATCTCGACGAAGCTGTGGTTGGCGTCCCCGCAGGGGCCGAGCGCGATGCCGTAGGCGTAGAGCGGGGGCTTGGTGACTTTCTGGGCCAGCGCGCGCATCTCGTCCCAGGTGGCGACCCACTTGCCGCCGTTGTGCTGGTCGAGTAGGTCCTGCCGGACGTGCCACGGCCAGGTGCCGACGCCGAAGGGGACACAGTACCACTTCCCCTGCCAGGCCATGGTGTCGCGCTTGTACTTCCAGATGCCGCCGGCCTGCTTCTCGTACTTGCCGACCACGTCGGTCACGTCGGTGAGCTGGTTCTGGGCCCGCCAGAAGGGGACCGCCGTCTGGCTGAGGCCGACGATGTCCGGCGGCTGGCCCGCCTGGATCGCGGCCGGCAGGGCGTCCGCGGCCAGCTGGAGCGTGTCGTCCCAGTCGAGGCTGAACCCAGCCTTCTCGGCGGCCTCCTGCCAGCGTGGTCGCAGCTTCGGGTTGAGCCCCTCGAGGAAGTCGCGGCCGCGCCAGACCAGCACTTTCGTGCCGGGTTTGGCGGCCGGCGGCGCCGCAGCCGGGATGGCCGGCTTCGGGGCCTCGGTCGGCTTGGGAGCGGCAGTCGGCGCGGCCGCGGCCGGAGTCGGTGCGACAGGCTTGGCCGGGACGGGCGTGGGCGTGG
>Ga0194132_10006681_pt1 | contig 17727 bp, 11 predicted proteins | sample TA2KigOf80mmetaG_FD_148612 | JGI IMG/M metagenome (GOLD analysis project Ga0194132, IMG submission 148612) | Freshwater microbial communities from Lake Tanganyika, Tanzania - TA2015054 Kigoma Offshore 80m | ecosystem: Environmental > Aquatic > Freshwater > Lake | place: Tanzania: Lake...
TCCGCGTGCGAACCACCGCCGCGCGGACCATCCGGCCGATGCAGGTCATTCCGCAGGATCGCCCCGGCCTCACGAGCCGCCTCGATCGCCGTTTTCAATGCGAGTTGGTAGTTGCTCATGGTTTATCGACGAACCCTTTACTTTGTTCCGAACGAAAGCCTCGCTCAATTCGAGCGACAACTCTCCGTGCCGAGCGATATCAACTTGCCCGGCGCGGCAGAATGACGAGAGCAATTCTGGCGTCACTGCAATCCTTTGGCCCTGATCGCGATGCCGCAAGCAAAGCCGTCAGTGGATCAGCCAGTTCCCGTTGCAGCATGTCCTCGAAGCGCACGGTTCGAGGATAGCCGACGACGCCTCTGAATTCCTGGCTCAAATCATCGTCTTCAGTTCGCCGATACCTGCCTTGAAATCCACTATCGAGTCAGGATTCGACTGGAAGAACCAGTCGATTTCAGTGCTGCCGGTGAGGCGATCCGCGGCGGACGAGTCGTTTTGTAAGTTCGTACTGTTGAGCTTCGTCGTCCCGTTTGCACCTCCCCCGTTAAACAGATTGGCAACTCGCATCGCGGAACTCTTTGCGCTAGTCCATTCCGCCATGATTGCATTTAAGGCGGTCACATCGCTGCTGAAAGAACTGGTGCCACCAATCAGAATGTCGTCTCCGGTATCGCCGCTCAACGTGTCGGCACCGAGTCCGCCGATGAGTAAGTCACGTCCCGCGCCGCCGAGGAGCGAATCGTTCTTGGACCCGCCGATCAACACGTCGTCGCCATTGCCGCCTTGCAGAGTCACCGCGCCCAAGGTGAAGGCAGCGGCAATCAGTTTGTTTGCCGAAGCGCCACCGGTGAGCTTGGCAGTTTCGACGGAAACCAATGTCAGCGTTCCGAAGCCCGTTGCCGCCAGCGACGTGTTGGTCAGAGTCATGTCCGTGTCTCGCACGGCCACAATTTGATCGGCGGAGCCGTTCGCTCCAGAGATTGTGGCGCTTCCGGTCCAGCCGCTGACCGTGAAGCGGTTATTGCTTGATCCACCTGTAAGAAATGCAAGGCTCAGACCGGCAAGCGTCATGTTCGGCCCATTGGACGTGAGCAATTCTGTGTCGAACAGCGTGAAGTCAGTGTTGCGAGAGACGACAAGAGTGTCCGTGCCTCCTCCTCCTGTCAGCGTGCCAGTGCCAGTCCAAGCACTGACGATGAAAGTGTTGTTCCCCGCGCCGCCGGTGAGTGCCGCCGCTTCCAGACCGGAGAGCGTCAACATGCCGAAGCCGGTTGCGGTCAGCGAGGCAGTGGCTAACGTCATGTCGGCATCGCGCGTCGCAGAGAGCGTGTCGGTTCCCTTGCCACCAGACAGCGTTCCCGTGCCGGTCCAGTTGCCGACGGTGAAAGTGTTGTTCCCCGCGCCTCCGGTCAGCGTCGCTTTCGAGAACCCACTCAGCGATAGGTTCATGCCATCGGATGATTGCAGTCCCACGTTCGACAGCGTGAAGTTGACATCCTTGCTGGCCACGAGCGTATCGGTCGTGCCACCACCGCCCACGAAACTACCCTCGCCGGTCCAGCCGCTAACGGTGAAGGTATTCGAGTTGGTACCTCCGGTCAGATTGGCGACCTGCAAATTCGCCAGCGTGTCGGTGCCGGCCCCGATCAGTTTGGTATTGGTGAGCGTGAAGTTCACGTTCCCCGATTCGATCAGCGTATTGGTGCCGGTGCCGCCATCGAGCGAGTCGTTTCCCTTGTCGCCCCGCAAGATGTCGTCGCCCATTCCGCCGTTGAGCGTGTCCGCGCCGGCCGCTCCGTTGAGGACGTCGTCACCATCGCCGCCGAGTTGCAGTGTCGGCCGTGCGGCCAAGTTCGACGAGTTGACAACGTTGACCACGTCGTTGCCGTCGTGAGTCCGCACGCGGAATTGAGCCGTCGAGTTATAGGCGTAGGAGTAAATCGCGCTGATTGAACCACTCAAGTCGAGTGTGATGTTGCCTGTTTTCGTGGCCGGATAAGTGAGCGTGACTGTGTCCGCTGCCGCACCACCGTGGACGTGGATCGTGGTCGTGGTCGCGTAGGCTCCGACGAACGGAACCGTGTTGTCCTCGTTCACAGGATCGAAGTCGTTTTCGATGATCGCGTTGCTTGGATCGGCCACGGCCAGAAGGAAATAGTCCGTGGCGGTGTCGAGAATTCCCGCGCCGGGGAGTTTGATTTGCGTCCCAATCGTGAAGCTGACTTCGTGAGAACCAACGGTCAGGTCCGTTGGGTTGCTGATCGTGACGTCGCTCAGGACCGTATCCGCGCCGTCGGCTCGTGTGTCGGTGGATTGCAGGAATCGCAAACCGAGAGAACCCGTCACCGCTTGATTCAAGATGTCGTACGTGACCGTCAGCAGATTCTTGCCGTTCGCGGTCACGGACTTCATCACGACATCGGGCGGATCCGTCGGTTCATTAACGTTCGTGACAGTCACTTGAATCGGCTGCGAAACAACATTCACGCCATCACTGACGCCGACTTCAACCTCATGCACATTGTCGCGATCCGAATCTGCGGGTTGCGCAAAGTTCGGAGCGATCCGAAAGGACAACACTCCCGTCGTCGGGTCAATTTGGAAGAGCGCCAAATCCGCCCCGCCAGTGAGAGCGTAACTCAACGTCGTGTGCTCTGGGTCGGCTGCGATGGCGGTCATGACGGTTGTTGTGTTTTCTGGAACGCTGACCGTGCTCCCGGTCGTGAATGCCGGTGCATCGTTGGTGCCGTGGACATTCTGAACCGTCACAACGGTAGATTGCCAGTCGCTATCAAATCGCTGCGCGTACGCTGGTTCGCCGATGTTTGCGGTCGCTCTGGCGAGCAATCGAGCCTGTCCGAGCGGCCAGTCGCGGGAAGACCCCGCCCATGTCCACCCGTCCGCACCGTTCGTGTCCGTTCCCAGGAGTTCGTCGGATTCCCCGACACCGTTGTCGTTCGCGTCCCGATAGAACTTCACACGGTTGACAGAATCCGTGATGGCATTCGCTTCCAGATTCGCGACCAGCGAGACTCTGTCCAACGGAGTGGCGACGGATGGGGTGACTGTCATCGCGACAATCACCGGGAATACAGGAGCGTCTTGCACATTCAAGACGGCCGAGACCCAATTCCCGCGCTGAGAGGGATTTCCGTTTTTATCGCTTTCGATCGCTCTAGCCAGAATTGTCACCGCTCCGGTCGGCCATTCGTCCTTTGGAAGGTTGACCCAACTCCACCCGTCGGAGCCGTTCCAATCCGAGCCAATGGCCTCCGAAAGAGTTCCATCGGCGTTGGCATACTCCCCGATGCCGTTGTTGTTGATGTCTCGAAAGAACTCGACATAGCTAACCGGTCCCGTGACCTCGTTGGCGCGGAGGATACCGATTTGCCAGCGAGCTGTCGAAATCGGATTCACGGTCAAAAAGCCAATCGCAGGACGGGGCGGAGGAGTGTACGCGGTCACGTTCACCACCGTCGAAACCCAGTTGCCGACTGCCCCGCTGTTGTCGATCGCTCTGGCCAACAAAGTCGCCGGACCAACTGGCCACCCCATGGCATCCGCATCACCAATCCAATCAAAAGCACTGTTGTTGTCAGTGTCCAGCAACTCATCCCATTCGCCCGTGCCGTTAATGTTGGTGTCACGGTAGAACTCGACCCTCGCGGCATTTCCTGTGACCCCGTTGGCCTTCAGTGTGAAGTTCTGTGTCTGCCGCACTGTATTTGAACTGGCGGTCAGCGTGCCGATCGTCGGACCGGGTGTTGTGCGTGCCTCCACTATCCCACGAATCAAGATCGTGAAGGAGCTCTCATCGGGATCGTTGTTTGGGATACTGATGACACCAAACTTGAAACCGGGTGAGACATTGTTGAGTTGGACGGTGAACGACACGGAAGCGCCCGGCTCCAGACTCTGGCTCGACGGGCCGTTGAGCGTATAGCCCGCCGGTGTTTCGATTCTTCCCAGAGTTAAAGGAGCGGTCCCTTCGTTGCGAATGGTGAAGAGACGATACGGCTCACTCTGCCCTTCCTCGGCCGTGCCGAATTCAATACCCGGTGCCGCACCATTGATGAGGTTCGTCGCGCCGGCAAACACCGTGATCTCGGGCGCGGCCACGGCATTCGCGACGACACTTCCACGAATCGCGATCCGGAACGGATTTTCGTCCGGGTCGTTGCTCGCAATCGCGATGTTACCAGACTTTGAACCCAGTGCGGTGCTGTCCAATCTGACCGTGAATGTGTCCGAACCGCCGGGTGCCAAGCTCGTCGGAAGTCCGTCAATCAGAGTGAAGCCAGCCGGAAGGTTGCCGATGCTCAACTCCGTCAACGTCGTATTGCCAGCGTTCAGAACCGTGAAAGTCCGAGTCGATCCGCTCCCGCTTTGACTGATCGTTCCAAAGTCGATCGGCGTCAGAGAGCCGTTATTCAAACCGCTATCACTTTGCAGAACGGAGATGTCCGGTGCCTGCGTCTGTGGCGCTGGCAAACTAAATTCGAGCCGATACGGCCCCGTTCGATCGGCGACATACAACGACCTGTAGGCTCCGCCGGCGCGAACGTAGTACGTCTGACCTTGGACAACGCTCTTGTTGATCGTTTCAGTGCCTCGACTGCGAAACGCGTCTGCTGGAGGAACGAGCTCGTTCCGCGCCCCGTCATAGAGAACTAATCGGCTATCGAGGCTGCTGCCCGCTGCGGCAGTCTGTGTGATCGTCAGATTCCCGCTCCTCGGCGCGATGAATCGAAACAGGTCCGTATCGCCGTTCGTTTCAATTTTGCCGTCAAAGGACCATGATCCCGTGCTCAGACCAACGGACGAATTCGCACCTTGAAACGTATCGGCAACGTCGTCTGCACTGCTCCCACCGGCTGGGATGGTTTTCAGAAGTGACCACTGGAAACCTGTCTGATTTGCGTTATTGATCGCTAGCGTTTCACTGCCATTCGTAGCGGCAAGGGATCGATACCAAAAGTCGCGGTCAATCGGTGCGGAAGGATTCAAATCAATCGTGTAGCGATACCACTTATGCACGTCCGAATGTCCAAGATTCTTGGTCGAGAGATTCAGGTTGATCGCTCGCGGTACGGGGATTCCGTCAAGTCCGACGGGCTGCTCCTGATAGTAGTTGTCTGCAAAATCGACATTCGGCGACACGAACGGTGCGGGATCAACCCCGTAGGGGTGGGGGTCGAGAGTCGTCATCTGCAAAAAGTCGATTTCTCGATCGAAGTTCGCCAAAAGACTAATCGCTACGCTGTTAACTACAGTGCCACGACTATGACCGATGAAATGCACGTTGTCTCGACCTTCAGTCGCTTGAACTCGGTCCAAGACCAACTGCTTCAGCCGGACTCCCGCCGCAACCGCGAAAGTCGTTTTACCAATACCATCACCGATGACATTGTTACTTTCATCGGCCCAGTCGAATAAAAGGAAATGCGGACTCCCCCCGATGGGTTGTGTTTCAGGAGGACCAAAGATCGGATCTTCGAGGATGTTCTCAACACGAGAGTTTCTGATCGCGTCGGGGCTGCTCGGCTCTGGAAGCCGGGAATTGATAGCCGTTGCCATGTCGTAGACCCAATCCGGAAAGCTGCCACCAAGCAAATGTGGTAACGGTGGTTGGAACCCGTGTGTGATGACGAACAGATCGTTTGTCAGCAGGGTTCGCTCTTCAAGTCGCTCGAACTGACACGACAACTGAGTGGCTTGCAGACGTTTCGTCCGTTGGCTCCGGTGGTACGAGCGTCGCCTCGCATAACCGGTCGTCAGGGCTGTAAACCAAAGAGATAATCGCATCGCAGTTCTTTCGACAAATGAGGAATTGATGGAACTCTCGCTTGCAGGTTTCACCGAGAGAACGAGTAACTGCGATCCGTCAGCGTTAAAGACATTTCGACGTCACCTCTGTCGGCATGACAAATTCGCGACAATGCTGTCGTCTAACGCAGGCGTGCATTGAGTACCGGTGGAGCAGGATCGCCGGAAACACCCCAGAGGTCGGGCTTGTTGATGCGGCCGACGGTGAAGCCCTGAAGAGACATCAGCCATTCGTCGGATTGACGCGAGGGGGCCAAACGCGAAGAAGTTGTGAAGTCCTTCAAACTCTGAACGCGGCCTGCTGGCGTGGAGTCCAACTGGAAATGGACGAATCCCAGCAGTTGATAGCACTGAGCTTGATTGAGGGTCAAGAGGCGTTCGTTTCGCAACAGATCGTGCAATGCTCGGTGCGTTGATTCCAACGTGGTACGGCCCTGGCCTTCGTCTTTCTGAATTCGGCCTTGGTTGGCAGCCGCTCGCAGAGACAGCAAGTACACGCCATTGTCGCGAGCGTTCGGCGGATTCAATGTATCCAGAATCTGGCGGGCTTTCGTGAACTGTGCCATTGCCGAGCCGGAGAATCGCAGCGGCTCCTCGCCATCGATCTTGTGAGTGAACTGCCGGATTTCCGAACCGCTTCCCAACTGAGCGCCGAAGTCGATCAGTAGCTTGGCTTGCAGAACGCGATGCTCTTTGGAGATTTCCACTCCCGATTCCTCGTTGAACTGGATCACCTTTTCGAGTTCGTGCAAAGCGCGGAGTGTCTGACCATCGCGAGCCATCTCGCGAATCTCCGACAACGCTCGAACTTGGATGGATGTACGCACTTGTTGCCGTCGATCGCTTTGAGCGTCTGACCGCCGAGCAATTTCTTGATTGCTGATCGGCAAAATGTTCGGTTCGTTGTGCTCGATGATCGGCGTTGGCGTTGCCTGAGCCAGCCGCAATGTTTCAGCGATCAGCCGCACATGGACGCCGCACGCCAACTTGGTCAAGAAGGAACTACAAGAATGCACGCCAACCACCAATGCCGTTTGGCGAGCGGGCTGTCCTGGCAACTGTTCCGTCTTCAGCAGGAACACGGGCGAGCCGCTCGATCCCGGCCCGGCCGCACTGTCATAGGTAATCAGTCGCCGCGTCTTATCGACGTGCGAGATCATGCCTCGGCCGATGAACGGGCTGTCCGGGTCTAACTCCGAGTGCCCCACATACGGAAAGCCCAACACATACGCCGCCTGTCCGTGCAACGGCTCCAGATTGTTGTCGGGCAGGAGTGAGAACGTCGGCGGCAGCGAGTGCATTCGCGGAATCTCGATCTCGATGACGGCCACATCTGGGCCGGTCTTGTCTCGACGCTGCGGATGCACCGTCACTTTCGACACGTCATAGCTTGGCCCGTCGCCGCGACGCACGGCTTTGAACGACAGCGGCAATTCCGGGATGGGATTTGTCGTTCCATTGGAGATTGCCGGGACTTCACCCCCTTCGATAATCCCTTGAGGCGCGTTCGTCGTTTGTACGGGAGCATCACTCGTCCCCGCAGGAACATAGATAGGCACCGGAGTGGCGTAGCTGGCCGGCTCCACGACATGAGCGTTGGTGACGAGGTACACCTTGCGACCGACGACCTTCACAGCAAACGCGGTCCCATAGCTCAAACCGAGCGGCCCGCGAAACACGTCCAACCGAAAGACACCCTCAGTCAATCGCACCACTTCCCCCGGCAACGCTTCGGGACTCACAACGGCTTCATCGGGAATCGGAACTTGGAACGTCTCCACAGACACCGTTCTACTGCGCGGTCCTTGCGGTCGCTCGGCCTGCACCGTGCTGAGGCTGGCCTGAACCACGAGACTCAGACTGATGAGGCTTGCTCCCACGATGACAAGTCTCCGCTGTCGTCTGTTCTGATCTCTGAATTTCATGACGTTCTCCCCCTTTGATTCACAAACATCCTGAAATACTGAGCCTCCTTGCTCAAAAAAGGACGAGCCAAATCCATCGACTCGACACCAGACATTCGCTTGAAGGTCGTCACGGTTGGGTTTGAACCAACGACATCCTGCCTGTTATGCAGGCGCTCTCCCGGACTGAGCTACGCGACGGAAGTGATGTACGGTAAACGCCGCAAGACATCGTGCGAGGAATCGAACCTCGGCCTCCACCCATCGGTGGCGCTCTGCCATTAAGCAACACGAGCTTGCGGCGATTGCGCGCAGCAGGACTCGAACCTGCAACTTCCAGTTCCGAAGACTGGCGCTCGATCCCATTGAGCCTTGCACGCACGTCGAACTCACCGCCGCGCCGATGGATTCGGCGCGGCGGTGCGACCCGCTATCGGGCTGAGCGTCCAAGTTGCGTCCGCTTGGACGTGGCCCGACAGGATCAGAATTGGCTCGTGGATCGACGCTGGCCGAGCCACGAGTTCCACCGCACCGGCGGGGCCGGTCGCAGTGGTTGTTGAGTTGGGTCGCAACTCTCCGAAGTAATGGCCATTGATCGTCAGCCGATAGTGGTTGTTCGTCGGATTCTGAATCGTCAACCGAACCAACTCGGCGCGAGCGACTCTGTGCTGTTGTGCCGCAAGGACAATCGGTGTCTCGGCACGGCCGGGGTTGGTTGTGGCCAACCCCGGCTGCGGTCGATTCGGATTCGCCGGGACGCGAGTGCTCCACAACAGCGGCGGTTCCCACGCGGGATTCAGGTTGAGCAATCGGTCGGAGAACAAGTCTTCGGGATCAACTCGGCTTGGCCGAACGTGCCACTGTGAAAGATGCCCAGTCACGACAAGCGCTGAACTCACAAGCTCGGAGCAAAACCAAAAATGCCCGTCAACTTGAGCCGGACCACCAAGGTGCAACACCTGGATGGGAAGCCCCAACGGCGGGCCAATGACCTTGTCGAGTCCATAGGGCTTGCCAACTTGTCGCTTCGCCCACTCCGTCAGCCTTTGCGAAGTGATTGGATGCAGTGGACCGCGAAGCGGACGTACGCAAATTCGCCCCTCATATTCCCGCAGGAAGCCAACCACATCGGGAGACCAACATACTCGTCCCGGCTTGTAGCCTGGATGATTCGACGCAGGCTTCAACTTCAGTTGCGGATCGGCAGCTTGGAGCAATCCCAGTTCGCCGTTATCCATCCGAATCACGATGCCCACATGCGTCGGCCCCGGTGACCCAAAGGCTGCGAAGGTCGCTTGCCAGACGCGGCTCTTGTTCTGAAAGAAGACGATGTCTCCTTCCCGAACTTCATACGCCGACCATTGGTCTACCCAACGTCCATCGCGCTGCCGGAACCAGCGTAGGAGAAAAGATTCCTGAACCTGCTCGCCATCCTCGGTGCGATGCTCATTCGAGTTTCGCACATTGAACGGATCACCTGCGGACAGGTGATTGAGTTCCAACCCGCAAACAACAAACGACACGGCTACGACAAAAAAGAGCCTCATCTCTCCTCCCCCCGAAGAAGACAGAAAGCAAACCAATCGCCGACAAACGAGCGGAAGCCCACTCAGCGGGGACCATCGCAGCGTTCGTCACACACTTAGACGAATTGAATGAGGCAGAACTGCAACGTCTCGCAACATTTTTTTGGATCGTGACATTTGTGCCAGGGCACCGGAGCCGCCCTCCGCCATCTTGGGTCGTGATTCACCGCAGCAGTCAGAAGTAGGTCAGACGAGATGAAGTTGGCTTCGAGGCCAAGAAAAAGACTCGCGGTAAACACTCGACTTTCCGGAATTTGCGTCGGCACGTTCAAGATTCTTGGAAGGAATCTCAAAAATCCTTTGCAGACGGATTTGGCTGGGATCGTCTATTATCAGGGCACTCCGCATGGAAGCGGGCCTGTCACGATCTTGCGGTCGCGGCAGTGAAGGAGCTTGGATACCACCTCCAGCAAGAAGACGTTCCATCATGGCCACGAATCCTCGCGAAGGATCGTCTGTTCGCCGTCCGCAAATGAGTCGCGCCGGACTCCGTCGGAAACCGAAACGCTTTCGGTTCCAGTCTCCGACGACTTGGTCTGGCATCGCGTGCAAGCGGAAATTGATGCCTACATTGACGAGGAAGAACGCAATTGGTGCGGCCTTGATGAGTTCGTGATCGCGCGCTATGTGGCTGGTGAGTGTTCGTCCGAAGAAGCCCGTCGTGTCGAAGCGGCAATCGAGCAAAGCGATCACGTCCGCGATTGCATTGCGCTCTTGCAGGAAGATGATCTCGTTCAGATTGGCCCAATTGATGCGTCAGGCGGGAAGAGTCCATCCGACCGATCCGCCGAGATCGCTGCGTATGCGGTGACGACAATGGTTTCCAAAACACCATCGGCCCACGACGTGAAGCCCACAAGCTCGTCCAAATCTCCGTGGTTGCTTGCCGTGACGATGCTCGTCGCGTTGGGAGTTCAGACGTGGTACTTCCGTCAGCAACTGGAGTCACAGACCAAAGAGAATTCCCGAATCGTTGCGCAAATCGCTGAGTTGAAGACCAACTCCACCAAATCAATGCCAAGTAACGACGAGCGTCATAAGCCCGGACATGAAATTGCGCAAGGTGATGATGCAGGGGCTAATGATCCACGGAAGTCCGCTGACGATCAGACCAAGCTGACAGATTCGGAACCACCCGCGAAGCCGTATGACGAACCAATTCCGAACGCGTCTCACGCCGTGGCAAAGATCCTGCCGATGCCGGCGTCTTACTGGAAGCCGCCTACAGTCGCTGCGTCAAAGGTCAGCGAAAGTGACACTCGCCTTTCTGTTCGTGGTCTACTCGGAATGGGAGTTCCATACAGAACGGCCCGTTATGTAAACGAAGAAGTCGTAAAGGTAGTCCCGGAAAAAGGCGCTGATGGAAAACCAGTCGAAAGGACCGTTCGAGAAACCGTAATGAAACAAATTTATGGGGGCAGCGAAACCAGGTTCGTGACGGCGTCCGTGGTAGGGCTGGCTGACGACGACTTGCTCTCATTGCCACCTATAGGCGAGTTAATTCCTCAAATCGACGAACAGAAGTCGCCTTTGGTGCAATGGGCCATAGCCGAGATTCTGAGATCAAAACAATGGAAAGACCAACATCCCATTGCCGAGATTACCGCGAAGCTGTTGCAACGAAACGATGGCGGCCAAGCGGCGGCGAAGTATGTGTTGTCCGGTGAATTGTGGGGAGAGTGGCCTCCGGATGACGTACAAATTGAACAGGGCTTGACCGACAAAAGCACATTCTCGCAATGGGCGGCGTTGTACACGCTAATTCAGCGGAAATCCGCTGCGAGGACTCTGCAGTTTTCAGACGAAACTGAATCGTTACCTCCTGACGTGCCTGTGCCAGAAGCAACAGAGGATGTGCCCTCCACGAAGTCCATCTCGCCGACTAAGGAATCGAAAGACCCGATGGGAGGCACGAACGGGGACACAGAAGGGATTGGCAAAACGAATTCTCCGAAGCTCCCGGCGACATACTACGCGCCAGCCTCGGCGCTTGTGCCGTCCGAATTCGATCTTCGCGTGCTCAAGCGAGTGAATGAATTTCTTGCGAGCAAAGAGAAGTCTCAGGTGCGTTTGGCGGCCGTGTACTTGATCGGAGAATACGGCCCTGCTGGGAAAATCTCAGAGGCTCATTTGATTCGAATTCTTGAAGAATCCAACCATCCATTGGAGTCGCGCTGGGCGGCCTACGCGCTCGGCAAAATTCGAGCAAGTTCGCCACAGGCGTTGTCGCAATTGGTAAATTCTTTGGATGACACCAACCCGCGCGTTCCGCCGGCAGCCGCATTCGCGTTGACCTTGATTCTGGCCGATACGCCCAACGCTGCGGTCGCTGAAATCGCCCGCACGAAGTTGCGAATCATGCTGCAAGCATCTGACCCGGCCGTACGACATTGGGGAGCATACGCGCTGCAGAGGCTCAATCCTTGAGTTGCGCTCTGCATCTTCCGGGGCTGCTGAGAGACAGGGACGATTTGCGCGAACGCAGCCTCGTTACTTGTCTTCGTCACGCAATCGGCGCTTCAGAAAGGCAATTACTTCTCGCTGCCAACCATACGCGGTCTCGACAGAGATCCCCAACCGCCGCGCCACTTCTTTCCATTCGAGGCCCATTTCAAACCGCAGTCGGTATAACTCTCGATGCTGTGGAGATAGCTCTTGGACGACGTCTCGCAATCGCTGAAGCGATTCTGACCCAACCTTACTGATGTGCGAATCGTCGGGGTGGTCGATGTCATCTGGCAAGGGTGCCGGCCTTGACCGACGGCGATTCCATTCAATGACGATGCGCGACGCAAGAACTTTCAACCATCGACAAAACGGACCTCGGTCGTTCCGTGCGAGCCAGACGTGTAATCGCGGATGATCTTTCGGACCAAAGACTTTTTTCCAAACATCCTGCCGACAGTCTTCTGCTTCGCTATGGTGGTCTGACCGCAAACCACGGCGAGCCTTGTTCATCACCATCGGGTCAAATCGGGCGATCAATTCACTGCTGGCAAGTTGGTCTCCTGTCGTCCAACGACGAATCCGACTCACGCAGTCAAATCGTTCCTGTTGGCAGTCACACAGTGTCGGACTTGTTCTCGCTTCGATCGAAGACATTCCGCTGCTCCTGGGGATGGCACAGGTTGCGAAGTCGTTGGGCGATGACCGAAAGGCCTCCGTGACGAAAGTCTGTCCCAAAATGTCGCAACATTCTACAACGTCGGCTGGCGTTCAGCCAGCGTCCAGTGGGTTTTCGGGCTTCAGATCGGCTGCCACGAAAGAGACTTCAACGGAGATGCCGGGAACGAAATCACGACGAATGTTGGCCGAATTGCAAAATCTTCAGAAAAATTTGCAGACCGACAAATACCGCTTCGTCTTTTCTGATAGCCACCGATAGTTTGGTGTCACAACAGGAGAGGCAGAACAATGATCGCCAAATTCGGTTTTCGCCTTGCCGTTCTCACGGCAGCCCTCGTTAGTGCGGCTTCGACGGCTCAGGCCCAATGGTTCTATGACGGTGCTTACGCTTGGACGTACCATCCGACCAATCCCAATCGCTACAGCACTTGGTATCAGCCGGTGCCTGCAACTGCGCCGGCTCGACAAGTCATCGAGGTCGAATTCCTCAACGACTCAGGCGAGTCGGTCAAGCTGTATTGCGACCGCAAAGTGGTCACTGAAGTTCCAGACGGCGGTCGCAAGAAATTTCGAGCCTACGCAGGCGACATCCTTCTCCATGCGTTCAAGCAGGACTCGCAAACTTGGTCCGCTCTGCCAGCCCACCAGCATGGCGATTTCACATGGCGACTCAAAGGAAGTGCGATCGCAAAGGCGTCTGCGACCAAATCAGGCTACGAAGGACCGGCACGAACTGATCGGCCCACTGACAGAAACGAGTGGGTCGAAATTCCCAAAAAGGAAGCGTCAGAGAACTCTGCTGGGACGACCGCGCCAAAACCGTCCTCTCAACCAGAGAAGATACAGAAGATACAACTGAACCCAGAACCAAGACGGATTCAACGGCAGAAGCAATACGACGATTTCTTACCTCCGCTCCAATGATCTCGTGCGTGGATTAGTTGAAGTGCGATTACGGTTCGTTCGATTTGGCTGAGTCTATTCTTGGCCTCGAAGTGAGCGCCGGCAGCAGTCTTAAGCAATGCCTCAAGGATTTGGAGGGTCAATCGTGAACTGCCCCAGTTGCAAAAAAGAAGTTGCGGCTGATTCGTATTTTTGTCTTTGGTGTAGCCGCTTCCTGCCTGCGCCAGAGATAGGAATCAAGGCTGGGCTTTTCAGTCGTTGGGTCGCGTGGGTCATCGACCCTCTGCTCGCATTCCTGTTGTGGGGAGTGGCAGTCACGGTGCTGGCGAGTTTCGCTCCTGAGTTAGGCGCACTTGGAGCGATCGTCTTCCCGCTAGGTTACAGCCTCTGGTTCTTGGTCTTGTTCGGCGAGGGGCTGACACCTGGGAAGAAACTATTAGGGCTTCAAGTCGTGCATCACCAGACCGGCGAGATTCCGGGTTTCATCACAATGTTTTTGCGTGAAATCGTCGGCAGGTTCCTAAGTGGTCTCTTCTTTGGGTTGGGGTATTTTTGGGCGATCATCGACAAGAACGCCCAAGCATGGCACGACAAATTGGCAGGCACCGTCGTCGTCAAAACAGGGAAAAACCGACTCGCCGCAACATTTCTAGTAATGGCAGTAGCTGTTCCCGCCGTTTGTGGAATCGGTGTAGTTCTCTCGACGACGTTTCGAGAAGGATCATTTCCATCTTCTGGTTCATCGCAGGGAACTGTGCCGTCCACTTCGCCGTTTTCAACACATCGGAAAGACGATCAGATAAATAATGGCTCTCAATCGTCGAGAAGTACGCGCAGTTCACAACCTCTTTCAACATCAGACGGTGGCGGAACTTCGTCACGGGCTCAAACTTCGTCCCGTGTAGGCAGTCGACCGATGGACAGAGAACGGCGTTACGCTGCCGAAAAAGGTCAACCCGTAGAAGAGATCCCCGGCGAAGCAGTTGCGATTCGAGAGCAGACTCGCGCTGACTTCTCTAAAGAGCAACCCACGCCAATCCGCACAGAAGATCAATGGGCGAATCGCCGTGGCCAGGCAATTGAATTAAGCCTGCGTTGGTTGGCATCGCATCAAAATCCTGAAGGGTACTGGGATGCTGACGGCTTTAGTGCTATGTGTCCTTCGGGGGATCGGTGCGACGGGCCTGCTGGGCGAGTCAAAATTGATGAGGAAGGCGTTGATCGGCAGAACGCTGGCAAGAATGCGGACTCAGGCATCACAGCTCTAGCGCTTTTGGCGTTTCTCGGCGGTGGGTATACGCACGAGGAAGGGATGTATGCAGACCAGATCGATCGCAGTCTCAGTTGGATGATTCGCCAGCAACGGAGCAATGGTGATTTGGGCGGCCAAGCGACTCATTTTGAAAGAATGTATTGTCATGCAATTGCGACTTATGCGTTAGCTGCTGCGGTCAGCATTGCGCATGACCCTGCCTCGCAAGGACGCCTACTTGAACCCCTGCGCCGAGCAGTCGCTTACAGTCTCGACAATCAGAATCCAGATGGCGGTTGGCGATACACGAGCGGGCAATCAAGCGACATGAGCGTCTTCGGATGGCAACTGATTGCATTAAGGTGCGCCGAGGTTGCGGGCGTTTCTATCTCTGATAGTGCGAAGGCCAAGATGGTCCAATTCCTAAAGGACCGAAGCCTCGGTCAGAACAGGGGCTTGGCAGGATATCGGCTCGTTGGCGGTCAACCACAGCCTGAAAGCGAGTCGATGACGGCGGCAGCATTTTTTGGCAAGCAAATGCTGGGTATCACTCGAGAGAACCCCAGTTGTACTGAGGCTTCAAACTACTTAGTCCAGCGGCTGCCGAGGCCATCGAGGCATAACCTTTACTATTGGTACTTCGGCACGCTCGCCATGAACCAATACGGAGGTGATCAATGGCGACAGTGGAACGAGGCTTTACACGACGCCATCATTCCAGCCCAGAGGCAAACCGGGCACGCCGCTGGGAGTTGGGATCCTTTGCCACCTTGGGGCGAATATGGCGGACGAATTTTCTCGACTGCCGAGAGCACGTTGTGTCTCGAAGTCAGCAATCAATACTTGCCCGTGTACAAGGTGGGGCGAAATTAAGTGGGCACAAATCGGATTGCTGACGTGAAAAAGACACCGGAGCAATTGCTTCCCGCCCCATTGAGTCGTGCCGTTTTCTCGCCGGGGCGGGCCTGTCGCGCCGGCCGTTTCACCGTAGAGCAGCCTAACAAATGGCGGAGTGAGTCATGGACTCTCGTTCTGATGACGAAGCTGATCTCGCAAGACTCCTTGAAGAGCTTGAAAACTCGGACGGCTCCATTCGTGAGCGTGCCGCTTTGGAAGTCTCCAAGGTCAATCTGGAGCCGATGACCGCTGTCGCGATTTATTTGCGATTGCTCGCCGACTCTGAGAGCGAGATACGTGGACTCGCTGCGACGTCGCTGGGATCGCTCGGACCACTGGCATCAGAATCGGTTCCGCACCTTCGGAGAATGATGCGGGATGATTGGTCAGGTGAGGTTCGTATCGCCGCAGCGAAGGCCCTTTGGAAAATTGATGACCGAACAACAGAGGAAGCAATTCAGCTTTTGACTCCCGTCGTCATGAACCTAGACAGCGGTGAAAGGTGGGAAGCGGCCGCCGCGCTATCCGAAATCGGGTTGCCGGCCAAGACCGCCATTGATGGATTGGTCGAGCATTTCGTCGCGAGCTTTGAACACGGTCCTGAGGACTCCTACTATGACGGCTACTTTTCGCGGATCGATATCATCAACCTGCTCGAAGAGCTTGGCGGCTGCACGGTCGAACAACTCCGTCGTCTCATTGCAGTCAGTGAGTGGGAAGGACATCCGGAGATCGTGATGAATCTCATGAAGAATCGGCCAGACATCCCGACCGACTTCATCCTCCATTTCATTGAGCATACCCAGGACGAGGACGCACACCGTCAACTCTTGGGAATTCTGGACGGGAGAACGGACTGGACTACGGAACAAGCATTGCCGGCCTTTGAGCATGCCATTTGTTTTGACCTTGGGGAACCACTGGATACGAATGCGTGGCATTGCATCAACTTGCTAGATAAACGAAACGACTGCTCCGCCGAGCATTTGGTGATTCTGTATGAAAAATACTGGTCTCGGAATGATTGCCTCGGCGAGGTCATTTTTCACGCAATTGAGCGGCGGCTTGCAATTTATCCATCCTCGCGAATTACCGACCGAATAACCGAGGTGCTCGCGAAAAGTCAAAACTCACAAGCCCGTGGCATTCTTGATCGGGAATTGAAGAAGCGAGACACGCCGCCCGATTCTCCGTAGAGCAGCGTGGTAAGCGAGTTCCAACTATGAGCGGTTACATTGAACTGTATGACCTCGTTGAGCGTCTGCGATTAGAGAAACCCTTGTCCGCCGAGGACGAATTAGATTGTGTTCGTCGCGCCGCAGGGATCAGCACCACCGCGTATCTTGAGTACTCGACACTCCACTTATACTGCCTCAAACATCCGAGGGACGAAATACGCGGGTTCGCCGAATATTTTCGCAAAGAGGCAATCAATGACGTTTTTAGTTTTGAATGTGCGGTTGAAGCCATCCACTTTTTGGCCGAGACGCCAGAAGAGGTAGACGAGCTTGTGCTCTCAATGTTTTGCTTCGCTAGCATGACGGAATCACTTGAGCAAATGGTTGAAGCCGTGTGTCGGTATCGGCATGACGATGCGGACCTCCGGGAGTGGATCGACGAAATCAAATCGAAAACGTCGACACGATCGGATTTCGAGACAATCAAGAACAAGATCGCAGACGACCGTTTTGACTCGAATGCACCCGGCGTGCGGATTCTCTCATCGTTTGCGGACGAAATGCTCGCATCCCTTGATCGTCGTGACTGACCAATGTTCTTCTTCTACCCGCCCCATTGAGTCGTGCCGTGAATCCTCGCCGGGGCGGGCCTGCCGCGACTCGTGAGTGCGATAATCCCTTCGGTTCCGTAGACCGTCGAAAATCCCGTGAAAACAAGGGTTTTTCGAGTTTGGTTGCACAAAAGGTTGCAACAGATACCCCAGAAAACGGCTGCGAACGGCTGATATCGGTTGCTGAAAGTGATTCAGAACTGGCTCGGCTGGTGGCAGCGTGGCCGATGCTTTCTGCGGTCGTGAAGCGAATGATTCTGGCGGCCCTCGACTCTCCCGGTGGATGAGTCACGGCACCGCGAAGTGCTCGATAGACTGGCGGCCGGTCGGACCACATAGCGCGGTTCAACGAATGTGTCAGACTCCAGCTTAATAGCGAGTTGCGACAATAGCATGGCCGCCAAATTCTTCCACCCTGCGAAGGGCTATGATTTCCTCGGAGAG
>Ga0194132_10006685_pt1 | contig 17721 bp, 16 predicted proteins | sample TA2KigOf80mmetaG_FD_148612 | JGI IMG/M metagenome (GOLD analysis project Ga0194132, IMG submission 148612) | Freshwater microbial communities from Lake Tanganyika, Tanzania - TA2015054 Kigoma Offshore 80m | ecosystem: Environmental > Aquatic > Freshwater > Lake | place: Tanzania: Lake...
ACACCTCGTAGACCAGCGCCGTGAAGCCGACGAGCGCGTAGGCGACGAGGAGCACGATCGTCGGCGGAACCTCGGGCGTCGGGACGTCGTGCGGCGGAACCTCGGGCGTCGGGACGTCGTGCGGCGCGAGCGCGCTCGCTGGCGTCCGCTCGGCGGGCGGGCTCGCCGGGGCCGCGACGGGCGCGCGCACGTCGCCAGTCGCGCGCCCGAGCAGCAGCAGAGCGACGACGCCGACCGCGACGTCGAGCAGCGCGCCGAACACGTTCGACCCCCACAGCCCGAGCCCGGGAAAGAGCACGAAGGCGGTCGCGAAGACGCCCGCCACCGCGCCGAGCGTGTTGATGCCGTACAGCAGGCCCGTGCGGGAGCCGATCGCGGGGTCGTCGCGCGTCACCGCCGCGACCACGATCGGCAGCGTGGCGCCCATGAGGATCGTCGGTACGAGGAGCACGAGAAGTGCGACGCCGAACCGTCCCAGCACGAGGCCCCAGGGGCCCGCATCGGTCACCAGCGTGCGCGCGAGCGGCGGTAGGGCGGCGAGCAGGAAGGGCACGGCGAGCGCCATGAGCCCGATCGCGATCTCGACCGCGCCGTAGACCGCGAGCCCGCGCCGCAGGCGGTGCGCGATCCGACCGCCGACGAGCCCGCCGATGCCGAGCCCGAGCATGTAGGCGACGAGGATCGTGCTGGCGGCGAGCGTCGTCGACCCGAAGATTAGGCGCAGCTGGCGCGTCCAGACCACCTCGAGGATGAGGCTGCCGAAGCCGGACAGGAAGAAGCACAGCGACAGGAGCGGAAGGGAGCGGCGGGTCACCGCAGTCACGCTATCACCGTCCGCCGCCCGCGGACGAGCGCGAAGCGACGGCGCGAAGCAGCAGCTGCGGTGGCCAGGCAGCGCGGCTCACACGGCCGCGTCGTGTGGCGCCGGAGTCGCTGGATCCGGCGGGCGACGCAGCCAGCGCAGCGCGACGACGACGCCGATCGCCGCGAGTCCGAGGGCGAGCGGGCGCAGGTGGTGAAAGACGGCGGACAGCTCCGTCACGTGGCGCTCGAAGAGGAACGCTCCGCCGCCCCAGAAGCCGACCCACACCACGGCACCGCCCAGGTTCCACGCGAAGAACGTGGCCAGGTTCATGTTCAGCGAGCCCGCCGCGATGCCCGAGAGCTGGCGCAGCCCGTCGACGAAGCGCCCGAATCCGACGACCGTGCCGCCACGACGCTGGAACAGTCCCTCCATCTCCGCGAGTCGCCGGGGTGATGCGATCCGCTCGAGGATGCGGTGTCCGCCGACGCGCCCGATCGCGTAGCCGAGCAGATTGCCGCCCGCCGCCGCGCACACGGCGTTCGCGAGCAGGGGGCCGAGCCACGGATCGCCCTTCGCGGCCAGCAGGGCGGCGGCGATGAGCAGCGTCTGGCCCGGCGCGGGGATGCCGCAGCCCTCGACGAAGATCGCGACGAACACCGCGCCGTAGCCCCACCGCTGGAGCAGCGGCTGCACGCTCTCGAGGTGCTGCGTCAGCTCGGTCATACGAGGAGCGCTCATGCGTCGCGCGCCGCGTCGAGTCAACCGGGCACCCTCGGCGCCCGAGGCGCCGTACGGGAGATCGGCTCTGGACGAAAGTTCGATCTGCGTGTACGAACGTCCTACATGAGACAGAACGCGATCGCCGGCGGCGGGCTCGGGCTCCCGCGGTCGGAGTTCAAGCGTCGATCGATCCTCGACGCCGTGCTCCGCGTCGTCGCGGACGGCGGCGCGGAGGCGGTCACACACCGCCGCGTCGCGGCCGAGGCGGGCGTGCCGCTCGGCTCGACGACCTACTACTTCGCGTCGCGCGACGACCTGCTGCGCGAGGCCTTCCGCCGCCACGCGGCCGCCGTCTACGAGGCGATCGACGCGATCGCCGACGGCGTGGACCTGCGCACCCCGGCGGACGTGGTCGGGTTCCTGATGGCGATGGTGCGCCGCGAGCTCGAGGATCGGTCGCTGATCGTCGTCGAGTACGAGCTGATCGTGCGCGCCGCGCGCGATGCCGTGCTGGCGCGGGAGGTGGCCGCCTACGAGCGCAACCTGGGCGCGCGTCTCGCCGAGGGGCTCGAGCGGCTCGGTGTGGCGCAGTCGCTCGACGCCGCGCGCACGCTGATCGCGCTGGTGCGTGGCTTCGAGATCGACTGCCTCACGCGCGCGGCACCGCCGCTCGGCACGCTGCGGGCGCGCCTCGAGCTGGTGCTCGGGGCCCTCGCGCCGGGAGCTGGGCGCGCGGCCGGCCGGCCGGCGAAGTCGGCCGGGCCGCGGCGGGGGCCGCGCGTGGCGCCGCTGCAACGCGTGCGTCGTGCCCCGCGACGCACGGGGAGGTCGTCGTGAGCGGACGTTGGATTCCGATCGTCGGCGTCGTGCTGTGGGCGCTGCTCGCGAGCCAGCACCTGTTCTACGCGGTCGGCCTCGGCGACGCGCAGCGCGCGCTCGGCGGCCCGGCGTACGTCGAGCTGCGCAACGCCATCGACGACGTGATGCGGCGCAACCTGCCGCTGGTCTACGTCGCCACCCTCGCCTGGACCGTCCTGCTCGTGGTGCGCAGCGGACCGGGCCGGGTCTGGTTCGTGGTGGCGTTGCTCGGGCTGCTCGGCGACGCCGGCGTCATGCTGACCCGCTCGATGCCGATCAACGAGCTGATGCACACGTGGTCGGCGGCGTCCCCGCCCGCGGACTGGGAGGTCCACCGCGCGGCCTGGCTCGAGGTGTTCCGCTGGCGGCAGATCGCCGTCGCGATCGGATTTCTGGGCTTGCTGATCGGCACCGTACGGTGGCCAGGAGAACAGCGATGGGCATCGAGCATCTTCCCGCTTCGGCGGACGCCTCTGCGGTCGCGGCGATCGTCGCGCGCGACGGCGCCGTGGTCGTCGACGACGCGGTGACGCCGTCGGTCATGGACGACGTGCGCACCGAGCTCGCCCCCTGGCTCGACGCGACGCCGTGTGGTCCCGACGAGTTCAGCGGCCGGCGCACACGGCGCACCGGCGGGCTCGTCGCGCGCTCGAAGACGTGCCGCGAGCTCGTGATGCACCCGCTCGTGCTCGGCGCCGCGCATGAGCTGCTGAAGGACGGCACGAGCTTCCAGCTGCACCTGACGCAGGTGATCGCGATCGGGCCGGGCGAGCCCGCGCAGGTGATCCACCGCGACCAGTGGGCGTTCGACTTCTTCCCGTTCCCGCAGGGCTACGACGTGCAGTGCAACACCATCTGGGCGATGACCGACTTCACCGAGGAGAACGGCGCCACGCGCGTCGTGCCGGGGAGCAACCGGCTCGCGGACCGGCTCGAGTTCACGCAAGACGACACCGTGCCGGCCGAGATGCGCAAGGGCTCGGTGCTGGTCTACAGCGGCAGCGTCTACCACGGCGGCGGTGCGAACCGCTCGAACGAGGTCCGCGCCGGCATCAACATCACGTACAACCGCTCGTGGCTCCGGCAGGAGGAGAACCAGTACCTCGCGGTGCCGTTCGAGATCGCGCGCACGCTGCCCGACGACCTGCTGCGACTGATCGGCTACGCGCGCGGCGCGTACGCGCTCGGCTACGTCGACGACATGCGCGACCCGCTCGAGGTGATCAAGGGCGGCGGCGCCGCCGCCACGGGTCTCGGCGATCTCGACTCGGTGCGCGCGCGCCTGGGAGCCGGTGGCACCGGAGGCTCGCCCGCACGGGTCGGCTAGTCGCCGTACGCAACGCAGCCGCCCGCGTCTCCCCCAGGGAAGCTCGAGCGACTCGATCAGGTTGCCCGCAATCTTCTTGTCGCGCGTGACCTGCGCGTCGTCGGCGGCGTGGCGCTCGATTCTCGACACCGGCGCGCAGGGCAACGCGATCGCGAACGGGGTCTTCGCCGACGTGTCGTCGCATCTCCCGGGCCACCGCCACGCGCTCCGTCGGCGGACGCCACGTTGACATCGGCTCGGGCGCCGCCCTACAGAACCTGCGGTCGACCGTTCACGCTCGAGTCCCAAGCCATGAGGATCGCTCTGGTTGCGCCCCCGCCGTCGTCGTCGTCCAGGCGTGCCCGTCGCCTGGCGCGCATCGCCCTGAGCCTCGTGCTCTCCGTGGCGGCGATGGAGGCGGCTGCACGGATCGCCGGCGTACGGCCGAAGGACGAGTCCGCCGCGAACCCGAACGAGCCCATCATGCATGCGCCCCATCCGGTTCGTGGGTGGAGCCCGATCCCGGGGCGCTACGTTATCCCGCCGTACGCACCGGGCGCGCCGTCCATCCTGACGACGATCGCGCCCGACGGCTCGCGTGTGACCGCCGCCGCACCCGCGGCGGGGCAGCCGGAGGTGCTCGTCGTCGGCTGCTCGTTCGCGTTCGGCTGGGCCATCTCCGATGACGAAACCATGCTCTGGCATCTGCAGGAGCGCCATCCCGAGCTGCACTTCGTCAATCGGGCGGTCAAGGCGTACGGGACGTACCAGGCGTTGCTGCTGCTCGAGGAGATGCTCGCTGCGGGCGCGCGGCCGACACGGGTCATCTACGCACTCCACCAGTCGCACGAGGAGCGCAACGTCGCGGAGACCCGCTGGCTCGGCATGCTGGAGCGCTTCTCTCGTCAGGGGGGTGTCGCTCTGCCCTACGCAACGTTGCGCGACGACGGGATGCTCGAGCGGCATGCGCCGGAGCCCTACCCGGCGCTGCCCCTGCGCGGCCGGCTGGCGACGGTTGCCCTGCTCGAAGACGTCCTGCTCGCACGTACCGCGGGGCCGAGGGTTGCCGAGAAGCGCCGCGTGATCGAGGCGCTGATCCTCGCGATGCGCGATCTGTGTGCCCGCCACGGGGTTCGCTTCGACGTGCTCCTGCTGCAGGCCTCGCCGCGCAAACGGGCGGAGTACATCCGCTTCTTCGATCGCGCGCACGTCGGGTATGCCGACTGCGTGGTACCGATTCCGGCGACGGCGCGCGTCCCGGGGGAGGGGCACCCGGGACCGATGATCAACGAGCGCTGGGCCGCTTGCGTGGAGGAGAAGCTCCTCGAGTCCGCCACGTGATGCGCTCCCGGCCGTCCGCGGGAACGCGCCCGCCGATCGCGGGCGACGCAGTCGCGGCACTCGTGCTGCTCGCCGGCGGGGCGGCGCTCGTGCTCCATTTCGGCCGTCTGGGCTTCATGCCGCTCGACCAGTCGATCGTCTTCGACGGCGCGTGGCGCATCCTGTCCGGTCAGGTGCCGTACCGCGATTTCTCGACCCCGAGCGGTGTCACCCCGATCGTCATGCAGGCGCCACTGTTCGCGCTGCTCGGCCCGACGTGGCTCGCCTACTGCTTGCACGCCGCGATCGTCAACGGCCTGTTCTGCGTGACCGTCTTCCTCGTGTTGCGCACGTTCGCCACCCCGCTGCTTCCGGCGGTCGCCTACGCGCTCGCCAGCGGCGTGCTGCTCTATCCGCCGATCGGCACACCGTACCTCGAGCAGCACGCATTCTTCTTCTTGCTGCTGGCGCTGCTGCTGTTGCTGCGCGCGTGCACGGTGGTCTCGCCGGGGCATACGCTCGCACTCGCGGCGCTCGTGCCGCCGACCCTCGTCGCGGCGTTTCTCGCGAAGCAGAACGTGGTGCTCTTCGGCTCGCTGGCGCTGCTGGCCGTGGCGTTGCTCGCGCCGCGCGATCTGGCGCAGGCGAGACGCGTTCTCGTCGGGGGGGCGGCGGGACTGCTCGCGAGCCTCGGCGCCCTCGTGGCCCTCGGGCTCGCCCTTGGCGTCGACCCCGCGATGGCCGCGAACGGTCTGCTGTGGCTCCCGATCGACACGGGTGTCGCGCGAGAAGTCCGCGTGGATCGCATGGCGCGGAGCCTCGCCTTCATGCTGTCGTCGCAGGTGGCGGCGGTGGCCGGCATCGCTCTGCTGGCCGTGGTGGCGGCGCGCCACGCTCGGCAGCGGCTGCTCGGTCGAGGCGGCGGGCTGCACCGCACCGCGCTGCTGGCGCTCGTCCTGGCGCTCGCCCTGCTGGCGACCTGCCTCCTCTTTCTCGCCAACACGAAGAATCACCCTGCCAACGGGTGCCCGTACTTCTTCCTGGCTCTTGGCTTGACGCACCAGGCGGCGCGAACCCTGCTGCCGGCGGGGTTGCGCCGGGGAGCCGAAGCGGGGCTCGGCGCGATCTGCATGCTGGTGCTCGGGCTGGACGTCTGGAGCTTCACCGCCCGGGTGAACGCCCCGCGGATGGTGAACGACCTCGTGTTTCTCCCGGCCCTCGCGGCGAGGCCGGCGACCCGTGAGCTCTCGTTTCTCCGGCTCCAGACACCGCGCCGCAGCGGCGTCACCGCACCTGATCTGGATCGCCTGGTCTCGTTCCTGCGCGAGCGCGGCGAAGACTTCTTCCTCCTGGGCGACTCGTCGATCCTCTACGCGCTCAGCGGTCGTCCTTCGCTGTCACCCTCGCTCTGGTTCCACCCTGGCCTCACCTTCCCGGCGCCGGGTGCCCCCGGGTTCGCCGAATGGGACGCCGAGATCGGCCGTCGAATCCTCGCGGGTAACGTCCGCTGGGTGGTGCTCGAGGGACCGGAGACCTGGATGCGTGTGCGTCTCGATCAGATCCCTTCGCTGGCACGCGCGGTGCGGGAGACCGGAGAGGTCCGGACGCGCTTCGGACCTTTCACCGTCATCGAGCTTCGTCGTTGAGCCGCGCGTGGCCGTCGACCGCTCGCTGCACGCTCGTGCACGAGCCGTCGGCTCGCGAGGTCGGGCGCACACGAGCTCACGGCGGCGCCGGCACGACGAGCGGTGCGCCGCTGGCAGGTACGATCTCGTAGTGCTCGGCGAATCGCGCCGCCCGCCCCCGCGCGACCAGGTGGTCGCCCTCGGTCGCCAGCGGTGTGCTCGACCCGTCCGCGTGCACGGCTCTCCCTTCGCCGGGAGGAAGCGGCCGGCGTACCGGATCGCTGAGATAGAGGTGCACCACCGCGTCGGTCCGGACCACCTCGACGTGCACGTCGCCGAGCATCACCACGTCACCGCCACGGTGTGGGCGATGGTCGCCGTGCGGCGCATGCGGATCCACGTGCGTCTGGGAATGGACGAACGCCAGCAGCGGCAGGACCGCCAGCACCGGTGTCGCCAGGAGGGCGAGCAGACGCTCCACGAAGGCCCTTCTCAGGAGCCCGCGTGGGTCCGCGACCGCGATCGCGCCAGCAGGATCGTCGTCAGGACGAGCACGAGCGTCGCCAGGTAGACGCCGAGCACGTCGTACCGCCAGTGACCGGGCGGAAAGAGGCCACGCGCCGTGTCGAGCACGTGGACCAGCGCGTGCGCGACGTAGAACGCCGACGCCGCCGACATCGCGGGAACGCGCCAGTGCGGCCGCACGACGGCCACCGCCAGCGCCGCGCCGAGCAGGAAGAAGATACAGCCCACGTCGCGCACGAAGTGCTCGTTCAGCGGGCCCGAGCCCGGGACGTTCGCCGGCAGGTTCCAGTACCAGTGCGCCGGGCTCACCAGCATCCATGCACCGATCAGCAGGTTGCTGGCCGCGAAGACGGCGACGGGAGTGCCCCAGAGATCACGCTCTCGCGACACGACGAGCACCGGCCCCGGCGGCCCGATGAGCGGGTGGCCGCGCCGCGAAGGATGCGCTCGACGAAAGGCGAGGGGTGGGCCGGCCGGCGCGATCGGTGGGGGCGTGCGGCTGCACGTCCCGACGCTATCAACGCGCGCCGGGGGCCGGCAACGACTTCTCGGGGCCGACGGAGACCACGCCCGGCTCTCCGCCGTGGGTCGATTCACGGCCCGCGCGACCACCCTCTCGAAGCCCGCACGCATCCCACGACCGTGCGGACGTGGCCACCTGCGAACTCTTGTTGTCGGGGACGGCGCGATGGTAGCGCTGCCTCTCGTGACGGCCGTGCAGACATGGGACCCCGAGCGTTACGCGCGCAACGCACGTTTCGTCTCCGATCTGGGTGCACCGGTCGTCGAGTTGCTGGCACCGCGGGCCGGCGAGCGCATCCTCGACCTCGGCTGCGGCGATGGTGCGCTGACCGAGAAGCTGGTCGGTCTGGGTTGCCGGGTGGTCGGCGTCGATGCGAGCGCTGCACAGATCGCGGCGGCGCGCGCGCGCGGCCTCGATGCGCACGTCGGGAGCGGCGAGGATCTCACCTTCGACGACGAGTTCGACGCGGTGTTCTCGAACGCGGCGCTGCACTGGATGAAGCGCGCCGACCGTGTGATCGAGGGCGTGTGGCGGGCGCTCGCACCGGGCGGACGCTTCGTCGGCGAGATGGGCGGCGACGGCTGCGTCGCGACGATCGTCGCCGCACTGTCGGCCGCGCTCGCGCGCCGCGGGCACGACGCACGCGCGGTGAACCCGTGGTACTTCCCGACTGCCACGGAGTACCGCGCACGGCTCGAGGCGCGCGGCTTCGTCGTGCAGTCGAGCGCGCTGATCCCGCGACCGACGGCGCTTGCGGGCGACGTCACGGGCTGGCTCGAGACCTTCGCGGAGAGCTTCAGCACCGCTCTGCCCGCGGGAGAGCGTCCCGCGTTCCTCGCCGAGGTGCAGGAGGCGCTGCGTCCGAAGCTGTGCGACGCGAGCGGCCGCTGGACTGCCGACTACGTGCGGCTCCGCTTCCGGGCCGCGAAGCCGCTCGACTGAGCCCGTCGACCGGGCGTCCTGCGACGGCGGGTCGCCCGCGGGGAGCCGCGTCGCCGGCGCCGCGCACGGGGCCGGGTCCATCGAGGGCCCCGGGCGACCTGCGCGGAGCTCCTCGATGCGCTCGCCAAGTAGATCGTCCTTGACGGTCGGGCGAAGAAAAGGCAAAGACGCCCCGTGCGCCGGGCAGAGCGTCTGTTCGAGATCATCCAGCTGCTGCGGCGGCGGAAGGTCGTGAAGGCGCGCGACCTCGCGGAGCGGCTCGAGGTCAGCGAGCGCACGATCTACCGCGACGTGCAGGCGCTGATCGCGAGCCGCGTGCCGATCGACGGCGAGGCCGGCGTCGGCTACTCGCTGCGCCCGGGCTACGACCTGCCGGCGCTCATGTTCCGCGAGGACGAGCTCGAGGCGCTCGTGCTCGGCGCGCGCATCGTGCAGGGCTGGAGCGACGCGGAGATGGCGCGCTCGGCCGAGGCGGCGCTGGCGCGCATCGAGCCGGCGCTACCGGCGCACCTCCGGCACGTGCTCGCCGACGCGACGCTGTGGGCGCCGGTGGACCGGCGCCGGCCGGCGCTCGCGTTCGACCTCGCCGCGCTGCGCGCGGCGGTGCGCGGGCGGCGCAAGGTTCGCTTTCGCTATCGCGACGAGCGCGGCGCCGAGACGCGGCGCCGCGTGCAGCCGATCACGCTGTGGTTCTACGGCCCGGTCTGGCTGGTCGGCGCGTGGTGCGAGCTGCGCGACGACCTGCGCTTCTTCCGCCTCGACCGGATCCGCGAGGTCGAGTTTCTCGACGAGACCTTCGCGCCGGTTGCCGGCCGTGCGCCGGAAGACGTGCTGCGCGCCGTCCTCGCACGGTGAAGCGTTCGCCCCGGGGAGCGTCCGAGGGGAATGCGCGGCGGCTGCATCTCTCCTGACAGCACGCTGGCAGCAGGACCAGGCTATCCGCGGGACACGAAGGAGGACGACGACGATGGCGCACGACACCGCGAAGCTGCTGCTGCATCCCCGGACGGGCGACCGGCTGGTGGTGCTCGAGGAGGCGACCGACCCGCTCGGCGAGTCGTTCCGCTTCGAGATCCTCACCGACGTGGTCGCGTCGCCGCCGGACGACCACGTGCACGACGCGCAGTCCGAGCACCTCGAGGTGCTCGCCGGCACGCTCAACGTGCGGATCGCGGGCCGCGTGCTGGTGCTGCGCGCGGGGGACGCGATCACCATCGCACCCGGAACGCCGCACGCGGTGTGGAACGTCGACCCGGCGCGGACGCGGACGCGCGGCGAGTTCCATCCGGCGCTCGACATGCAGCAGCGCATGGAGGCGCTGTTCCGCGAGCCCGTGGCGAGCGCGGGACGCTGAGCGCAGGACCCTGAGCGGAGGACACTGACCGGAGGACACTGACCGGTGGACGAGTTGCCGGCGAGGGATCCGGCATCGTAGCGTCACCGCTCGACGTCGAGATCGGAGGACCCCGCCCCCAATGCACAAGCTCCTGGTCGCCAACCGTGGCGAGATCGCCGTGCGCATCCTGCGCGCGGCGAGCGATGCCGGCATTCGGGCGGTCGCGGTGTACGCCGACGACGAGGTCGGCGCGATGCACGTGCGCCGGGCGCCGGAGGCGTACGGCCTGAGCGGCAGCGGGGCCGCGCCGTACCTCGACGTCGCGCAGATGCTCGCTGCCGCGGCCGATACGGGCTGCGACGCGATCCACCCCGGCTATGGCTTCCTGTCCGAGAACCCGGCCTTCGCGCGCGCCTGCGTCGACGCCGGCGTGGCGTTCGTCGGGCCCACCGTCGAGACGCTCGAGATCCTCGGCGACAAGGTGCGCGCACGCTCGCTCGCGCAGCGCTGCGGCGTGCCGGTGCTGCCGGCGTCGAAGGGCCCGGTGACGCTGGAGGAGGCCGAGGCGTTTCTCTCCGGGCTCGGAAAGAGCGGCGCCGTCGTCCTGAAGGCGATCGCGGGCGGCGGCGGGCGCGGCATGCGCGTCGCGCGCAGCGTCGCGGAGCTCCGCGACGCGTATCCGCGCTGCCAGTCGGAGGCGCGTGCGGCGTTCGGCAACGGCGACGTCTACGTCGAGGAGCTGTTCGGGCGCGCGCGACACGTCGAGGTCCAGATCCTCGGCGACGGCGCCGGCGGCCTCGTGCAGCTCGGCGAGCGCGAGTGCAGCATCCAGCGCCGGCACCAGAAGATCGTCGAGCTGGCGCCGTGTCCGAGCCTGTCCCCGCGCGTGCGCACGCGGCTCGCGGCCGATGCCGTGCGCCTGGCGCAGGAGGTCGGGTTCCGGAGCGCCGGCACGTTCGAGTTCCTGGTCGACGCCGACGCGTCGGCGTCGGGCGACGTGAGCTACGCGTTCATCGAGGCGAACCCTCGCCTGCAGGTCGAGCACACGATCACCGAAGAGATCCTCGGCATCGACCTCGTGCGCGCGCAGCTGGCGATCGCAGACGGAGCCACGCTGCGCGACCTGCAGCTCGCGCAGGACCAGGTCGCCTCGCCGCGCGGCTTCGCGCTGCAGCTCCGCGTGAACACCGAGGTGATGACCGCGGACGGCGGCGCGCGCCCGACCGGCGGCACGATCACCGCGCTGAACCTGCCGTCCGGCCCCGGCGTGCGCGTCGATACCGCCGCGTACGCCGGCATGCACACGCACCCCGGCTTCGACTCGCTGCTGCTGAAGCTCGTCGTGCACTCGACCGGTCCGTTCGTCGACACGGTGACACGCGCCGCGCGTGCGCTGTCGGAGCTCGAGATCGAGGGGCTCGCGACCAACGTGCCGTTCCTGAGGCGCCTCGTGCTGTCGGAGAGGTTCCTCGCGAATCGCATCGACACGACGTTCGTCGAGCAGAACGCGGCGGATCTCGTGCGCGCGGACGAGGACGCGGCGATCAGCACCGTCGATCCCGCAACACCGGCGCCGCACGCGCCGCGCGCGGGTGCGAAGGTCGACCGCGACGATCCGCTCGCGGTGCTCGCGTACGGCAAGGACGCGGGCTCACCGCTCGGCGCGGGACGCGGCGGCGCGGTCGAGTCCGCGAGCGTCGCGACCGTGCCGGTCGCGCACGACGTCGGCGTGCCCGACGGGATGATCGCCGTTCGCGCTCCGCTGCAGGGCACGATCGTCGGGCTCGAGGTCGCGACGGGCGACGTGGTGCGCGAGGGGCAGGCGCTGCTCGTGATGAGCGCGATGAAGATGGAGCACGTCGTGCAGGCGCCGGCGAGCGGCGTCGTCGAGCGTCTGGTCGTCGACCAGAACGACACCGTGCCGGCCGGCGCGGTGCTCGTCGTCCTCGCGCCCGCGGACGTCGCGGTGGAAGCGGCGAGCGCAGCGGAGGCGCACGATCCCGACCGCATCCGTCCCGACCTCGCGGAAGTCCTCGCGCGCCACGCCGTCAAGCTCGACGCGTCGCGCCCCGACGCCGTCGCGCGCCGCAAGAAGACCGGACAGCGCACCGCGCGCGAGAACGTCGACGACCTCTGCGATCCCGGCACCTTCGTCGAGTACGGCTCGTATGTGATCGCGGCGCAGCGCACGCGGCGTCCGGTCGAGGAGCTGATCGCGCGCACGCCGGCCGACGGCCTCGTCGCCGGGCTCGGCCGCGTGAACGGCGAGCTGTTCGATGAGGCGCGCACGCAGTGCGCGGTGCTGGCGTACGACTACACGGTCCTCGCCGGCACGCAGGGCATGCAGAACCACAAGAAGAAGGACCGCCTGTTCGAGGTCGCGGAGCGGCTCCGCGTGCCGGTGGTCTTCTTCACCGAGGGCGGCGGCGGGCGTCCGGGCGACACCGACGTGCAGGGCGTCGCGGGCCTCGACTGCATGGCGTTCCACCTGTTCGCGAAGCTGTCGGGCCTCGTGCCGCTGGTCGGCATCAACTCCGGACGATGCTTCGCCGGCAACGCGGCACTGCTCGGCTGCTGCGACGTCGTGATCGCGGCGGCGGGCTCGAACATCGGCATGGGCGGCCCGGCGATGATCGAGGGCGGCGGGCTCGGCGTGTTCCGGCCGGAGGAGGTCGGGCCGATGTCGGTGCAGGTGCCGAACGGCGTCGTCGACGTCGCGGTGGCGGACGAGGCCGAAGGCGTGCGCGTCGCGAAGCAGTACCTGTCGTACTTCCAGGGCCGGCTTTCGCGCTGGGACGTCGCCGACCAGCGTGCGCTGCGGCACGTGATTCCGGAGAACCGGCTGCGCGTCTACGAGGTGCGCGACGTGCTCGCGACGCTCGCCGACACCGGCTCCGTGCTCGAGCTGCGCCGCGGCTTCGGTCCCGGCATGGTCACGGCGCTGGCGCGCATCGAGGGGCGTCCGCTCGGCATCGTCGCGAACGACCCGAAGCACCTCGCCGGTGCGATCGACAGCCCCGGCGCCGACAAGGCCGCGCGCTTCCTGCAGCTCTGCGACGCGTACGACCTGCCGGTGCTCTTCCTGTGCGACACGCCGGGCATCATGGTCGGACCGGAGATCGAGAAGACGGCGCTGGTGCGGCACTGCTCGCGCCTCTTCGTCGTCGGCGCGAGCATGACCGTGCCGACGGCGACGATCGTGCTGCGCAAGTCCTACGGCCTCGGGGCGCAGGCGATGGCGGGCGGCAGCCACAAGGCGCCGCTGTTTACCGTGTCGTGGCCGACCGGCGAGTTCGGCGGCATGGGCCTCGAGGGGGCGGTCAAGCTCGGCTTCCGGAAGGAGCTCGAGGCGATCGCCGACGCGAAGGAGCGGAAGCGCGTCTTCGACGACATGGTCGCGCGCGCCTACGAGCGCGGCAAGGCCACCAACACCGCGAGCCACTTCGAGATCGACGAGGTGATCGACCCGGCGGAGTCGCGGGCGCGCGTCGCGGGCGCGTTCGCGTCGTGGCCGGGAACGACCTGGCCGCGCACCGGGAAGAAGCGGAGCTGCATCGACACGTGGTAGGGTCGCGCCGTGCGATCGTCGTGGCCGGCACATCCGCGCAGCGGCTCGCGCGACGGGAGGTGATCGACGTGATGGCAGGGCAGTGGTCCGTCGAGCGGGCGTGCGACTGGCTGGCGCGCGAGGGCTGGCTGGTCGGCTTCAACTACCTCCCGCGCACGGCGGTGAACTGGACCGAGCTGTGGCAGGCCGAGTCCTTCGACCTCGCAACGATCGAGCAGGAGCTCGCGTGGGCGCGCGACATCGGGCTGAACGCGCTGCGGACGAACCTGCAGTACCTCGTGTGGCAGGACGATCCGGCCGGGCTGCGCGCGCGCATCGATCGTTTCCTCGGCGTTGCGGCGCGGAGCGGGATTCGCGTGATGCTCTGCCCGTTCGACGACTGCGCATTCTCGGGCCGCGAGCCGTACCTCGGACGCCAGGACGACCCGATCCCCGGCGTGCACAACAGCGGTGCGGCGGCGAGCCCGGGGCGGGCGGTGGTGCGCGACCGCGCGCGCTGGCCGGACCTCGAGCGCTACGTGCGCGACGTCGTCGGGCACTTCCGCGACGACGCGCGCATCGTCGCGTGGGACCTCTACAACGAGCCCGGCAACGACTTCGTGTTCACCCGGAAGGTCGCGCCCGACGCGGCTGATCCGCTGTGGCCGCACAGCATGGATCTGGCGCGCGCGTGCTTCGCCTGGGCGCGCTCCGCCGCTCCGTCGCAGCCGCTCACCTCGGGCGTGTGGAGCCTCCAGTGGCAGGAGCGCGAGACGGATCTGGTCGCGATGTCGGACGTCGCGAGCTTTCACAGCTACCTGCCGGTCGAGCTGGTCGCGGCGCAGGTCGAGCTGCTGCGTGCGGAGGGACGCCCGATCCTGTGCACCGAGTGGCTCGCGCGCGGGCTCGGCTCGCGTGCCGCCTCGCATCTGCCGTGGTTCGCCGAGCGGCGGATCGGCTGCTTCCACTGGGGCCTCGTCAAGGGCCGCACGCAGACGCACCTGCCTTGGCCTGCGTTCGAGCGTCTCTACGCCGACGGCGGCTGGCACCACGACCTGCTGCACGCGGACGGAACCCCGTACGACGGGGAAGAGATCGCCGAGTTCCGGCGCTGGTGCGCGCGCGCCGGCCGCGGCACGATGGAATGAGCGGGAGGAGCCGAACGATGCCGACGACGCTCGAACGCACGAAGGACGACCCGTGGCGTCTCGAGACACCGCCCGGCACGGCGGAATTCACCATGCACACCGACGAGAAGGACGGGAAGAAGATCCTCGTCTACACCGTCGGCAAGACCGTGCTGCACTACGACGCGCGCTGCGTCGACGACCTGCACGCGATGCTGAAGAAGGCCGGCGACTGGGTCGAGCTCGGCGGTGCCGACGAGCAGAAGCCGGCGAAGGAGGGCACGGTCGAGGCGTGGGGCCGCTCGCCGAAGAACCCGGGCGGCGGGTGGTACGGCCTCAAGAAGGGTCTGCGAGGTCGCTTCGGCGTCTACGTGCCGCCGCTGATGGAGGCGCTCGGGCTCGCCGAGCTGGAGCACAATCCGAAGAACAACCGCGTTCGCGCGAAGTGAGGCGGGCCAGGCCGGTGCGAACGTCAGCTCAGCGCGAACACGCGCCGCGCGTTGCCGGCCAGGAAGAGCGCCGAGGTCTCGTCGTCGAGGCCGAGCGCGTCGAGGCCCGTCAACGCCTGTGCCGGCGTGATCATCGGGTAGTTCGTGCCGAACAGGATCTTCTTCCGCCCGCGTCCGCGCAGGTACTCGACCAGCGCGGGCGGATAGCGGCGCGCTGTGTACGCCGAGGTGTCGATGAAGAAGTTCCGGTGCTTGTCGGCGACCGCGATCGCCTCGTCGGTCCACGGGTAGCCGATGTGCCCGCCGACCACGACCAGCTCCGGGAAGTCGATCAACACCTGGTCGAGGTGGATCGGACGCCCCACCTCGGAGGGCATGAGCGGCCCGGTGTGGCCGATCTGCGTGCAGAACGGCACGCCGAGGTCGCAGCACGCGGTGTACACCGGGTAGAAGCGCCGGTCGGTCGGCGGCGCCTCCCATAGCCACGGCAGGACGCGGATCGCCTTGAAGCCGAGCTCGTTCACGCAGCGGCGGATCTCCCGGACCGCCGCCATCGGCTTCGCGATGTCGACCGAGCCGACGCCGATCAGCCGGTCCGGCGCCTGCGCCACGAACGACGCGACCTCGTCGTTCGAGATCATGACGTTGCGCGGGGCCACCCAGGCGCTGATCAGCGCGCGTCCGACGCCCGCCGCGTCCATGAGCGCCGTGGTCTGCGCCACCGGCGGCTCCTCGGCGGGGGCTTCCGACCTGGTCCAGCGGCGCAGCGATTCGAAGATCGGGTCGGTGATGTGACGCAGCGTCGGATGCTGGGCCCAGGCGTCGATGATGTCGAACGGCATGTGGTTCCTCCCGTTCCGGAGCTTGCCGCATCGGCGTGGTCCGCTCCAGGCTCGGCGCCCGCGGGGTACAGAGCGGCGTCGGGAATGCCGATCTTCCGGCTGGACCATGCGGCAGGTTGCGCTCCACTTCACTCTCGGCGCCGTCGTGTCGGGAGCGCTCGCGGCGCTGTTCGCGCTGCTCCGGGGCGAGCGCGTCGGCTCGCTGGTCCTCCTTCCGGTGGTGGTGGGGATCGTCTGCGCATCGGCCGCGCACGTCGTCGGGCCATGGGCGACGCTCGCCGTTCTGACGCTGATCGCGGCGACGATATGGCACGAGTACCGGTCGGCGTAGGGCGCGTTCCGCCGGATCGTGCGGCGGGCTCGGGACGGTTGGCACCCCGCGAGCCGACGCGTTAGGCGACAGCCAGAGTGCCCGTTCGCGGCGACGACAGGATGCTTGGGCGGCAGGGCGCGCCGAGGGCGCTCGCGGCCCTCGCGGCGCAGCCCACCGGAGCCCGGGGATGAGCGCAGAGCAGCAGGGTGGGACGGCTCCGGGCGAGACCGACGCGCCCGTCCTCCGCGGTCGCACAGCCGAGCAGGAGCGTCTCTCGGGCCTGATCGACGCCGCAGGCGACGGGCGCGGCGAAGCACTGGTGCTGCGCGGCGAGGCGGGCATCGGCAAGACCGCGTTGCTCGCTGCGGCGCGCGCGCGCCACGTCGGCACGACGCTCGCCGCGAGCTGCACCGAGGCCGAGGGCAGGCTTCCGTTCGCCGTCCTGCACGCGCTGCTCGAGCCGCTGCTCGGCACGACCGGCGACCTGCCCGAGCCGCAGCGTGCGGCGCTGCTCGGGGCGCTCGCGCTCGGGCCACCGGCGCAGGGCGACCGCTTCGCGGTGTGCCTCGCGACGCTGTCGCTGCTGCGCGCGGCGGCGGAGCGTGGCCCCCTGCTGGTGCTGATCGACGACGCGCAGTGGGCCGACCGTGCGTCCGCCGAGTGCCTGCTGTTCGCGGCGCGCCGGCTCGACGGCACGCGCGTCGCCATGGTCCTCGCGCTCCGCGAGGGCGAGCATGCCCCGGTCGGCATCGACGCGCTGCAAGCGCTGCGCCTCGCGCCGGTCGAACGAACGGCCGCGCGCGCGATCGTCGCCGATACCGGCCTCGGGCTCGCGGTCACACCGTGCGACGCGGTGCTCGACGCTGCCGCCGGCAACCCGCTCGCGTTGCGCGAGCTCGCGGCCTCCCTGAGCCCCGAGGAGCGTTCCGGTCGTCATCCGGTACAGACGCCGCTCCGTCCGGCTGGCCGCCTCGCGCACCTCCTCGCACGCCGCATCGCGAGGCTGCCGCAGCCCGCGCGGGCGGCGCTCGTCGTCGCGGCCGCTGGCGACGGCGCGGACCTCGCAGGCATCCGTGCCGCGTGCCGCGCGCTCGGGATCTCCCCGGACGCGCTGTCGCCGGCGCAGGACGCGGGGCTCGTGAGCCTCGGTGGCGGACGCCTCACGTTCAGCCACCCGCTGGTGCGCGCCGCCGCGTACCACCTGGTCGCACGCCCGTCGGAGCGCCAGTCGGCGCACCGTGCGCTCGCCGTCGTGCCAGGCATCGTGCGCGACCTGGCACCTCGCGGACGCGAGCGACGGTCCGGACGACGCGGTCGCGCGAGCGTTGCACGACGCGGCGCTGCGCGCCGTCGAGCGCCGCGGCTACGTGGAAGCGGCGCCCGCGTACGAGCGCGCCGCGACCCTCAGCGTCACGCCGCGCACGCGCGCGCGTCGGCTGCTGCGCGCGAGCGCCGCGCGCGTGTCGGCGGGCCAGCTCGAGCA
>Ga0194132_10006688_pt1 | contig 17715 bp, 15 predicted proteins | sample TA2KigOf80mmetaG_FD_148612 | JGI IMG/M metagenome (GOLD analysis project Ga0194132, IMG submission 148612) | Freshwater microbial communities from Lake Tanganyika, Tanzania - TA2015054 Kigoma Offshore 80m | ecosystem: Environmental > Aquatic > Freshwater > Lake | place: Tanzania: Lake...
GGATCGCGGTCTCGGTCTACGTGCTGGTGGCGATCGTCAAAAAGCGGCTTAACCTGTCGGCGAGCCTGTATGAGATGCTACAAATCTTGAGCCTCACGATGTTCGAGAAAATGCCATTGGATCAACTACTTAACAAAATCGTCGCCGACGAAATTCCGGACATGTCCGCTAACCAATTGAATTTATTCGATTAACGTCCGGACACTACTGTGAATAAATATTTGTTTCTGAAATGTTGTGAGTGGCATGCGGTGGTATGTATGCCGCGTGCCGCGAGGGATTGAGTATTGCATTGTGGCCGCCGCTGTCGCGGGCGCGATCGAAGTGCCACAAAAACGAAGGGCCGGCAAAGCCGGCCCTGTGCGATCCACGGCTCGCGGCCAGCGTTATTGCAGCGCCACTTCCACACGCCGCGCTTCGGCCGGATCGCCAGTGCCGGTTAGCACTTCAGGCTTTTTGAGTTCGATCTTGTCTTCGCTGACGCCAGCCGCTTTAAGGGCGTCGCGCACCGCGAACGCGCGCTGCTTGGCGAGCTCCGCGTTTTGCGCGGGATCGCCGGAGGCATCGGTATAGCCGCTGACGACGGCTTTTTTGCCGCCGGCCACGCCCTTGACGACTTCGGTGAGCGCTGCGCCCGCGCCTGCGGCCACGCCGGCACTGCCGCTGGCGAAGTAAAACTTCACCACGCCGTTTTCGATTCTGATCGAGGCGCCGCCGGCAGCTGCCGCAACCGGCGCCACTTGGGGCGCCGTGGCGGTGACGGCGACCGGTGCGGGGCTGGCCGCTGCCGGCGCCTTGACCGCGCCCGGCAGCAACGGCACGATCAGCAGCGCCACGATGTTGATGATCTTGATCAGCGGATTGACCGCGGGACCGGCTGTGTCTTTGTAAGGGTCACCCACGGTGTCGCCGGTCACCGCGGCTTTGTGCGCTTCGGAGCCCTTGCCGCCGTGGTTGCCGTCTTCGATGTATTTCTTGGCGTTGTCCCACGCGCCGCCGCCGGTGGTCATCGAAATCGCCACGAACAAGCCGGTGACGATCGAGCCCATCAGCATGCCGCCCAGCGCCTGCGGCCCTAGGAACACACCGACCAGTACCGGCGCCAGCACCGGCAGCAGCGACGGGATGATCATCTCCTTGATCGCGGCCAGCGTCAGCATATCGACTGCCTTGGAGTAATCGGGCTTGGCCTTGCCTTCCATGATGCCGGGGATTTCCTTGAACTGGCGGCGCACTTCCACCACCACCGAGCCGGCGGCGCGGCCCACTGCTTCCATTGCCATTGCGCCGAAGAGGTAGGGAATCATGCCGCCGATAAAGAGGCCGATGATGACCATGTGGTTGGACAAATCGAAGCTCATCGATTTACCCGCGGCTTCCAGCGCGTGGGTGTAATCGGCAAACAGCACCAGCGCCGCCAAACCCGCCGAGCCGATGGCGTAACCCTTGGTCACCGCCTTGGTGGTGTTGCCCACGGCGTCCAGCGGATCGGTGATCGCGCGCACTTCCTTGGGCAAGCCCGACATTTCGGCGATGCCGCCGGCGTTATCGGTGATCGGGCCGTAGGCATCGAGTGCCACAATAATGCCGGCCATCGACAACATCGAAGTCGCGGCAATCGCGATGCCATAAAGGCCCGCGAGGTAATACGCGCCGAAAATCGCCGCGCACACCGCCAGCACCGGATACGCCGTCGAACGCATCGACACGCCCAAGCCGGCGATGATGTTGGTGCCATGCCCGGTGGTCGAGGCCGCCGCGACGTGGCGCACCGGCGCATATTCAGTGGCGGTGTAATACTCGGTGATCACCACCATCAGCGCGGTTAGCACCAGGCCGATCACCGCGCAGCCGAACAGGTTGCCGGTGCTGTATTGTGGGTGGGCCGCGGTTACATTGCCCATCATCGCGTCGGTAACAAACCAAAAGCCGATCAGCGCCAGGATGCCGGACACCGCCAGCCCGCGGTATAACGCGTTCATGATCTTGCCGCCGGGCCGTGCCTTGACGAAATAGCAGCCGATGATCGAGGCGATGATCGACACACCGCCCAGCACCAGCGGATACACCACCGCGGTGAGCGAGGCGCCGGGTTGGGTGATCAGTAGCGCGCCCAGTACCATGGTGGCGACGATGGTTACCGCGTAGGTTTCGAACAGGTCGGCCGCCATGCCGGCGCAGTCGCCGACATTGTCGCCCACGTTATCGGCGATCACTGCGGGATTGCGCGGATCGTCTTCGGGGATGCCGGCTTCGACCTTGCCCACCAGATCGGCGCCAACGTCGGCGCCCTTGGTGAAAATGCCGCCGCCCAAACGCGCGAAAATCGAAATCAGCGAGCCGCCAAACGCCAAGCCCACCAGCGGATGCGCGATGTCCTTGATCGACGCGCCGCCCGAGGCGGTTTGCAGCAGGATGTAAAAGAAGCCGGCCACGCCGAGCAAGCCCAATCCGACCACCAGCAAACCGGTGATGGCGCCGCCGCGAAACGCGATGTGCAGCGCTTCATTCAAGCCGGCGCGCGCGGCTTCGGCGGTGCGCACGTTGGAACGCACCGACACGTTCATGCCGATGATGCCGGCGAGCCCCGACAAAATCGCGCCGATGGCAAAGCCGATCGCGGTCGACCAGGCAAGGAAAAAACCCAACAGCACAAACAACACCACGCCGACGATGGCGATGGTTTTGTATTGCCGCCACAAGTACGCCACCGCGCCGCTGTGGATGGCGGCGGCGATTTCGCGCATGCGCTCGTTGCCGTCGGGCTGGCTGGTGACCTGTTTGGCCCACAGCCCGCCGAACACAATGCCGATCACCGAGCAGGCGATGGCCAGTGTTAGTCCCTGATATGCAGTCATTCGCTTTTCTCCCTAAATTAACATAACTATTTGATTTTAAATGATTTTTTTTGTGAATCCAATTCGGTAAAGATCTGCTCGCGGATCGCTTCGACGGCGCCGCGGCCCTGGACGTGCACATGGCGCGGCGCGCGCGCGTCACCGCTTTTCGCCCAATCGATGTAGTACTGCACCAGCGGCTTGGTTTGCTGGCGATACACATCGAGCCGCAGCTTGACGGTTTGTTCGTTGTCATCGGCGCGCTGGGTGAGCGGCTCGCCGGTGATGTCGTCCTGGCCCGCAACCTTGGGTGGATTAAATTCGATGTGATAGCTGCGGCCCGAGGCCAGATGCACACGGCGCCCGCTCATGCGGCGCAGAATTTCCGCGTCCTCGACTTCGATTTCCACCACAAAATCGAGATCGATGCCGGCGTTACGCAGCGCATCGGCCTGCGGCAGCGTGCGCGGAAAACCATCCATGATGAAGCCGTTGGCGCAATCGGGCTCGCTGATACGCTCTTTCACCAGCTCGATCACCAGTTGATCGGGCACCAGCGTGCCGTTATCCATATAGCTTTTGGCTTGCACGCCGAGTTTGGTGTTGGCGCTGATGGCGGCACGCAGCATGTCACCGGAGGAGACTTGGGGAATGCCGTACCTGGCCATCAGGAACTGCGCTTGGGTGCCTTTACCCGCACCGGGCTGCCCAAGAAGCAAAATGCGCATGGTGAAAACAGGGTCTAAAACAAGGGTTTAGTACAAGGGTTTAGCCAATGCACCGGTTGCCACGCCGGCGGCGGTGCGTGCCTGCCCGAGCCTGCGCAGGCGCCCGCTGAAATTCGCTTAGAAATTAAGTAATTATACCGCATCGCCCCGCGTAAAGTCACTGCGCGCGGCGGTACTGGGCAAGGATGCGCGCGAGGTCTTGCGGGGTGTCCACACCGGGGTGCGGCGCGCTGCGGGTGATGGCCACACTGATGCGGTGGCCGTAGGCGAGCGCGCGCAGTTGTTCGAGGGCTTCAAAAACCTCGATCGGCACCGGACGCATTTTCTTGAACGCACTTAAAAACCCGCAGCGGTAAGCATAGATGCCGAGGTGGCGATAGGCGGGCAGTTTCGCGGGCAGTTGCAGGGGCATGCCCTGGGCGAACGCGTCTCTGCCGTAGGGAATAGGCGCGCGGCTGAAGTACAGCGCGTAGCCCGCGCGGTCGAGCACCACTTTCACCACATTGGGGTTGGCGAACTCGGCGCCAGATTTGATCGGGTGGCAGGCCGTGGCGATCGACGCTTCGCGATGCGCCACCAAATTCGCCGCCACTTGCCGTATCAACGCGGGCGGTATCAACGGCTCGTCACCTTGCACATTCACCACCACGTGATTAGCGCGATAGCCGCGCTTGGCCGCCACTTCGGCCAGCCGATCGGTGCCGGTCGCGTGATCCTTGCGCGTCATGACCGCTTCGAAACCCGCCGCGTTAACGACACGCGCGATCTTAACGTGATCGGTGGCGACCAGCACCTCGCGCGCGCCGCTTTTCGCCGCCTGCAGCGCCACGCGCACCACCATCGGCTTGCCCGCGATATCGGCGAGCGGCTTGCCGGGGAAGCGGCTGGAGGCGTGGCGGGCGGGGATGATGACGGGAAAGGGCATCGTGAATCGTAAACAGTGAATGGTGAACAGTAGTCAGTGAACAGCAACTCGCGGTGTTACGATTTACTGTTCACCGTTCACGATTTACTGGTTAAAGCTCCGCCTCAGGCGGAATCTTCCTCGCCTCATCCTCCAACATCACCGGTATATCCTCCTTGATCGGATACGCCAGGCGGCACGGCTTGCAGATGAACTCGGCTTCGGCTTTTTTGTAGATGAGCGGGCCTTTGCACAGCGGGCAGGCGAGGATGTCGAGCAGTTTGCTGTCCATGGCGTTCCTTTAATCTTTTCGGCTGATGCGCGCGAGCACCAGCAGCGCCAGCGCCGGGTCGAGCTCGGCCTCTATCTGCAGCGCCCAGTGTTGATCGGCGGCGTGGCGCTCGCATTTTACCGCATCCTTTTGCGTCATCACGATGGCATCGCAGTGCTCAAACGCGAGATCCGCCGCGCTAAACGCATGGTGATCGGGGAACGCGTGCGGCGTGTGCGCAATATTAAGCCGCGCGAGCGTGTCGAAAAATTGCTGCGGGTTGCCGATGCCCGCCAGCGCATGCACGCGCAAGCCCTCGAAGTGGCTGGCGTAGACCCGGCGATTCGCATCGCGCAGGTTGACAAAGCCCGCGGGCGTGAAGCGCATCACAAAATGTTTTTGCGCCACGTCGGCGCTGACCGGCGCGCGCACCACCACCGCGTCAACCGCATCAAGCCGCGCTGCCGGCTCGCGCAGCGGCCCCGCCGGCAGCAAGCGGCCATTGCCCAGGCCGCGTGCGCCGTCGATTACCGCGATTTCGACGTCGCGCGCGAGCGCGTAGTGCTGCAGGCCGTCGTCGCTGATGATCACATCGCATTCCGGGTGAGCGGCGAGCAAGGCCTGTGCCACCGCCGCGCGCTGCTTGCCGATCCATACCGGGCATAGCGTGTGGCGCGCAAGCAGCAGCGGTTCATCGCCGCAATGCGCGGGATCGTCGTGGGCTTTGACCGCGCACGGGCCGCTCGCGCTGCCGCCATAGCCGCGGCTGATAATCCCCGGCCGGTAACCGGCGGCGCGCAAGTGCGCCGCAAGCCAGATTACCAGCGGCGTTTTGCCGGTGCCCCCGGCGCTCACGTTGCCGACCACGATCACCGGCACCGGCACGTGTTCGCGGCGCAACACACCGGCGCGATAAAGCGCGCGGCGCAGGGCGGCGGCGGCGCCGAACAGCCACGACAGCGGCAGTAACAGCAGGGTGAGCCAAGTGAAACGCGTCCAGGCAAGCGGATACCTGAACATCGCCGCGCGCTTACTTTTTGGTGGTCTGAATGGTAAAGGCGATTTTGCCGTAGCCCGCGAATTGCGCGGCTTCCATCACGCGAATCACCGATTGGTGCGAGGCTTGCGCATCGGCGCTGATGGTGATGACTGGGTCTTTGTTTTCACCCGCGGCGCGCTTTAAGTCCGCGGCAAAGCTTTCGCGCGAGGTGTAAGTGATGGCGATGTTGTTGATGACGTAGCGCCCGGTGGCATCCACCGCGATGTCGATTTGCTCTGTGCGGTCGGGCGCCTTGGCGGAATCCGCGGTCGGCAGATTGATTTGCAACGCGGATTGTTTGACATACGTGGTGGTGATCACCAGGAAGATCAAAATCACCAGCAGCACGTCGATCAACGGGATAAAGTTGATCTCGGGCTCCTCGCGCGAGGCGTGGCTGCGAAATCTCATGGGATTACGTCTGGCGCTCGCCGTGCAGCACTTCGACCAGCTTCGCGCTTTGCATTTCCATGTCGAGCAGCAGGTTGTCCACCTTGCCGCGGAAATGGCGGTAGAACACCATGCTCGGCACCGCCACCACCAGACCAAACGCGGTGTTGTAGAGCGCGATCGAAATACCGCGCGCGAGCTGCTTGGGATCGCTTTCGCCGCCGGGTGAGGTGGCGCCGAAAATTTCGATCATGCCCACCACGGTACCGAACAGACCCAGCAGCGGCGCAATCGCCGCGATGGTGCCCAAGGTGACCAAAAACCGCTCCATATTGGCGGCGACCGCGCGGCCGGATTCCTCGATGGCTTCCTTCATCACGGGGGTGGGCGATTTTACGTTTTTTAGCCCCGCGGCGAGTACTTGGCCGAGCGGGGAGTGGTTGGCGAGTTTGGTCACGGTGGTGTCGGAAACGCCGTTTTGACGGTATTCCTGCACCACTTGCGCCAGCAGCCCCTTGGGCATGACGATGCTGGCGCGCAGCGACCACAGGCGTTCCGCAATAATCGCCAATGCAATCACCGAAGCGAGAACCAGCGGCCACACCGGCCACCCTGCCGCTTGTATCAATGCAAACACCGGATAAACTCCCTTAAAAAATTTCGCTAACTTTATAGGGCAATTGAGTTTTCATCAAGTTGACGTCTCTCGTGCACGGTCAACCGTAATCAGTGAACCGCACAAGCGTTGCGTTAGCGTTAAGCGGACGGGTTCACGCCACCGGGCCCTCGATTCGCTGTTCAGTGATTAGCGTTCACGGTACACCGCTTATCCACACCCGCTGTGGATAACCCTGTGCAAAGCCTGTGCGCATGCCGCTTAAGTAGTGTTGCGAAAAAGAGAATCTTCTATTGCCCATGAAATACGCAAAATTAAAAATCTAATTAAATCAAAGACTCACGTATTTTTACCCGAGTCAAGCCATAAAAGCTTTTTCGCAACAAGCACTTGGCTTGGTGTTGTGGAGAAGGCCGCTGCGGCGTTGCCGCTCGGGCGCAAAACCCGCCGTCAAATCAACGCTTAATAGCGCCTTGCCGATTAAAATCGCGGCATGTCGCTATTCGATGACGAGCCGGCAGCCCCTGCGCCAGGCGCCCGCGCGCCGATGATCAGCGTGGCCGAATTAAATCGGCTGGCGCGGGCGGCGCTTGAACAAAATTTGCCGCTGACGTGGGTGAGCGGCGAGATTTCGAACATGCGCCGTTACGACTCCGGCCACTGGTATTTCACCTTGAAGGACGTAGAAGCGCAGGTCGATTGCGTGATGTTCCGTCACAAGGCGCAATACCTCGACTGGCAGCCCGCCGACGGCATGAAAGTCGAAGTGCGCGCGCTCGCCACCGTGTATGAAGCGCGCGGTAAATACCAATTGAACATTGAGGCGATGCGCCGCGCGGGCCTGGGCGCGTTGTATGAAGCGTACGAACGCTTAAAAGCCAAGCTCGACGCCGAGGGCTTGTTCACCGAGGAACGCAAACGCGAGCTGCCGGCGATGCCGCGCGCCATCGGCGTGGTGACCTCACCGCAGGCTGCCGCCTTGCGCGACGTGCTGACCACGTTACGCCGCCGCATGCCGGGCATCCCCGTGGTGATTTACCCCACGCCGGTGCAAGGCGAAGGCTCCGCCGCGAAAATCATGCAAGCGATTGCCACCGCATCCACGCGCGCGGCGCAAGACGGCTGTGAGGTGCTGATCGTGTGCCGCGGCGGCGGCAGCATCGAAGACCTGTGGTCGTTCAACGAAGAAATCGTCGCGCGCGCGATCCACGCGTGCTCGATCCCCGTGGTTGTAGGCGTCGGCCACGAAACCGATTTCACCATCTCCGATTTAGTGGCGGATGCGCGCGCGCCCACGCCTACAGCAGCGGCGGAGTTGGTGAGCCCCGATCGCGCGGAGTTAAAAGCCCAGGTGACGCAGTTGCGCGCGCAGTTAACGCGCGTCACGCGCCGCGCGCTCGAAGACCGCATGCAAAAACTCGATTACCTGCAGCGGCGCTTGGTGCACCCCGGCGAACGCATCGCCGAGCGCCGGCGCCACCTCACCCACCTCGCCACGCGTTTGATCGGCGCCTACAAACACGAGGCTGAATCACGTGTGTGGTTGCTGCGCACGCTCAATCAACGTTTCACCGCTGCGCGCCCCGACCTGCGCGCGCATGAGCGCGAGTTAAACCAAATCGAGCGGCGGCTGAAACAAGCCGTGGGCCATCGCCTGGAGCGCGCCCAAGCGCAACTCGCGCGCGTGAGCGCGCATGTCACGGCGCTCGACCCGCAACGGCAACTCGAACGCGGCTACAGCATCGCGCAAACGGCGGATGGCGAGATCGTGCGCGATGCGGCGGTGTTGGCGGTGGGGGAGGAACTGCGGGTTTCGTTTGCGCGGGGGGCGGTGGTTAGTGAGGTTAAGCGCAAGCTGCCGGCAACTGAATAGATGGGTTGTCGGCGTCGGGTTTGAATCCAGCGGAATGTGAGGGAACGACCCTAACCCGAAGTTCGCGAATCCGGAAAGCAGCCGTTGTTCGTAGGTTGGGCTGAGGGCAGCGAAGCCCAACGATCGCACGTCATGAAACCGCGGTGTTGGGCTTCCTTCGTCAGGCCAACCTACGCGTACTGCACGTTATTGACCAGGCGGTGAAGCGTATTCGGGATGGTTCAATAACCGAATTGGTCTACGACACGAAGACGGCTCGGTTAGTGAGTGCGCCTTCATAGGTGGTGGAACTCACTTGCCGCAATCTGTCGGTAGCCGATGTCATCGACGAGGCCTTGTTGTTTATTCCCGCCGGCCCGCCTGCGCCTCCCCACCCAAATAATGCGCCTCCAGCTCCTGCCGAATATAGTCCAACACCCGCTCATCCATATCAGAAGCAAGGCAATCGAACTGCGCAACCTCACGTTCATCTTCCATCGCGCGCAACCACGTGAGTTGGCGTTTGGCGAGTTGGCGCGTGGCGGCCACGCCTTGTTCGAACAGTTCGGGGATGCCGAAAGCGCCGTTCAAGTGTTGCCAGGTTTGGCGATAGCCCACGCAGCGCATCGAGGGCATGGTGGGTTCGAGCGCGTATTCGTCGCGTAGCCGCGCCACTTCGTCGATGAGGCCCGCTTCGAGCATTTGCTGAAAGCGTTGCGCGATGCGCTCGTGCAGCACGCCGCGGTCGCTGGGCGTGATCGCGATGTTGATCGGCGTGTAGGGGAAGTAAACGTATTTCGGTTTGGCGAGCCACTCGGACATCGGCTTGCCGGTGAGATGGTAAATCTCCAGCGCGCGTTGGATGCGTTGCGAATCGTTGGGGTCCAGCCGCGCGGCGGTTTCCGGGTCGACCGCCATCAGGTTGGCGTGCACGCCGGGCCAGCCTTTTTCCTCGGCGAGCGTGTCGATCATCAAGCGCACCATGGGGTCGGCCTTGGGCAGATCGTTCATGCCTTCGATCAGCGCCTTGAAATACAGCATGGTGCCGCCGACCAACAGCGGAATCTTGCCGCGCTCGGTGATTTCGCGCATGTGCACCAACGCGTCATCGCGAAATTTCGCGGCGGAGTAAGTTTCGTGCGGCTCGATGATGTCGATGCCGTGGTGCGGTGTTTGTTTTAAGAATTCCGCTTCGGGCTTGGCGGTGCCGATGTTCATGTGCTTGTAGATCTGCGCGGAATCGACGCTGATGATTTCGCATTGCAACGACTGCGCGAGGCTCGCCGACAGCGCGGTTTTGCCGCTGGCGGTAGGGCCCATTAGGATGATGGCGGGGGGATGATGGGGTTTGGCCATGCGTTGTGGCTTTTATTTGTGATATGTCTTGTGACCGGTGCGTGTTCTTAGCGGCGTTAGCGCCCCCGCATAAAAAACCCATCCAGCTCGCCGATGGTCACTTGCCGCCAGGTCGGGCGGCCGTGATTACACTGCCCCGAACGCTCGGTCGCTTCCATATCACGCAACAGCGCGTTCATTTCCATCGTCGTCAGTTTGCGGTTGGCGCGCACCGCGGCGTGGCAGGCCATGGTGCCCAAGAGTTCGTTGCGGCGTTCGGTCAGCACGCGTGTTGCGCCATACTCGCGCACTTCGCGCAGCACGCCGGCGGCCAGCTCGCGCGCGTCGGCATCGGCCAGCATCGCGGGCAGCGCGCGGATGGTGAGCGTGGTGGGCGAGGCGGGCGACAGATCAAAGCCGACTTGTTGTAGCACGGCAGCGTTTTCCTCGGCGGTGGCGACATCGAGCGCGGGCGCGTTCATGGTTACCGGCACCAGCAGCGGCTGCATGGGGATGGCGGCGGCGTCGAGCGCGGTTTTTAGTTTTTCGTACATGATGCGCTCGTGCGCGGCGTGCATGTCGACGATCACCAAGCCTTGTTCATTTTCAGCGAGGATGTAAACGCCGGCGAGTTGCGCCAGCGCGTAGCCTAGCGGCGGCGCTTCGGTTCCCGCGGGTGGCGGCGGCGCGGTGGTGAGCACGGTGGCGTTGCCGCCGCCGAACAGCGTTTCGTAAAAGCCCGCGCTGTCGCGCGCGACTAGCGGCATCGGGCTTTGCGCGCGGTAGTAGGGCGTGCCGCCGCTGCCGGGGCTGAACGCCGGCGCGCGCTGGTGCGATGGGCCACCACTGAATGGTGTAGCGAACGAAGGCGCGGGCGCGTGCGCGGCGGCAACGTCGCCTGCCGTGCCCGACAACGCTTTGGACAGCGCATGAAACACGTACTGGTGCACCGCGCGCGAGTCGCGAAAGCGTACTTCGGTTTTCGCTGGATGCACATTGACATCGACCAACGCCGGGTCGAGCTCCAAGAACAGCACAAACGCCGGATGGCGTTCGTGATGCAGCACATCTTGATACGCCTGGCGCACCGCGTGCGCGAGCAGCTTGTCGCGCACAAAACGGCCATTGACATAAAAGTATTGCGCGTCGCGCGCCGCGCGCGAGGCGCTGGGCGCGCTGATGCGGCCGCTGAGTTTCAAACCGGCGCTGTCTTCTGCGACGGCGATGGAACTTTGCTCGAAGTCTTCACCTTGCAGCGCGAGGATGCGTTGGTCGAGGCTTTGCGGCTTTAGGTGCCATTGCACGCGGCCGTTGTGCTGCAGGGTGAAGCCCGCGCTCGGTCGTGACAGCGCGATGCGGCGAAACGCTTCTTCGCAATGCGCGTATTCGGTGGCTTCGGCTTTTAAAAACTTGCGCCGCGCCGGCGTGTTGAAATACAAATCGCGCACTTCCACCGCGGTGCCGCCGGCCAGCGCGGTGGGTTCGGGCGCGGACAGTTGCGGGCCTTCGGCGGCGATCGACCACGCGTGTTTGTCGTTTTTGCTTTCACGGTGCAGGCTCGCTAAGGTGAGCCGCGACACCGCGGCGATACTCGCCAGCGCCTCGCCGCGAAAACCGAGGCTGCCCACGCGTTCCAAATCTTCTAGCGAGGCGATTTTGCTGGTGGCGTGGCGCGCCAGCGCCAACGGCAAATCGTCGCGCGCGATGCCGCCGCCGTCGTCGCTCACCTTGATCAGTTTGGTGCCGCCGCCCGCAAGTTGCACGTTGATGTTTTGTGCGCCGGCGTCAAGCGCGTTTTCGAGCAACTCCTTTAACGCTGCGGCCGGCCGCTCCACCACCTCGCCTGCGGCGATCTGGTTGATCAGTAAGTCGGGCAGCACGCGGATCACAGGCACAGACAGGCGGTTAAACGTAAGTATTTGATCTTATTGAATATTGTTCTTGGGACTTTATTCGCCTTTAATGCCCGCGTCGCGTATCACTTTGCTCCATCGCGCAAACTCGGCTTTGACAAACGCCGCGTGTTTGTCGGGTGTGGTGTGCGGGCTTTGATCGATGCCTTGTTTGAGCATGCGCTCCTTCAAATCGGCGAGCGCTTTGACCGTGTCGGTGTGGATGCGTGTGAGCACCTCGCGCGGCGTGGCGGCGGGCAAATACAAACCGTTCCAGGTCGCGGTGTCAAAGCCGGCGATGCCCGACTCGGCTACCGTCGGAAATTGCGGCGCGAGCGGCGAGCGCCGCAGACTGCTGATCGCCATCGCGCGCAGCCGGCCCGCTTGCACGTGCGGCATCGCCACCGGGAAGTTGGAGAACATATAAGGAATTTGCCCGCCCAGCAGATCGGCCACGCCGGGGTTTTCGCCTTTGTACGGCACGTGCGTGACTTTGACGTTGAGCGAGGCGTTCAACAACTCGCCCGCCATGTGCGGCGTGGAGCCGATGCCGCCGGAGCCAAACGACAAGGTCTTGGCATTGGCCTTCACAAATGCCGCAAACTCGCGAAAATTTTTCGGCGGCAGCGAAGGGTGAATCACCAACAGCTGCGGCGTCGAGCCGACCACCGCGATGGTGGCGAAATCCTTTACCGCATCGTAGGCGACTTTTTTGATCAACAGCGGCGCCACCACAATGCTGGTTTGCGGCGACACCAGCATCGTGTAGCCGTCGGGCGCGGCCTTGGCAACGAGCTCCGCGCCGATCATGCCGCTCGCACCGGGGCGGTTATCGACCACGACTTGCTGGCTCCATTGCCTGTTCAGTTCCTGCGCCAGTAATCGCGCGGTGACATCGGTGGCGCCGCCGGGCGCGAAGCCGACGATGATGCGCGCGGGGCGCGTGGGGAAATTTTGCGCGTGCGTGCTTAATGCGCACACCAACAACGCGCCGAATACGGCGAACAAGGTTAGTCGCAACTTCAACGAAATTCTCCGGGGTTTTGCTGTAACAATCGATCTTAGCATCGCGCGCGCCGCCGCCGTTGGCGCTTGGCGCGGAGCAAGCTGCAGGCGTGCGGGCAGCGCACGGCGTAATCGCGGCGTCGCAACTGTAAAAAACAGCCCCCTTCCCGGAAACTTTGTAAGTTATTGATTTTAAAGATATTTTTATTTTGGGTGAGACGAGCCCAAAAACAGCGTACGGGAGCCTGGCACGTTGGGAAATATTTACAAATCATTTTCGTTTGGGTGGGCGACTGTTGCTATTCGGCGGATTTTTATTGTGCTACGTCTATTTGCGGCGGGTGATGCAATACCTCGATCCTTCGACAGCCGTGCCCGAGCGCGTGCACGCGGCGTTCGACACGCTGGCCGATGGCGTGGTGGTACTCGACGCACAAGCGCGCGTGATGCTCGCCAATCGACCGTTTCGCGCGTTGCATCCGGAAGGCGGGGCCGGCGATTTGCAGGGCCGCGCGCTGAGCGAGTTGAAGTGGCTGCCTCGGCATGTGGCTGGTGAAAACACGCACGTGCCGTGGGATCAAGTGTTGCGCGGTCGCGGTAGCGGGCCCGATGAACGCATGTCGATCGCGCAGCCCGACGGCAGCCGCGTGGAGGTGGTGGTGCGCGCCGCGCCGGTGAACGATGCGGCGGGGCGCGTGCGTGGCTGTATTGTGACGTTTCACAATGTCACCGATGTGCACCAGGCCAACGATCAGTTGCGCCAAACGCTGGGGGATCTGGAGCGCACGCGCGAACAAATTCGCACGCAAAACGAAGAGTTGCGCCGGCTGGCGATGCGCGATCCGATGACCGGTTGCTTGAACCGCCGGGCGTTCTTCGATGCCGCGGGCGAACTGGTGGCCAACGCCCTGGCGCGCAACGAGCCGGTGTGCTGCATCATGTCCGATATCGATCACTTCAAGGGCTTTAACGATTTGTACGGCCACAGCGTCGGCGACCAGGTGATTCAGGTGGTGGCGCGCGCGCTCGCGGCGAACATCCGCAACATCGATTTGTTGTGCCGCTACGGCGGCGAGGAGTTCCGCATTCTGTTGCCCAACACGAACCTGGCCGATGCGTGCGCCATCGCCGAACGCGCGCGCGTGAATATCGAAAACAGCGCGAGCGCCGCCATTCGCGATGTGCAAGTGCGCCGCATCACTTCGAGCCTCGGCGTGGCGACGCTCGCCGATGGCGCGGCGAGTCTGCAGGCGTTGATCGATCAGGCCGATCAGGCGTTGTATGCTTCCAAGGAAGCGGGGCGCAACCGCGTCACGGTGTGGGCGAATCATCCTGCGACTTGACCGCACCGGCAAAGGATTTTTGCCCAAAATAAAAAAGTCAATTAAAACATATAGTTACGCTAATTCCCCCGCAGCAAAGCGTGTTCATCGTCTATAATCGTCAAAAAAGCTGTTGAGCGCGTGCATCCGCGTAGGCATTCAAGACATCGATGTATGGCCATGCGTGCCATTGTGACCCGTTGGGTGAACTCGCAATTCAGTGCATGGTTGTGGCCGCTTCACCGGGTGGCAGAGGCGGTGTTGCAAATCTTGGCATTGCGGTGAGTATTCTTGTATTCCTCGTGGTTGCGCCTTGCCTTGCATGTCTTCATTGCGGTAGATCGGTGAGGCGCCGCACCTGTTCGACTGCGGTTTCTAGGGAAACACTGAATAAGATAAGTTTATTCCATTCATGGTTCGACAGGCTCACCACGAACGGAATCAACAACTTAGCGTTCGTCCTGAGCTCGTCGAAGGACTTGTTCAGCGTTTCCCTAGAATAATTGACGCCGAGTAACAAGGAGAACCGGGTCGATGAAGTTTGGTATTCCCGCGGAAACGCGGCCGCACGAAAAGCGGGTGGCGGCAACACCCGAGACGATAAAAAAACTGACCGCGGCGGGACACCATTCTGTTTTGGTTCAAGCGGGCGCGGGCGCCGGTGCGAGCATTCCCGATGATTTTTTTGCCGCGGCAGGCGCCACCATTGTCGCGCGCGCGGCACAGGTTTATGCGCAAGCCGAAATTGTGCTCAAGGTGCGCGGCCCCGATACCGCCGAGCTTGCGCAATTGCGTAACGGGCAGGTGCTGATCGGCTTATTGAACCCGTACAATCCAGACGGCGTTGCCATGCTCGCTCGGAGCGGCGTCACCGGTTTTGCGATGGAAGCGCTGCCGCGTATCTCGCGCGCGCAGTCGATGGACGTCTTGTCCTCGCAAGCCAATGTCGCGGGCTACAAAGCGGTGCTGATGGCGGCGAACGCCTACGGCAAAATGATGCCGATGCTGATGACCGCGGCCGGCACGGTGAAAGCCGCGCGCGTGGTGGTGATGGGAGTGGGCGTGGCGGGATTGCAGGCGATTGCCACCGCCAAGCGCCTGGGTGCGGTGGTGGAAGCGACCGACGTGCGCCCCGAAACCAAGGAACAAGTCGAATCGCTTGGCGGCAAATTCATCGAAGTGCCGCTGACCGACGCCGAAAAAGAGCTCGCCAAGGGCCAAGGCGGCTACGCGCGCGACATGGGCGAGGATTATCGCCAGCGCCAGGCGTCGCTGGTTACTGAGCGCATCAAGCAAGCCGATATCGTGATCACTACCGCGTTAATTCCCGGCCGGCCCGCGCCGGTGCTGGTGACGGAGGAAATGGTCAGAGCCATGCGCCCCGGCGCGGTGATCGTCGACATGGCGGTGGAGCAGGGCGGCAACTGCCCGCTGACCGAGCTCGATAAACACGTGGTCAAACATGGCGTACATTTGATCGGCGAAGGTAATATCCCGTCGCTGGTGGCGGCGGATTCGAGTGCGTTGTACGCGCGCAATTTGCTGAACTTTCTCGCGCTGATGCTTGATGCCAAGACGGGCGAGTTTAAGATTAATCGCGAAGACGAAGTCATTGCCGGCACGCTGGTGTGCATGGGCGGTGAAGTCGTGAAAAAGGCGTGAGGCGTTAGGCGAAACGTGACAGCACCACGAGCTTGCTTCTCACGCCTCACGATTTTAGGAGAACAAAAAATGATCGTAGACCCCTTAATCACCAACCTGATGGTTTTCGTGCTGGCGATTTTCGTCGGCTATCACGTGGTGTGGAATGTAACACCGGCGCTGCACACGCCGCTGATGTCGGTGACCAACGCCATTTCGAGCATTGTGCTGGTGGGGGCGATGCTCGCTGCGGGGCCCGCTGACACGGACTGGGGCGTATGGGTGGGCGCGCTCGCCGTGGTACTGGCGGCGGTCAATGTTTTCGGCGGCTTTTTGGTGACGCAGCGCATGCTGGAGATGTTCAAGAGAAAAGAAAAAAAGGACGCGCAATAAATGCTTTCGGCTAATCAGGTCGCGCTCGCGTACCTTGTCGCTTCGGTGTTTTTTATTCTTGCGTTAAAGGGGTTGTCGTCGCCGACCACCTCGCGGCGCGGCAATTTGTTCGGCATGATCGGCATGGCGATTGCGGTCGCCACCACGTTGACGCTCACGCAAAACTGGTTGCTGATCATCGGCGGCATTATCGTCGGCGGTGCCATCGGCTCGACGGTGGCGCGCAAGGTGCAAATGACGGCGATGCCGGAGCTGGTGGCGTTCATGCACTCGCTGGTGGGTTTGGCGGCGGTACTGATCGCGTTTGCCGCGGTGAACAACCCGCTGGCGTTCGGCATCGTCAAGGCGGCGGGCGATCCTATCCCCGGCGGCAACAAGTTGGAACTTTTCATCGGCACTTTCGTCGGCGCGATGACGTTTTCCGGCTCGGTGATCGCGTTCTTAAAGCTCTCTGGCCGCATGAGTGGCGCGCCGGTGGTGTTCGCCGGCCAACACATGGTGAATCTGGCGATGGCGCTCGCCATGGTTGGCTGCGGGCTTTGGTTTTTTATGTCGGGCGGCACCAACTGGACCGCGTTTATCGCGATGGCGGCGATCGCGTTTGTGCTGGGCTTTTTGATCATCATCCCCATCGGCGGCGCCGACATGCCGGTGGTGATTTCGATGCTCAACTCGTATTCGGGCTGGGCGGCGGCGGGCATCGGTTTTTCGCTGAACAACCCGATGCTGATTATCGCCGGCTCGCTGGTGGGCAGCTCCGGCGCGATTCTGTCGTACATCATGTGTAAGGCGATGAACCGGCCGTTCCTGTCGGTGATTTTGGGCGGCTTTGGCACCGACACCGGCGCAGCGGCCGCGGCCAGCGGCGAGCAAAAAACGCATCGCAGCGGCAGCGCCGAGGACGCGGGCTTTTTGATGGGCAACGCCGACAGCGTGGTGATCGTGCCCGGCTACGGCCTGGCGGTGGCGCGCGCGCAGCATGCAGTCAAAGAGTTGGTCGATAAGCTCGGCGAAAAAGGCGTGACCGTGCGCTTCGCGATTCACCCGGTGGCGGGCCGCATGCCCGGCCACATGAACGTGCTGCTCGCCGAGGCGGAAATCCCCTACGATCAAGTGCTGGAGATGGACGAAATCAACAGTGATTTTCCCAATTCCGATGTGGTGCTGGTGCTCGGTGCCAACGACGTGGTCAACCCCGCGGCGCATACGCCGGGCAGCCCAATCTACGGCATGCCGATTCTGGAGGTCGACAAGGCGCGCACGGTGATGGTGGTCAAGCGCTCGATGGCCGCGGGTTACGCGGGCCTGGACAACGACTTGTTCTACATGGACAAGACCATGATGGTGTTTGGCGACGCGAAAAAGGTCGTCGAGGATATGGTGAAAGCGATTAGGGATACGCTGATCAAGTAGGTAAAAGGTGCGCCCGAGGAAAGCGATGATGCCGATTAGGCGAAATGAATGCTGATTTCATCAGGCCGAAGGCGCTT
>Ga0194132_10006689_pt1 | contig 17714 bp, 15 predicted proteins | sample TA2KigOf80mmetaG_FD_148612 | JGI IMG/M metagenome (GOLD analysis project Ga0194132, IMG submission 148612) | Freshwater microbial communities from Lake Tanganyika, Tanzania - TA2015054 Kigoma Offshore 80m | ecosystem: Environmental > Aquatic > Freshwater > Lake | place: Tanzania: Lake...
TGACCGGCGCCAGGTGCTCGAAGGGGCCGACGCGGTGATGGTCACCATCCTCTGCGGCAGCACTCGGGTCTGGCAGCACGACATCCTCATCCCCAAGCAGTACGGGGTGGACACCAATGTGGGCGATACCCGCGGTCCCAGCGGCATCTTCCGCGCCCTGCGCACCGTCCCCGAGATGCTGGCCATCGCCAGGGACATGGAGGAACTCTGCCCCAAGGCGATCATGCTCAACTACACCAACCCCATGGCCATGCTCTGCCACGCCATGCAGCGGGAAACCAAGGTGGTCAGCACCGGCCTGTGCCACAGCGTGCAGGGTACCTCGGCGATGCTGGCCGGCTGGGCCGGGGTCAAACCCGAGGCGGTGGACTACGTCTGCGCCGGCATCAACCACATGGCCTGGTTCACCAAGTTCGAGCACAAGGGCAAGGACCTGTACCCCCGGCTGCGCAAGCGGGTGGCCACCGACCCGGAGATCTACAACCACGAGCAGGTGCGCAACGAGATGTTCCTGGCCCTCGACTACTACGTCACCGAGTCCTCGGGCCACAACTCCGAGTACAACTGGTGGTTCCGCAAGCGCCCGGACCTGATCCGCCAGCACTGCACCAAGGGCACGGGCTGGAACCCCGGCCACTACGCTTATATCCTCAAGGAGTACCAGAAGCGCGAGAAGAGTTGGCAGCAGCAGGTGAAGGCGTGGCTGGCCAGCGAGGCGCCCATCTCCCTGAAGCGCGGCCACGAGTACGCCGCCTACATCACCAACGCCTGGGTGGGGGGCGAACCGTACAAATTCAACGGCAACGTGCCCAACGACCGCCTCATCGACAACCTGCCGCAGGGGGCCTGCGTCGAGGTGCCGGTGCTGGCCACCCGCAACCAGTTGGAGCCGATCCGGGTGGGGGCCCTGCCGCCCCAGTGCGCCATGCTCACCGGCCTGAGCGCCCAGATCGAGATGATGGCGGTGGAGGGCTGCCTCAGTGGCGACCCGCGCCTCATCTACCAGGCCGTGGCCCACGACCCGCTGACGGCGGCGGTGCTCTCGCTGGGGGAGATCAGGCAGATGGTACGCCAGATGCTGCGCCAGAACCAGGCGTACCTGCCCACCTTCAGGCGCATCGACTTCTGAGGCGGCAGTGGGCGAGACCCTGCAGGAGACCGGCGCCCGGCTGGGGCAGGAGACGAAAGAGGCGTACCGGCCAGCCCCTTCAGCCTGCTCTCGCGGGACTACCTGTACGGCAGCGACCAAACCTTTCCCCACCTAACCCAGATGCTGGAGGCCAAACAGGCGCTGCTGGAGCGGGAACTGGGGGAAGTGCTGCCGGCGCTGGCGCGCCGTCTGGGCTAGGCGGCGAGGGTCGCCTCCATCTGTGGGGGCGGCAGGTCGGCGGGGGCCTGGCCGGCGAACTGGGCCTCGGCCTGGTCGAGGAAGTCGCCGGCAGTGGCAAAGAAATCGGCGATGCCCTCGTGCAGGAATTCGCCCATCGCCGCCATCCCCTCCTCATCCAATCCCAACTGCCCCTTCACCTCCTGCAGGAAGGCGTCCACGCCGCCGTGCAGGGTGTCTTCGGTCTGGGCGAGGAGATCGTCCACCTGGTTGAAGAAGGCTTGGGCGTCGCCGGCTGAGCGCACGCTGAGGGTCCTGGAGAGGTCGAGGTACTTGCTCAGCACGTTCTCGCTCTGGCCGGCCAGGGTCTGGGACTGGCGCGAGAACTGGTGCAGGAAGGAGACCTTCATCGAGAAGTCCATCGAGAAGGCCCGGCCGACGCTGCGGCTGGTCAGGCGCAGCTTCTCGCCGGTGGCGGGGTTGAGCTGGCCGGCCAGGTTGTTGGTGTGCTGGGTGAAGGTGCGGACCTGGAAACTGCGCACCTCCATGAAGGCGCTGGCGATCACCGCCCGCCGGCTACCCGGTTCGGGGGCGCTGGAGAAGCGCATCGGCGTTGGCTCGGGGGCCGGGGCCTCGGGGGGAGGCAACTGGGGGCCGGGCAGGGTGGTGTCCACCGCCCCCGCCGAGGCGGAGAAGGAGAAATCCATGTCGAGCTGGTAGCGGTAGAAGAAGGACTCCAGCACCTGGGGGAAAGCGGCGATCTTGGGCACTGCCCCTTCGGCCAGTTCCTTCACCTCGGGCGCCGGCGCAGCCGCAGCCGTGGCCGCAGCCGGCGCGGCCTCGGGGGCCACGGCGGCCGGGGCGGCGTTGACCTCGGCGTTCCCCTGCCGGCTGAGGCTGCCGCTCAGCACCGGGGGAAGAGGGGGAAAGGGTGTGCTCAGGGTGTCGATCATGGTTGAGGTTCGCCCGTTTGGCTTATGGGCCTTCATTAGAGCTATCGGCAAATAAAACGGCCAACTTTAACCAGGGGGGAGAGGCGGGCGCCGGGCCAGTAATTTCAACCCGGCAGGCGCAGCCGGCCGGCCCGGCGCAACTGGTCGCGGCAGTCGAGGTCGCGGTAGTGGTCGCCGAGGAGCCGGCCGGTGCAGGGGTGGGGCAGATCCGGGGCCAGGTCGCACAAGGGGGCCAGGACGAAGCAGCGGTCGAGCATGCGGGGGTGGGGCAGTTCGAGGGTGGGGGTGGCGGCGGTGTGGCTGCCGTGCAGGAGCAGGTCCAGGTCCAGGGTGCGCGGCCCCCAGTGGATCTGGCGCTGGCGCAGGTGGCGGGCCTCGATCTGTTGCAGGCCCAGCAGTAGGGATTCGGGGTCCAGGGTGGTGCGCAGGGATGCGGCGGCGTTGAGGAAGAAGGGCTGGTCCGTGTACCCCACTGGCGCGGTCTCGTACACCGCCGAGGCCCCCTGCACCTCCACCCCCTCCAGGGCGGCCAGGTCGTCCAGGCCCGCCTGGAGGTAGGCCCGGCGATCGCCCTGGTTGGAGCCCAGGGCGACAAAGGCCAGCTCAGTCATAGCTGCGCTGCAACTCCACCTCGACCCCGTCGAAATGGGCGGCCACCGGGGGGTGGGGCTTGCGCACCCGCACGGTCAGGCGGACCGGAGCCAGGGCCTGGCCCACGGCCTGGGCGAGGTGTTCGGCCAGGGCCTCGACCAGCTTGAAGCGCCGGCGGGTGACTACCTCCTCGACCAACTGGTACACGCGCTGGTAGTCAATGGTGTCCTCCACCTGGTCGCTGCGCCCGGCGGCGGCGAAATCGCGGTGGATTTCGAGGTCCACCTCAAAGCGCTGGCCCAGTTCCCCCTCCTGGGGGAAGAGGCCGTGGTAGGCGAAGAAGCGCATGTTGCGCAGGCGCAGGACGTCGGGGGGCATGGCGGAGGATAATTTGTCCGGCCGGGCACCTCCTGTCAAACGGCTTGACAGGGGGTGGGGCAATGTCCATATTGCTCAACGGCACGCACCCACCGCGAGGGGAAAGGGACAAAATGCTCAAGGCCAGCAGCTCAGTACGCACCGGCAGCCCCCAGACCCTGGCCCACGGGGGAGGGTCCGCGCAGCGGGCGCAGGGCGCCCAGCCGGCCCAACAAGCCCGCCGGCAGCAGACCCAGAGCGCCGAGCGCAAGCAGGAGGTCCGCCAGCAGCGCACCGAACAGACCCAGGATCGCGCCCAGGTGCGGATCTCCCGCTCCCAGGAGGAGCAGCGCCAGAGCCAGCAGGTCCAGTCCCGCCGCGACCAGGACAAGTCCGCCCAGCGGGCCCAGGGCGACCAGGTCCGCCAGCAGCAGGGCAGGGGCGGGGTAGTGGACACCATCGCCTGAAAGGGCATTGTGGGACAGCGTCGAGCGCCTTCCCGCAAGGGGCGGCGCTATTTTTTTGGCTTCAGGGCGCGGTGGGCGATGTCGCGCCGGCAATAGGCCCCCTCGAAGCGGACCCTCCCCACCCCCTCATAGGCGCGGGCCACGGCTCCGGGGAGGTCGTCGGCCAGGGCCGTGATGTTCAGGACCCGGCCCCCGGCCGTTACCAGCTTGCCCTGGCTGAGGGCGGTGCCGGCGTGGAAGACCAGCAGTTCCTCCTTCCCGTCCAGGCTTTCTAGTCCCGTGATCTCAAAGCCGTTTTTCACCGGCCCAGGGTACCCCGCCGAGGCCAGGGCCACGCAGACGGCGGCCTGGGGACTCATCTCGATCCGCACCTGGTCCAGGCGGTGATCGCAGGCGGCAAGGAAGACCTCGGCCAGGTCGGTTTTGATCAGGGGGAGGAGCACCTGGGTCTCGGGGTCGCCGAAGCGGGCGTTGAACTCCACCACCTTGGGGCCCTGGGCAGTGAGCATCAGGCCGCAGTAGAGTACGCCCTCAAAGGGGCAGTCGCGTTTTCTCATCTCGGCCAGCACCGGGCGGATGATCCGCTCCTCGGCCTGGGCCACCAGCCCCGGGGTCATGGCCGGGGTCGGGGTGTAGGCGCCCATGCCGCCGGTATTGGGGCCGGTGTCCCCCTCGCCGATGGCCTTGTGGTCCTGGGCCGGAGCCAGCAACTGGTAGTGCTCCCCGTCGCACAGGGCGAAGAGGGAGACCTCCTCTCCCTCCATGTATTCCTCGATCACCACCTCGGCCCCTGAACTGCCGAAGATGCGCTGGTCCATGATTTGGGCGAGGGCCTCCAGGGCCTCCTCCTCGGTGCGGGCCACTACCGCGCCCTTGCCCGCGGCCAGGCCGCTGGCCTTGACCACGATGGGGGCACCCTGCGCCCGCACGTAGGCGGCGGCCTCGGCGCTGTGGGTGAAGGTGCGGTGGGTGGCGGTGGGCACCCCGATGCTGGCCATCAGTTCCTTGGCGAAGGCTTTGCTGCTTTCGAGGCGGGCGGCGGCCTGGGTGGGGCCGAATATTTTCAAGCCTTTCTCGCGGAAACAATCCACAATGCCGGCGGCCAGGGGATCGTCGGGGCCCACTACGGTGAGGTCGATGTGCTGGGCGAGGGCGAAGTCGCGCAGGCGCAGGATCTCGGCCCGCAGCTTTTCGGGCTGGGTGATGGAAGTATCTACACGGATGTCCACACACTCGGCTAGTTGGGCGATCCCCGGATTGCCAGGGGCGGCGTAGAGTTTTCCGACCTGCGGGCTCTGGGCCAGTTTCCAGACCAGGGCGTGCTCGCGCCCGCCCTTGCCGACGACCAGTACTTTCATAGATAATCTCCTAAATTTGCGTCGGGGAGAGACCCGCTCCAGTCCCCGAGAAAGACTTCTGGGGCCATCTCCCCGCCGCGTGCCGCTCTTCTCTATTCGTTCAGTTGGCGCACGACCTCGTAGAGGACCTGCACTGCGAAGCGCACGTTGCTGAGGGAGACCCGTTCGTCGTGGCCGTGGCAGAGGGAGAAGAAGTCCATGCCCGGTTCGCAGCGCATGGGCAGGAAGCCGTAGATGATGGGGCCGCCCGCGATGAAGCGGGCATCCGTCCCACCAGTGACCATATAGGGGACCACGGCGCTTTCGGGCTCGCAGCGTTTCATGGCCGACTGGATGGCCGCCAGCAGCGGGGTGTCGTGGGGGAATTCGCCGCCGGCCCAGTAGTTGTCGAGGCGGAATTCGGGGCCTTCGCCCACTAGGGCGCGCACCTCGGAGAGGAACTCCTCGCGCTCCATGCCCGGCAGGGTGCGGCCGCTCAGCTTCACCGTGGCCTCCGAGGGGATGACGTTGCGTTTGATTCCGGCTTCGAGCATGGTGGGGGCGCAAGTGTTGCGCAGCATGGCGTCGAACATCAACCGGGTGGGCTCGTCCACGGGCAGTTGGGCCAGGGCCTCCTCCTGGCGGGCCGGGTCGAGCAAGGCCCGCAGCAGGGCGGCTACCTCGGGCCGGGCCTGGGCCGCTGCCGCGCCCTCGAAGAAGGCCCGGGCGCTGGAGGTCACCCGGTGGGGCAGCCGGCCCCGGAGCCGGTCGAGCACCGCGGACAGGTGCAGGAGGGGGTTGTCGGCGTGGGGCACGGAGCTGTGGCCGGGCCGGCCCTGGATCACCAGATCGAGGTACGCGCTGCCCTTCTCGCCCACCTGGCAGGTGTAGAGGGGCCGGCCGTCCACCAGCAGGGCAAAGCCGCCGCCCTCGTTGAGGCCGTATTCGGCGTCGAAGACCTCGGGGTGGTGCTGGGCCAGCCACTTGACCCCGTAGTTGCTGCCCAACTCCTCGTCGGCAGTGGCCACCAGCACCAGGTCGCGCTTGAGGGGGAGGCCGAGGCGTTTGCACAGGAGCAGCACCTGGAGTTGGGTGGTGGTGGTGAGCTTGGAGTCCACCGCGCCCCTTCCCCAGACCTGGCCCTGGGCGATGGCCCCGGCAAAGGGGGGATGGGTCCAGCGGGCCGGCTCGGCGGGGACCACGTCGAGGTGGGAGAGCAGGAGCAGGGGCCGCTGCGAGCCGTCGCCCCGGAGGCGCACCACCAGGTTGGCCCGCTGGGGGGCGGATTGGAGGACCTGGGTGTCGAGGCCCTCGGCGGCGGCGAGGGTGGCCAGGTGCTGGGCCAGGGGGAGTTCGTCGCCGGGCGGGTTGGTGGTATCGAAGCGCAGCATCTGCTGCAAGCGGGTGACGGCTTCGTCGCCGGCGGCTTTCCAGCCGATGGTCATTGGGTCTCCTACGGTCGCGTCGGTGAGCGACCCACTTCAGTCTTTCTCAAGGCGCGGACTTGCCGCTCCGCTCGCTAGCCCTACCCCGCAGCCCTGCCCCCTCAACCCTTCCCGCGTCCTTCCCAACCCATCCACTCCCCGAGAAAGACTTCCGGGGCCATCTCCCCGCCGCTCTATCAAGTCAGTGACGCAAACTTCCACTCTTCCACCGGGACCATTGAATCTACATCTACCTCCATCCCTACGCCCAGGCCGGGGCACTGGAGGGAGGTCAGGTCGATGCGGCCCTGGCGGATGTCGAGGGCGAGGGATTCGCCGAGGGGGCGGTAGAGGGTGCCGTGGGCTTGAACACAGGACTGGCGCTCGGCGGGGGAGAGGTGGTCCAGGCCGCGCACGTAGTGGTGGCCGTTGCGCTCGGCGTGGGTAATACCGAGGGCGGCGAGTTGGGTCAGGTCTTGTTGTAAAGGCACTATGGGGAGGTTCATCAGATCCTCGCCGCTGAGAAAGAAGGGCCGGCCCTGGGTGTTGGAAAAATGGCGGGCCAGTCCCTGGTTGGCCAGGGCTTTGATCAGGCCCTTGCAGTTCTTGGCCGAGACCCCCAGGTAGCCCAGGTCGATGGCGCGGCGGAAGGCGTCGAGGTCGCCGTCGGATTCGTCGATGAGCAGGGGTTTGCGCTCACAGGTGGCGCGGATGCCGGCGGCCAGCGAGGGCTCCAGGGCCAGGCTGCGCTCCAGGGGTTGCTCGATGTACAGGGTGCTGGCCCAGAAGCGGCGCAGTTGCGGGTCCTCCTCGATGCGGCGCAGCAGTTCGAGGAAGCTCTCCATCTCCTTGTACTGCTCGTTGCCGTCGAGGGATAGGTGGTACGGGGCGCCCGAGGTATCGAGCAGGCCGGCGATGGCGCACAGCCGGTCGAGGTCGGCCTCCAACTTGCCATTGACCTTGATCTTGAAGTAGGAAAGGCCCTGGACCTGCACGTACTCTTCGAGGGACTGGGGCAGGCCGTCGTTCAGGTGTTCGGCGGCGGGGATCTCGGCGCTGCGGATCGGGTCGGCCAGGCCCACGGTGTGGCGCAGGTGCAGGGAGACGAGGGGTTGCGGGGCGATACACCGGGCGGGGGCCACCCCGCGCAGTTCGGGGTGCAGGGCGCCCAGGTCCACCCCCAGGGCGTTGTTTTTGAGCAACTGGTGGTAGCTCTGCCTCAGGGCTTTGCCCAGGCCGTCGAGGAGGGCGCGCTCCAGCAGGGAGGCGCCGTGGTTGCTGGTCAGGTGATTGAGGCCGCGCTGGTCGCCCTCGGCCAGGAGGGCGGGGCTGGCTTCGGTCCAGAGCGCGAAGAGGGGGCGCGGCTGCCGGGAGCACTCGGCGAAGAGGGCTGCGGCCCGCTGCGCGGCCCAGAGCAGGTCCTCGACGTTGTCCTGGTAACTCTTGGCCGGGTCCTTGTCGAACCACTTGGGCGGCAGGATGTCGGCGGCTGCACCGGTGGCCCGGCCGGCGCCTTCGACCTCCACCTCGGCCAGCAGGTGCAGGATGGGCACCGAGGTGAGGGTGGCCACCCCGTACTTGAAGGGCATGCGGGTGCGCACGTTGCGCAGGTAGAAGCGGGCCTGGCGGAGGGCGATTCGGGGTGCGGAATCCATAGGACCTCGGCGGAAAACACCCAAAAGGATAGCCATCCTCTTTCCTCCCGGCAAGCCGGTGATGCCGGCCGCCAAAAAACCCTTGACACTGTTTCACCCGCCCGGATATCGTTATCACCATCACCGGTGATCCTTTCCCAAAGGCAGCTGCCATGAAGACCATCCATCTCGTTTTCTGCTGGTCGCTCGGAGTACAGCAGACCAGCCGGCTCCACGCTTGCGCGGCAGGGTGGGGGAAGGGATATCGTTTGCGACGGCAGTGGTGAGGGGTAGAGGAAGTCTTGGTGTGGAGCCGCCGTCGAGGAATATCGACGGCGGTTTTTTTGTTCGCTGAACGCCGTAACGGCGGGAGGCGTCGTTTTTGACAGGGACCAGTTCAGACAGGGAGGCAGTATGACCAAGCGATCAGGCCGGATACAGTGGGTGTTCCTGTGGTGTGCCGTCTCCGTCACCGCCCTGCCCCTGTCGGCAGCGGCAGAGGCCGGCAGGGCGATGCAGGCAGTGCGGGTAAACCCGCAGGCGCTGCACATCGACGGGGTATTGGACGACGAGGTGTGGCAGCAGGCGCCCCGCTTTGGGGGCTTTACCCAGCGCGTTCCGGACGAAGGTCGGCCGGCCACGGATTCCACCAGCGTGCAGTTCGCCTACGACGACGAGGCGCTCTACGCGGCGATCATGTGTTACGACCGGGAGCCGGAAAAGGTCGCGGCCCGGCTGGGCCGGCGGGACCAGTTCCTCAAGACCACCGACTGGGTGCATCTGAGCATCGACTCCAATCACGACCGCCAGACCGCCTACTCCTTCTTCCTCACGGCGGCGGGTGGGTTGCTGGACGGCTACTACTACAACGACGACTGGCAGGACTGGACCTGGGACGGGGTGTGGGAGGGGCAGGCGCACATCAGTGACCAGGGCTGGAGCGCGGAGTTCCGCATCCCCTTCAGCGTGCTGCGCTTCAGCCCCCAGGAGGAGAACATCATGGGCCTCAATGTGGACCGCTACACGGCGCGCAAGAACGAGGACTCCTTCTGGACCTTCATCGACCGCAAGGAGAAGGGCTGGGTGTCGCGTTTCGGCGAGTTGCGGGGGATCGCGGGGATCTCGCCGCCCAAGTCGCGGGAGATCCTGCCCTACGCGATTAGCCGGGCCACCTTTGAGCCCAAGAGCGCGGCGGACCCGGACGGGAGGGACTACTTCAGCAACCTGGGGTTGGACATGCGCTACGGGCTGGCCTCCAACCTCTCGCTCAACGCCACGGTCAACCCGGACTTTGGCCAGGTGGAGGCGGACCCGGCGGTGCTGAACCTGTCGGTGTTCGAGACCTTCTACGAGGAGCGCCGGCCTTTCTTCGTGGAAGGCAGCCAGCTCTTCAACACGCCCTTCCAACTCTTCTACTCGCGGCGGATCGGCCGGCAGCCGGGGCGCTTCTCCCCGCCCTCCGGGTATCAGCGGGCCGATCTGCCCGAGTTCACCAGCATCCTGGGGGCGGCCAAGTTGACGGGGAAGACGGCAAAGAAGACCAGCTTTGGGCTGATCGAGGCGGTGACCGGGGAGGAGCACGGCACTGGGGTGGGTGCGGATCTGGAGGCGCGGCGCTTCTTGGTGGAGCCGCGGACCAACTACCTGGTGGGGCGGGTGCAGCAGGATGTGCTGAAGGGGAATTCCAACGTGGGGTTGCTGACCACGGCGGTGAACCGCGCCAGCTCGGGGAATGCGTACGCCGGAGGGATGGATTGGAACCTGTTCTGGCACGAAAATGCCTACCTGTTCTCAGGGCAGGTGGCCGGCAGCCGGACAGCGGACTTCGGCGAGGCCAGGCGCGGCTACGCCGGCCAGGTGGAGCTGAGCCGGCAGGCAGGCCTGGTGCACGGCACGGTCCACTACGCGGCCCGATCGCCGGGCTTCGACATCGACGACCTGGGTTATATCTCCCGGGTGGGTGTCCAGGAACTCCAGCTCTGGCTTGGGCCGCGCCGGTACGAGCCGTCGGGTTTGCTGCGGCGCCGGTTCCTCGACCTCAACGCCAACCTGAGCTGGAACTACGACCGGCTCGTATACCAGAAAGACCTGGCCCTCAGCACCTGGCTGGAGCTGAAGAACTACTGGTGGGTCTCGGGGGGGATCACGCGGCGGCTGCGGACCCTCGACGATCTGGACACCCGTGGTGGACCGCCCATCGAGAAGCCGGCCAGCGTTAACGGCTGGTTCGAGGTGGAGGGCGACGCGCGCAAGGCGGTCTACGGGGAGCTGTACGGGGAGTGGGAGCGCAACGCGGCCGGCAGCCTCTGGCGCTCGCTGCGCCTGCTGATCAGGGCGACGCCGTCCAGCCGGGTGGAGTTGAGCCTGCAGCCGCGCTACACCTGGAACGACAACGATGCCCAGTGGGTGGCCAATGTGGACAGCGACGACGGGACCCGGGGCCACTTCGTGTACGGGGAACTGAAGAGCAGGGTGCTGGAAGTGACCGCGCGCTGCAGCTGGATTTTCACCCGGGACCTGACCCTGCAGCTCTACCTCCAGCCTTTTGTGGCGTCGGGGGACTACCGGAACCTCAAGGAGTTGGTCCGGCCCAGGAGCTACGCCTTTGCCCCGTACGCCGGCCCGCTCGCCAACCCCGACTTCCGGGAACGCTCGCTGCGCGGCAATCTGGTGCTGCGCTGGGAGTACCGTCCGGGGAGCACGCTCTACGCGGTCTGGTCGCAGTCGCGGCAGGCCAAGGGCGGGGTGCCAGAGCTGCAACCATGGAGCAACCTGCGCAAGAGCTTTGCCGACGAGGGGGCGAATCTCTTCCTGGTCAAATTCAACTACTGGATGAACATCTGAGAAAGGACAGCGAGATCATGGATTTCAGATTAAAGGACGAGATCAAAGGCTGGCTCAGGGATATCGGGGCCTTGTACATACTGGTATCGCTCTTCGTCGGGATATGCTTCCTGCTCCGGGCCACCTCCGGACCGGTGTCGTGCAACCCGTCTGCGGGCAAGAGTGCCAGGGGCACCCCACCGCCTGGGTACTACGGCCGCAATCCCTGAAGCAGGCTCGGGGCGGGCAGTGCATCGCCCGCCCCGAACCATACGAACCCCCCTGCATCGGGCGCAGGGTTCCGCTCAGTTTTCCAGCGTGGCTTCGAGGTGCCCTATTGCTTTGCGCTCCGCGTCGAGCGCGGCGCCGAGGTGTTGCGCCGCTTCTTGTGCCAGCACAGCGGTGAAGCTGCCCTGCGCTGCTCCCTCCTGGCACTTTTCCTCCAGCTTCACCAGGGCTTCCGCCTCGGCATCGTACCACGAGGCCGCTTGTGCCAGCGCCGGCCGCGACTCCTCCGGCATGGCCCCGCTGATCTCGCGCAGGTAGGCCGCTGCCTGGGTGCGCAGCCAGCGCAACTGGCGGGCGTGGTCCGGGGCGTGCCGCGCATCCGCCGTTCCCGATTGAAAGGCTTCCTGCCACAACTCGTACGCCGCAAAGCCCAGGGCGTCCACCGCGTAGCAGGCCTTCTCCGGCTGGTACCGTCTTCCCTGGGCATATTCGACAGCCTGCCGGAGGGACTGGAGGGCCACCTGTCGCGGGTCCACGGGTTGGGGGTCGCCCAGGACGATGACGTAGTACCAGTTGACCGGGTCGGAGTACCCAAATTGGTCGTAGCGCACTGTGAATTCGGCCTGGTAGTGCTGGTTCCGCGCCAGGTAGGTCCGGTCTGTTTCGTCGTACCCGAGAAGCAGACACCACTCGAAGCCTCTGATTCCCTGTTCCTTCTGGGCGACGGTCATCGGTTGCCAGGCGATGGCCGGCACGCCCCGGTCGATGCTCTCCCGCACCCTCTCCCAGGTCTGGTCCTTGAGCGCCTGGAGCTGGGCCGGCGCTGGAGCGGGTTTTATCCCCTTGAGGACCGCCTGAAAGTGGTGGAAGTGGCGGCCGAGTTGGGGCATCCGGTCGAAGAAGAGCCACCAGTCGATATTGGCCTCTTGCAAGACTCTGGCGCTGTCCCTGGTCATCACAAAGTTGAAGGCGTGGCCGAAGATGCCGGCAAGGCGGGGGATGGAGAGGGGAGTGCCGGCGGCTTTCAGCGCGGGATAGAAGGTGCCGATCACGGTGCTGTCCCCCGGCTCGGGCTGGATGCCGGAGAGCACTTTTCTGGCGAAACCCCCGCTGCGCGAGGGGGCGCTTTGGTTCAGGTTCTTTTCGACCATGGCGAATATCCCTTTCTCCAGCCGTTTTCTGGCATCGTGCAGCCGTTTCTTCACCGTGCTGGCCGGCACCTCCAGAAAGACGGCGATCTCGGCGTGTGAGTAGCTGGAGATGTAGAAGAGGGTCACCACCTGGCGCTCGGGCTCTGACAGCCCTTGCAGGGCCCGATGCATCTGGGCGCTCAACTCGCCGGCCAGGACCTGCTCCAGGGGGTCTGGGGCCGGCGCGGCGATCTGGGCGGACAGGTCCAGGGGCACCACCTCCAGGCGCTTGCCCCGGATGAGGCGGGTGCAGCGCATGAAGACCAGCCGGCGCAGCCAGCCGGCAAAGGCCGCCGGCTCTCGCAGCTTGGACAGATCGAGATACGCCCCGACAAATGCCTCCTGCGCGGCGTCCTCGGCCAGGTGGAAGTCGTGGAGGAGGGTGTAGGCGTAGCCCACCGCCATGTCCTGAAAGCGGCGGACGAGCCGGCCAAACGCCTCCACGCTGCCCTGCTGAGCCCTGGCGACCAGGGTGGTGAGTTCTTCCATCTCCGAAGGCCTTCTGCCAGTACAGCACCAGGTTCGGGGGAAAAGGTTACTTCGGCCCACAGAATATTTCTGGTTGACGGGTGGTATACGCCCTATATCTTTAGGCTCGATTGTCCGCCTCAGGTCTTGATCCCGCGCTTCACCCTTCCTACCTGATTCGACCTCCTCTGCGTCCCCCTTGACCCCGGTTCCTCCCTTCCCCTGATCCCGTTTTGTGCTTTTCCCGCGTCCTATCTCCACCCAAATCTCGTCGAGGGAGGGACAGATGAGCAAAGTCCGGCGCTCTGCTTTGCCGTTTATCAGCCATTATATCCGCGCCCTCGAGCTCGTGTGGGAGACCAATCCGCGCTATGCGGTCATGGCGGTATTGCTGACCCTGTGCAGCGCCCTTGTGCTCCCCGCACAGATCTGGCTCACCAGGCTCGTCATCGACCGCGTCGCCGGCATGGCGCAGGTATCAGGCCCAGCGCGGCCCTTCGAATGGTATGCGCTGCTGGCTCCGGTCGGGGGCTTGGCCCTGGTATGGGCGCTGGGCACCCTGTGCCAGATGCTCTCTGGCCGGGTAAAAGACCTCCTCAGCATTCAGGTCCGCCATCATACGGAATACCTGATCCTGAGAAAAGCCACCCAGCTCGATATGGCCTTCTACGAAAGTCCCGCCTTCTACGACCAGCTGGAGGTGGTCCAGAAGGAGGCGTATCGGGCGGGCAATATCACCTGGCGCTCTCTCGATATGCTGGGATCGGCGATAGGTCTCAGCGCCGTGTCAGGGTTGCTGCTGAAATTGCACCCGATTGCCGTTGTCGTCCTCTTGCTGACCTCGTTGCCGCAGGCTTTGTCGGGGGGCTATTTTGCCAATCGTTTTTACGGCCTGAACACTGCCCGGGCTGCGGCCAGGCGCATGGCAGCGTACCTCGCCGAACTCCTGAGTGCGCGCTCGAGCATAAAGGAAACCCGCAGCTTTGGGCTCGACGGGCTCTTTCTGGACCGTTTTCGCCGGTTGTTGCGCCAGCACCTCAAAGAAGAGCAGCAGGTGCGGGTGTCTCAACAGTGGGCCAGCATACTCCTTTCGTTCCTGTCGATTGCGGGCACCGCTGGCATCTGGGTCTATGCAGTTGTCCAGGCCGCCCAGTCCCGCATCACCCTCGGCGATGTCGTTCTGGTACTGCAAGCGGCCGAGCAGACCAGAGGTCGCCTGGGGGCACTTTTCCACGAGGCCGGCGAACTCTATGAGAACCACCTCTTCACTGCCAACCTCTTCCATTTCCTCGACTTGGCTCCGGATTCCATCGAAGGAGCCCTGTCGCGTCCCGCTGATCCCTCAAAACCGCTGCGTGTGGTGTCCAGACCGCCATATGCTGGGCAGGCGCTTCGAGGGCGGGGTGGATCTTTCGGGCGGAGAATGGCAGAAAATCGCCCTGAGCCGAGCCTTCATGCGCGAGGCCCAGATCCTGATCCTCGACGAACCGACCGCAGCCCTCGATGCCCTGGCCGAATACGAGGTCTACCGGCGTTTTGCCGTACTTGTTGCGGGCAAGACTGCGATCCTCATCTCGCACCGCTTTTCGACCGTGAGGATGGCGGATCATATCCTGGTCATGGGAGAGGGGATGGTAAAAGAGGAGGGCACACACGGCGAGTTGATGGCGTTGAATGGGCGGTACGCGGAGATGTTCAAGGCCCAAGCCGAGAGGTACCAATAAAACATCAACCCGGAGGCTGCTTTGGGCTTCCCGGAGCGTCTTCTCTAGGGGTAAGGGCAATATGAGCTGGGACACGGAAGAGGAAGAAGTGCGGCAGATCCAGGTAGGACCGGAAAGCTCCTTGGAAAAGAGCACCCCGGGCATTATACTGAAGGAAACGGCCGCGATCTGAACCGCCTACCGCCACCTGGTGGCCGCCGAGGGTCCTCCATCATCTGCTGCCAGATCCCTTGCTGACTCCAGCGGTTGAAGTAGCCGTAGACCGTTTGCCAGGGGCCGAATTCCTTGCGCCGGCGGTTGGTACCTGCTGACCCGCCAGGTGCGCGACCGCATGCCCGCCCAGGTGCAGGCGATGAACCGCCAGGTGGTGGAGCGGCCGGGGCAGAAGATCGGGGATTGAGCAAACGCGGAAAGGAAGCAGCCGTGCCCAAAGCCGAGCGCCGCACCGTGGACCTGTCCGCCTATCCGGACCTGGTGGTGATCTACCTGGGGATGAGGGTCAACGCCTGGAAGGGGCTGAAGACCCTGATAGGACTGGGGCCGCAGATCGCCCAGTCTGTCAAGGACCGGCCGGAGGGGTTGCTGCTCCACGAGGACCTGCTCTTCTCGCTCTTCCCGCCCCACGTGGGCATGCGCCAGTACTGGCGCGACTTCGAGTCGCTGGAGGCGTGGACGCGCTCCGAGCCGCATCGGCAGTGGTGGCGGGATTTTCTGCGCGACTCGGGAGGGACGGGGTTCTGGCACGAAGCCTATTTCCACCGGGGCGGCATGGAGGCCATCTACTCCGACGTGCCCAAACCCATCGGCCTGTTGCGCTTTGCCCCGGTGGTGCCGGCCAGGGGCGGGATGTTCTCCTCGCGGCGGCGGCTGGGGCTGGAGGGGGAGGCGCCGGTCGCGGCGCCGCTGTCGGAGGAGGAACTCTACGGCAAGGAGAAACAGCGATGAGCGGGTATGCGTGGTTGTTGGTCTGCTGGGCGCTGCCGGCGCTGGCCCAGGAAAAGCCGACGCCCACCTTTGAAGAGCAGACCCGCCGGATTTTGCGCTCGCACCTGCAACAGGCCGAGGAATTGAAGGTAGGCGAGCTGGTGGAGGAGCTGGCCCGGGAGACCAGGCTGCCCAGGGAACAGGTGCAGGTGCGCCTGGCGGCCTGGCTGGATAGCATGGAGGTCTGGCGTCAGGAGAAACGCAGCGAGTGGGAGAAGCTGGTCAAGAGCGGCGGGGTGCAGACCTCGGCCAGGGAAGCCGAGAAATTCCTGCGCCAGTTTGCCGCCCAGGCGCGGCAGGCGCTTGAGAAGCAGACAGAGCGGCCAGTGGAGGAACTGGTGGAAGAGGCGGCGAAGAAAGCCCAGGTCCTCACCTACCAGGGTCGCGACCTGTTGTTGCGCCTGCTCAGCGAGCAGGAAGGCGGGGCGTTGCCCGAGAAGGTGGGGTTGCTGGTGGAGATACACAGCAGCCTGAAAGACGACCGCGCCATCTGGTCCTTGCTGGCGCGGGGGGGGCACCGTCTGCGGGACGAAACCACGGTGGCCGAGGTTCTGTTGCCGGTGATGACCGGGGAACTGGCGCATTCACCCCGGGCGCGCTGGGCCATCGGCCAGCCCAAGGCCGGGTTAGAGTCCGATTGGCGCCTGGTGCTCGAACTGGAGGAGTTGGAGTATCCGCGCACCGAGGCCGGCACGCTGAGGCAGTTCCTCACTGGGCAGGTAGTATTGTACGAGATGAAGACGGGGTTGGAACTGTACCGACGGCCCCTGCGGGTGAACAGCCATGTCTCCGAGAAGGTGGATGAAGCGGAGCGGGGACCCCGCTTTGCAGGGGACATCGCCCGCCGCACCCGCGAGATCTTCGAGGAATATTGGACCAGTAACTAGCCTGGTGCCGGAAGGCGACGTCTGGATGTAGTGAACGGGTTATCCTGAAAGGGGCTGTTTGGAGGAGGGGGAGGCGTATTCTGCCGTTATCCACAGAAAATTTCTTGACATTGGTTGACGCAGCCCTGTATTGTTAGCGGCACAAGCTACCGACACCACTCCCAAGGCCATGACCACGACCCTCGCCATCGGCTGCACTGCCCTGAAACCGCGCCGATCATTTCTCGGCTTGGTGTATTTTGCCAGACACCAGGCAGCCTGCAGGATCGGCCGGCGGAAGACAGGGTGAGCATGATGGGGATGAGCGCGATGTGGACCCGCCGTCGAAAATGCTTCGACGGCGGGTTTCTGTTTTTACCCTCCACCATCAGGGAGATCAGCGTATGAGGCTCATCAGGGCAGTTGGCTTTTTGCTCTTGCTGGGCGGGGCAGGGGGGGCAGAGGGGGAGGTCGCCAAGGTGATGCAGGCAGTGCGGGTACACCCCGCGCCGCCGCGCATCGACGGGGTGTTGGACGACGAGGTGTGGCAGCAGGCGCCCCGCTTCGGGGGCTTCACTCAGCGAGAGCCGGACGAAGGGCAGCCGGCCACAGATTCCACCAGCGTGCAGTTCGCCTACGACGACGAGGCGCTCTACGCGGCGATCATGTGCTACGACCGGGAGCCGGACAAGATCTCGGCGAATCTGGCCCGGCGGGACCAGGGGCTCTTCACCTCCGACTGGGTGCACCTGAGTATCGACTCCAACCACGACCGCCAGACCGCCTACTCTTTTTTTATCACCGCCGCCGGGGGGGTGTTAGATGGGTACTATTACAACGACGACGATGAGGACGACTACTGGGACGGGGTGTGGGAGGGCCGCGCTCACATCGGCGACCAGGGGTGGAGCGCCGAGTTCCGCATCCCCTTCAGCGTGCTGCGCTTCAGCCCCCAGGAGGAGAACATCATGGGACTGCAGGTGGACCGCTACACCAACCGCAAAAAGGAGGACTCGTTCTGGGTCTTCATCCCGCAAAAAGACAAGGGCTGGGTGTCGCGTTTCGGGGAGTTGCGGGGGATCGCGGGGATTTCGCCGCCCAAGTCGCGGGAGATCCTGCCCTATGCGGTGAGCCGGGCCACCTTTGAGCCCAAGAGCGCGGCGGACCCAGACGGCCGGGACTACTTCAGCAACCTGGGGGTCGACATGCGCTATGGGCTGGCCTCCAACCTCTCGCTCAACGCCACGGTCAACCCGGACTTTGGCCAGGTGGAGGCGGACCCGGCGGTGCTGAACCTGTCGGTGTTCGAGACCTTCTACGAGGAGCGCCGGCCTTTCTTCG
>Ga0194132_10006690_pt1 | contig 17713 bp, 12 predicted proteins | sample TA2KigOf80mmetaG_FD_148612 | JGI IMG/M metagenome (GOLD analysis project Ga0194132, IMG submission 148612) | Freshwater microbial communities from Lake Tanganyika, Tanzania - TA2015054 Kigoma Offshore 80m | ecosystem: Environmental > Aquatic > Freshwater > Lake | place: Tanzania: Lake...
GATTCCTTTCGGAGCGGCGGCCCTTTTTCCGTGAGGGCGGCGAACTGCTCGAGATGCGTCATCGGCTCTATTACAGCCGCCGATTCACGGACATCCTGACCGGGGCAAAAATTAGCGGAGAAAGCAAAAACCTCCATTACGCGTTCCTTAACATTCAAGGCGATACCGTTCATGGCGGAACGCGGAACGGGAATTCCAGCGTGCTGCGCGCGGTCCAGCGACTGGGCCAGAGATCTTCCATGGGCTACTACCTGAACGCGTCAGAATTGGAGGACGGGCATTCCCGGGTGGCCAGCACGGATGGATACTTCTTCCTCACCGACGCGCTTCGCTTCGCTTATCAGGGCTCGTTTGCGGACGATCGCAGGACGGATCCGTCAGGGAATCTAACCAAGAACCGAATGGATTTTTTGGGATACGGTGCGTTGAGTTACCAGAAATACCCTTGGTCCTTCACGGCGAGTTACGACGCCATATCCAAGGGATTTGACCCGGCCCTCGGCCTCATCTTTCGACGTAACGTGTTTGGTCCGTCTTTTGTCGCCGCTTACCGGCATCATGAGGAAAAAGCCTGGTCTAAACAGCTCAGCGTGCAGCTCGACCATCATTATTACGAAAATGAGGATTGGGAGACGGTGTTGAGGGATTACCGGGCGAGCTCTCGAGTCGTGTTTCCCAACGATCTCGGGGTGTCGGCGTCCCATGCGGACGAGTTTCATGCTCCTTATCACAATCGGCGGACCACGAGCCGGCTCTCCTTCAACACCTCCGACCAATGGCGTTCATTCGATATTGGATGGGCCGGCGGCGTGTTTCAGGAGGTGGACTACAACGAGCTGAGCGTCGGCAAACCGTACAAACCGTGGGAACGCCTCCCCATTCGCTACGAACTAGGGCTTCGGTTCGAGGACTTGCCCGACGGAGAAAGCCACATCGCCTGGCTGAACCGGATCGTGTTCGACTATTTCATCAAGGATGACATGTGGGTGAAGGCCTCTCTGCAGCATCGCGCTGGGAGCGTGCATAACATCAGCGTGATCTACGGCTGGAAGATCAGACCCAAGATTCAGTGGTATCTTGTTTTCAACAGTGTCGAGGAACGCCAAGAGGCCTCGAAGAGCGTCTTTACCAAGTGGGTTTACACCTTCCATTGAACCCGGAACGTTAGTCCCGAAGGTAAAGATAAATGGGTCCCACTTCTTGACACCGTTGGCCAGTTTGGGTCGGCTTCGGCGCATGGTTTCGACATTCCAGCACGGAAACAATCCCATGGCTGCGGTCATCAAACCTCTGGTACGCTTTCGCCAAACCTGTCTTCCCAGCCGGGAACATCGACGCCTCATCCTATGAAGCCCGAGTCCAAGCCCGTTCGGTTACACACTAACGTTGCAGTCGCGCCGGATCGCGGAGCCCGTTTGGTTACCGGGGCAATCCGGTTTCTGAAGCAACATGGCGGCATCCATTTCTTCATTACCATTGGCGGTGGAATCACTGGCCCCACCATTTTGATGCTTCCACCGTCGCCGCTCCACAACCGCGGATGCGATCTGAAGCTCGGCCGTCGGAGGAACACGGCTCGCGCACGGTCGTCGCGGGCGCGTTGACGAGTTGCTTGCTGCCGACCGAGAGAGCTTGAGACGGGAGACCGGCAGGATTTATTGGACCAGAACCTCACCGGACCGCTCGGAATTCGACCCGAAATTTCCATCCTCCGGCCCAGCGGCTAGAAACGCAGGCTTTCTGGCTAATAACGGATGCGGGGTTGGCGCCGACACCTAAAATCCCGGTCAATCCAATGCGCCTAGAACGTCGAGCCGTCGCAGCCTTGTTCGCCAGTTTCGGCCTCTTTACCCAGGACTTGGCCATCGGCGCCGAGAGCGGAGGGCGGCCGCCAATTCTCGGCCTGACCGGGAAAGTGGGCGACGTGAGGGTGGCGGTTCCTGCGCGCGAAGTGATCACCGCCGGCGCCCCGTCCGCGGGCCATGATCTTGACTTGAAGCGGATGGCGGAGTGGGCGCTGAACTACCTCATCCGCACGCCGCGCGCGCACCTGGGCTACGAACCGGTTTTTCAGTGCGCGCCCCTTGAGTGCCCGCCGGTCCCGGAAGGCCAGGATCCCGTCGTGGCCTGCGACACCGACGCGCGGATGGATTGGGAGTGGTATTATCTGCGCGACGTCACGGGTTCGACACGGGGGCGCGAGGTTGAGGCCGCTTTCCACAAGCGCATCCGCGAATACATCGATCCCGACGGACGAGTCTGGAGCCATCCGGGCTGCTTCAACGAGGGGAACACGACGGCGAAGTACGAGAAGAAGGATTTCGTCATTCACATCTGGGGGGCGACCAAGATTCTGAAAAGTCTGTCCGAGGACCACGCGCGGACCAAGGATCCCGAGGCGAAGGCGCTCGCGCGAAAAGTGATGCTGGCACTCAAGGGAATCGCCACGTGGGATGAGCAGGGGCGCTGCTGGTTGAAGTGCGGCATGGGAGCGTTGCGAGGCGACGGCTCGATCGTGCCGAACGGCTGGAACTCCCAACCCGCTCCCTTGGTCGAACCGCTGGTGACCTACTGGCTGGCCACGGGGGATCGCGAGGGCCTGGAGTTCGCGAAGGCTTACGCGGAGGGGATGATTCACAATCTTCAGCCGAACGGGATTCGCTTTCAGCCGGACGGCCGGTTCAACGGCCACAGCCACGCGACGCTGCACGCGGTGTGGGGCGTGGCGCACCTTGGATTGATCACCGAGAACGCGGCGTATCTCGACTTCAGCAAACGCGTCTGGGATTGGATGCTGACGCGCGGCACGGGCACGGGCTGGTTCCCCGCCGGGCCGGACAACTGCAACGAGACCTGCTGCGTCGCGGACATGATCTCGATCGCGGTGCTGCTGGGTGCCGCCGGCCATCCCGAGTACTACGATTACGCCGAGCGTTACCTGCGCAATCACATCAGCACGCAGCAATTCATTCTCACCCCGGAGTTCGAGAAATATTACCGGTCGAAAAACGCCGCCGCCGGAGAGGCGAAGATCGCGAAGGCGCTGGGCGAACTGCGCAAGTTTCAGGGCGGGATCATTGGCGGTTCTGGATTGAACGACCTCGAGAACGAGTTGCTCGGCGGCGTCTCGGGTTTCCGCATGTTCGGCTGTTGCGCGCCGGAAGGCATGCGCGCGATCTACACGGCGTGGCAAAGCGCGATCGAGCGGCGCCCCGCCACCGCGCGCGGGCCGGCCGGTGTCTACGTGAATCAAAGTTTCGAGCGCGACTCGCCGTGGGGGCGCGTGGTCTCGTTCATGCCGGACGAGGGCCGGCTCACCGTCAAGGCGGCGGTCACGGAGACGTTCTTCCTGCGTCCGCCTCACTGGGCGCCGCGCGACCTGGTCCGTGCGTTTGTCGGGCGCCGGCGGGTCCCAACCGAATGGGCGGGCGCCTACGTTCGCTTTCAGGCCACGCCGGGCGACGAACTGACCCTCTCGTATCCTCTCGTCGAATTCACCCACGAGGTCGCCGGACTTTGGAAGGGCCGTCCCCATCTCCGCCTCACTTACCGATGGCGGGGCAACATGGTGACCGGTGTCGATCCGCCGGCCAAGGCGACCGCGCTGTTCACGGGACGACCCAGGTTGCTACCTCCACCACCCGAATGATCATCGCGGCCCTGCATTCACCTCGCCTGCGGTTCAGCCCATCTTGAAGCTATGACTGTCGCCGAAAAAAGACCGTCACCGGACCTTCCGGTTGCCGCGGACGCGGGAGGCGCCAGCTACGCGTTTCGAGTCGCCATCGTCGCCGCGCTCGGAGGCTTTCTCTTTGGATACGACATCTCGATCATCTCGGGTGCGCTGATCTTCCTGAAGGCGGCGTTTCAACTCGACCCGTACCAGGAGGGCTTCGCGGTCAGCAGCGCCGCCATTGGGTGCATTGCCGGCCCGCTCGTGGCGGTAGCGCTCAGCGACGCCATCGGGCGCCGGCGGACGCTCGTCGTCGCGGCGGTGTTGCTTGGCCTCTCGGCGTTGGGCACGGCGCTGCCGAGAAACATGCTGGAGTTCAATGCCGCCCGGATTCTCGGCGGCGTCGGCGTCGGTCTGGCCTCGGTGGTTTCTCCGATGTACATTGCCGAGATGGCGCCAGCCCGGCTGCGGGGACGACTGGTTTCGGTCAATCAACTGGCGATCGTCATCGGGCTGTTCATGGCGATCGTCGTCTCGTACGCGCTGTCCTTCAGCGGAAGCTGGCGATGGATGTTCGCCTCGACCGCGCTGCCGGCGATTTGCTGGCTGGCGTGTTTGACCGTTCTGCCGGAAAGTCCGCGCTGGCTTGTGGCGCGAGGGCGAGAGGCCGAGGCGCGATCGCTGCTCGCGCGAAGCGAGGGCGAACGGGAGTGCGAAGGCGCGTTGAAAGAGATCAAGGAGTCCATCGCGGAGGAAAGCGGGGGCCTGCGGGAACTCGTTCAACCGGGGATGCGCGTTGCGTTGCTGGTCGCGGTCATGCTGGCCATTCTCCAACAAATGACCGGCGTCAGCATCCTGTTGGTTTATGCGCCGACCATTTTCAAGAGCGCCGGCTTTACCGCCGCGTCGGACGCGATCTGGCAGGCGATCCCGCTGAACGTCTGGAACATCCTGTGCACCGCCGTGGCGTTTTGGTTGGTGGATCGACTTGGTCGGCGCCCCTTGCTGCTGCTCGGCACGGCGGGAATGGCGGTGGGCCTGGTCATCATGGGCCTGTGTTTTCACTTCAAGTGGTCGGGGTACCCGGTTGTGGCGGTGATGTTTTTGTGCGTCGGGGCCTACGTGAGCAGCCTGGCCCCGCTGGCCTGGCTGATCATGTCGGAAATTTTCCCGACACGAATTCGCGGGAAGGCGATGTCGATCGCGGGAGCGGCGCTGTGGCTGTCATTCTTCATCGGCAGCCAGATCTTTCCACCGTTGACGAGCTTCTTTGAAGGCAGATACGGTTCGCCTGCGGGTGTTTTCTGGCTGTTTGCCGCGGTTTGCGTGTTCGCCTTCGGATTCAGTTGGCGGCTCGTCCCGGAAACCAAGGGCCGGACCCTGGAAGACATCGCCGCGTCATGGAAACGCTCCAGCCGAATCGATGGATGCTAACGACCCGTGGACACGAATGAACGGAGCGCGGCGGAGCCACCGTCGTGTAGCACAGGCTGCCGAGCCTGTCGTTTCGCAAGTTGCCAACCTGCGACGGCGAAGGCTGGAACAGGCGTGCTGCAACGGATCCGAACGAGGTTCCGACCCTGATGAACATTTCTGAACAACGCAGAATAGCGCTGGTGAGTGGCGCGGCGCAGAGCCTGGGCCGGGAAGTCTGTTTGCAAATGGCAGCGCGTGGTTGGTGTACGGTGGTCGCCGATTTGAATAGAGAGGCTGGCGCGCAGTGCGCCGAAGAATGTTGCCGCGATGGGGGCGAGTCCATTTTTGTTCCCGTGGATTTGCAAACTGCGGATGGACCGGCGGACATGGTGGAAGCGGCCGTGCGGCGCTTTGGGCGATTGGACGTGCTGGTCAACTGCGCCGCGCACGCGGTTGCGGAAGCGTTCATTGATATGAGCTCGCTCGCTTGGGAGCAGACGCTGTTGGTGAACGTGCGCGCCATCGCTTTGGCCAGCGCGGCGGCGGCGCGCCAGATGATCAAGCAGGGTCGGGGCCGCATCATCAACGTCACCTCGCCCGCGTCACGCATGGCGCTGCCCAACTACACCGCCTACGCCGCGAGCAAGGCGGCGGTGGACTCCCTGACGCGGTCTGCCGCGGTCGCCCTCGCGCCGAAGAACATTCAAGTCAACAGCGTTGCGCCGGGCATGATGGATACTCCGATGCAGGCCAAGACTGAGGCCATATTCGCCGCACTCGAAGGGCAGTCGGATCTCAAGGCGTTTCTGGCGGCGCGCACCGCGCGCATCCCACTGGGACGCCGAACGACGTGCCAGGAGGTTGCCCAGGCGGTCGTCTGGCTGGCTGCGGACGCGCCGGATTACGTCACGGCCGAGCGGCTCAACATCTCCGGCGGTTTGGATAAGGACTAAGAAAGATCCTGACCCAGATGAATCCAATGAGATGTCCTGCACCGTCAATGTGTTGTGATCATGAGGTCTCGCGGGGGCGACCGCGCGGGCAGAGCAGTCTCTTACAGCGTGGCGGACTTGGCCCTCGACAAATGTCCAAAGCCCAGACGCCGACTGACGTCGGCGGCGACGGGGGCAACGTCCTCCAAAGAGGGTGCCAAATACTGGCGCAAGGCGTCTTCAGCACAACGGCGATTCCCCTCGCCAAATACGCATGACTGTTTCTCTCTCGTCTACTCCAACGCGGCAAACTGACTTCGCTCGATTGCGTCGCACCGCCCGGAGGCTCCGGCGTCACATGCTCACCATGGCCGCGGGCAAGGGCCAGGGTTACATCGGACAGGGACTGGGATTCGCCGACCTCCTCGCGGGACTTTATTTCCACGCGATGAGATACGATCCGAAGAATCCGTCGTGGGAGGACCGCGACCGCTTCATCCTCTCGACCGGGCACTACTCGATCGCGCTCTGGGCGGCGCTCGCCGAGATCCGAGTGCTCTCTCTCAAAGAGCTTTCTCTTTACGGCGCCGATGGCAGCCGTCTGGAAATGAGCACGCTGGATTCGACGCCAGGGGTGGAGATAACCGGGGGTTCGCTCGGGCACGGGCTGGGCCAGGGCGTCGGAATGGCCCTGGGGCTGCGTCTCAAGGAAAAGCAGAGCCGCGTCTTCGTCGAGTTGTCGGATGGTGAATTGCAGGAGGGCTCGACGTGGGAAGCGGCGATGGCGGCGTCGCATTTTAATCTCGGCCATCTGGTTGCCATCATTGATTGCAACGGCATTCAAGCGGACGGCCCCATCGTCTTGAACATCGAACCCGTCGCCGAGAAATGGCGCGCGTTTGGGTGGAACACTCAGGAGATCGATGGCAACGACATGGAGCAAATCGTGACGGCGCTCGATCAGGCGCGGCGCGGAGGCCGGCAACCCTACGCTATCGTCGCGCGCACGCTTCCCGGCAAGGGTGTGCCGAGCATCGAACAATGTGAAAAAGCGCATTTCCTCAATGTGACCCACATCGACTGGAACGAAGCCATTCGTGAACTGGAGGCGCATCATGACTAGTCGTGGACAAACCACTGCGATGGGGGTGTCCGATCAAGTCGAAGGTTATCCGGCGGTGACGGCACCGTTTGGGCAGGCACTCGTGGAAGCCGGGCGGCGGCGAAGTGATGTGGTGGGGTTGACGGCTGATCTCGGCAAGTACACAGACATCCTTCCGTTCGCCGAGGCGTTTCCGAATCGCTACTTCAACGTGGGCATGGCGGAGCAGAATTTGATCGGCGTTGCGGCGGGCCTGGCGCGGACCGGTTTCGTTCCGTTCTGCACCACCTACTGCGTGTTCGCCACGCGGCGGGCTTACGATTTCATCGCCATCGGCTGCGCGCTCAGCCGGCTGAACGTGAAGATCGTGGCGGGTCTGCCGGGGTTGACCACCGGCTACGGCGGAACGCATCAGGGGATCGAGGACCTCGCCCTGATGCGGGCGATGCCGAACCTCACCGTGATCGATCCATGCGACGCGACGGAACTCGCCCAGGCTACCGTCGCCATCGCGGAACACGACGGCCCCGTTTACTTGCGACTGCTGCGCGGCCGCGTGCCGGCCGTGCTCGATCCCGCCCACTATCGCTTTGAGGTTGGGAAAGCACGGCTCCTGCGCGACGGTGCGGATGTCGCGTTGATCAGCACCGGACTCATGACCCAACGCACGCTCGAAGCGGCGGCGCAATTGGTGACCGACGGCATCAACGCCGCCGTGCTCCACGTCAGCACACTCAAGCCGTTTGATCGCGAAAAAGTGCTCGCGCTGCTTGAAAAGGTGCCGGCGGTCGTGACCGCGGAGAACCATTCCACCAGCGGGGGTCTGGCCAGCGCGGTGGCGGACGCGGCGGTCGATGCCGGAGTTCGCCTGCGTCTGAGACGGGTTGGCATTCCCGATTGCTTCTGTAACTGCGGATCGATCCCGTATCTGGTCAAGCGCTACGGTATGGACACCGCGAGCATTGTAGCCGCCGCGCGGGCGGTCTTGTCGGAAAGCACGTCCCTTCGCGCAGCTCCGACGCTATCGCGAGAGCATTCCACATGAATCGCTCTTCCCTCGTAGCGGCGGCTCGTCAGAGCGCCGCCCATTTTCAACGCGATAGAATGCAGCGGTCTTTCGAGGCGGATCCGGTTAGCGCTGGAGATCCTCGCGCGTCGAGGAACCCGCCCGCGTTCAGCGCGCGAAACGAACTCGGCCATGACGCCGATGCCGGCATCCTTCGCGCCCCTGGACGCGTCGCGACTCCTCGCAGCGCGAGGAGTACCACCATGCTCACCCAAGACTACGAGTCGCCGCGACAGGGGGTGAAATAGGGGCCTATGAAAATCACCCGCATCGAGACGCTCAGGCTGCCGGAACATCCGAACGCCCTCTGGCTCCACGTCCATACTTCAGACGGCCTGATTGGTCTGGGCGAGACGTACTACATTCCAGCCGCCGTCGAAGCGGTGATTCACGATTTCGCCGCGCCGCTGCTGTTGGGAAAATCGGTGTATGATCGCGAGCGGCATTGGCAGAACCTGTTCTCCTCCGCGAATTTTTTTGGCTACGCCGGCGCCGAGATGCGCGCCATCTCCGCGCTCGACCTCGCGCTATGGGATCTCCTCGGCCAGTCTGCGGGTCAGCCGATTTACAACCTGATCGGCGGACAGTATCGCGAGTCGATCCCGGTCTACAACACGTGCGTCAACACACCGAAGTATCTCGACCAGGATGGTTTTTTGCAGGCACCGGGGGAGCTGGCGCAATCTCTCCTCGCGGAGGGCTACCCGCAGATGAAGGTGTGGCCGTGGGACCGTTTCGCGCCGCAAATCCATTCTGGCTCTGCGACCGGTCCTGCCGGTTGGTCGGCCATGGGACCGGTTGGACACGTCCTTGCGACCGCCGATCTCAAGCAAGGTCTCTGGACGATCCAAGAAATTCGCAAGGCGGTGGGCGACCGGATCGAGATCGCCATCGAAGGCCATTCACGCTGGGATGTGAACTGCGCGATCCGTCTCGCCCGCGCGCTCGAGCCTTACGACGTGGTCTGGATGGAGGACATCATCCAGCCGGACAGCGTTGAGGATCTGCGTCGGCTTGTTCAGGAAACGCGCGTGCCGCAATGCGTGAGCGAGCGGCTCTTCACCAAGTATGCCTTCCGCGCGGTGCTCGAACGGCAGGCAGCCCACATCGTCATGATCGACTTGATCTGGACCGGTGGACTCACGGAAGCGAGCAAGATCGCCGCGCTGGCCGACGCGCATCATCTGGCGTTCGCTCCGCACGATTGCACCGGACCGGTGAATGTGTTCGCCGCGCTCCACCTTTGCGCGGCCATGCCCAACGCGATGATCATGGAAGTGGTGCGCGGCTTCGTCAGCGGCTATTACCTCGATCTCGTGGACCGGCCCCTGACGATTCGGGAAGGCAAAGCTTGGTTTGACTTCGGTCCGGGTCTGGGCGTGACCTTGCGGCCGGAACTTCTGACGCGAAAGGATGCGCATCTGCGCGTTTCCAAACTTTAACCCGATCTCAGCGAAAGCACCAATGAACACCTCGTGGTTGAACTTCGGAATTCTCGTTTAAGCCATAGCGGAAACCATGGAACCTATTATCTCAGCGGCACCCTCAACGGCAAATCTGAGCGAACGTCTGCGACAGCGCACGGTTCCGTCGAACCAGGTGATCGCCTGGTGGCTCGGTGGCGCGGGCTTCATCTTCAAGACGTCGGCAGGAACGCAACTCTACATCGACCCTTACTTGTCGGATGTGGTGAACGACATCTTCGGACAACCGCGCGCCTTTCCGCCGCCCCTGGCCGCCGAAGAGGCACGGCCGGACTTCCTGATCTGCACGCATTGGCATGAAGATCATCTCGACCCGGGTTCCATCCCGATCATCGCGCGGAACCATCCGTCGGCGCGGCTTCTCATGCCGCCCAGTGCGCTGGCGCGCGCAGTCAGTTGGGGCGTCCCGCGCAACCGGATCACCCCTTTGAAGGCGGGGCAGACGCTGAAGCTCGGCGACGTCGGCATCACCACACTCGCGTCGCGCCACAACGCCGGCCTCGAGGGCTGGGAAGTGGTCGATGGCCTTTGCCTCATTCTTGAGATCGCCGGTCTGAAAATCTTCTTCTCCGGCGACACGGAATACGACACCACGCTGCGCCGGTTACGAACCGCCGGCATTCAAGTCGCGTTTCTCTGCATCAACGGCGTCGGCGGGAATATGAACGCGCACGAAGGTGCATTGCTTGGCTGGCAATTGGGCGCCAGCACACTCGTGCCGATGCACCATTATCTCTGGAAAAACGCGACCGGCGGTGACGAAGCGACGCTGGATCCGAGATTGTTGGAAACCACCTATCGGAATCTGGGCGGACAGGGTTGCGTGATCATGCCGGAGGTGGGCGGGGAAATAGTTTTGAGCGCGAGTCCGTAGCGGTGCCTCGTGAGGGCGCCGCCATTTTGATTTGAATGATCGAGTGCGGCGTTCTTACGAAACGCCGATCCAAATCCCATTGACGATCCAACATCATGAACGGCCTGACGGATAAACGCGCCTTCATCTCCGGCGGTTGCGGCGACATCGGCCGCACGGTCGCCGCTCGATTTCTTGCTGCCGGCGCGAAAGTGATGGTCGCCGATCTTCTCAAGCCGGAGGACGGGACGCGCGTTGCGCAGTCGCTGCATCGTTCAAATGCGCTCTACACGGTCTGCGACGTAACCTCGGCGGAGTCAGTCGAAGCCGCTTTGGCCAGGATCGAGAGCGAGTGGGGCGGACTCGATGTCGCCCTTTGCTGCGCCGGAATGGTCGCCAACGAACCGTTTCTCGAGATCACCGCAGCGAACTGGGCGCGCACCCTGGAGGTCAACCTGACGGGGAGCCTGCGTGTGGCCCAGGCGGCGGCGCGATCCATGATGAAGAATCCCCCCGACTCGTCGAAGCGACGCGGCACAGTGATCTTCACCGGGAGTTGGGTTCAAACCATGCCGTGGCCGGAAGGAGCGGGTTACTGCGCGAGCAAGGCCGGCCAGGAAATGCTCATGAAAGTCATAGCGCAGGAACTGGCGCCGCACGGGATCACCTGCAACGTCGTTGCGCCCGGGATCGTCTATGCCGGGTTAAGCCGCGCCATTTACGATCGGGACGCCGCATTCCGCCAGCGCGCGAACCAGACCATCCCGCTCGGTCGCTTGTCCACTTCGGAGGAAGTTGCGGGCGCGTTCCTCTATCTGGCCGGTCCCGACGGCGCGTATGTGACCGGGACGAGCATCGTGGTCGATGGTGGTGCTTCACTGGTCCGGAGAGACGCTTAGCCAGCGTTCGCTGGCTGACTCCTCTTCACTCGCCGGCGGTGGCGCTTCCAAACTGCGGTCGGTGCTGGTGCATTGGGAGAGATCAACGGTCCGCTGGACGCGGACGGAATGCTCGCAGCGCCAGCGTTGCCACCTCGTGCATCGAAGTCCGAAAAGTCCGAACCGTTTGACAAATGAGGCTGGCTCGCGCCGCAATGCGGAGATATCGTTCCTGCAATCATCAAGCAACCTATGTTCAACTTCTCGATCCGCGACTTGAAACGGCGTAAGTTTCTTGAACGAACGGCACTCGCCGGCGGCGGACTCGCGCTGAGCGGCCTGGCCGGTTGTTCGCGCAAGGCCGATCCCGATCCGACACCTCGACATTCCGGGCCGGCGGCTTCCGTTTCGTTGAAAAGCAAACGCGTCGGACTTTCCAGTCCGCACCAGGTGGAAATCCTCAACGAATTCTACGCGGACATGAAACGCGAGGCGCGGCGCCCAGAGAACCAGATCGAGATCGTCGTCGTGGACGCCAATAACGACGCGGTGAAGCAGCTTGCCCAAATCGAGTCGTTTGTGGCGCAGAGCTACGACGGCATTTTCTTTCTGGCCCTGCCGTCGGAGGGCCTGGAGCGCCTCGTCGCGTCCGCGGTGGGCAAGGGAACTTTCATGTTCAATCACGGCGCGTCTCCCGTCACCGGTGCGACGCAAAACGTGGTGCTCGATCAGCATTACACCGGCGCGCAGATTGGGAAATTCGCGGCGCAATGGATCAACGCCAGGCACGGTGGCCGCGCGGAAGTCGGTATTCTCGGGAACTCGAGCGATCCGTGGTTGACGATTCGCACGCAGGGCTTGAAGGACGGCCTGCGCGAACACGCGCCCGGTGCAAGGGTGGTCGGCGAAGTGCATGGGCATTCGATCGAATTGGGGGCGGCCGGCGCGGCCAACCTGCTGCAGGCGCATCCGGGCATCAAAGTCCTCCTGGCCCACGCGGACGATCCGGGTTACGGGTGCTTCACGGCGGCGAGCGAGGCGGGGAAGCGCGATCCGAATCAGTTTCTGGTCGCGAGCTGCGACGGTACCCGGCTGGTCATGGACAAGGTGGCGGACGGCGGAATTTATCAGGCCACGTGGAGCTACCTGTTTCCGTTCAGCGCGACGGCCTGGATGCGCGACATGATCCGCTGTCTGCGCGGCGAGAAGGTGCCGCCGACGCGCACGCAGGTCGGCCGCCTGGTGACCCAGGCGAACCTCGAGGAGATTCGCGCCATGACGCGCGACCCGCACGCGCCCGAGGTCCAGAAGTATTACGCGGATCCCACGGTGATGCGTTACAGCGACGAGGTGCTCAAGACGCCCAAAGGCTGATGCCGCTCGAACCTGCAACTCACGATCGGCCCGCGTCCCGGGCCGCCCTGCTGCGCTGCGTCGGCGTCAGCAAATTCTTCGGCGGGGTTCGCGCGCTGAATCGTGTTTCGCTCGACCTTTTTCCCGGAGAAATCGTGGCGCTGGTCGGCGACAACGGCGCGGGCAAGAGCACTCTCGTCAAAATCCTCAGCGGTATCTACCGCCCCGACGAGGGCGAACTCTGGCTTGGCAGCGAACGGGTCGAACATTTGACCGCCCGACGTGCCCGCGATCTCGGCGTCGAAACCGTCTATCAACACCTGTCCCTGTGCGACAACTTGGGCGCGGCGGCGAACGTCTTTCTGGGGCGGGAGCCCGTTCGCTGGCGGATGGGTCCGTTCCGCGTTCTGGACGAGGAACGCGCGATCGTCGAAGCGCGGCGGAGGATCGAGGAGGTCGGGGTGGCGCTCGATGATCTCTCGGTGCCCGTGCGCCGGCTCTCCGGCGGGCAGCGTCAGGCCATCGCCATCGCCCGCGCCCTGGTCAGCGCCCATCGGCTGGTGATGTTCGACGAGCCGACCGCCGCGCTCGGCGTCAAGCAAACCCACGTGACACTCGAGTTGATTCGCCGCGTGGCGGCCCAAGGCATCGCCGTGGTGCTCATCAGCCACAACCTCGACGATGTTTTTGCCGTCGCGCAGCGCATTGTCGCGCTGCGGCTCGGTCAAGTCAGCCTCGACGCGCCTCTCGCGGAGGTCTCGCGAGCCACGGTGGTGGCGGTGATGACGGGATTGGCCTTTCGGGAAAGGGAATTGTCATGACCGGCAACGCAGGCGCAAGTCGTGGCGTGGATCGCATAGTCCGGCACCATGGGCGAAATCTCGGTCTGGCCCTGGCACTCGCACTCGCGCTGGCGGTCCTCGCGATCTTCAGTCCGAAGTACATGACTCTCGACAACTTCGTCGTGGTCGCGTTGCAAATGGCGTTCATCGGCATCGCCGCGCTCGGCACGGCGCATTTGGTGATCGGCGGGAATATCGATCTGTCGATCGGATCGCTGTTTGCGCTCACCGCGGTCGTGTCCGCCATGCTGTCCCGGGTGGTTCCGCCTGTTCTCGCCATGACCCTCGCGATCACCCTCGGGGCAATGATCGGCTGGCTGAATGGCGCGCTCGTCTGGCGGATCAAGCTGTCGCCGATCATCATCACGTTGGGCAGTCTGGCGATCCTTCGCGGCGTCGTCTTGTTGCTGACGGGCGGCTACTCCGTGCGGGGCGTGCCGCGGGAATTCGCCGCGATTGGCCAGGAACGCCTGCTCGGTCTGCCGATGCCGGTCATTGCCTTGGGAATCCTGGCGGTGCTGGCCCAGTGGATTCTGGTCCGTACCACGTTGGGCCGGCACCTCTTCGCGATCGGCGGCAACCGCGACGCCTGCGAGGCCGCCGGAATTCCCGTGCGCCGCCTGGTGCTGGGGACTTTTTTTGTCAACGGCGCCATTGTGGGGCTCTCCGGAGTGCTCGCGGCGAGCCGGTTCGGATCCGCCAGCCCCTCGTTCGGCGTGGCGCTGGAACTGGATGTCATCACCGCGGTCATCCTCGGCGGCGTGGCCTTCACCGGCGGCGAAGGCAACGTGCTGGGCGTGATGCTCGCGGTCGCGCTGCTCGGCGTGATCAACAGCGGCATCGTTTCGCTCGGGATCGACCCGCACTACGCGGAAGTGGTGAAGGGCGCGGCGCTGGTCGTCGCCGTGACGCTGGATCAATTGTCCCTTGAAGCGCGCGAGCGCTATCGCAAAATGACCGCCATGCGGGAGCGGTAATCCGCGTCCGGCCAGAGTTCGGACATTTGCCACGCTACGTCGTCTTGCTCGGCCAAGGTTTCCGACGAAGTTTCCGACAAGGACCGAAGACGGCGGCAAGGCGTCACGACTCAAGGGAAACGCCGGTTTCGATGACCGATTTCAGGTTCGACCCCGCGCGGTCAGGAGAACAATCTCGGATTCCTGGGCATCGCGCCCAAGGGCGACGGGGATGCCGGTCTCCATCTGTAGCTTACGATCCGCACACAAGGCTCGAAGGTCGGACTACGCAAGCACACGCCCGGCGCGAAGGAAGCGGCAGAGCGGACGGACACTCGATCGAATAGAGCGCGGTCGTGCCTGGCTCACTCGATGACCTTTCGGTATTTGATCACTGCCGCATTGGGGCGGTTTCGCAGATCGAGCTGGAGGCCGTTTTCCATTAACTCATGCCCGGTCGCCTTGACCCTTGCGGGCACGTCGAAATCGATCAGTTCATAGCGCCTCGCCGGATCCAACGCGCGAAGCCGAAGTTGGCGAGCGGGCTCAGCGCTCGGCCGCCGGAAGGCTTGCACGAACCCTTCACCCCGCTCGGGTGAATCGAACTGCCAGGCGATCCAGACGTTGGTTCGGTTCAGCGTGTAGGGTGTCAATGGGTGAAAGTCGTCCAGGAAGTTGGCGGCGATCTGACGCCACTCGCCAATGAGCCGGCGTAACAGATCGAAATCCAGGTCGGTTCGGCGCACATCGCGAGTTTCACTGCGATCTTCCCAGGCGCCTTTGGTTACGGCGGGAAACATGTTGCTGCGAAAGACGTAGGGATCGAGTTGTCCGCCGGCGTTGCCGAAGTACGGCAGCCATTGCGCCAGCCCGTACGTCTGGCATTGCATGCCCACCGGCTCGATGGCGTAATCGCATTTCCAGAGCGGCACCGCGCGGCGCATGGTTTCCAAATCATTCCGCCGGCCACCCGACGCACAACTGTCGATCAGCAAATGGGGATTCCGCCGCAACAGTTCGTCCCAAAAATTGAGATAGCCGCTGACCCAGTGATTCTCGGTGATGCCCTGGCGGTCGGGCGGATCATTCTGCCGCCAGTGATCAAGCGGATCCATGTTGAAGTCGGAGCGGTAAACGTCGATACCCTGTTCGGTCAAGACTTGATGGATGCGATCAGTGACCCACTGACGGGCTTCGGGATGGCCCAGGTTCAGCAACTTTTGATCCGTCGTGGTCGCGGACAAGCACCACTCCGGGTGGGCCTTCTCGGGCCACGAACCGGGAGTGACGCGCTCCGGCTCGAACCAAAGGATCGTTTTGACACCTTTGGAGTGAGCGTAATCGCTGATCCCCCTGATGCCCGCGGGAAATCGCCGCCGATTGAAATCCCACAAACCGAACTTCTCCCATAAACGTCCCTCCTTTTGGAGTGCCTTCATCTCGTCGGTCATTTGAGTTTCCGGCACGCCTTGCGTGTAATACCAGCCGGTGTCCATCCACCAGTGGTCGATCCGCGTGCCCAGCTCGAGGAATCGGTCGATGAAGGATTTTTGGTTCTCTTCGGTCGCCTCGTACATCCAACTGTTGCAGTAGCCGGATTGACCCGAGAACATGGGCGCGAGCGGCCGGCCTCCTGGCTTTGGCAAATTGTGTTTGACCATCCACCGGCGCCAGACGTTCTGCGCCTCGGACCAATCTCCTTCCCAAAACTGAAGGACCACCAGCGGTGTCCGGATTTCTTCGTTCGGATGCAGCTTCAGGTGAGTCAACTGCTGTCCGCAACTCACGTGCAATCCATTGCGGTCGTCGCGATGGAATTGCGCCTCCCACTGGCCAGGCCACCCGACCACGATGATCGCCCCCGCTCGACCCCAGGCGAGGTTGAAGTAAGACAGATCTGTGTTTGTGGGGCGTCCGCCAGCGGCGCTCAATCGCTTCAGGAAGCCCGCTGGCAATGGCGTTTCGTAAGGAGCATACGATGCCGCTCCCGGCCACGAACCGGCGTTGTGATGGAGCACGAATTCGTTGCTCCCACCCCCACCGTGTTTCAGTCGGATGTCCAGGGCTGCGATCTGTTCCAAGATGGGCGCATCGTTGGTCCCAAGGTTCTTGAAGTAGAGCGTCCACTCGAGCGTGGGAAAATCCCGATAATGGACCACAACGGCCCGAACTTCGAGTCCGGTCTTGGGGTCGGAGTAAGTGAGGGTCTCCTCGCGGCGCAATGCATCGAGGGCCTTTGAAACCCGGACCACTTTCCACGTCTTGATCAATTGACTCGAAGCAGCGCCACCGTAGATGAAGGAGAACGGCGGCACCGAGCCTTGCCCCCAATTCGTGCTGACCCACTTGACCGCCGACTCGAGTTCAGCGGCGGCGGGCGGTCGGGCCACCGCCATTGGGAGCAGGCAGTCGAGCAGCAGCGCCAAGGAACAGACTCGAATCAAGACCCGACTGAGGTTGTGAAGCTGCGGGCTGATTGGGGAACAATTCGGTCTCATAGACTGGCGGTCTTGCTCCTCAAGCCAGGATATCCTGGACAAGATGCCCGTGCACGTCCGTGAGGCGAAAATCCCGACCGCTGTAACGATAGGTCAGTGCGACATGGTCCCAGCCCATCAAGTGCAGGATCGTCGCGTGCAGATCATGCACGTGCACCCGGTTCTGCGTGGCGTGCCAGCCGAATTCATCGGTCGCGCCGTAAGCCATCCCGCCACGCACGCCTCCGCCGGCCAGCCACATGGTGAAGCCAAATGGATGATGCTCCCGGCCATCCGTGCCCTCGGCCGTCGGCGTGCGCCCGAATTCGCCGCCCCAGAGAACGAGCGTGTCCTCGAGGAGCCCACGGGCTTTCAAATCCTTGAGCAGCCCGGCAATGGGCAGATCGGTGGCGGCACAGTTGTTGATCAACTCGGCCTTCAGGCTTCCATGTTGATCCCAGAGTTGGCAACTGCTGCGTTTCCTCGTTTGCGTGTGATAGACTTGGACCATGCGCACGCCCCGCTCCGCCAGCCGCCGTGCCAGCAAACATTGTTGGCCAAAGATCTCCGTGACCGGGTTGTCCAGGCCGTAGAGCTTCTTCGTTTCGGCCGATTCGCGACGGATGTCAAATGCTTCGGGGGCTCGAGCCTGCATGCGGAAAGCGAGTTCGAATGATTCAA
>Ga0194132_10006692_pt1 | contig 17706 bp, 14 predicted proteins | sample TA2KigOf80mmetaG_FD_148612 | JGI IMG/M metagenome (GOLD analysis project Ga0194132, IMG submission 148612) | Freshwater microbial communities from Lake Tanganyika, Tanzania - TA2015054 Kigoma Offshore 80m | ecosystem: Environmental > Aquatic > Freshwater > Lake | place: Tanzania: Lake...
GGTAGCTCTTGCGCTGCGTTTCAATCGGAGTCGACAGGGGAGACCTCGCTGTTGGTCTGGGTTCCCATGTTCTTTTAATGCATCGAATCTCACTTGTCCAGCGGTTTCCGATCTATCATCGGATTTTTAAACACCCTCTTAGAGAGCCCCGCTTCCCAAAAAAAGGAAAGCGTGTGCACCCCGCGCTGAGGCCGCGTCAACGCCTCTGCGCTCGTCCGCTCCGCGTTGACTATCGAGGCCGATGCCATTAAGATGGCTGCTCGTGTTTCGCGGCGAGACCTCGCTGAGAGGACGAGCTCACGATAGACAAGCAGCGATTGTCTCTACTCCGTCTTCAACTTTTCGAGTGATTCGATAGAGGAGGAACACTCATGCCTTACGAATGGAAATTCAATCCGCGGCCTTACTCGGACGCCGAAGCCAAGGAACTGCTCAAAGATGTAATTTCAGTCGAAACCACCGATTGGCACTACAACACCCATCACAAAGGGTATGTCACGTTCCTGAACAACATCGAGAAAGAGCTGGAAGGAGCCGACCGCTCCAAAGCCAACGGCAACTATAGCCAGATTGGCGAGCTGAAGCGGCGGTTCACCTGGAACCATGCCGGCGCTCTCTTGCATGACGTTTACTGGGAAGTGCTCGGCGGTGACGGCGATGTCTCGAAAGCCCCGACGTTATCGCAAGCTCTGGCGGCTGAGTTCGGCTCCATCGACAGCTGGAAGGCCGATTTCAAGGCTGCCGCCGTGTCGGCCAAGCTGAGCGGCTGGGGATTGTTGGTATACGATGCCCTTTATTCGCAACGGTTGTTGAATGTTTTGGTAGACGAACATCAGTACGGCGCCATTTGGGGTGGCATTCCGTTGATCTCCTGCGACGTATTCGAACACGCGTACTATCACAAGGACGGGCCTGCCCGGGCGAAGTACATCGATAACTTTCTTTCCAAGCTCCACTGGGGCCGCATAGAAGCGCGGTACAAGAAATTCGTCACCAAGTAGCTCGAGCGATCTTAGTGTTCCGGTAGATTCCAGTGGGAGACAGTCTCGGACGAGACTGCCTCCCATTTCGTTTATTCGGGCGCTGCCAGCCGTGGCAGCCGCTGCCCAGCCCACCGCCTCGGTCATGGGAGACACTCCATGCTTCGCAGCTATCTCGGCAAGGTTCCGCAGCTTGGATCCGGTGTCTTCATCGAAGACAGCGCTCAGGTGATCGGCGACGTGATCATTGGCGACCACTCGAGCATTTGGTTCAACACAGTGGTGCGAGGCGATGTGTACTACATTCGCATTGGCTCCAGCACCAACATCCAAGACTCGTGCGTGGTGCATGTCACACGCGATCGCAATGCCACCGTGCTTGGTGATTTTGTCAGCGTAGGGCACGGCGTCATTCTTCATGGCTGCACGGTGGAATCGCACTGCCTCATCGGAATGGGAGCCATCGTGATGGACAGGGCCGTGATCGGTGAAGGAACCATCGTTGGTGCCGGTTCGCTCGTCACTCAAGGAATGAAGGTTCCGCCACGTAGCTTGGTGCTAGGCTCTCCGGCTAAGGTCGTGCGTCAGCTTTCGCCCGTTGAAGTCGAAAGCATCGACCGCTATGCGAACAACTACTTGATGTACAAGGAAAACTATCTGAAGGAGAAGGGGTGACTAGCCATCCGGTGTAGCACTGGTGTTCGTGATTGCGGTGACGTGTTTTGATCATGATGAATCAGGCATCTCATACGTCATGCCCGCGCAGGCGGGCATCCAGACTGGCCTTGCCGTTGCGGCATTCAAGTATTGTGAATTCCCGCTTTCGCGGGAATGACGGGATGCGTAAGCTGGTCGTCGTGAAATACGTCAGTGTAACTGCAAACCGGGGCACTTAGTGTGCGATGCCGTCACTCCGGTCGCATGGACGTGCGACACGACTAACCACCCGTGATCAAATCCATTAAAGGCACGCGCGATATCCTGCCTCCCGAATCGGCCCTGTGGAGCCGTGTGGAGAATACCGCCCGCGAGATCTTCGAGCGCTACGGGTTTGCCGAAGTGCGCACTCCGATTTTCGAGAGCACCGAGCTGTTTGCGCGCGGTGTCGGCGCCGATACCGACATCGTCTCGAAAGAAATGTATACCTTTGAAGATCGCGACGAGCGATCGCTGACGTTGCGCCCTGAGGGAACCGCGCCGGTGGTGCGCGCCCACATCGAACATCGGCTGCAGCAGGAAACCTCCATCGCGAAGCTGTACTATTTAGGCCCCATGTTTCGGCGCGAGCGGCCGCAGAAAGGCCGCTATCGGCAGTTCCATCAGATTGGAGCTGAGGTTTTGGGGTCGGACAACCCGGCGATCGAGGCCGAAGTGCTCGAAATGTTGCAGTTCTTTCTGCGGCTGCTGGGCATTCAGGACCAGACGCTGCTGGTGAATTCCATCGGCTGTCCCGCGTGCCGTCCGCAATTCCTGGAGCATCTGAAGCGCTCGCTCGCGGAGAAAAAAACTGGGCTCTGCCCCGATTGCCAGCGGCGCAGCGAAACGAATCCGTTGCGAGTGCTGGACTGCAAAGTCGAGTCCTGCCAGCCGGCCATTGAATCGCTTCCGAAGATCTCGGACTTCCTCGACAGTGCCTGCCGGGCCCACTTCGAGAAGTTCCTGGGGTATCTGGCGAGCCGGCAAGTGGCCTTCACTATCGTGCCCCGGCTGGTTCGTGGACTGGACTACTACACTCGGACGACATTCGAGATCACCAGTGGCGCGCTGGGCGCTCAAAACACGCTTATCGGTGGAGGACGATACGATGGCCTCGCCGAGGCACTGGGTGGACCTTCAACCAAAGGCTTTGGCTTTGCTCTCGGCCTTGAGCGCATCTTGCTCGTGCTTCAGGACCGCGGGAACCCGCCTGATCCACTAACTCCCCAAGTGTACCTGGCGCCGTTGGGAGAAAGAGCTTTCGACACCGCGACACTGATTGCCAAGTGCATGCGAGAAAACGGCATTCGTTGTTTTCTGGACTTTGACGCTCGGAGCCTGAAGAGCCACCTCAGGCTGGCCAACAAGTTAGGATCGTTATATGCGCTGATCTTTGGCGAGGTGGAACTTCAGGCCGGCAATTATCAGCTGAAGCAAATGACCAACGGGGAACAGACGACCCTCACACCGGACGAGCTGATGAGGGCGGCGGAATCCAGCGGGCAGGCCGACTTGAGGACAAGCATCTTGAAGGCACTCTTTCTGGCCAGATCGACCTACCACTTCTGAACGGTGCAGGGTCTGGCTCGTCGCCTACACGGCCTCTAGTTTGGCGTCGCCCGCAGAACTTGGAGTGGCTGCAACTTTTTCGATTGGACTGGTGGGACTGGTCGTACCGATCTCCTCCAGCTCTCGTCGGAAGCACTCGGAAATCGCAACGAAGGAGACATGTCTTGGAACTAGATTCGCTAGGTACGCTGGAAAGAACTCACCATTGTGGCGCGCTGACGACGGAAGATGCCGGACAGTCCGTCGTGCTGGCAGGATGGGTCGCCCGCCGCCGAGACATGGGCCACCTGATCTTCATCGACCTGCGCGACCGCGAAGGCGTTACGCAGATTCTGCTCAATCCCGACCACTCGGCTGCCGCTCATCAGAAAGCCAAAGGGCTGCGCTCGGAGTTCGTCGTCGCTGTTCGAGGGCAGGTGATTCGTCGCGATGCGGCCACCGTAAACCCTGCCATCGCGACCGGGGAAGTCGAGGTTCTGGTTTCTGAGCTCTATGTTCTGAACGAAGCCAGAACCCCGCCTTTCCCCATCGAAGACGAGATCGCCACCTCGGAAGACTTGCGCTTGAAGTATCGCTACCTGGATCTGAGGCGCCCTAAGCTCGCGCTCAACGTCAAGTTGCGCCATCAGATCACGATGGCCGTGCGCAGAGCGATGGACGCTCAGGGATTTTATGAAATCGAGACTCCTTTTCTGACAAAGTCGACGCCCGAAGGCGCGCGCGATTACCTGGTTCCCTCGCGCATGCAGCCCGGCAGCTTCTACGCCCTGCCGCAGTCACCGCAGATTTTCAAGCAACTTCTAATGGTGGGTGGCCTGGACAAATATTTTCAGATTGTGCGGTGCTTTCGCGACGAGGACTTGCGCGCCGACCGGCAGCCGGAGTTTACGCAGATCGACATCGAGGTGTCGTTTGCGCAGCCGGAAACGATCTTCCGCATCGTTGAACCGTTGATCGCAGAAATTTTCGCCGTGAAGGGTATCGCGATTCAGACTCCGTTCCGCCGGATGCCGTATCGCGAAGCGATGGAGCGCTATGGCTCGGACAAACCGGACCTCCGCTTTGGCCTGGAGTTCGTCGAGCTGAGCCCATTGTTCGAGGGATCGGATTTCCCGCCTTTCCAGTCGGCGCTCCAAGCTGGAGGCCAGGTGAAGGCGACCTGCGTGACTGGGTGCGCGGGTTATTCGCGAAAGCAACTGGACGACCTGACAGCCGTGGCGCGCGTATTTGGAGCCAGTACCATGGCCTACGTGAAAGTTCTGGAAGAGGAGGTGCAATCGCCGCTCCTGAAGAATCTGGGCGAAGCAAAATGCCGCGAGATGGCAAGGGTTGCTCAAGCGAAACCCGGGGATCTTCTGCTGATCGTTTCAGGCAGCCGGAAGGTCGTCGCCGAGTCGCTGGGCGCTGTTCGCCTGCAAGTGGGAAAGCAGGAGAAGCTGATTGATTCCAACGCGCTCTGCTTTCTCTGGGTGACCGGCTTCCCCATGTTCGATTACGACCCAGCCGAGAAGCGATTTGTCGCCTGCCATCACCCGTTTACCTCGCCCACTGATGAAGACCTGGAAAAAGTGGTTTCAGACCCTGGCGCCGTTCGGGCTAAGGCCTACGATCTGGTGCTGAACGGCATGGAAATCGGTGGTGGGTCCGTGAGAATTCACCGGCAAGACGTCCAGGCGCTTGTCTTCAAGACCCTTGGACTCAGCGAGGAGCAAGCCAGACTGCGCTTTGGATTCTTCCTTGAAGCTTTGGAATATGGAACGCCTCCCCATGGAGGCATTGCGCTGGGGCTGGACCGCATTGTGATGCTCCTGGCAGGCGAAAACTCCATCCGTGATGTCATTGCCTTTCCCAAGACAGCCAGAGCCGTTGACTTGATGGCCGAATGCCCTACGCCCGTGGAGCAGAAACAACTCGATGAGTTGGGAATTCGGATCCTAGGAAGGCGCGATTAAGGGATCGCCTTATAGCGAGCTTCACCACCGGCTGGACTGGAACCAGGGCCAAGGTGCTTGGAGGCTGGCCCTCTGAGTATGTTAGGGCCGCTTTCTCACACGGTGCGGAGGCCAGAGCCCGTTCTTTCACAGCCCGTCGGGTGCGGTGCTTGCCGGACGGTGAACCATGTCCAAAATCCGCGTCCTGCCTGAAGCCTTAGCCAACAAGATTGCCGCTGGAGAAGTGGTCGAACGACCCGCCTCGGTCGTCAAAGAACTCATTGAGAATTCGCTCGATGCCGGCGCTCTGAGCCTCGAGATTGACATCGATTTGGGCGGGCGGCGCCTGGTCCGCGTCCAGGACGATGGCGAAGGTATGACTCCGGACGATGCGTTGCTGGCCTTCGAGCGGCACGCTACCAGCAAACTGCAGCGCGCCGACGACCTGATGGAGATTGCGACACTCGGCTTCCGGGGTGAAGCGCTGCCCAGCATTGCGAGCGTCAGCCGCCTACTGCTCGAGACGCGCCACGAAAGCCGCGAAGCAGGAACGGCCGTGGAAGTGAACGGGTCCCGCTTGGCCGGGGTTAAAGAGATCGCCCGTTCCCGTGGCACGACCGTCACCGTGCGCGACCTCTTCTTCAATGTTCCCGCCCGCAAGAAGTTTCTCAAGTCCGACAGCACCGAACTGGGCCACATCGTGAATTTCGCAACGCAATATGCCCTGGCGCACCCCGAGGGGCGCTTCGTGCTGCGGAGTGCCGGCGCCGAAGTTTTCAATCTGCAGCCGGTATCCCTGCAGCGGGAGCGCATATTTCAGGTGTTTGGCAGCGCCCTGTTGAAACAATTGGTGGAAGTGCAGCGCGAAATCCCGGTTTTCTACCCGGAAGAAGACGTCGAGATTCCTGGAGGCTCCTCTGAACAGATTGGCGTCCACGGCTTCGTTTCCAAGCCAGAAGTTCACAAGCTCAACCGAAACTCCCTGTACTTCTTCGTAAACCGGCGCATGGTGCGCGACCGCATTATCCTGCACGCTCTCAATGAAGCGTACCGCAACATCCTGCCGGCCGGCATCTTCCCGGTAGTGCTCCTGTTTATCGAGATGCCGCTCCGCGAGGTCGACGTGAACGTGCACCCTTCCAAAACGGAAGTGCGCTTTCGCCGCCAGGCGCTCTTGCACGATTTCTTGCGCGACAGCGTGCGCCGAGCCTTGATGGATGCCCGGCCGCAAACCCCGTTTCCGGCAGCCCGGCATGTCCAGTCTGCGGTCGGAGGCGGCCTGTTCGATGCTCCTTCGGAAGAGGAACTCCCCTTTCCAGGATCCGTTTCAAAATCATTCCCCTGGCCAGCGGTTGGGCCGGCGCCAGCACCGCCAGTCATCGTCGACACGCCGCTCGTTCTCCAGCCGCCAGCACCGGCGCCCGGCAGCGCGACGCTTCCGTTCCGCGGCGAAGACGCACTCGCGATCGGCGCAGGGCCTGCTACGGATGTGGCGCCATCAGCGGCCGTTGTGGCCACAGCCTTACCCTTGCGTTCGGGGCCGGCTGAACCGCAGGCACCCGGCAATGCTGCCGCACCGGTGCTGGTGGCCCAATCTCAGTTTGGCATCGTACCGCTCGGCCAGATCGACAATAGCTTTATTGTTGCGGCCGATGGCGGGGCGCTTCTTCTCATTGACCAGCATGTCGCGCACGAGAGAATCTTGTTCGAGAAAGTGCTGCGGCAGCGCAGTGAAGGAAAGGTCGAGAGCCAACGGCTGTTGATGCCCCTCATCATCGAAATCAATCCCAGGCAGCAAGTCATCCTGGAAAACATCGCGCCCGAACTGGCCACATGTGGCTTCGAAGTCGAACCGTTTGGCAGGAAAACGGTCGCGATCAAGGCAGCGCCCGCAGGCTTGGCGACTGCCGACGTGCAGTTGTTGCTGGGTGAGTTGCTGGAAGGGCTGGAGCGGGAAACGCAAGCCATCGATCTGAGGCGGCTGCGCGAGAGGATCGCGGCCTCTGTAGCCTGCCACGCTGCGATCAAAGTCAACACGCACCTCGATCGGGAGAAGATGATTTGGCTCATCGACGAACTGCAGAAGACCCAATACCCAATGAGCTGTCCTCACGGCCGCCCAATCGTGCTCCGCTACGAGAAAAACGAAATTCTCAAAGCGTTCAAGAGGATTTGACGCAGACCATCAATTCGATTCTTCTCCACCCTCTCAACGACGGTCTGCTACCGTTCCATCGTTGGAATTCCGGGCATCGAATCCCCTGGCTGAGAAGCTGGACTCCGTACACCCTGTTTTCTTGGAACGCAGTTCGCCGTCTGGCGCGCCCGGCCTAAAATCGTTGCAGGCCTGATGCCGTCATGCGGCGTTACTGGTGAAAAATCCGGTTAAGTGGGGGTTAAGTGCGCGACTCGGATTGTAGCGGGGTTACCGCCTGAAGGCGGGACACCCAACCAGACGGTTCGGTTCGGCCCACAAGATTAGGCTGCGGCTAGGTCTCCAGCAACTCCGAAGCGCGTTGCGTCGCCTTGACCACTGCTTTGATCAGAGTGACGCGGAGTTTCCCCTCCTCCAATTCGAGAATGCCATCGATGGTGCATCCCGCCGGCGTGGTTACGATGTCCTTGAGCATTGCCGGGTGCTCTCGGGTCTCCAGCACCATCTTCGCAGAACCCAAAGTCATTTGCGCCGCTAACTCCGTGGCCACCGAGCGCGGCAGCCCCACTTTCACCCCCGCTTCCGCGAGCGATTCAATCACGATGTACATGAACGCTGGCCCACTGGCGCTCAGTCCAGTGACCGCGTCCATGTGTTTTTCGTCGAGAATCAGCGTGCGGCCCACCGAGTCGAACATGCGCTGGGCTTCTTTCAGCTGCTCTTCTTCGGCATAGACTCCTTTGCAGAGGGCGGTCATCCCGGAACGCAGAAGGCACGGCGTGTTCGGCATGGCACGAATCACCGGAATCGGCGCGTTCAGGTTGCGCTCCAGGAAAGAGGTTGTCACTGACGCGACGACCGAGATCACAACCTGGTCACGCGTCAGCTCGCCGCGAATCTCCTCCAGCAGCTCTTGCACAGCTTGGGGCTTGACCGCAATCAAGACAATGGAAGCGCCCTTCACCGCTTTTCGGTTGCTGGTGGTGACTGCGATGCGGTACTTGTTTTTGACCGCCTCAAGACGCTCGCTATGCTTGGCGGTCGCAACAATGCGGTCGCGGGCGATCGCTCCAACGTCCAACATTCCAGAGATCAGTGTCTCGCCAAGCTTCCCAGCGCCGAGTACCGCGAGCTTCTTCCCCTTAGCTGTCACTAGAGCATCCTTTCTGCGTCGTCACCATTTCAGTCGAACCCGATGGTCGCTTGGCCTCGGGGGCCTTGTTGAGGAACGGGCTACAGATCTGCGGTTACAAGCTGCTGGGCAGCCCGGTCTACCGTCCGGCTCGCAACTTTCCGGTAGTCCTATCCAAAACTGTAGTAGCCGTTACAATAACTATATTATAGTTTCCGCCGCCCAGAAGTGAGCTCTTGGCCCGGGCGCTTGTTACCGAGCGGTCTTGCGGTTCGGAAGGAAGGGGTTTGATGGGAATTTTCGGAAGTGCTGGAGGTGCCAACGAAGCCGCTGTGCTGCAGGCTCTGAGGGGCCTGAGAGATCCCGACCTCCAGCAGGATGTCGTGACTCTGGGTTTCGTCAAAGATCTGAACATCGCTTCAGGAAATGTGAGCTTCTCCCTCGAGCTGACCACGCCCGCCTGTCCGGTCAAGGACCAGCTCAAGGCCGAAGCAGAACGGCTTGTGTCAGCTGTGCCCGGCGTTCAGCGAGTGGATGTGAGGATGACTTTTCAAGTAACCACGAAACAGACACACCAAACACGCACGCTGATTCCGGAGGTGCGGAACACTATCGCGGTCGCCAGTGGCAAGGGGGGTGTTGGCAAATCGACCGTGGCGGTGAATCTTGCGGTCGCGCTGAAAAGGTACGGTGCGACCGTCGGTTTGATGGACGCCGACGTCTACGGCCCCAGCATTCCTATTCTGATGGGGGCTTCTGACCCGCCACAAATGTCTCAAAATCGCATCGTCCCTCCTGTGACACAAGGCGTGAAGATGATCTCGATGGGTTACTTTCTGCCGAAGAACGAAGCGGTGATCTGGCGTGGTCCCATGCTCCACAAGATGATTCAGCAGTTTTTGGGTGAAGTGGAGTGGGGCGAGCTTGACTACTTGGTGATCGATCTGCCGCCGGGAACGGGCGATATTCAGTTGAGCCTCTGTCAGACGATCCCCTTAACGGGCGCGGTGATCGTCTCCACGCCGCAGGATCTGGCGCTGGAGGTTGCCTCGAAAGCGATCGCCATGTTCAAGAAGCTCAACACTCCAATCCTGGGTGTGGTCGAGAACATGAGCTATTATGTCTGCTCGCACTGCGGCGAGCGCGACGACATCTTCGGCCACGGTGGAGCGCGCAAAGCCAGTGCCCAGCTGGGGTACCCATTCCTGGGCGAGGTTCCCTTGAACTCCGCGATTCGAACCGCCAGCGACAACGGACAACCTGCCGTCCTGGAGGGGGAGAACACGCCTTACGGAAGAGCATTCCTGGACATTGCGAGCGCCACGGCCGCCCAGATCAGTATTGCGAACTTCAACGCTCCGCAAGGCCCCGTGATCGAAGGATGACTTGAGCCGCCAGCACCGTTTCTGGGCCTGCTTTTGCCTGTTTGTTGAAATCGCCTTTACCCGTTCAACTCTGAGCGCGCCGTGAACCCTGCTCCCACCAGCATCAAGCTGTCTGCGCCTGGCGGCGTCCTCGTCAAGTGGAACGACGGGCACGAGGTAACCTATCCCTACGCCTATTTGCGGCAGCGTTGCCCATGCGCCACATGCCGCGACACTCCTCCCGCCGTGCGAGCTACGCCTGATCCCTTTCCTCTGTATGGAAAGGATGTCATCCGAGTTACTGGCGCCGCGTCGGTGGGCCATTACGCCATCCAGTTCAATTTCAACGACGACCACGCCACCGGCATTTACTCGTACGCCTATCTGCGCGAGATCTGCCCCTGCGACGAGTGCCGAAAGGCCTCGGGAGCGTAGCTGGGTTCCTACGAGAGACTCTGAAGTCCGGTTCGCACGCTGGCTGAGTCGGCGCTGCAAGACAGTTCTGACGCACTCTCTGTGGCAAGTCGAGTTCAGCGACACTACTCCCTTGACCGAACGCCGCATCCCAATCTCCACGAGCAGCCAAGGAATTGGAAGAGCGAGCCTCCGTCCTGACCCGCTGGGCGGAAGCTGCGGGCTGCCTATCCACTGCAGCTGTCAATATCTCGCGCCGCAGAGATTACGACGCGCTCCGCCTCGTCGAACCCCTGTCCCACGCCTTTCACGCTGTGCGTGTCTGAACCATAGACGAAGGGAATCCCAAGCCGGAGCGCTTCTGCCACGATCCAGGGCGCCGGGTACATCTCGCGGCAGTCGGATTTGAACAGGCCTGCCGCGTCCAGATCGAGTTCCATTCCTCGTTCCTGCATCGCATCCAGAATCCGGAAAATCTGGCGTTGGAAGTGTCGCGGCTGCTTCAAGGAGTGCTTCAGTTGGAACTTGTGCACCAAGCTGAGATGGCTCATCCGGCGCGGCTTGTAGGGACCCAGGTCGGCTTCCACTGCCTGCTCAACGGCGGCCCAGTAGGCTGCATGAACGGCTTCCACGCTGCCGTAGGGCTCGACAAGCCCCTGTAGGAAATCTTCGGGGTTGAAATCGACGCATCGCCAGCCACCCTTGCCTTGGAGAAAATGAACTGAAAGCAGCGCATCGTCCAGCTGGCTGCCCTGGGCGTTGAGCATGCTGCGGATTTCCGTCTCGTACCCCGGAATGTAGTCCACTTCCAGACCGACACGGACCTCGATGCGCTCTGCATAAAGTATCTTCAGGCGTTGCGCGTGCGCGAGATAGGGCTCCAGATCCTCCGGACGCATGCCACAGCTTTGGTCTGCAGTCGGATCGATAAAGCCTCCGGGCAGCGGCGCATGCTCGGTCAGGCTGTAGCTTGTAAACCCCAACTCAATGGCCCGGTCAATGAATCGCTCCGTGGGCTCATGGGACCCATGCGGGCAAAACTGCGTATGGGTGTGGCCGTCACGCCGGGCAAGCATCGGTGGCCTCGCATGAATTTCCATCTGCTTAGGATCTCTCAAATGACAAGGCTGGGTGCTCTCCGAAGTCCACGGTGCAGAAGACCGGGATCAGCACCTCCGTGAACCTGCGGTTCTAACCCAGCTCTAATCCGGCTTCAAGGGAGCCGGGCTTCCACCTTCAGAGACTCAGTTGCCCTGCATACACCCTTGACCTGTCTAGCGGCCCGCAACTGGTCCCGCTGCATCTTGCCGAGCACTGGCATTCATAGTGAACACTTCAAGGAACTCCCGCTGCAGAGCAGGCGTCGCTACCCGAAAGCGGCAGAGGACTGCCGCAGTCCAAGCCGCTTCGCGAACTGCTGGGGCATGCTCTTTTGGAGTGCGGCAGTCCTCTGCCGCTCTGACAAGGGGAACGTGACCGAAGATCATCGCAGGGTCGGAGACAGACAGTTTCGTCACGATATGGTGCAAATCTCATTGGTTCACGGGCCTGCCGGCTCGTGCATGGTGTCGAAAGCGACCTGAGGACACCCGCCTACTGGACTCGGAAAGACGACGACTTCGGCGCCATAAGTTTGCCGGATTAGTTCCGGTGTAATCACCTCTGCGGGGGTGCCGATTCGCACAATCCGGCCTCGATGAAGGAGGACGATGGTTTCGCATAGGGCCGCCGCGGCCGAAAGATCGTGCAACACCACGATGATGGTCATCCGGTGCTGGCGATTCAGCAGGCGCAACAGCTTGAAGACCGCGATCTGGTGATTGATGTCCAGATGTGCGTTTGGTTCGTCGAGCATGAGGATGGAAGGCTGTTGCGCAATGGCTCGAGCCACTAGCACGCGCTGTTTCTCTCCGCTGGAAAGCTGGGAGATAGGGCGATGGCGAAACTGAAGCACATCCGTTTTGTCCATGGCGTCCTCGACAACGTTCCAGTCATGGCTGCGCATTCGTTCCAGCCGGTTCCGATGGGGAAATCGTCCCATGGAGACAACGTTTTCCACCGAAAAGGGAAATTCAAAGTGCTGTTCGGATGAAATGACCGCCAGTTTCCGCGCCAGGTCTCTCGCGGCAAAGCGCTGCAGCGGTTGGCCGTCCAGCGAGATCTGGCCGTGCTGAGGCTGTAGCACTTTGCTCATTAGGCGCAGCAAGGTTGTCTTGCCGCTGCCGTTTGGCCCAATGAGCGCCAGCAGCGAGTGCTGCGGAATCTCGAGGCTGACGTTCTGCACCACGGGCTGGGTGCGATACGCAAAGCTGACGTTCTCGAGAGAAATGGCGACAGTCATGCTAGGCAGTTGGCCTCGCGATTCCAGTTGTTCTTGCAGCTCCAGCGTGGATACGGCGTTGCGCCGGTCGCGGCGTCGCTTCAGCGCTCGTTCAATCCGCGCCCACAAACGCAGGCACTTCGCTGCGGCCAGCGCTGCGCCGCTGTTTGTCTCGGAAACCTGCGCAGTGCAGGTCTCAGAACTCTCCAGCATCCTTCCTGCGCTTTAGCAAGTATAGGAAGTACGGAGCGCCCAGCAAAGCGGTCAACGCTCCCACCGGAATCTCCACCGGCGGAATCAAGCTTCGGGCTGCGGCATCCGTCAGCAACAGGATGGACGCTCCGCCCATGGCAGACGCGGGAATCAGGTACCGATGATCAGGGCCGACCACCAGGCGCATCATGTGAGGAACCACCAGACCCACAAACCCGATCATGCCGGCGACGGCCACGGCCGCTGCGGCCATCGAAGACGCGGCGACAAACAGGATCATCTTCATCGTTTCGACTTCAATGCCGAGATGAAAAGCAGTCTCTTCCCCTTGGGTCAGCGCGTTGAGTTCGCGCGCGAGCAGCCAGACGACCCCGAGTCCAATGCAGATGATCGTTCCCGAGATGACGATCAGCCTTGAGTCACCACTCGTCAGCGTTCCTAACAGATAGAACAGCAAGGTGAACGACTCACGGAAGAAAATGGAGAAGAACACAAAGACGAGCGCGTTCAAAAACAGGCTGACGATCACACCGCTCAAAACCATCGTCTGAATCGGCGCCCGCCCGTCGGTTTGCGCGATGCGGTAGACAAAGGCGATCGACGCGAAGGCCGCGCCGAGCGCCATGAAGTAGACGCCGTAGTAGCTGTGCCAGCCCAATAGATTCGCCAGAATCACGCCAACCGTCGCTGCGCTGGAGGTTCCCAGGATGAACGGATCGGCCAGGGGATTTCTCAGAACGCCTTGAAATGCCGCCCCAGAAGCGGCCAATCCGCTTCCCACAAGCAGTCCTAGCAGCACTCGAGGCAATCGGACATTGAAGAAAATGTTCCTGTCAGGGAGCCCCACCGGGCCGAGAAGCAAGGCCAGGATGGCGGCTGCTGCTGTGGCTGCGGCAAGAATTCCCAAATTCTGGGCTGGGGATGAAGACTTGGAACCAGCTTCTGTCATCGTTTATTCGTCGGCGCTCTGTGGGACTCTGGCGCCATTCCCAGGCGCTCCGCTTCCTGCCTGGAGTTCCAACAAGCGGCGTTGAAGCTGCTCCATACCGTCCACAAGCCGGTGGCTCCCGTGAGACAACATGTTGCGGCCGACGTCTGCAATCACCCAGCCGTTGCGAATGGCGCTGATGTTCTCCCAGCCTGGCCGACGGCGAAATTCCTCTGGCGTGGAATCGAAAGTGAGAATGACCTCCGGATCGCGCTCGAGGATTGCCTCCTTTGACGCCTGGAGAGCGGGCTTGTCCACGTCGCTGAAGATATTTCGCGCGCCGCAGATCTCGATCGCTTCTGAGGTATAACTCGCGCGACCCACCGTCCAGGAGGGGCGGTCGATTTCGACATAGAGCGAAGGATGAAACTTCATGGCAGCCGCACGGGTCCGAATGGACTCAATCCGTCGTTTCATACCGGCAACCGTTGCCTGAGCGCGCTGCGGCCTGCCCAGCCCTTCTCCGACCTGGAGGATCGCCTGGTAGATCTCCTCCACGGAGTGCGGACTTTTGACCTCCTGGACGTTGAGCCCCGAAGCGCGCAGCCGGGAGACAATCTTGCTGGTGCTCCAGGTCTCCGCAAAGAGGACATCAGGGCCGAGGCTCACGATCTTCTCGAAGTTGGGGTTGACAAAGTCGCCGATCTTCTCCTTGGCACGGGCTTCTTCCGGATACACGCAGTAGGTGGTCACCGCGACGACATCGTCGCCGGCTCCAAGCTCGAAAAGGATCTCGGTGAGCGTCGGGGAAAGCGACACCAAACGCAGGCGGTGTTCTTTCGATACGTCTCTGGTTCTGCTCAGACGGACCTGCTGGTAGGCCAACAGGACGAGCAGGAGAGATAAGCAGCCAAGGGCAAACTTTCGCATGTCTCAACGACTCGGGGAACACCGGCGGGACAGAAACAAGGCAATTCTCACGTCGCTCGACCGGCCCAACGACTCGCCAGGAGCCTCACCCTCCCGGGCCGTTCACAGCTCTTCTCAACGACTCGTTCTGCATCCGATTTCTCAGCGGCTCTGCGTCTCAGCCGCCTGCCGATTCTGTCTTCTTCAAGCGCTCCGGCTCAGAACTCGAACTGAACTCCACCGACAGCCGTCGCGCCCGGCGTTCGATAGCCGCTCTCATAATAGGTCCTGTCGAACAGATTCTCGACCTTCCCAAAGAACCGAACCGCCTGGCTTTCCGATAGCGGCCAGCGATAGCTGGCCCCCAGATCGGCTTTGGCCGGCCCTCCGAACTCGAACGCCCGGTTTGCGAACGTATTCATATCGAACAGCGGCGCCAGATAGGAACTCGATGCGATCAAATCGAAGTTCAGCGACACCCGCGGCCCGATGCGCTGCGTGGCAACCAACGAGAACTGGTGATCCGGAATCGCGAATGAACGGAGGATGCCCGGCACCAATGGCTGCCGTTGGTCGGCGTTGGTGTAGGTGTAACTCCCGGACAGATCCAGCGATCTGGAAGGCGAAGCCGATACGCTGAGCTCCAGGCCACGAGCCAGGCCGCCGTTAGTATTTCGATATCCGCCAAACCTGCCGAACGGATCGGTCACCGGGCTGATCGCGCCAGAGAAATCGAACACGATCACTTCTTGCAGCCGTGTGTAAAACCAGGTCGTCGACAAGCGGACGCGGTCATCGAGCAGGGATTGGTCGATACCAGCGTCAAACGCGATCGAGCGGTCCGGGCGCAGGCGGGGATCGCCATAGGTGGAATATCCAAAACTGCCGAAGAACGTTCCAAAGCGTTCGTACAGGGAGGATGCCCGATAGCCGTTGCCCACGTGAGCCCTCAACTTAGTTCCGGAACCGAGAAAGGAGTAAGCGACGGACCCGTCTCCGGTGTACGCGTCCGGTGGCGCCGCAAACGTGCCTCCCTGGTAGGGAGCGAATTGCAGAGGCTGGAGCATTGGCTGGCTCAGCGAGAATAGCTGGGTGCGGAAGGCCGCCGACACAAAGAGCCGCCCGTCCAGCAAACTCAGTTGATCTTGAACGAAGAAACTCTGGCTACGCTGGGTGACATCGACACTTGAGTTGTCGGAGGACCTGACCTGAAAAGACTGGTTCAGATAGGACTCGCTTTCAAACTCGTAGCCTCCGCTGATGAGTTGGGTTCGTCCGAGGCGAAGATCGGCGCGGGCCACGACTGTGTGGAGGCGCCCATCGTAGTCGGTGCGGGTGTTGCCCAGCGGTTCGAACAGAATGCCTCCAGGGCCATCGCGAAACGCGCGTTCGGTTGTCAAAGCCTGGTAGCTGATGGAGTAACCAAAGGCCGCAGTGGGACGTTGTGCGAACGTCAATGCGCTGGAGAAGAAACGCGCTTCCCGGCGGAAGTCCGGGTCGTCAGCCGATGGAAGGAAGTTGCCGCCGTTCAGATTGAGCTGCGAGGCGGGTAACCCCGCTTCATATCGCTTCAACTCCTGCAAACTAACCGGGCGGGCCAGGATCGCACCGGTTGGCTGCAGGAGCCCGGCGGCGCCAGGAGTTTCGTTGGTCTGCGAGAAGCTGTCTGCTGAGTAGATTCTGGCCGACAGCGAGGCCGAGGGGGCCAGCTGGAAGCGAACGCGGCCCTGCCCGCTGGTGTTGCGTGCGGCATCGTTGCCGTCGACGCCGGCGGTTACGTTCAGGTGCGCGACTCCCACGCTGTACGCAACCCGGTCGTCTCGCAGCCCACCTGCCAACTGGGCTCGCCCGCGGAACAGCCCAAGCGATCCCCCTTCTGTGAGCAAGCTGCCACGCGTCCGTCCCCCGCCTTCATCTGTCAGAACGTTGACCACGCCTCCGATGGCGTTGGTGCCATAGAGTGACGAGCCCGATCCGTGCAGCACTTCCAGCTTGCCAACATTCGTAACGATCAGATCGCTCAGCAAACCGGTCGCGTCGCCCTGCGGGGCAGCCACGTCACGCAGTCTCTGTCCGTCGATGAGAATGGCCGTGTCCTCGTTGCGCAGGCCGCGGGCCTTGAGCGAAGTCAAGGCTCCCGGCCCTCCCAGTTGCTGGTATCGAAGTCCCACAACCGTTCTGAGCGCTTCGGCAACGGAGAACTCGTCGCGGTGCTGAATCTCCTGCCAGCCGACTGTGCTCACGGCTTTGGAGGTCTCATCGGGATGCTGGGCGCTGCCGGAAGCAGTGACGACTACCTCCTGCGTGAGCGCTGCCAGCCTGAGCCGAATGTCCAGCACCCGCTCGGCTCCCGGATCTAGCCGGAAGGACTGCGGCACCGTCCTGGCAAACCCTTCTGCTTCAGCCTCGATCACATATTCTCCTGGGGCCAAGCGCAGGAAACGATACTTCCCCTGTGAATCGGACGTGGCATTCAACTCGAACCCGTCGGCGCGAACGTAGAGTTTCACTTCGGCGTTCGCGACACTGCCTCCCAACGGGTCTAGAACGGTTCCTTTCAAAATCTGGGCATGGGCTGTGACGCCCAGGCACACCACGGCCAGGGCGCTCAGGATCGACAGGTTCATAGATGCCTCCTGGAATATCTCCAAGTGGCGTCAGGCGGGTACAGCGCGGGGAGGGAAGCCCTGCGGATGTCTCGACCTTTGACGCGAAGGTTGATGGATGAGCCACCGGGGCAGGTTTCCTGACTTGCGGGTCTGCATCGCTTTCAAAGCCTTCCCCTCGAAGCATCGAGAGTGACCGACGGCCCAAGCCGTCCGGGTGAAAGCAACTCACCGCTTACAGTGACGCGATCGTGTGGGATTCGCACCCACTTCCCTTTTCCCTAGATATGCACCCCGGCAGAGAACAACCGAGCCGATCCTACCGAACCAGGGAGAAACGAGTCAAGCGGTATGTCGGGAGAGGGTGTGCGACATAAAAGTTGAGCCTCAAGCCGAGCGGGATGCCCAGTAGTCCTCGAATCGGCCGTTGAGTAAGCAACAGCGGAGGGCGAGGATGGCATTGGCTCCACGGACCGTCCAGAACATGCC
>Ga0194132_10006693_pt1 | contig 17706 bp, 14 predicted proteins | sample TA2KigOf80mmetaG_FD_148612 | JGI IMG/M metagenome (GOLD analysis project Ga0194132, IMG submission 148612) | Freshwater microbial communities from Lake Tanganyika, Tanzania - TA2015054 Kigoma Offshore 80m | ecosystem: Environmental > Aquatic > Freshwater > Lake | place: Tanzania: Lake...
CCTGCATGAGGAGGGTGCTGCGGCCATCGAGCCCTATCGCGTGGTGATCTGCGCGCAGCATCCCGAGTATCACTCCGGCCGCATGATGGAGGCGTTCGAGCGATTCCTCGGCCTGGGCGGCCGCCTCATGTACCTCGGCGGCAACGGCTTCTATTGGCGGGCCGAGCCCAGCATCGACACACCGCATGCGCTCGAGGTACGCCGCGCCGAGGGCGGCATTCGCGTCTGGGCGACCGAGCCCGGCGAGAGCTACAACCAGTTCGACGGCGCCTATGGCGGCCTCTGGCGCCGCGTCGGCAAGGCCTCGCACAAGCTCGTCGGCATCGGCTTCTCGACCCAGGGCCGCCATCTGGGATTCCCCTATGCCTTCACACAAGGGATCAGTAACCCGCGCGTCCGCTTCATGCTCGACGGTATCGAGGCGGCGGCGACGCCCGGCGCCAAGTTCGGCGATACGGGCTTCATGGGCGGCGGGGCCGCCGGCTTTGAGCTCGACAGCGTCGATCCGAAGTACGGCTCGCCGCCCAATGCGTTGATCGTCGCCAAGGGCATCGTGATTCATGACGACTATGGCTGGGTCAACGAGGACATGCTCGTGCACCGTCACCCGCGCCCGCGCGAGGACTGGTCCTGCGCCGACATGACCTTCTTCGAGACCGCTTCCGGCGGTGCGGTCTTCAGCGTCGGCTCGATGACCTATGTCGGATCGCTGCCGCCGGACAACTACGGCAATGTCTGCGCCAGGCTGACGACGAACGTGCTCAGGCGCTTCATGGACCCGCGGCCTTTCGTATGACGATGCCTTGGTTCATACGGCGCATCCTCGGGATCGTGCCGACGCTGTTCCTGACCTGGAGCATTGTCTTCGGCGTTCTTCAGCTCATTCCCGGCGATCCGGTCATGCTGGCGCTCGGCGGCACGCCCGCCAGCGACGAAGTGCTCGACAACGAGCGCCGGCGCCTCGGTCTCGATCAGCCGGTCTATATCCAGTACCTGACCTTCCTCAAGAAGATGGCCGTCGGCGACCTCGGCAACGGCTACTCCTCGAAGCAGCCGGTCAGCGAGATGATCGCCGCACGCATGCGTCCCTCGCTCGAGCTTGCGCTCGGCGGGCTTCTGGTCGGCATCGTGCTCGGCGTCGCGCTCGGCATTGCCGCCGGCCTTCGGCCCCATGGCTGGATCGACACGGCGATGATGTCGAGCGCGCTGGTCGGCGTGTCCCTCCCGAGCTTCTGGATCGGGATGCTGCTCATCTACGTGTTCGGGCTTCAGCTCGAATGGGTGCCGATCCTCGGCGACGGCATCGACGCGCTGATCCTGCCTTCGATCACCATCGGGCTTTTCCTCGCCGGCGGGCTCGCACGGCTTATCCGAAGCGCCCTGATCGAGACCATGACCCAGGACTATATCCGCACCGCGCACTCGAAGGGGCTCTCGGCCGTGCGCGTCGTCGCCAAGCACGCGATGCGGAACGCCATCATCCCGCCGATCACGCTGCTCGGCCTGCAATTCGCCGTTCTAATCGGCGGCGCCGTGGTCACCGAGCGCGTCTTCGCCCGCGCCGGCCTCGGCTCGATGCTGATCGACGCGGTGCTGACCAAGGACATCCCGCTGGTCCAGGGCCTCGTCGTCTACACCACGACCGCCTATATCGTGATCAACCTGCTGCTCGAGCTGCTTTACGGGATCGTCGATCCCCGCATCCGCTCGAGGCGCGCATGACGACGGCCGCGCCCGCCGCCGCGACCACGATCCTGCCGCCGCGCCGCCTGATCGCGCGCACGCTCGGCGCACCAGGCGCCGTCGCCGGCTCGATCATCCTTGCCGTGCTGGTCTTCGGCGCCATTTTCGCTCCCCTGCTCTCGCCCTTCGACCCGAATGCGACGCGCGTCTGTCCAAGGCTCGCTGCACCGTCGTTTACGCACTTTTTCGGCTGCGATCTCTTCGGTCGCGATATCTTCAGCCGCATCCTCTACGGCGCCCGCCTCTCGCTCGCCGTCGGCCTCTTGACGGTCGCGATCAGCCTCGTCGCGGGAACCATATTCGGCATGGTGATCGCGTTCCTCGGTGGGCGCGTCGACCGCATCGGCGTCCGCCTCCTCGACGTGATGCTAGGCTTTCCGGCGATCGTTCTCGCCATCCTGATCGTCGCCGTACTCGGCGTCGGCGCCTTCAACGCTGCGCTCGCCGTGGGCATCTCCGGTATCCCACGCATCGCCCGGGTCATCCGCTCGGCGACGCTGACCCTGGTCGGCCGCGAGTTCGTCGAATCCGCCCGTGCGGTCGGCGCCAGCCAGACGCGCATCCTGCGCCGGCACCTGCTGCCCAACCTGTTGCCGATCGTGATTGTGCTGGGCTCGCTCGATCTCGGCGGCGCCATCCTGTCGACGGCGACGCTCTCCTTCCTTGGCCTCGGGGCGCAGCCGCCGACCTCGGAGTGGGGCGCGATGCTGTCGGCCGGGCGCGAGTTCATGCGTTACGCCCCCTGGACCATGATCTTCCCGGGCCTCGCGCTCTTCCTTGCCGTCATGTCGGTCAATCTCGTCGGCGACCGATTGAGCCACGTTCTCGATCCGCGCGCGAGCGGACATGGCTGAGGCGCCGCTTCTGGCGGTCGAGTCCCTGAGCGTCGCCATGGGCGTGACGCCGGTGCTCGAGGACGTCTCCTTCCGGATTGCTCCTGGCGAGACCCTGGGGCTGGTCGGCGAGTCCGGCTGCGGCAAGAGCGTGACCGCGCTGTCGATCATGCGTCTCCTGCCCAACCCGCCCGGCCGGATCATCGGCGGCCGGATACTCTTTGACGGCACCGACATGCTGTCGCTCGACATTGGCGCTTTGCGCGCCATCCGCGGCGACCGCATCGGCATGATCTTCCAGGAGCCGATGACCTCGCTGAACCCGGTCTACACGATCGGCGACCAGATCGGCGAAAGCCTGATCTTCCATCGCGGCATGAACGGCAGGACGGCGCGGAGCGAGACCGCCAAGCTGCTCGACCTCGTCGGCATCCCGGCGGCCCGCAACCAGCTCGACCGCTATCCGCACGAGCTGTCCGGCGGCCAGCGCCAGCGCGTGATGATCGCGATCGCGCTTGCCTGCCGCCCGAGGCTGCTGATCGCCGACGAGCCAACCACAGCGCTCGACGTCACCGTGCAGGCGCAGATCCTCGACCTGATCGGCCGGCTGCGCCACGAGCTCGGCATGGCCGTGTTGCTGATCACCCACGATCTCGGCGTCGTCGCCGAGTTCTGCGATCGCGTCGCCGTCATGTATGCCGGCCGTATCGTCGAGGAAGCACCGGCAGCGCAGCTCTTCAAGCAACCGCGCCACCGCTACACCGAAGCGCTGCTGCACACCATGCCGGCGGCGAACCCGCCCGGCCGGAAGCTGCCTTCCATCTCGGGCACGGTGCCGGCTCCTGCCGATCGCGGCGAAGGCTGCATCTTCGCGCCGCGTTGCGGCTTCGCGATCCCGCGCTGCGCGAACGAGCTGCCGCCGCTGACCGAGCCGCCGCACCGGCTCCGCTGCTGGAACCCGGCGTGATGGCCACGCTGCTCGAAGTCGTTGACCTCGCCACCTACTACGCCACGCCGGGTGCGACGATCCGCGCCGTCGACGGCGTCAGCTTCACATTGGCCGAGGGCGAAGTGCTCGGCATCGTCGGCGAGTCCGGATGCGGCAAGTCGACGCTCGGCCGCACGGTGTTGCGGCTGGTCGAGCCTACCGGCGGCTCGATCCGCTTCCTCGGCGAGGACATCACGAAGCTCGACCGCCGCGCCATGGTCCGCCGCCGGCGCAACATGCAGGTGGTCTTCCAGGACCCCTTCGGCTCGCTCAACCCGCGCCACCGCGTCGGCGAGATTGTCGTCGAGCCGTTGGAAGTGCACGGCATCGGCGATGCCCGCAGCCGAGCTGCCCGTGTCTCCGAGCTGCTGGTGCTGGTCGGCCTGCCGCCCGATGCCGCCGGTCGCTACCCGCACGAATTCTCCGGCGGCCAGCGCCAGCGGATCGCGATTGCCCGCGCGCTGGTGCTGGAGCCGAAGCTGCTGATCGCCGACGAGCCGGTCTCCGCGCTCGACGTCTCGATCCAGTCGCAGATCATCAACCTGCTGGCCGAGCTCCGCGTGCGGCTTGGCCTCGCAATGCTGTTCATCAGCCACGATCTCTCGGTCATCCGGCATGTCAGCGACCGGATCGCCGTCATGTATCTGGGGCGTATCGTCGAGATCGCCTCGACGGCCGAGATCTTCGACCGGCCGACGCACCCCTACACGCAGGCGCTGCTTTCGGCCGTGCCGCATACCGATCCGGCACGGCGGCGCGAACGAATCCTGCTTTCCGGCGAGATGCCGGACCCGGCAAAGCCGCCGAGCGGCTGTGCCTTCCACACCCGATGCCGGCACGCGATGCCGCGATGCTCCAATGAACGCCCGGCCCTCGCTCAGCGGCCGATCGAGGGCGGCAGTCGAGAAGTCGCCTGCTATCTCTACTAGGGGCTCGTGCGCCGCGGCACTGCGGCGGCGACCCAGACCGCACCGGCCAGCAGCATCACCGTGGTCACCACGAACACCCAAGGCAGCCCGGCATAGGCAGCGATCACGCCGCCCGAGGCGGGGCCGAGCGAGTTGCCGAGGAAGTAGGCCGATGACGTGACGCCGAAGGTCATGCCGCGCTCGGAGGCCGGCGTCACCTTGGCGATCAGCGCGTTGGTGATCGGAACAATGCTGCCGACGAAGAGGCCGAGCGAAAGGCGCTCGATGACGAAACCCCAGTAGGAGCCGACCCAGGCCTGGGGCGCGGTCGCCAGCGCGGCGCCGACGAGCGCGACCACGAGCACCGCCTTCTCGCCGTAGCGGTCGCCAGAGCGGGCGAGCAGCGGCACGGCGACGACGCCGGCCAGCCCGGTCACCGAGAGGGCGACACCGCCCAAGGTCGCCAGGTTCGGCTGATCGCCGACGATGCTCTGCACATAGAGCGCGACGATCGGCTGTACCGCTTGGGTCGCGAACTGGCTGAGGAACAACACGGTTACCAGCACCATCATGCCCGGGATGCCGCCAACCTGGCGATAGGCAGCGAGTACTGGTGTCTTCGGCGTATTCTCCGGCCGCTTGAACGTCTCCGGCACCGACCACCAGCAAAGGAGCGTGGCCGCGAGCGAGAGCGCGCCGCTGACGAAGAAAGGGATGCGATAGCTGGCGGTAACGTCGGCGAGCGCGCCGCCGAGCACAGGCCCCAGAAGCGAGCCGATCAGCTGCCCCGAGCTCATCAGGCCCAGCGCATAGCCGAGCCGCGCGCGCGGCACCTGGGTCGAGACCAGGATCACCGATGCGGCGGAGAAACCGGCAAAGGCTCCCATCAATATCCGCGCGCTCAGGAGATGCCAGACCGACTGCGCGACGCCCATCAGCGCCGTGCAGGCGGCAATCGCGATGCAGGATCGGAGCACCATGAGCTTGCGGCCGTATCGGTCGGCCATGCGCCCCCATATCGGGGAGACCAGAGCTGCCATAAGCGAGGTGATGGCCGTGAGCGCACCGGCCCAGAGATAGAGCTGCCGGTCGTTGGCGATCCCGACATCCGGCAGGAACAGCGGCAGGATCGGGCTGACGAAGGTGAAGGACAGGCTCATGACGACCTGAACCGCGACCATCGCCGTCAAGGTGCGCCGCCAATCGGGGGAGCCGTCGTCCCCTTCAGGAGTCGCAGTTGCCGCGCCGCTCATATGCGACGCGCGATCGCCTGCTGCAGGCCGCGCAGGTAGCCGATGGTGAAGATGTGGCCCTGGATGCCGTAGCCGGCGGGCATCTCGTCACCGTCCGTCGCCAGCAGCGGCGCGTGGTCGGGCCGGACGAAACCGCCGAAGCCGCGTCGCTCGAAAGCGCCGACCAGCCCCGGAAGGTCGATCCGGCCTTCATCCGGGAAGGTCTCGATGAAGTCCGTCGGCGTTCCTTCGATGTTGCGCACATGGACATAGGGCACGCGGTCGATGAAGCGCTCGAACAGCGCCACGACATCGACACCGAGCTCGCCGAAGCAGCCGGCGCAGAAGGTGACCGCATTGCTCGGGCTGGAAGAGAGCGCCAGCAGCCGCTCGAAGCTCTCGACCCGGTCCATGATCCGCTCCAAGCCGCAGAGCGGCGACATCGGCGGGTCGTCAGGATGCATCGCCATCTTGACCCCGGCCGACTCCGCCACCGGCAGAACGGCTTCCAGGAAGCGCTCGAGATTGCGCCACATCTCTTCGCGCGGGATCGCCGCCTCGCCATGCGGCATGGTCTTGGGCCCGACATCGGCCAGCGCGAAGCGGCTGGTCTTCGCCCCGCCCCGTGCGCTGGCGTCGAGGTCGGTGCGGATCACCATCGCGTCCTCGCTGACCTGCGGCATGAAGTTGTAGGCGATCACGCCGACGCCAAGGTCGCCGAGGATGCGGAGGATGCGCTTGTAGCGCTCGGTCTGCGCCTGCCACCCCTCCTTGCCGAGCACGATACGGTCGATCGCCGGACCGGACTCGGCAATCGCCCAGGTAAGATCGAACTCCCGGTAGCGGTTGCGGATCGCCTTGAGGTCATCCGCGGACTCCGGCAGGTCGTCCATCGCATAGTGCACGACATGGTCGACGCCGATCTGCTTCATCGTGCGGAGATGCCGTTCGTTCCCCGTCGTCGCGACCATGGCGAATTTCGTTGAAGACAAGGCTATCCTCGGGTGGAGTTCCGGGCGGTTTCGGGTGGTACAGTAGCCAATTTCGGGGGCTTCGAAACGAGATGAAATCGCACTATCGGGTCGTGGTGATCGGCGGCGGCGTGGTCGGTTGCTCGGTGCTGTACCATCTGGTGAAACTGGGCTGGACCGATGTCGCGCTGGTCGAGCGCAAGACGCTGACCTCGGGATCGAGCTGGCACGCTGCCGGCATCTTCCACGCGCTCAACGCCGACCCTAACATCGCGGCGCTCCAGGCCTATACGATCAAGCTGTTCAAGGAGATCCAGGCCGAGTCCGGCCAGAATGTCGGGCTCCACATGACCGGCGGCATCAATGTCGCGAGCGCGCCTGAGCGCTGGGAGTGGCTCAAGGCCGCCTATCGTATCTTCCAGACCATGGGGATCGACACCGCCCGCCTCGTCGGCCGCGACGAGATCAAAGCGATGCATCCGCTGATGGACGTCAGCGATGTGCTCGGCGGCCTCTACGACGTCAGCGAAGGTCATGTCGATACCTACGGCACCACCTATGCCTATGCCGGCGCGGCCCGGAAGCGGGGTGCGACGATCATCGAGAACAACCGCGTGCTGGAGCTTAAGGCAAAGCCGGACGGCTGGGACGTGATCACCGAGAAGGGCACGATCGGCTGCGAGCATGTCGTGAATTGCGGCGGCCTCTGGGCCAAGCAGGTGGGGCTCATGGCCGGGCTCGACCTGCCGGTGACGCCGATGGAGCATCACTACCTCGTCACCGAGACGATCCCCGAGATCGCAGCGATGAAGGAGGAGCTGCCGCTCATCGTCGACCTCGAAGGCTTCACCTATACGCGCCAGGAGGGCAAAGGGCTGCTGGTCGGCCTCTACGAGCGCAACTTCAAGCACTGGCGCATGGAAGGCGCACCCTGGGATTTCGGCATCGAGCTGAACCAGGAGGACATCGATCGGATCGCGCCCGAGCTCGAGATCGGCTTCAAGCGCTTCCCGGCCCTGCAGCAGGTCGGTATCAAGAAGTGGGTCAACGGGTCCTTCACCTTCACGCCCGACGGCAATCCGCTGGTCGGACGTGCGCCCGGCGTGCGCAACTACTGGACGGCCTGCGGCGTCATGGCGGGATTCCTCCAAGGCGGCGGCGTCGGCCTGAGTCTCGCCGAGATGATGGTCCATAGCGAGCCCTCGACCGACATCTGGGGCATGGACATCGCCCGCTACGGCGGATGGGCAGCGAACCGCGAGTATCTCCGGCAGACGACCGGGCAGTTCTACTCACGCCGCTTCGTCATGACCTATCCGAACGAACAGCTCTGGGCGGGGCGGCCGCTGCGGACCGCACCGGCCTATGGCGCGATGACGCAAAACGGCATGCGCTGGGGTGTGCTCTGGGGCCTCGAGGTCCCGCTCTACGTCGCGCCCTCAAAGGACTTCGAGGAGACTCCGACGCTCAAGCGCTCGAACGCGCATGACATCGTCGGTGCCGAGTGCCGGAAGACGCGCGAGACGGTCGGCCTGCTCGATACCTCCGCCTTCTCGCGCTACGAGGTGACGGGACCGAAGGCGCTGACCTGGCTCGATCGCGTCATGGCCTCGAAGATCCCGGCGCCTGGGCGCTGCGCGTTGGCACCGATGCTGGCGCCTTCGGGAAAGCTCCGTGGCGACCTCTCGGTCTTCAACTGGGGCGACGGTACGTTCTGGATCATGGGCTCTTACTACCTCCGCGCCTGGCATATGCGGTGGTTCCGGGACCACCTTGAAGACGGTGTCAGCGTGCGCGACATCTCCGACGACTGGGTCGGCTTCTCGCTCTCAGGCCCCCGCTCGCGCGAGCTGATGGAAGCGGTGGTGCAGAACGCCGATGTCTCGAACCAGGGCTTCCGTTTCCTCGCCTGCCGCGAGATCGATGTTGGCCTGAGCCGCGCCAAGGTCGGCCGTCTCTCGGTCAATGGTGAGCTGGGATACGAGATCAACGTGCCGGCGTCCGAGCACCTGACGCTCTATCGCACGCTGAAGAAGGCCGGCGCCGATTTCGGCATGGTCGAGATTGGTTTCAACGCGATGCTGAGCCTGCGCATCGAGAAGTCCTTCGGCTTGTGGAACCGCGAGTTCACCCAGGTCTACACGCCAGGCGAGACCGGCCTCGACCGCTGGATCGCCTTCGGCAAGAGGGGCTTCGTCGGCCGCGACGCCGCGCTTAAGGAACGCGAGAAGGGCGCCAAGCGCCGCCTGGTGACGCTAGAGGTAGCGGCCGTCGACGCCGACCCGTCGAGCTGGGAGCCGGTCTGGTGTGGCGACAAGATGGTGGGATACATCACCTCCGGCGCCTACGGCCATACGGTCGGCAAGAGCATCGGCATGGCGCTGATCGACAAGGCGCATGCCGAGGTCGGCACCGAACTTACGACTCATGTCGTGGGCGTAGAGCGGAAGGCGACGGTGATCGCGCCGTCGCCCTACGATCCCACGGGCGCACGCATGCGGATCTAGTGCCACGCGTCCGGCCTGGACTCCTTCTTCTTCGCCATGAACGCCTGAAGGGACTCGTCGATGCCGGGATCGAGCGGCGGCGCCTCGTAGGATCTGAGCATAGCGCGCCACTTCTCGTTGGCGCGGCGCATCACGTCCTGGCTGCCCGCGTCGCGCCACTGCTCGAAGGAGTTGTTGTCGGCGATGCCTGAATCCCAGAACGCGGTCTCGTAGTTCCGCATCGTGTGCGCACAGCCGAAGAAATGCTTGCCGGGCCCGACTTCGCGGAAGGCGTCGAGCGCGAGGCCGTTGTCGTCGACCGGGATGCCGGCGAGGTAGGTGTGGAGCGCGCTGCAGAAGTCGGCGTCGAGAATGAACTTCTCATAGCCCATGGCGAGCCCGCCCTCGAGCCAGCCGGCCGAATGCAGGATGAAATGCGCGCCGCAGTGAATGGCGGCCTGCATGGAGACCGTGCTTTCCAGCATCGCCTGGCCGTCGGGGATCTTCGATGTCGTGTAGGCGCCCGAGCAGCGGAGCGGCACGCCGAGCCGGCGCGTCAGTTGGCCGATGACGAGCGAGCCCAGCGCCGGCTCCGGCGTGCCGAAGGTCGGCGCACCCGAGCGCAGCGCCGTGGAGGAGAGGAAGTTGCCGAGGATCGCCGGAGATCCCGGACGCTCGAGCTGGCACAGCGCGACGCCAACCATGGCCTCGGCCATGGACTGTGCGATGGCGCCGGCCGTCGTCACCGGCCCCATGGCGCCGCCGAGGATGAACGGCACCACGACCGTACACTGGTTGGCGCGCGCATAGGCCCTGAGCGCCTTGCTCATCGCCGCGTCATAGACCAGCGGCGAGTTGACGTTGATGTTGCCCATGATGACGCAGTTGCGATCGACGAAATCGGCGCCGAACACGAGCCGCGCCATCTCGACCGACTCCTCGGCCCTCTCCTCCGCCGTCACCGATCCCATGAAGGCTTTGTCGGAGTAGCGGATATGCGAATAGACCATGTCGAGGTGGCGCTTGTTCACCGGCAGGTCGACTGGCTCGCAGACCGTGCCGCCGGAGTGATGCATCCAAGGCGAGGCGTAAGCGAGCTTGACGAAGTTCCGGAAGTGCTCAAGCGACCCATAGCGCCGGCCCTCGTCGATGTCATGGACGAAGGGCGAGCCATAGGCAGGCGAGAAGACGACATTGCTGCCGCCGACGGTGACCGAGCGCGCCGGGTTGCGGGCGTGATGGACGAAGCTCTTCGGCGTCGAACGCAAGATGATCTCGCGCACCAGCCCGACCGGGAAACGCACGCGATCGCCTTGCACATCGGCGCCGGCCTCATGCCACAGCTTGAGCGCGGGCGGATCGCCACGGAACTCGATCCCGATCTCCTGCAGCAGCGTATCGATCGCGGCTTCGATCCGGTCGAGCCCTTCCTCTCCCATCAGATCGTAGGTCGGGATGGCACGCCTGATACCGGGGATGACGGCGGGCGACCCGGCCGCGCCTGATCGCTGCGCCTGGCGTGCCTGGCGCCCGCCCCTCGCGCGTCCGGGGTTCGTCATCCCTTAGTCGAAGAGCGAGCGCCGCGCCTGCACGAACTCCTCGACCGCAGCGACCAGCGTGTCGAAATCGGCATCGGTCAGCGGTAGGCAAAGCGCCATCAGGCCGCGCTTGGGCATGACGTGGACGCCCTGTTCCAGAAGATCGAAGAAGAATAGCTCGCGCAGCTTGGTATTGCCTTTGGCGGCATCCTGCGGGTTCCTGATCTCGCCCCGCCGCATGTGAACGGAAAGCATCGAGCCGATGCCGGTGAACTGCATGGCGACGCCGGCGCGGTCGCAGACGGCATTCAGGCGCTTCCGCAAGCCGTCGCCGCGCGCGTTCAACGCCGTCGCCGCTTCCTTGGTGTAGATCTTGCCGAGGCCAACGATGCCGGCGGCCAAGGTCATGACGTTGTTGTTGTAGGTGCCGGAGTGCGGCAGCGCGTCCGACTTGCGCGGGTCGAAGCGGTCCAGGATGTCGGCACGGCCGCCGAAGGCGCCGGCCGGAAGGCCGCCGCCGATATACTTGCCGAGCGAGGTCAGGTCCGGGATCACGCCGGTCTTGAGCTGGAGCCCGCCGGAGGAGAGCCGCGAGGTCATCACCTCGTCGAGGATCATGACGATCCCGTGCTTCCTCGTGCGCTCACGGATCATCTGCATGAATTCGAGGCTGGCCGGGATGCAGCCGCCGCCGCCCATCATCGGCTCGAAAATGATCGCGGCGAGCCGGTCGGCATGCTTGTCGATCAGCGCCGCCGTGCCTTCGACGTCGTTGTAGGTGCCAACTACGGTCTCGCAGGGCACGTTGAGCGGATTGGTCGCGGCCGTAAAGGTCAGGAAGCCGCCGTGATAGCAGCCGTTGAAGCCCATGACTGCCGGGCGCCCAGTCGCGACCCGTGCGACCTGGACGTTGAACATATTGGCTTCCGTGCCGGAATTGACGAAGCGCAACCGTTCGATCGACGGGAAGCGGTCGATCAGGATCGAGGCGAGCTCGGCCTCGAGCGCGGTGTGGCCGCCGAGATTCCATCCCAGGTCCATCCGGTCCTCGATCGCCTTGCGGATGCCGGGGTGGCTGTGGCCGTAGATGCCGGCCGTCGCCTCCGAGATGAAGTCGATATAGTCGTGGCCGTCGGCGTCCCAGAGCCGCGCCCCTTCGCCCCTCACCCAGGCGATCGGGAAGGGATCGAAGAAGATGCCCGTGCGGGTATTTCCGCCCGGCATGGTCGGGATCGCCTTCTGATGCGTTGCCCGGCTCGTCGGGTTCACTCTCGCGTAGTTTGCCTTCGCCTCCTCAAGGGCCTCAGCGACATCCGCGTTGATCGAGCGGGCGGCAGTCATGGAACTCTCCGTTCTGAAGGACTTGGGCAGCCTAGCCGGCATGGCCCTGCGGGCAAGCAGGAAACTCGGCTGGCGATATCACACGAAAGTCAGGTAGCGGCGAGGATTGTCGACCAGGATCACCTCGATCTCCTCGTCCGTGTAGCCGCGGTCGCGCATGAGCGGCAGCACGTTGACGAAGATGTGGCCATAGCCATGACCGCCGAAGGCGGTCAACCGCGTGCGCGAGCAGATGTCGTGCGAGATCAAGACCTGCTTCAGGTAGCCGCCGTCGATCAGCGCACGGATGAGCTGCAGGCGCCGGCCATCGTTCGGCCGGTCGATCTTCTTGTTGAGCGAGTAGAAGGTCTGCTCGGTGCCGAACAGGTCGAACTCGATGCCGACGCCCGTCGCGGCGAGCGCCAACACGCGCTCCTCGTCGAAAATAGTGCGGTCGATATGGCTGATGATGGTGCGCGACATATCGGCGCCCCAGCTCTCGACGGTCTTGGCAATCTCGAGCGGCAGGTCCTCATTTCGGCCGGGATGGATGTTCAGCGTCGCCCCGGTCTCCTTCTGCGCCATGACGGCACCGCGCATGACGCGCTTCTCGTGGTCGGTCCAGGGGTACTGGCAGCCGATCTCGCCGATGATGCCGGCGCGGACATCGGCGCCCCAGGCACCCTCGAAGACCTGCTGGGAAATCTCGCGGGCGAAGTCCTCCGGCTTGCGGCGGCGCAGCTCGTCCGTCTGGTACTCATCGACGTAGTAGCCGCAACCCATGACGACATTGACACCGGTCGCGAGCGAGATGTCCTGCAGGCCCTTGGGATCGGGCTTGAATCCGCCGCAGGTCAGCTCGACCAGCGAGCTGCCTCCAACTTCCTTCATGTTCCCCATCTCGACGATGGCGATGTCCTTGAGGTCCATCACATACTGCATCTTGTGCGGGATGCGGCCGTAGTCGATGGCGAAACGGTTGGCCAGCGTGATTTCGGGATCGGGCTCGTTCGACTGCATCATCGTCGGCGTGCGCAGATCGCAGAGCAGATGCTCGTGCATCAGCGTCTTGCCGAGCTTGGACGGGTCGAGGAGCCCGGTGACGGTCTGTACCTTGCCGCGAAGCGTTTTGCGATCCATAGCCGATCCTCCCTGCCCGTTCCGTGCATGAAGATAGGCGCTTAATTCGGGGGGGAGCAATTGATAGGATCGCGCCACGAAAGGCACGGAACCTTCAGGGAAAACGCCAAATGACCGCCGCCGCCAAGCCCGCCGGGCGCAAGGTGATCATCACTTGCGCCGTCACCGGCTCGATCCACACGCCGACAATGACCCCCTATCTGCCGATCACGCCGGACCAGATCGCCGCCGACTCGATCGCCGCGGCCGAGGCGGGGGCGGCGATCGTGCATCTGCACGCCCGCAATCCCGACGGGAGCCCGACTCCGGACCCGAACGTGTTCATGCAGTTCCTGCCGCGGATCAAGCGGGCCTCCAACGTGGTGGTGAACATCACCACGGGCGGCAGCCTCGGCATGTCGATCGAGGACCGGCTGGCTGCCCCGCTACGCGCCAGCCCCGAGGTCTGCTCGCTCAACATGGGCTCGATGAATTTCGGCCTCTTCCAGATCACAGACAAGATCAAGACCTGGAAGCATCCCTGGGAAAAGCCCTATCTCGAGAAGACCAAGGACTCCATCGTCAGCAATACCTTCGGCCAGATCGAACGCTTCCTGAAGGACCTCGGCGAGGGCCATGGCGTGCGCTTCGAGTGCGAGTGCTACGACGTCGGCCACCTCTACACCCTGGCCCACTTCCTTGACCGCGGGCTGATCAAGCAGCCGCTCTTCGTGCAGACGATCTTCGGCATCCTCGGCGGCATCGGCCCGCACCCCGAGGATCTGCAGCACATGAAGCGGACGGCCGATCGCCTGTTCGGCGAGTATCAGTGGTCGATCCTCGCCGCCGGCAAGCATCAGATGTCGCTCTGCACCATGGGCGCGATGATGGGCGGCAACGTCCGCGTCGGCATGGAGGACTCGATCTATGTCGGCAAGGGCGAGCTCGCGAAGTCGAATGCCGACCAGGTGAAGAAGATCCGCCATATCCTGGAAACGCTGTCGCTCGAGATCGCGACGCCCGACGAGGTGCGTCAGATCCTGAAGCTCAAGGGCGGGGACAGGGTCAAGTTCTAACCCTGAGTGAAGGCGCTCAGCCCTGCGTTACCTTCATCCGCGGATCGAGCACGTCGCGAAGCCCATCGCCAAGCAGGTTGAGGCCGAGAACCGTGACCGAGATGGCGAGCCCCGGATAGAGGCAGATCCAGGGTGCCTCGCGCAGGTAGTCGCGGCCGTCCGAGATGATGTTGCCCCAGGTTGGGGTCGGTGGCGGCGGGCCCATGCCGAGGAAGCTCAAGGCCGCCTCGGAGAGCACGGCATAAGCGAAGACGAAGGTGAGCTGGACTACCAGCGGCCCTAGAGAATTCGGCAGGATATGGCGAAGGATCATGCGTGTGTGGCCGGCGCCGAGCGCGCGCGCCGCCTGGACATAGTCCATCTCGCGCACTACCAGCACCGAGGCTCGTGTGATGCGCGCCGTTCGCGGCACATAGACGGCGGTCAGCGCGATCACGACATTGACCGCCGAAGGTCCGAGCGCCGCCGTGATCGCGACCGCGAGCATGACGCCGGGAAAGGCCATGAGCGCGTCCATGACACGCATCAGGGGATCGTCGAGCTGGCGGAAGTATCCCGAGATCAGGCCGAAGGCGGCGCCGATGACGCCGGTCAGAACGACGGTGGCAACGCCGATGCCGATCGAGATGCGCGAGCCGTAGACGACACGGCTCCAGATGTCGCGGCCGAGATGATCGGCACCGAGCACATGCGCCGGCGACGGCGCCTGGAAGGCATCGCGGATGCGCGTGCGCTCGGGGTGGTGCGTGGCTAGCGCATCGGCGAACACCGCCATCAGGAGCGCGGCAAGGCAGAACACGAAGCCGATCACCGCCATCCGGTGACGGAGCAGCCGGATCCACGCGCTGTTGCGCCAGCGCGCGCGCTTGAGCGCGTCAGTCGTAGTGAATGCGGGGGTCAAAGTAGGCATAGAGCACATCGACCAGGAGATTGATCAGCACGAACATCGCCGCGGTGATCAGGAGCGCACCCTGAATCACCGGGTAGTCGCGCGTGACGATCGAGGTCGCCATCAGCCGGCCGAGGCCGGGGATCGAGAACACGGTCTCGATCACCACCGAGCCCGAGAGCAGCAGGCTGAAGACGATGCCGATCACGGTGATGACCGGGATCATCACGTTCATGAAGGCGTGCTTGAGCACCACTACCCAGCGCGGCAGGCCCTTGGCCTGGGCAGTGCGGACGAAGTCCTGGCGCAGCACCTCGATCATCGAGGCCCGCGTGATACGGGCGAGCAGCCCCATTTGCAACAGCGCCAAGGCGATCGACGGCAGCACCAGGCTCTTGAACCAGCCGCTCGGGCTCTCGGCGATGGTGATGTAGCCGCCGGCCGGCAGCCAGTCGACCATGACGGCGAAGCCGATGATCATGATCAAGCCGATCCAGAAGCTCGGCACCGAGACGCCGATGACTGCCAGAGTCATGATCGCATGGTCGATCCAGCTATCCTGCTTCAGCGCGGCAGCGACACCGGCGATGAGGCCGAAGACCAGCGTCAGCAGGAAGGCGAAGCAAGCGAGCGCCACCGTCGAGGGCAGCCGCTCGACAATCGCGGTGACGACGGAGCGGCCGAGCGTGATCGACTGCCCGAGATCGCCTTGCAGCATGCCGGCATACCAGCGCAGAAGCTGGATGTGGAAGGGCTGGTCGAGGCCGAACTGCTCGCGGATGCGCCGGACTTCATCGACAGGAGCGGCCGCGCCGGCCATGACCAGCGCAGGATCGCCCGGCACCATCTGCATGATGCAGAAGGAGATGAAGCTGACGATGATCAGGACGATCAGCGTCGAGATCAGCCGGCCAGCGAGGTACCGCCCCATTGGCCGGTCCCGGGTGGTCTCCTAGCGACTAATCCAGCCAGGCGTCCCAGAAGCGAAGCGAGCCGGGATAGGCCCGGAAGCCCGCGAGGTTCGAGACCGCCGCGTACTTCATGCCGAGATCGCCCAGCTTGACGAAGTAGACCTCGTCGTAGAGGCGCTGGGTGATGTCGTTCCACGCGGCTTGCTTGATCGCCATGTCGCGGGTGCCGTCGAACCTGGCCCAGGCAGCCTCCATCGTGGCGTCACCCTTGCGGCGGGCGAGGTTCGCAGGCCCTGTGGTGATCTGCTGGTACATATAAGGCCCCAGGAAGGGCTGCGAGCCGAAGCCCGAGGTGGTCAGGTGCCAGCCCTCGTCCTTGCCCGAGACGCTGAACAGCGTGCCGAGATCCATGGTGTTGACCTTGACGTTGATCCCGGCCCCCTTCATCGCCTGCTGCACGATCACGGCGAACCGAGTCATGAATCCCAGATTGCCGACGTTGAGCTGGAGCTCTTCGCCCTTGTAGCTCGACTCCCTGAGAAGCTGCTTCGCCTTGTTGATGTTGTTGATGTTGTAGAGCGCCTTGCCGGCATCCGAATACATCGGATGGCCCTTGTAGACCCAGGCATGCTGGACGACGTAGGGCGCGCCGGCGGCAGCGGCGCCGATCGCCTCCTCGAGGTCGATCGCAGCCTGGATCGCCTGCCGGAGCTTGAGGTCGCTGGTCGGCGCGAGCGAGTGATTCAGGTAGAGCACCGGCATCTGGAAGGTCGGCATGTCGTAGAGCTTGATCTTCGGATTGCTCTTCAGCCGCTCGGCCGCCGGGCCGGGCACGTCCTCGACCAGATGCGCCTGCCCGGCTTCGAGCGCGGCGATGCGGGCCGACGCCTCGGTGACGACGCGGAAGGTGACGGTGTTGATATGGACGGTCTTCGGCCCGCCATAACCCGTCATCTTCTCGCCAGGAACGTCGCGCTTGACGAAACCGTCGAAGCGCTTGATGCGGAAGTGGCTGTCGGGGATCCATTCGACGAACTGAAACGGACCGGTCGAGATGTTGCCGGTCTTGTTGACTTCCTTCGCCGCTTCTTCTTCGGGAATGATCGTCGCCGGCGAGGTCGGCGAGGCCAGGCGATCGAGGAAGGAAGCGCTCGGCACCTTCAGCTTGATGACGAAGGTGTACTTCTCCGGCGCCTCGAATGAGGCAACCGGATCCATGGCGGCGCGGCCGGGGCTGATCTTGGCGTAGCGCTCCATCGACGCCTTGACGTCGGCGGAGGTCATCTCTTTGCCGTTGTGGAACTTGACGCCCTTGCGAAGCGGGAAGGTGTAGGTGAGCCCATCGGCCGAGATGTCGGCCCTCTCGGCGAGCAGCGGGATGGTCCCGCCATTCTCGTCGACCGTCATCAGCGACTCGTACATCGGCAGGATCATGCTGCGTGCCGGATATGTGCCGGTGAAGTGCGGGTCGACGCTGTTGAGGCCGGCATAGAGAAGCGCAGTGATGTCGCCGCCCTTCTTTTGCGCCGCGGCCGGGCCGGCGGCGATGAGCGAGGTGACAATGACGGCACCAGCGAGAATGCGTGTGGGCTGCATGGCGGATCTCCCTGACCTCGTCCGGTGACGCGGTTTTGCCTGCGAAGAGCCCGGACTTTGCCCCTCCAATCAAAAGTCTAGGCTGCCAAATTTCTA
>Ga0194132_10006697_pt1 | contig 17702 bp, 8 predicted proteins | sample TA2KigOf80mmetaG_FD_148612 | JGI IMG/M metagenome (GOLD analysis project Ga0194132, IMG submission 148612) | Freshwater microbial communities from Lake Tanganyika, Tanzania - TA2015054 Kigoma Offshore 80m | ecosystem: Environmental > Aquatic > Freshwater > Lake | place: Tanzania: Lake Tanganyika...
CTACCGTCAACCCAGGTCAGAATCCTCCTTTCTGCAGATACGTTTCCTGCAGCTTCCGTTTGCGTCTTCTCAGTGCCACGAGTTTATGATGCTCGAACTTTGATGGCTCGAAAACTCATCTTGCGCCCATCCTGTCGGCCTCAAACCCACTTTTACACCTCGAAATCACCCACACAAGTACGCGAAGAGCCATCGGAAAAATGTGCTGGCGACTTGAATTCAGCAGGCGAATACCCGGAAGATTCTGTCCTTCGATCCATGACTCGAAATCCCATCATTGCCGCCTTGGATGTGCCGACGGCAACTCAAGCCTTGGAGATCGCGCAGGCCATCGCTCCCCACGTCGGCATGTTCAAAGTCGGAGGCGAACTCTTCACTCGTTGCGGACCCTCCATTGTCGCTTCGATTGTCGAACTCGGGCGGCCTGTTTTTCTGGACCTCAAGTTCCACGACATCCCCAATACCGTTCGAAAATCCGTCGGAAACGCCGTGGCCCTGGGCGTGCAAATGCTAACCGTCCATACTTCAGGCGGCTCAGCCATGCTGGCTGCAGCGGCCGAAGCGGCCCGAGGAAAGACACTTGTGCTTGGAGTCACCGTCCTCACCAGTCTGGACGACAACGCTCTGCGCCAAGTTGGGGTGAACGGTTCAGTGACGGGTCAAGTCGAACGTCTCGCTCAACTCGCCGTTCAGTCAGGCCTGCAAGGTCTGGTCTGCTCTCCGTTGGAAATCCAACCTTTGCGACGGCTCGTTCCTGGCTCAACACAGCTTGTGACACCTGGAATCAGACCGTCAGGAGCGCCTAGAACCGATGATCAAGCTCGCACCCTCTCCGCCCGTGAAGCCATGCGCGCAGGGGCCAACTGGATCGTGGTGGGTCGTCCGATCTACGCGGCCCCTGATCCCGCAGCGGCGGCGGAAAAACTTGAACAAGAAGTCTCCATGGAAGGTGGGGCGTAGCCAGCTCGGAGTTAGCAGTCTTCGCTCAAATCGAGTAAGACTCCCCACTCACTTGATGCTCAGGTTCGTCACCGTTCCGCACCCCAACCCGGCGGAGTTTTTTGGCTCAAAACGTCCAACTGCCTGCTTGATTCGGCCCAAAGGCCACGTTCCATTCTCCAAAAACCTACCTCTCAGCCAATTGCCGAACCCCATCCAAAAACTCTTGGGGGACAAAGGGCTTCTTGAAAAACCGGTCCGGCTGAGTCGGATACGCGGCGAAGTCTGAAGATCTGACCTGTCCACTCAACAAGATCGACTTGAGGTCCGGACGGATTTTTCGGCATTCGGCGAGCAATTCGAGCCCGTTGAGGGGTTGCATGGCGAAGTCGGTGAGCAACATGGAAGGAGTGGATGGGGCTTTTCGAAAAGCATCGAGGGCCGTGGATGGATCGCCGAAAGTCCGCACCTCATATCCATCGCATTCGAGCAATGCCTGAATCAATTCCAACAGAAGCGGCTCGTCATCAACGACGAAAAGGACCTTTGCTGAAGCACTGGAATCAGGGGAGGACATGGAACAAGTCAATTGAAGAAATGATCGACGGCCAAGGCGTTTAACAAGACTGCAGGACAGGAAGCAAGAATCCATTCCGAGTTTTTTCGAAAATGCGCTTGATGCCTGAGCGAATGCAGAGCGACAGTTCGCCATCCCATACCCGGTCCCACTCGATCCATGACTCGGCCCAAGCCCAAGGTCCTCCATCTGAAACGGGCGGCCTTTACTTTAATTGAACTGCTGGTGGTCATCGCCATCATTGCCATCTTGGCAGGCATGCTTTTGCCGGCGCTATCCAAGGCCAAAGAAAAAGCTCGCAAGACCTACTGTTACAACAACTTAAAGCAGATGGGATTGGCGGTCATTCTCTATGCCGATGAATTTGGCGGGAAAGTGCCGCGAGGCAACGAACCTTACTGGTGGCAGTTGTATATCCCTTATCTCGGGGGAACGAGCGCGACCAGGGATCAATATGGACGCATTAAGGTTTATACGTGTCCGAGTTATCCGAACAAACGCCAGGTCATGTGTTACGTCGTCAATGCCTGGCAATTTACCAGCGCTCGGGATACCTCGGGAACCGAGATTACCGGGACCCACACCATCAATCGATTTCAGAGTCCATCGGAGACCATCTATTTCGCGGACAACGAGAGTGGAGCTTGGCGTCCGATTTTCACCGTCACCAACATCATCGGTGGTGCGGACCTCAATGATGTGTGGTCACCGACCCATTTGCCGTATGGGTCGACGGGCAGAGCTTTGAACGGAGAACGAAGAGTGGCTGCCCGAAGACATGGGGAAGGGCCGAACCTCCTTTACTTTGACGGCCATGCCGGCTGGAAGAACGGGAAACTGATCAAGGTTGATGATTGGCGGGAGCAGAAGTAGCGGGGCATGCTTGACCAAAGCCGTCTTTCGGATTCTCGAATCCTGATTCTACCTCTTCCGACGAGTCGGCGTGAACGCCCTGCCCCGACCGCGCAGTAGTTCTCACTTTGCCCTGGAGCGCGGCGGGGTCGTAGACGAGCCGCAGCAAGATGCGAACATCCAGATGCGCTGGGTTTTTCCGCGAGTCTTGGGCTGGCGACGCTGCTGCGACTGGCTTTCAGCACAGTCGCGCTCCCATGCCATGACGCCGGGGCGCGGCTGCGACGTCCGAACCGGACGCGAATGCGTCCATCCCGGCCAATGGCTTCATCTGCCACCAAACGAAAGGACTCACACGAAGCCACGAAGGTCCGAGGAAACAGTCCAACCTATTCCGGTCCGTGGGTGGCAGGCTCGATTCCGCGACCGGGACTCCTGCGCGGCGAGGAAGAACAGATCCCCTATTTCTAAGGTTCGCCCATTGGGTTGTTTTCGCTCAAGATCGCGCCCGTCGGCACCAGCCCATGCACGCGACACTGTCCATCCCTGACGAGTTGGCGGCGATTCTCCGGAACACTCCGGAGCTGACAGAGGCTTATCTGGTCGGCGGCTGTGTCCGCGACGCTCTCCTCGGCGCCGAGCACAAGGATTTCGACATCGAAGTTTTTGGCATCGGATACGAAGCCCTCGCAGCGGTGCTGGCCCGGTGGGGCCGGACCGACATCGTCGGACGTTCGTTCGGCGTCGTGAAACTCTCTACGGTTTCTGGACATGTGTTCGATTTCTCCATCCCGCGGCGCGATTCCAAAGTGGCGCCGGGGCATCGCGGATTCGCGGCTGAATTCGATCCGAGCCTGACCCCCAAGGAAGCGGCCAGCCGGCGGGATTACACTTTGAACAGCTTGATGTGGCACCCGGGCAGGCGCGAGTTGCTCGATTTTTTCGGAGCTGAGCGAGATATGCGCCATCGCGTGTTGCGGCATGTCAGCGATGCCTTCGTCGAGGATCCCTTGCGGGTCCTTCGCGGCATGCAGTTCTGCGCTCGTTTCGAGCTCGTCGCGGCCCCGGAAACGCTGGCGCTTTGCCAAAGCATCTCGGGAACTTTTCCTGAACTCCCGGTGGAACGAGTCCGCGAAGAGTGGTTCAAATGGGCAGCCAAAAGCGCGCGACCGTCGCTGGGACTGAAGTTCCTCGAGGACTGCGGCTGGCTGGGGCATTTTCCGGAACTTCGCGCGTTGCGGGGTTGCGAACAGGACCCCGAGTGGCACCCGGAAGGGGACGTTTTGAATCACACGGCTCTTTGTTGCGATGCCATGGCGGAACTGGCCGAATGGAGATCCGCCGATCGCGAACTCCGCGCGACGCTGATGCTGGGAATTCTCGCCCACGATTTTGGGAAGCCGTCCACCACGCACCGGGCGGAGAAAGACGGGCGATGGCGTGTCGTTTCGCCCGGGCATGATGAAGCGGGAGTGGCGCCTGCCCTCGAATTCATGCAGCGGATTGGGACGCCCCACGTCGTCCGGGATCGGGTCGTTCCGCTGGTGAAGAATCATTTGGCCCATCTACAGGCCTTGAGTGATCGATCCGTGCGACGACTGGCGCGGCGAGTGGCACCGGCGACGATTGCCGAACTGTGCCTCGTGATGACGGCGGATCAATTCGGACGTCCACCGCGTCCCCGCATCGTCTCCGAGTCAATCCAGCAACTGCGCCGCAAAGCCGCGGAAATGCAACTGCAGGACGCAGCGCCCAAGCCGTTGCTCTTGGGAAGACATCTCATCGGCTTGGGACTTGAGCCAGGAACGGTCTTCGGATTGATGTTGCGGCGGGCCTTTGAAGCTCAATTGGATGGCGCATTCACGGATCTGCCCGGGGCTTATCGCTGGCTGACGGAAAACGGGGCAGCCGAGCTGGATCCGAGTCAGATGGAGAAAGCCCGATTTTTGGGCGCGGAGAAAGACTGAGGGGTGAAGGGTTCTTCGGAGTGAGGGCTCGATTCAATGGGGGCTTCGATCCAGGGTCAGGCTCCAGGGATGGACCTGGCGGTTGAGGGCTACCGAAGCAGTCGTAAGATCAGACATCCTGACCCGGGGTGGAATCAGGATGAGCCCAGATGGCGATCGATGATCCGGAGGTTGGTGGTCTCAGTATCCGACGATCTGAAGCGGCGAGAAAGAAACAACGCATCGGTCACGAAACACAAGCCTTCTCGACCACGAGTCATCCCGGAGGGATGCCAGCCATTAGCCGGGGGTGGCGTGAGGCACGATCGCCACCCCCGGATCCTGGGCCCGACATCGTCGTCGACCCCGGGAGGGGTCGCAGCGGGGTGAGGAACCGTGCAATGTGGGGGGATCGGCTGCAGTGGTCTCAAGCATGTTCCCGTCTTCGCAAATGTTCGCTGCTAGAAGCCAGGAGGCCTGAAGCTCAGAGATGAGCGGTCCGCTCTTCGCCAATGAAGAATCGGACCTGGAGAACTGAAACCCGCACACCCCGGGTATGGGCACCTGCGACGCTGGCATCCCTCCGGGATGCACCTGCTTGGGCGACCCGATGGGCCGGTGGTATCGTCGCTGCGCTCCTCAACCACCGGCTAATAGCTGGCAAGCCTCCGGCTTGTGACTGAACCGCTTCACGTCACTCTGGTCTCACATCCCTTCTGCATCCATCCCGCATCTCCCGCTTGGGGTCAGGATGTCTGAAGATGCTTGGCACGGTGTCTCCAGAGGTTGTCGGTGACCGGGTTGTCGTGGTAACGCAGGCAGCCCTGTCTGCTGTTGCGCAGGCTGCCCAACCTGCGGGGCGACGAAGGAAACCAGACGCGTGGAGAGCATGGAAGGGTCTCGTTCTTCGCCCGCCGGGCCGACTGGCAGTCGGCGATATGGCAGGCTGGGCGGCCTGCGCCACACTACAAACGGCTTCGGGACGCACGGTGCTTGGCACGGTCAGGCGCTGCGGGCTGGCGGGTTGGCATGGTTCACGCTTAGTCTGTTCTCCATGAACCGCCTGTTCAACCTGTCGATGGTCGCCCTGCCCTTCATTTTGGGCTGGCTCAGCCTCGACATGCAGGGTCAACAGGCATCGACCAATCTCGCCCTCAACCGGCCCGTGTTTTCCTCCGGCGCGAACTTTGGCTCGTTTCGGCCTGCTTCACTCACCGATGGAAGCCCGGACACGTTCACTTCCCCCGCCGCCGGCTCCGGCACGTTGGGCTTCTATTATCAAGTCGACTTGGGCCGGCTCTATCATTTCGACCGCATCGTGCTTCGGAATCGGGGAGATGGATGTTGTCCAGAGCGTCTGAGCCGTTTCAAAGTGGAGGTTTACGGGGCGGGCGGTGATACCGTGGGGCCGTTGTTGTGGAGCGCCAAACTGCGATCCGATGGAACCCACTCGGGAGCCGCAGGGACGGACGTCATCACCGCCGCCATGAACACGAATAGCGTGTTTGCCGGGCGATTCGTCCGAGTCGTCAATGACAGCGGCATGGGCTACAGCCCTCAGTTGGCCGAGATCGAAGTGTATGGGAGCTTCGCCCCTGAGATCCGGAGCTTTACCGCCGAGAAGGACAATCTGGCAGCAGGGGAATCCACCCTATTGAAATGGGATGTTCTTTACGCGACGGAAGTCTTGATCGAAGGCATCGCCGGTCCGATCCCAGCCTCAGGCGAAATCAAGGTCACTCCTTCGCGGACGACATTCTACACACTGAAGGCGGCTAACGCCGCGACCTCGGTGTCCTCAACCCTCGGTGTGGGAGTCCATGAAACACTGAGACCGCCCGTCCTCAACGAGTTCGTGGCGAACAATGCCTCCAGCTTCGAAGACGAGGATGGGGATCCTTCGGATTGGATTGAGATCCTGAATCCGAATGCCTTCTCGCTTTCACTCGAAGGGCTGGGGCTGAGCGATCAGCCGGATTTGAGCGCGGTCTGGACGTTTCCCGCTCTTCGGTTGCCGCCCCGCGGTTTCGTGGTGGTGTTTGCCTCCGGCAAGAATCGCCGCGAGGTGTCGAACCCTCTGCACACTTCGTTTCGACTGGACGCCGCTGGCGATTTCCTCGCCCTGGTCGATCGTGATGGAAAAACTCGCTTGCAAACTTTTCCCGACGACCATCCGGTTCAAAAAACATTCCCGGGCTTGGGACGCAATGTGGCGTTTGGAATCGGGTCCAGTGGAGCGAAGGGATTCTTGAAACCGCCCACTCCGGGACAGCCCAATGGTCCCGCTTTTGCGGGAGTGGTGGCGGACACGAAGTTCAGCCATGACCGCGGTTTTTACGAGTCTCCTTTCATGGTGCGGATTACGAGCGCCACTCCGGATGCCGTGATTCGATACACGACCAACCGTTCCCGTCCCACGGCAACGACCGGCCTTGTTTACACCGGTCCCATCCCGATTTCCCGAACCACCATCTTGCGCGCGATCGCGTTCAAGGATGGCTGGGCTCCGACGGACGTGGACACGCACACGTACCTTTTCCCAAGCAACGTGATTGCGTCCCCGCTGCTCCGAACCTCCGTCACCACCCATCCGGCGCATCGTCCGCGGATGAAGGATGCCCTCGCCAGTGTGCCCAGTATTTCGCTGGTTGCCTCCGGCACGATCCGTGACGAGGTCCAGGTTCTGACCTCGTTCGAGTGGCTCGATCCGCGCGGGCCCAGCGGAAGGCAGGCCGATTGTGGAGTGCAGTTGTTCGGAGGGGCGTTTACGGATTTCGCGAAAAAGAGTTTCCGGCTCTATTTCAAATCGGAGTTTGGTCCGCCCCGGCTGGAACTCCCTGTTTTCGACGGATACGGGCGGGATTGGGCTCCGGCTTCGACGTTTGATCAACTTGAACTCCGCAGCGGGTCGCACGACATGGAGATGCGCGGATTTTACATGTCGAATCTTTTTGCCGACGACACCCAACTGGCGTTGGGCCAGCTGGCGCCCCACGGGCGCTTTGTGCATCTCTACCTCAACGGCGACTATGGGGGGGTCTATCACTTGCGCGAGCGCTGGGGAGCCAGCATGCACCGGGAGTACTTCGGCGGCACGGAAGCCGAGTATGAATCCATCAACGGCAATTGGAATGTCGGCGGCTGGGCTGAACCGGGGACACCGTATGACGGTGACGGGACGACTTGGGCGCTGGCCAAATCGTTGCGACAACAATACGACCGCGTCCGGGCTTACGTGGATGTGCCCAACTACATCGATTACATGCTGACGTGGATTTGGGGCCGGTGCGAGGACGAGTATCGGTGCGTCGGCCCGATCATGCCCGGCCATGGATTCAAATTCTATATCAATGACGCGGATGGATTCTTTCAATCTCCCGCCCATCCGTGGTACGGCGAGCCTAGCCAGCGCACCCTTTTTGGAGCCCAAGGACGGCAACCGGGCGACGGGCCGGGCAATCTCTTTTCCTCCCTCTATCGAAGCGGCGGTTCCGATTACCGAACGCTGCTGGCCGACCGGATCCATCGGGCTTTTTTCGCGAACGGGCCTTTGACCTCGGAGCAAACCGTGGCGCGATTGCTGGAGCGATGCCGGGAGCTCGAGTTGCCCTTTCTCGGAGAGGCCGCGAGGTGGAATTACCGTACTCCCGAGAAATGGACTTCGATTCGGGACGATGTGGTCACGAATTGGGTTCCGACTCGAGCCGCTGAAGTGATGCGCCAGTTGCGGGCCGCCGGCTTCTATCCCTCGATCGAGGCGCCCGTGCTCCATCGTCAGGGCGGCCTGGTTCCCGCCGGATTCGAAGTTTCCTTTCTCGGCCCGCCATCGGCCACGATCTTCTACACTCTGGATGGCTCGGATCCCCGCCTGCCTGGGGGCACGGTCTCGCCTGGCGCCAAGCGAGTGGAGTTGGGAGGTCGATCGGAAGTGCTGATCCCGGCCGGAGCGAATTGGAAGTGGTTCACCGATGGAGCCGGACTGGGGAGCAGTGACATGGTGGCCGGAAAACCCTCCTGGTCCGAGGCCAACTGGAAACATCCTGATTACTCGGACACGGCTTGGAAAACGGGTGCCGCCCAATTGGGATACGGGGAGGGTGACGAGGCGACCACGATTCCTTTTGGGAACAACGCCAATGACAAATGGACCACTTCGTACTTTCGGCTTGATTTCACGATGGCCAGTCTGACGGGTTTGCTGGGTTTCGAAGCGCGACTCAAAGCGGACGATGGCGCCATTGTCTATCTCAACGGTGTGGAAGTGGCGAGAGTTTCGATGAATCCGGGCCCCGTGTTAGGAAACACCAAGGCCCAGGCGGCGGCCGACGATGGCCAGGGCTTCGCGACTCTTTCTGTTTCAGCCTTGGCGGCGAGAGCGGGAAGAAACCTGTTGGCGGTGGAGCTCCATCAATCCACGACCAACACCAGCGACGCTTCGTTCGATCTCGAACTGAAGGCGGCGTATGCGGGAGCTGCCGCGGGCGAATCGCCGGTGTTGCGAGCGAACACCCTGCTGCGCGCCCGCGCCCTTTCCGGGTCTCAATGGTCGGCTCTCAACGAGGCCTATTTTCAAACACGAACCGAAGCATTGCTTCCGGGGGAAATCGCATTGACCGAGATTCATTATCACCCGAGAGGGATTCCCAGCGCGGAGTTCATTGAACTCGCCAATGTTTCCAGTCACGCGGTGAACCTGCGGGGCTGCCGCTTCTCCGACGGCATTGAATTCGCGTTTCCGCAGGAACGCGATACGGTCCTGGCCTCAGGACATCGCTTGGTTCTAACCAAGGATTTATTCGAGTTTCGGCGCCGCTATGGTTTGGATGTGGCGGTCGGCGGGATCTACCGGGGAAGTTTGAACAACGCGGGGGAAACGATTGCGATCGTCCTGCCTTCCGGAGCCACGTTGAGCCAGGTGACCTATCAAAGCCAAGCGCCCTGGCCGATGCCGCCGGAGGAGGGAGGACGGTCCTTGGTTTGGTCCAGGCCGGAAATGGGATCCAACCATCCCCAGGCTTGGACCTTGGGTTCCGAATTGCACGGGGGTCCGGGCCGGACCGATCGCGTCGGATTTGTCGGGGATCCTCGGAGGGATCAAGATCGGGACGGGCTTTCGGCATTGTTCGAGTACGCCTTGGGGACGCGGGACGATGATCCGGCCTCCGGCCCTTCGGCATGGAGTTACGGATTCGGGTCGGCTGGCGAGTTCTTTGTGAGATTTCAGCGGAATTCGGGGGCTTTTGATGCGGTGTTGCGGGTGGAGAAGTCGATGGATTTGGAAACATGGAGTTGGGCCAGCCGCTTGGGGACTGAGGAAACCCGGGTGCCTGGCTTGGTGGTGGAGCGGTGGGGATTGCCAGGCCCGATGGAACGTTCCGCTTTCTTGCGGATTCGCGTCGTTGTCGAGTAACAACAGATGGCCGAGCTCCCCTGGTGCGATTCAGCATGGTTCGAGGCCAGCCCATCTTAACGCACAGTCGAATCGATCCTCGCGTTGTGGTCCTGAACTTGCTTGGTTTTGCCCCATGAAACGACGGCAAGGGTTCATTGGGGTGGCGGCGGGAGTGGCCTTGGCCGCCCTGCTCTGGCCGAGTGGCCCGGAGACCTCTCGTTGGGGGAGGAGTTTGACCCCGCAACCATCCCAGGTCGTCGGGACTGGATTCCACCTGACTCCTTCATCGGGAATCGAGTCGAGTCGGGGTGTCCTCCAAGAACGCCCTCCTCGTCCGATCTCGAAATTTGCGAGTTTGCCCAGGCCGGATCCACGTCATGAATCCAAGTTCGCCCGTTTCTTGCAGTGGCTGGAGGAATATGAGACGGCCGATGTCGGCCAGCGGAACCAGATGGAGGATGCGGGTGTAGGACTGGCCCAGCGGCGCAGGGAGGAGATGCTGGAGTTGATTCCCTCGGATCCCAAGCGGGCTCTTGAACTCTCGATTCCTCGATGGTTTCGCGATTCATTGCCCGAGTCGGTCACCGGGCTGCTTGAAACCCCCTTCAACGCGCGAGGCCATCTCATGGTCCGGGCCGCCCTGCCGTTGCCTGGCGAAGAGGAGGATGTTCCTCGAGTGGAGCGAATTCTGGAGCTGGGGGAAGAGACCTATCGCGCCTACACTTATGGCCGGCGGTTGGGAGAATCGAGTCGATCCGACGTGGGCTTGCATGGGGTGTTGTTGGAAGGCATCGCGGCGGTGCATGAGAGGACGGTCCGGGTGGCGACACGAGAGGAAACGGCGTTTCGCTTGGCGGGACAAAGCCGTGATCCTGTTTGCACCGTGTCGGGTCAAGCTGCGGCGGCAGCCGATGCGGTGTTGGTGGAGCACGAGGGAGAAGAGTCCTTCGTGTGTGGCACGCCTCACGCGGAGGATTGGGAATCGGCCTTGATTGCCGAGTCGTCCAATCGATTCGGCCGTGCGTCCGAAGGACCGGTGTTGTCCGCCTCGACCTACACGGAGGGATTGAAAAGCCTGGTGCTCATTCGCGTGGATTTCGAGGACAAGGCGGGCATTCCCTTTTCCGACACGCAGGCGGAAACGCTGGTTTCGGGATTGCAGAATTTCTTCGACGAGAATTCGTTTGGACGGGCCGGTTTTCGCAAGCTTGGGGATGGATCGGAAGTGACCCCGACCTTGCGCATGCCGCGGACGAGCGCCTGGTATGGAACGAACGACGCGAGCCGGCTGCGGAGCGACGCTCGCACGGCGGCGCGGGCCGCGGGATACGACCTCACCCAATTCAATTTTGACGTCATCTGGTTCAAGAAAGTCTCGGGATTCAAGTGGGCCGGCTTGGGGTATGTCGGCAGCCCGGGCGCGTGGGTGCAAGACACGGCTTCCGTCGGAGTGACGGCCCACGAACTCGGTCATAATTTCGGCTTGGAACACGCCAACTTTTGGGACACCAGCGGGGAAAGCGTGATCGGCCCGGGCACGATGGTCGAATATGGGGACAAATTCGACACCATGGGTTCGGCCAACGCGGGGTCGAAACATTTTAACGCCCGCTACAAGAGCCAGCTGAATTGGATTCCAACGTCGGACGTGACCGTCCCCGCCAGCAATGGCGTCTATCGGCTGTTTCCCCACGACGATCCGGCCTCCTCAGGGCCGCGCGCGATTCGGATTCGCAAGAATTCCAGCACCAATTACTGGGTCGAGCTTCGGCAGCGTTACACGGGCAACAAATGGCTGGCCGACGGCGTAACCTTGCGCTGGGCCGGCACGGGCTCCCAGGCGACGCGCCTGCTGGACATGACGCCAGGAACGGTTCCGGGCAAAGATGACGCCGCCCTGTTATTGGGCCGAACGTTTTCCGACTGGAAAGCCAACCTCCATCTCACGCCCGTCGCCAAGCATCCCACGACGCCGCCCTCCATGGACATCCTCGTTCAGATCGGTCCTTTTCCGGAAAACCGGACGCCTTCGGTCTCTCTCTCGGCGCCGGTGGTCCAGGCGTCGGCCGGGTCCGAGTTACGGTTCACCGCCCTTGCGTCAGATCCGGATGGAGATGCATTGTCCTTTTTCTGGGATTTTGGCGATTCCGAGTTTCAAGGTCAGGGTCCGACCGCGAATCATCGATGGGCGACCGGAGGCGAGTACACGGTGCGTTGTGAAGTTTCCGATGGAAAGGGAGGGCGAGCGAGCGCCCACGTCGTGGTGCGGATTGGCAATCCCTCGACGTTTCGTATTAGCGGACGCGTCCTGACGACGGAAGGTCTGCCTGTGGAGGGAGTGCGCATGGCCGCTTCGAGCACGCAGATGACCTGGACCGATAGCGCGGGGAACTATGTGCTGACCGGGTTGGTGGGCGGGACCTATTCCTTGAAGGCCGTGCTGGCCGATTACGCCTTTCAGCCGGCTTCGTCGGGAACCATTGTTTCGGTCGGCCCGTCGAGGCAACAAGTCGATTTCGTCGCCGCCCCACCCTCGGGCGTGCTGACGGAGCCCATCGTCACGGCGGGTTCGGTTTGGCAGTTTCTTGACGATGGAACCAGCCTCGGCACCGCCTGGCGAGAGCGGTCGTTCGATGACAGCAGTTGGAAAGAAGGCGCGGCACCTTTGGGCTATGGCGACGACAATGAACGCACCGCCGTCGGTTTTGGTCCCAATAGCAATTCCAAGTTCGTGACCACCTACTTTCGCCGCGTATTTCAAGTAGGAGCCGAGAAGGCCTATTCGGCGGCAACCCTCGGTGTCCGCCGGGATGACGGCGCGGTGGTGTATCTCGACGGACGGGAGATCTTCCGCAACAACATGCCTTCCGGTACCATCACCAGTACTACGCTCGCGACGGGCACCGTGAGTGGCTCGGACGAGCAGGCTTTTTTCAACGTTTCGGTCAATCCCAACTTATTGTCCCCCGGCGAACACGTACTGGCGGTGGAAATCCACCAGTCTTCCCGATCAAGCTCGGACATCGTGTTCGATTTGGAGCTGCTGGGTTCGGTGGTCCCGATGCCCGCGCCACCGATCCTCACGGTGGAGCGTGCCGGGGAGGAACTGCGGTTGAGTTGGCCCGACGGCCCACGCGCTTGGCAACTTCAAGAAACCGAAAGACTCGAGCCCACCGCCACATGGAGTGCCTTCGAATTAACTCCCTCCGCGGTCGGCGGACGTCGGATATTGCTCATCCCTATGCGCGAACAGGCCCGATTCTTCCGGCTCAGCGACAAGGCTGCCGCGCGTTCATTGGAGGAGCGATAAGCCCCTCGACGTGGAGAGAAAGGCGAATCCCGGCGAATCGTCAAGGCGTCGAAACCACGGTTCGATAGAATTTGGTCCGGGATGGCGCGGGTTGTTCGAGGACGAAGTCGGTGCCGCTCAAGGGGTATCTCCATCCGTGCGAGGCCAGTGGTTCTTCTTTCCATTGGGGGTCGTCCAAACTTTCGCTCGAAAGCAAAATCACTCTTCGATTGGCAGGCCAAAAGAACTTCAGGCGAAGGCGTCCGCCCGTCGCATTCTCGATCGTCAGCCGCCATGGCAAGTCCTGATGGACCGGCGAACTTCGGTGGAGGTACTCTTCGAAATTGGACCTTCCGTCCCGGTCTGGATCCGCTTCGCGGCTCAGGTCGATCGGGGCGGGGCCGCCGAGAAAGGCTTCTGTCCAGGTGTCGAACGAGTTGTCGGCGGCTTCCTCGCGTATCCACTGCTGGATGAGGGCGGATCCTTCCGGATCCGCGATGGAGGTGGCCAGGGGAGGCATTTGACGCGCGCCCCTTTGCACAAGGCGGGTGTGGAGCTCTGATAACGGAATGGAGCCAGGCACCACAACACGACGGTCCGGTTCCAGCGCACTGTTCAAGCTTCCCCGAATGAGTCCTGCGAATTCGAAGGGGGTTTGCAGACGGGTGTCGAACAAGGCTCCGCCCGGTCCGCCGGGTCGATGGCAATAGGCACAATTGACATCAAGCCATGAGCGCGCTCTCCAAGTGAGGCTCGATTCTTGGTCGGAAGGCGGGACCAAAGCTGGAGCGGGCGCCTTGAGATCGGGGGATTGGCCCGGCGCGAAATATCCAGCCTCCGCCAGAGCGCCGATCTGGCCTTGATGATGCGGGAACGGGCCGGTCCCGTTCAGTTGAGCGGTGGTGAAGCTGAGGGATCCACCTGCCGCGGGGTTGTGGCAAGTCAGGCATTCCGCCCGTCCGGGATACCGCCAGCGTTGCGATCTTGTGTTTCCGCCGACATCGCGAATATCGAGAGATTCCTCCTCGCCCGCCTCGGCCACGAGAGTCGCGTCGGTTCGCGACGCGTTCCAGCGATAGGTGAAGCCGTGAACCCCGGAGGAGTTTCGCACGAGGAATCGGGTTTCCAATCTGCGACGGGAAGCAGAGTCGCCCGCCACCATGTCGATTTCGAAGTGTTTGATCCAAACCGTTCCGGGCGGAGTGATCCACTGACCCCATGTCTGGTAAGTCGCCGTGTCTTTCAATTCGGGGATGCTAAACCAGCGCTGTTTGCTCGCGCCATCGGACCAAAAGGCCAGGTTGATTTCGTACGGCATGACACCGGGTTGAGGATCGAGACTTCTCACATCACGAAAAGCACCGGTGTCGGAGAGTTTATCCGGAATGGCTGCGCCACTGAACCCCTCGCTGTAATCCAGCCGAACCAAATGGCCGGACGCGTGGTTGACGGCCAGGAGATCTCCATTGCGAGGGTCGACACCGAAGCCGGCGATATTGGCGTAGCCGACGAGCCGGGTGACAACCGGAGGACCGCCCCCAGGCGGTCGAACCAGCGACCACACATTGCCCGTCACATAATCCGCAAAAACATAGGCTCCGAAAAGTTGCGCCAGTCTGGACCCGCGATACACCCGCCCGCCCGTCACTGAAAACCCACCCGTGGCGCGATGGAGATAACTATGGAGCGGCGGCACATAGCCATGGATAGGGTTCGTGAGAAAGTCGGCGGGCGCGCCGGCCATCGGTCCGGCGATTTCCGCTTCACGAAAGGCCCATCCATGATTGGCTCCGGATCTCGAAACAGCCACGGTCTCCCGGGCGTCCTGACCCACGTCCCCCACCCAGAGCTCTCCCGTGGCGGAGTCGAAGGCCATGCGCCATGGATTGCGCAGCCCCACGGCCCAGAACTCCGTCCGCACCCGGGCCGGATCGACCGCGCGCTGGAGGAACGTCGTGGCGCCCACATAGGGATTGTCCGGAGGCACGCGATAATGTCCCAGGACGGCGGCGTGGGGGTTGGGGGGAAGAGAACCTGGCCGCTGATCGACGTCCAAGCGCAGGATTCCGGCGAAAAAATCGTTGGTGATCCGCTGGGAGTTGCGAAACTGGTCATTCGCTCCGCCCTCGTCCCCGAGAGCCACATAGAGATAGCCATCCGGGCCAAAATGGAGATCGCCCGCATTGTGATTCACCGCGTCATCCCGTTGTTGAATCAAGATCTTTTCGGAAGCGGGGTCCGCGGCGTGGGGATTTCCGGCCTGCACTCGGAACTCGCTCAGCCGGTTCTGGCGGGTATTGGAAGCGGTCGCGGTATAGAAAAGGAAAAAGCGCCCGTTCTCCGAGTATTTCGGATGAAACGCCAGGCCCAGCAGGCCCATTTCGTTGAAGTTATCGAGTCTCACGACGCGGGTGAGGTCGAGAAACACCGATCGAGTCGGGGCCGCCAGGTTCGTCACGACCGTCACCCGTCCCAACCGTTCCATGACGAACAGCCGGTTTGTTTCGTGAGGAGGCGTCGCCAAGCCAACGGCCGACGGAAATACCAGATCGGGAAACACCCTCGTCATGGTGTAACCGAAGCTGCCCGGCACCTGGGGCACACGCAGGCTCGTGGCCGCCTCGCGCTGACCGCCTTGGGCGCCAGGCTGAACTAGGCCGAGAAAGCAAGCGATCGCGAGGTAAAAGACGCGGGCAGGAAGAGAGGGGGTTGGGCGCATGAGTCTCAAAGTGGCGCGTCGTCGCGCCGGACCAAGATTCCACGAGGCGTGGCTCCGGGCAAATCCGCTTTCCATTTTTCGAGCGTTCGCGGAGCGTCCGGTTGACGCCGCGCCGGAATGCCTTTACTTAGCCCCATGCTGATTTCGATCGTCGTTCCTGCGTTCAACGAGGAGAAACTCCTGGGCGGAGTCCTGCGGCAGCTGCGGGAGGCGACGGGCGTCTTCTCCGAACGCGGCTGGCGATACGAACTCATCGTCTGCGACAACAACTCCACGGATCAAACGGCCGCCATCGCCACCGCCGGGGGCGCCCAAGTCGTCTTCGAGCCCGTCAATCAAATCGCCCGCGCCCGCAATCGCGGGGCTTCGATCGCGGCGGGGGAATGGCTGATCTTTGTCGATGCGGATTCCTGGCCTTCACCCGGGTTGTTCCACGCGGTGAGCGACGTGATCGAGCGGGGAGGAGTGGTGGGCGGCGGCGCCACGGTCTGCTTCGATGAACGGGTTTGGTGGATCGATTTTTTAACGGGGATCTGGAATCTGGCGAGCCGTGGCCTGGGCTGGGCCGCCGGATCCTTCGTTTTCTGCGACGCGGCCGCGTTTCGAGCGGTGGGCGGGTTCAACCAGGAACTCTACGCTTCCGAAGAAATCGACCTGAGCCAGAGGCTCAAAGCCTGGGGACGGAATTCAGGACGACGCATGCGCATCATCGCCACCCATCCTCTCCGAACTTCCGCAAGGAAAGTGCGCTGGCACGGATTGGGCGCCTACCTGGCTTTGCTGGCGCGAGCCATGATATCCCCTCGGCGTTTCGCGAGGTCGCGTCAGGCTTGCCTGTTCTGGTACGACGGAAGGCGGTAGAGGGCCTCGTCCGATCACGGCGGCCAAGGCGCGTCATCCTTGAGCGGAGAGGAGGTGCGCACCTGGATCCAAGGCACATCCCTTGGGCCGGTGGCGTTGGCCACGATCTTCTTGGAAAGGGTGTGCGGATCGACCCATTTCCTGATCTCCGCGTGTCCGTCCGCGAAGGATAAACTGCAGGCTCCATTGTGATAATTGGCGGGCATGTTTCCCCAAAGATGCTTTCGGTTGACGAACACCGTGAAATAGCCGTCGTCGATGCCATCGGGATGTTCGTCGAGAAAGACAAAAGCTTGGGAGGGCGACGGACGAAGAATTTCGGTGTACTTCCTGAAAGTGTAATGGGTGTTGCGGATTTCGGCGTTGTACGGACTGTCGCCATTCATATTGCCGCTCATCGAAATGCTGCGAACGCGGGGATGATTGCGTCCCCCCAGCCGCACGAAGCTTTGGTCGGCCGGACATTTGTAAATCTCCAGGGCCTGGTTGTAATTCCAGAGCATGCCTTGAGGGGCTTTGAGCAAATTGACGTTGGTGGCTTCCTGCGGAATGTGCAGCCCTCCTTCAATCCACCCGATCTGGGCGCCGATGCCGTTGGGGACGAGCCGTTCCCCGTTGTCGTCCGCATACATGAACCAAGCCAGATTCAACTGCTTGAGGTTGCTCATGCATTTGATGCCCTGGGCTTTGGTTTTGGATTTGGACAAGGCGGGGAGCAACATGCCGGCGAGAATCGCGATGATGGCGATCACCACGAGCAGTTCGATGAGCGTGAAGCCGGTCGAGTTCCGGCGGCGGGAGGGGCGCGTCACACAGGAGGGGTCCATCAAAACAATGATTTGTGGCCACGCGGGCTAGGACGCGGAAGGACCTCGCGGAGGCAGGCTTCGAAGTCCATGCTTGGCGACTGAACTGCGGGAGGCGATCACGGTATCCGTGACGGTGGCGTCATGCGACGTGGCGCGATTCGCGGCTCCTCTGGGCATGCGTTCTTGCTGAAAACTGATAGGCATTTGCTTTTTCGACGTGGCTGGAGTGTGCCGGGCTGGGGGTGGCCATTCAAGGCGAAACGCGGCAGAATTGTCGCCCCTGGCGGGTGCTTGGTCGGCCTTCGGGGCTGCTGGGCG
>Ga0194132_10006698_pt1 | contig 17701 bp, 14 predicted proteins | sample TA2KigOf80mmetaG_FD_148612 | JGI IMG/M metagenome (GOLD analysis project Ga0194132, IMG submission 148612) | Freshwater microbial communities from Lake Tanganyika, Tanzania - TA2015054 Kigoma Offshore 80m | ecosystem: Environmental > Aquatic > Freshwater > Lake | place: Tanzania: Lake...
CCTGCAATTCCCCCCAGCCCCGCCAGGCAGCCGCCCTTGTTGTTGTGCGCATTTGCGAGATCCGGCGCGAGCTTGAGGGCTTGGTCCAGCGCATCGACCGCCGCTTTGTAGCTCGACTCCGCCTCCGCGTGGCGCGTCTGGCTGGCCTGCAACTCCCCCAGCCTCATCAGGCAGATGCCCTTGTTGTTGTGCGCCACCGCGAGATCCGGCGCGAGCTTGAGGGCTTGGTCCAGCGCATCGACCGCGGCTTTGTAGCTCGACTCGGCGTCCGCGTTCCGCGTCTGGCTGGCCTGCAATTCCCCTAGTCCCATCAGGCAACCGCCCTTGGTGTTGAAAGCTTCTGCCGATTCCGGATCCTCCCGCAACGCCTGTCCACACCCCTCCAGGGCAGCCCTATATAGGTTTTCCGCCTCCGTGTTCCGTGTCTGTACCGCAGCCAGATCTCCTTCCAATCCCCAAGACTCCGCCTCCACACATGCCCCGCCCCTCGGCATCTCCGTGCGGACATCCAGCAGAGTCCGGCACTGACCATACTGGCTCGCGTTGGACGCGGTTTCAAATGCCCGGCACCACTGCCTCATCCCCTGGTCCGGTGAACTCCGGCCCCGATGATAAATCGCCTCCGCCAGCGCCTCGATCTCCTCCCGGCTCCGCCCCACACCCGGCGGCCGCGACAACGCCCGGTAGTGCTCCTCCAACCGCCCATTCGCCTCCACCGTCACCTCATCACCGGACTCCCAATACAGCCGCCGTGCCAGATCATGGACCCGGTACCCACCCTCCTGCCGCCAGATGAAAGAGAACCGGATCAACCGCTGGAACGCCGCCGCGGTGGTATCGAACCGCATCTTCCCGCCCAACATCCGGAACAGATCCTCATCGAACCACCGGCAGGCCGCCAACGCCCGTGCCGCGTGGGCCGCGTCGTCCCCGGCGTACCGGAACAGCCGGTTGAGCAGCTCCCGCGCGGGCTCGGGATGCAGGTCCGCGAAATCGTCCGCATCCACGCGCCCGCCCTTGGTCTTGGCTTCCTCCACCACGTTCGCCGCCAGCGCCAGGTACAGCGGGTGGACCTCACCGGGCCGCACCGAACAGTAGCGGATCACCGCCGCGCGCAGGGCCGCATCGTCCACTCCGGCCTTCTGTAGGAAGTGATCCGCGTCCCGGACCGTGAGATGGCCCACGAGATGAGCATCGACGTGGTCCGCCAGCGGCTGAGGCCAACGCGGAAGATCCCGTCCGGCGACGGTGACGGCGGCGCGCGTCAGATCGAGGTGCGCGACGAACGTGCGGAACCACTCGTCGGCCAGCAGGGAGATCACTGGCTGATCGCGCGTCACGCCCGTGAAGAACGACTCGTGCGTGTCAAAGAACAGGGCGAGCCGGGTGGGCGAGCCGTCGAGTCCGAAGGACTGGTTGATATCCTCGGCGAGCAGCCGGGGAAGTTCGTCGACCAGCTCGGTATCCGCGCGCAGGCGGTTGAGCGCCTCGACCGTGGACTCGTCGAGCTTGCGGCGCATGCTCCACAGCTTCAGATCCTGGCCGTAGCGCTTGCCCCACAGCGACAGGATCGGCTTCGCGATCGCGGCGTAGCTGTGGTGGCTCACGGCGTCGACACACTCGGAGACGAAGTCCATCTCATCTTCCGGCAGGTTGAACGACGCCCGGTCCAGGCTGCCCGTCTTGTGCAGGTACAACACCGTCGCGAAGTCGAACTGCGGAAACCGCAGCCCCTTCCCGGCCAGCCTGCGCCGGATCTCCCTCGGACCACCGCTCGAATTCTGCAAGCCCGGACCCGCGAAATCGTAGTCGACCACGGGGACCGCCACAGCCTCCTCCGCCGCCGCAAGCTGGTCCACGAACTCCTGCCCGCGCAGCGTTTTTAGGTGCGCCCAATTGTCCGGACTCAGCAGCTTCGATGCAGACGTCTGCAGGAACCGCATCAACAGCGACTTCCCATTGCCCCCGTCCCCGTGAAAGAACAGGATCCGCTCGCCGCGCGGCGGCTCATGCAAAAACTCGGCGAACGCGCGGATCAGCTCATGCCGGTCGGTGAACAGCTCCAGGGCGCGGTGGCCGTGGTCCAGTTGCGGGGCGCAGGCGGCGATCGGCATCCGCTACACGTCGCAGATCTTGACGCCCTGGTCGAGCGACCCCAGCGCGTCCGGCCGCTTGGGCACGAACTCCTGCGCGACGAACCCCTTGTACCCGGTGCCGGCGATGGCGCGCATGATCGCCGGATAGTTGAGCTCCTGCGAGTCGTCGATCTCGGCGCGGCCCGGCACGCCGCCCGTGTGGTAGTGCGCGAAGTAGGGATGATACTTGAGGATGGTGGCGATCACGTCACCCTCCATGATCTGCATGTGATAGATGTCGTAGAGTAGCTTGAAGCGCTCCGAGCCCACCTTGTCCACCAGCGCCACGCCCCAGGCGGTCTTGTCGCACTGGTAGTCCTTGTGGTTGACCTTGGAGTTGAGCAGCTCCATCACGAGGGTCACCTTGTGCCGCTCGCAGGTGGACATCAGCCGCTGGATCCCTTTGGCGCAATTCTCGATGCCTGCGTCATCGGGGAGTCCGTCGCGGTTGCCGGAAAAGCAGATCACGTTCTTGAGGCCGGCCGACGCGGCCTTGGCGATGAACTCTTCGTAGGCTGCCACAAGCTTGTCATGATGCTCGACGCGGTTGAAGGCGCGCGGGATCCCGCCGAGTCCGTCGACATTGACGCCGCTGGCCATGGCGCAGGTGAGTCCGTGCCTGGCGAGTACCGGCCAGTCGCTGGGGCCGAGCAACTCGATCGAGGTGAGTCCCATCTTCTTGCCGGCGATGCAGAGGTCTTCGAGCGGGACCTTGGCGTAGCACCACTTGCACACCGAGTGGTGGATCCGGCCCTTCATTCCCGACGCGGTGTCGGCGGCTTCCAGGCGGTGGCCGAGCGAGGCCGCGGCGGCGGCGGACGCGGTGAGGGCGGTGCGGCGGGTAATCAGCATGTGGATCATGGTAGCTCAGTCTGTAATAATCAGCGAATGCCTCAACTGATCTATGATCCCGCGCGGATCGACTTCACGCGCGCCGGTACACATCACTACCAGGTGGCGTTCGGACAGGACGGGACCTGGGGGTTCGTGCTCGTTCCCCTCACCGTCATCAATGGACTGCGCGGCGCCGGCCCTCCCGGCGTCTACATCAACGGTGGCAACCACGGCAACGAGTACGAGGGACAGGTGGCGGTGAAGCGGCTGTGCCAGGATCTGGACCCGGCGGTGATGCGCGGGCGCGTGATCCTGATCCCGCAGTTGAACGAGCCGGCCTGTGTGGCCGGGATCCGGCACTCTCCGCTCGACGGCGTCAATATGAACCGCGCCTTTCCGGGCAACGCGCGCGGATCCATCACCTATCGCATCGCGGATTTCGTGAAGCGGTTCGTGTTTCCACAAGTGGGCGTGGTGATCGACATCCACTCGGGCGGCAAGGAGGGCGCGTTTCCGATGTGCACTTCGTTCCATCCGATCGCCGATCCGCGCCAGCAGGCCGAGATGGCGACGGTCGCCAAGCTGTTCGATCCGCCGCTGGTGATGATCTATTCGCGGCAAATGCACTCGGGTCTGCTGCCGGATGAAGCCGAGGACGAGGGCAAGATCACGATCGGCAGCGAGTTCGGCGGAGGCGAGACCTGTTCGATCCAGGGGACGCGCCACGCCTATGAGGGCTCGCTCAATGTACTCCGCCACTATGGGCATCTCGAAGGCGCGGTCACGCGTGTGGATCCGTCGCGCGCGCGGCCGCCGCGGTTTGTCGCCGCGCCGTCGATCAGCGACTACACACCGTGTCCGCGCGACGGGATCTGGGAGCCGGTGGTCGAACTTGGCGCCGATGTCGGTGAGGGGGAGTTGCTTGGGCGGCTCCACGATTTCGGCGACCACACCTCGCCGCCGCTTGAAATCCGGGCGCCGCGGACCGGAGTCCTGATGATGGAGCACTTGGGCGCGGTGTGCCGCAAGGGCGCCACGCTGTTCGTGATCGGCGAGGAGGTCGAGTTGTGAAGATCGCACGGGTGGAGGCGATGGTGCTCAAGTCGCCCGGGCTGTACGCGAATCCGGAGGGCGCGGAGGAGCCGCCGGGACCCACATACATGGGCCTGGTGAAGGTCACCGCGGATAACGGGCTGTGCGGCTACTCGGACATGGAGACGTCGGCGCCGGTGGCTAAGGCGGCGATCGATGCTCCACGATGGAGCGAGCCGGGAATGGAGTGCTTCGACGGGCTGGCGTCGCTGGTGGTGGGCGAGAATCCGCTGGAGGTGGAGCGGCTCTGGTACAAGATGTGGCGGGGAAGTGTGTACTATGGGCGGCGCGGCGTGGCGGTCCAGGCGATTTCGGCGATCGACATCGCGTTGTGGGATCTGTGCGGCAAGTTCTACCAGCAGCCGGTTCACATACTGCTGGGCGCGCGTCATTGCACGCGGGTCCGTGCGTATGCGAGCACGCTGTTCCGGCCGTCACCGGATGCGATGCGCGAGGCGGTCCGGCGATACACGGATCAGGGATTCACGGCGGTGAAGTTCGGGTGGGGAGTGTTCGGGCGGGACCGGGCGGTGGATGTCGCGCTGGTGGAGGCGGCGCGGGCGGAGTTGGGCGGGCGGCGCGATCTGCTGGTGGATACGGGCTGGTTTGTGGAACGGACGGCGAAGGAGGCGGTCCGGGTGGCGCGGGATCTCGCTCCCTACGATCCGTTCTTCATTGAAGAGCTGATGCATCCGGAGGACTACGATGGCTACGCGCGTGTGGCCGAGGCGGTGGACGTTCCGATCGCGTGTGGCGAGCAGGAGTCGACCGAGTGGGGATTCCATGAGCTGATTTATCGCGCGAAGGTGGATGTCCTGCAACCGGACCTCACGCGTTGCGGCGGATTCACGGCGGCACGCAAGATCGTGCATATGGCGGAGATGGCGAACCGGCGGGTGATTCCGCACTCCTGGTCATCGGACTTGCTCACCGCGGCGTCGCTGCATTTGAACGCGTTCCAGCGGCGTCCGGTGCTGGTGGAGTTCAATACGTCGCAGGGTCCGCTGAGCCGGGCGCTGGCGCGGAATCCGTTGCGGTTGGAGGATGGGTACTTGCGGGTGCCGGAAGAGCCCGGGCTCGGGGTGGAGGTCGACCAGGAGGCGGTGGAGCGGTACCGGATCGCGTGAACGGAAGAGCTACTAATGCGCCGGTTGTGGGGCGCCGTCCCTGGGCTTTGCCTGCTCCTTCGCCTTGGCCGGCGCCATGATCACGTGGTAGCTCCGCCCTTCCAGCTTGAGCTGGCCTTCCACTTGCCCTACGCCCTCGAGGTCCTTCGCGAAACGCTGCAGGAGCTTGGCACCCAAATCCACGTGCGCGATCTCGCGCCCCCGGAACTGGACCAACGCCTTCACCCGGTTGCCTTCCTTTAGAAACCGGATCGCGTGGTTCTTCTTGAAGTCGTAGTCGTGATCATCGGTGTTCGGCCGGAACTTGACCTCCTTCACCTGGATCACGTGCTGCTTCTTGCGCGCGTCGTGCTGCTTCTTCTTGTTCTCGTACTGCCACTGGCCGTAGTCCATCGCCTTGGCGACAGGCGGCTCGGCGGTCGGCGAGACCAGAATCAGGTCCAACCCCAACTCCTGCGCGCGGCGGATTGCGTCCGGGGTCGGCATCACCGCCACGGAGCCATCCGGGAACACCGCCCTCACCTCCCGGGCCTTGATGGCTTCATTTACGTTCTCTCGGATTCGAGGGCGCAGGCCGCGCGGGGGGTAATTACGGGGTGGATACATTCAGTAGTGTGTTCACCCCGATGGTACCAGATTTCCCAGCAAAAGCAACAAGTTTCGGAAACCAGATGCGGCGCGCGTTTTCCCCTAGGATCTGCCGCCGTTCGGCCTCCTTCAGCGGCAGCGCCTCGGAGAAAAGCCTTAGATGCTCGGAGTAGCTGATCTTTGGCGTCCACAACTCGCATGGATAGCAACTCCCCCACAGGCACCGCTCCGCCCCATAGGTGCGGATAATTTCCATGCAGGCGTGGTGCAGATCCGGACACGGATACGGAAGCTGCGTTCCGGTGCCGATAAAGTCCACCTTCGGATAGAGGTTCTTGAAACGCGACAGCCGCAGCACGGTTTTGAGGTTGGCCTCGAGCTCCGGCCCCGGCTTCAGATCCATGCAATGGCAGAATCCCACCGTCACCCGCGGAAACGCCGCCAGCAGCTTGCTTGCACTCGGAACCATGTCCGGACGCATGAGGAACAGGTCGGCTGTGATGCCCTCATCGGCCACCACCTTCCACAACGCGCGGACACCAGGATCGTCGAACGTCTTGTTCTTCGCCGACGGGATGCTCCGCAGGGACCGGACACGCGACTCGCGCACGAACTGGCGCAGCAGCCCCGGACTCCGCGCGTCATCCGGGTCGAGCGTCGCCACGCCGCACACCCAGTCCGGATGCGCCTTCGCCGAATCGCACAGGTAGCTGTTGTCGTAGCCGTAGTAGGTCACGGTCTGAATCGCGCGGACCGCGGCGACGCCCGCCGCCTGGCTCTCCTGCCGCAAATGCTCCACCGTTCCCTTGCCCGCGGGCGGACGCAGGGGAGCCGTGCGGACAGGGTACTTCGCCGGATCGTCCGAATAAATGTGGGCATGGCAATCAATGACGACCATGGGGTGATTATAATGGCAGTCCGATGAGGATTGCCGCCTGTCTCCTTCTTGCCGCTGCCGCCGGCAGCGCCCAACCGGTCCGCGCACGCTTTGCGTCCGGCTACATGTACAGCTACTACGTGCCACAATCGGCGAGCACGCCGTGGCGGCCAGCGTGGTCGCCCGATGGATCCGAGATCGCCTTCGCGATGTCGGGTTCGATTTGGAAAATCCGCGTAGGCGACACCGTGGCCTACGAGCTGACGGCCAACCGCACGCACGATTCCGCGCCTGCCTGGTCGCCCGACGGCCGCTGGATCCTCTACAGCACCGAGGACTCGCAGGGCGTCAACCTGATGCTGCTCAACGTGGCGACGGGCGAGAGCACGGTGGTGACTTCAGGTCCGGAGATCCACGCCGATCCGGTGTGGTCGCCCGACGGCCGGCGGATCGCGTTCGTCAAGGGATCGCTTGGCACGTTCCATGTCCATGCGGCGTCATTCGAGAACGGCAAGGTGGGCGCGCCCATGCAGTTGACCCGGCCGAACAGCTTCGGCCGCGGGCGGCTCTACTTCGGAACCACCGACGACCACATCTCGCCCACCTGGTCGCCTGACGGGCGCGAGATGATCCTGGTGTCGAACCGCGGGATTCCGCTGGGCTCGGGCGGCATCTGGCGCGCGCCTGTGGCGGCTGATGCGATGAAGACGGCACGGCTGCTGTTGCGCGAGGAGACGCTCTACCGCACGCAGCCGCAATGGTCGCGCGACGGCAAGCGGATCCTGTACAGCTCGCACCGCGGCAGCCAGTTCAACAACCTGTACGTGCTGCCGGCCGAGGGCGGCGAGCCCTACCAGTTGACCTTCGGGGATTGGGATCACTTCGATCCACGCTGGTCGCCGGATGGCGAATGGATCGTCTACGTGTCGAATCAGCACGGCCTGAGCGACCTGCGCCTGCTGCGGACCTTCGGCGGCGAAGAGCGCAAGATCGAGATCCGGCGGCGTGCCTACCGGCGTCCGATGGGCAAGCTCGAGGTCACGGTGAACGGCGCGGCGCGGTTCTATCTCACCGGGTCCGACGGCAAGACGTACACGCCGCCTGATGCCTATCAGCGCGTGGCGGGCCGCTCGTCGCATCGCGACTTCTTCCACGCGGTGCAGCGCTTCACGGTGGATGTTCCGCCGGGGGAGACCGCGATCGAGGCGGCCAAGGGCATCGAGTACACGCCGGTGTCGCGCCGCGTGAACGTCACCGCCGGATCGGTGGCGATGGTGCGGATCGAGATGCAGCGCGCGGCGCACATGAAGGCGCAGGGGTGGTGGTCCGGCAGCGACCATGTCCACATGAACTATGCGGGCAACCTGCACAACACGCCCGAGAACCTGCTCATGATGGCGCGCGCCGAGGACCTGGATGTCGTCGGCGAGAAGGTGGCCAACAAGGATCACCGGATCTTCGACCACCAGTACTTCACGGGTGCGCCCGACAAGCGGTCCACCGCGGCGTATCTGCTCAAGTTCGACGAGGAGTACCGGCCGCCCTTCTACGGCCACATCAACTGCATCAACCTGACCCGGCATCTGCTGTCGCCGTTCACCACCGGATACGAAGGCAGTGCGATCGAGAGCCTGTATCCGAGCAACACGGACATGTTCAGGCTGGGACGCGCGCAGGGGGGCTCGTGCGGGTACGTGCATCCGTGGTCGGGCGACCCGGAGCGGTCGGGCTACGGTGTGGCGCGCGGATTCCCGGTGGACCTGGCGCTGGGCGTGTTCGACTACCTCGAGGTCCACACCAGCGCCAACCACTTCACCAACACGTCCAAGGTGTGGCATCGCGCGCTGAACTGCGGGTTCAAGGTGACGGCGTCGGCGGGCGAGGACTCGATCCTGAACCTGCACGCGACGCCGATCCTCGGGTCGAGCCGGCTCTACGCCTATCTCGGCGAAAAGCTCACCTGGAGCGGTTGGGTGGAGGCGGTGAAGGCCGGACGCACGTTCGTCACCAATGGTCCGCTGCTGCGTCTCGAGGTGGATGGGAGGATTCCGGGGGGCGAGATCCGGCTGCCGGAAAGCGGCGGATCGGTGGAGGTGTCGGGGCGCGTGGAATCGATCGTGCCGCTCGAAAAACTGGAGCTCTACTTCAACGGCCGCGTGATTGAGACCGTGGCCGTGAACGGGACACAAGCCGAGATCCGCAAGCGGATTCCGGTGAACCAGAGCGGATGGTTCACGCTGCGCGCCACCAACAGCCGGCCCCAGCACCCTCTCGACGACAGCTACGTGGTGGGTGAAACGAGTCCCGTGTGGGTGTATCGTGGAAGTCAGCCGGTGCGGTCGCGGGCGGACGCCGAGTACTTCCTGAAGTGGATCGACGGGATCACGGAGCAGGCGCGCGAGCACGCCGGCTGGAGGTCCGAACGCGAGCGGCAGCACGTGCTCGGGCAGTTTCAGGAAGCACGGCGCGTGATGGAACAGCGCGCCAAGGAGGCAACTCAATGACCCGGCGGAATCTGATTACCGCGACGGCGGCGGCTCTGCCCGCGGCGGCGGCGCCTGACTTCTCCTCGCTACGGCGCGACTTTCCGCGCGCGATGAACGAGACCTATTTCAATTCCGCGGCACAGCATCCGCTGGGGAACCACACGGTACGCGGGATGCAGAGCTACATGGACTTCCTGCACAAGGGTCCAGGCGAGGGGCGGCGCGACTTCTGGGAGTACGGGCTGTCGCAGGTCAAGCCGATGTTCGCGCGCCTGATCAACGCCAAGCCCTCTGAGATCGCGCTCTGCGCGAGCACCACGGTCGGCGAGAACATCATCCTCAACGGGATGGACTTGCGCGGCAAGAACGTTGTCACCAACGACCTTCACTACACGTCCTCGCTGTCGAACTACCTCACGCGGCAGAAGCAGCAGGGGCTCGACGTCCGCATCGTGAAGCATCGCGGCTGGGCGATCGATTTCCGCGACATGGAGCGCGCCGTCGACCGCAACACGCGCCTGATCGCCGTGTCGCTGGTGTCGAGCGTCAACGGCCATGTCGAGCCGATGAGGCGGCTTAGCGATCTCGCGCATGCCCACGGCGGATACCTGTTCGGCGACATTATCCAGGGTTGTGGCGCCATACCGGTTGACGTGAAGGCGATGGGCATCGATTTTGGTTCCTGCGCGATGTACAAGTGGCTCCAGGGCGAGCATGGATTCGGATTCCTCTACATCCGCGAAGATCTCGCCGGATCCGTGGTCAAGCCGCTGGATTTCACCGGACACCCGGACTTCAACTACGCGCCCTGGTCCGCCTCACCCAAGGCGGGGCAGCCCGACTGGATCAACCACGCGGCGTCGGGCGTTGCGGCGTTTGAGTGCGGCACGCCGTCGGTGATCACCTACGCGGCGCAATACGAGTCGTTCAAATACATCGAGAAGCTGGGTGTAGCCAATATCCGTGCGCACGCGGAGACGCTTCTCAGCCGGCTGCGCAAGGAACTGCCGGCGCGTGGATTCGAGTGCATCACGCCGGAAGGCAGCGCGTCGTCGATCATCACGTTCCTGTGCAAAGACACCGCCGGGGTCAGGCGCAAGATCCAGCGGGCGGGCGAGACGGGCAAGGCGAAGATCTCGCTGACGGGATCGAACTCGGCGCTGACGGTCGGCCGGTTCGGCAACCACCTGCGCTTCTCGGTTTCCGTGTTCAACAACCAGGAGGACATCACACGGGTTCTGGACGTTCTGTCATGATGAACTTCTAGACATGGCTCGCATTCTGATGGTGGCGAGTGAGGCCACCCCGTTCGCCAAGACAGGGGGACTGGCGGACGTGATCGGGTCCCTTCCGGAGGCGCTATTAGAACACGGCCACGAGGTGGCGGTGGTGATGCCGCGGTATGGCTCGATTCCCACGGCGGACCTGCGGCAGGTGTGGGGCAACTCGGTCATCTACCTTGGACGCCACGCGATTTCGTGTGATTTCTGGTCCAAACAGGAACGGGGCGTTACGTTTTATTTCGCCGATATCCCGTGGCTGTTCGGCCGGCCGGGATTGTACGGACACGGGGACGATCATCTGCGGTTCGCCGCGTTGAGCCAGGCGGCGCTGAACGTGATCCGGCTGTTGTGGCGCGCCGACATCGTTCATCTGCATGACTGGCAGTCGGCGCTGGTGGCTCCGTACCTCAAGACGCGGTTCCAGTATGATCCGGTGTTCCAGGGGATCCGGACGGTGTTCACGGTCCATAACCTGGAGCACCAGGGCCGGTTCGGTGCTTCGCTGTTCGGCGAGCTGGGTCTGGATGACTGGCTGATGAAGCCGGAATTTCTGGAATACCGCGGCGACGTGAGCCTGATGAAGGGCGGGCTGATCTTTGCGGATGCGATCACCACGGTGAGTCCGCGGTATGCGGCCGAGATCCAGACTCCGGAGTTCGGGTTCGGGCTGGATGGCGTGGTCCGCTCACAAAGCTACAAGCTCACCGGGATCCTGAATGGGGCGGACTACAAGACTTGGAGCCCGGAGACCGACCAAGTGATCGCCGCCCGCTATTCGGCTGACGATCTATCCGGCAAGGCGGAGTGCAAGCTCGACCTGTTGCGATCGATCGGGCTGCCGGAGGACAACATGGAGCGTCCGCTGTTGGGCGTGGTGTCGCGGCTGGCGCGGCAGAAGGGGTTCGATCTGCTCTCCGACATCGCGTGGGAGATGATGAACGCCGGGGTATGCCTGGCGGTGGTCGGCTCAGGGGAGTCCAAGTACGAGCAGATGTTTCAGAATCTGGCCTCGGCGTTTCCGGGCCGGGTGGCGGGCTACATCGGATACAACGATGACCTGGCGCACAAGGTGGAAGCAGGCGCTGACATCTTCCTGATGCCGAGCCTGTTTGAGCCGTGCGGGCTGAACCAGATCTACTCGCTGCGTTACGGGACGATCCCGGTGGTCCGCGCCACGGGCGGGCTCGACGACACGGTGGACGGCGAGACCGGCTTCAAGTTCTGGGGTTATTGGGCGCACGATTTTCTGCTCGGAATCCGGGCGGCACTCGAAGCGTATCAGGATCGCGAGGGGTGGATCCGGCGGATGCGGACGGCGATGTCGCGGGACTTTTCCTGGAACATCTCGGCGCGGCGGTATTCGGATTTGTACCGCGGGCTGCTGGGCCGGGGTTAGGGTCTCATCACAGCTTTGTACAAGTTTGCGAATTGCTTTGCGACGTTGCCCTGGTCTACCGGTGCTAGCCGTCCGATCCGGCGGCGAACCAGAGTCTCGTCAATGGTAAGGCCAGCGGCCGAGTACTCTCGGATTGGCGTATCCGCTGGGAAGGAGAGGCCAGACACTTGGCTTGTGATCATGGTGATCATGTATTGAACGGGAAGCCCCCGTGGTTCGACACGGGCAGCTTTAGTGCGGCGGGGTTGGTGAACGGGAACGGCAGGAGGACGACATCAAAGGTGGTCATAGACGGCGTCTTCCGGATTGTCCCATTCCGCAAAAGATCTGTTGGCGGCATCAAGCAATGCTTGCGATTCCTGCTTTTGAGCGATGTAGGCCTCAATGGCATCGACGACGATGTCCTTTTGGGTGGTTTTCTGGGTTAGCATGATCACATGTTTACAGGTGAGCAGGCAGGCACGCCACGACCCCGTCCGCGGAACCATCCTAGAATCGAACCATGGACGTTCGGGCAATCTCGGACAACCTGACCCCGGAAATGGTGCTGGAGCAGTACCCCCGCGGGCGGTTCCCGATGGCCAACCCTGGTTGGGGCGTGGTGAGCTGGCACTGTCCGGAGTACCGGGCCGTGATCCCGCTCGACGCTTTCCACATTTCCCGGTCGCTCAGCCACACGCTGAAGAAGATGAACTTTACCGTCACCTTCGACCAGGCGTTCGACCCTGTGATGGAAGCCTGCGCTGACCGTGGGGATCCGGAAGAGACCTGGATCAACGAGGAGTTCCGGGCCGTCTACGGGCGTCTCCACCGCGACGGCAAGGCGCACTCGGTGGAAGTCTGGGTGGATGGCGCGCTCGCAGGCGGGGTCTACGGCCTGCACCTGGGCGGAGCGTTCTTCGCGGAGTCGAAGTTCCACAGGGTTCGGGACATGTCGAAGGTCGCGCTGACGCATCTGGTTTGGCGGCTGCGGTCGCGAGGATTCCGGCTGCTCGAAGTGCAATATCTGACACCCCACCTGGCGCAGTTCGGCACTATCGAGGTCCATCACCGGGAGTACATGCGGCTGCTGCGAAATGCCTTGGCCGTCTCGTGCGATTTCTGAATCGTTCGGAACCCGGATCGCGTACTATGCTCATAGGTAGCGGTGAAGAAGATCCTCCGATTCGTGGCGGGAGTGGGCTTGACGCTGTTGGGCGTCATCGGCCTCATCATGCCGATTATGCCGGGCTGGGTGTTCCTCATTCCGGGGCTCGTGATTCTGGGCGACTACATCCCTCCGATCAAGCGGCTGCTGGCCTGGGCCCGCGAAAAGGCGCAAAGCAGCGTGGGCGCAACCGGCGGTACTGGAAACGAGACCAAGCCCAGCCCATAGTGGTTGGCTCGAAACTCATTGAATTTCCAAGACTTATCTGCGAATCGGTATTGACTCCGGGGCGGCTTCAAGTACAATCTGGTTTAGACTCGTTCAAAACGGAAAACGCCAGACATGTTCAAAACAAAAAAGACCCGGACTGAAACGACCCCCGCCGAAGCCGCCGCCGGGCGGAACTGCTCTTCGGCAGAGGTGGCGCGCCTTTCGGGGGTGAGCCTGCGCCAACTGCAATGGTGGGACGAGAAGAAGGTGGTTTCGCCGCGCCACGAGGGACACCGCCGCGTGTACTCTCCGGCCGAAGTGATCGAGATCACGGTAATCGCCGAGTTGCGCCGCAAGGGATTCTCCCTCCAGAAGATCCGCAAGGTATTGCGGTTCCTGGACAAGGAGATGGGCAGGCGCGTGGCCGATCTGCTGAGCGGCGAAACCGAGATGCATCTCCTCACCGACGGCAAGAACATCTACCTCGAGGACAAGGCGGAACGCGTCATCGACATCATGAAGGGAGCCCGCCAGCCGATGTTCCTGGTTTGCGTCAGCGACCAGGCGCGGCGCATCACGCTCGGCCAGAGAAAGCCCGTGCGGGCGGAGACAGGGGCAGCGAGAAAACGCGCCGCGTTGTAGACTTTCCGGCCCGCCCTGGCGCCGCGCATTTTGCAGTTCGGGTTGAAGGTAAGATTCTGATGATGAAGTTTCTTGCCGCGCTCTCCGCCGCCGCGTCTGTTTGCGTGGCACAATCCCTGCCAACCATCGACGGATCAGTTGAGGATCCATTCTGGCAGGGGGTCCCTGCACAGCGCCTGGCGCCGGCAGAAGCGGGTGTCCCTGCCGATCTGGGCGGACAGGTGCGCGTGGCGTTCTGCGGCCGCTCGCTGTGTTTCAGTGCAACGTTGCCGGAACCGGGCGGCCGGATCGTGGCGCGCGCCTTGGGCCGCAATCCGGTTTGGGAGACGGACGCACTGGAGTCGCCGCCCGTCGAGGACCGGATCGAGTTCACGATCGAAGGCAGCGTACAGCCGCTGAAACTCAGCGTCAATCCTTTCGGTGCGTACCGGATCGAGAGAAACGGACGGGTCGAGCCGGGACTCCGGGTCCGCGCCGCGGCACGCGTCACCGGTGCCGGCTGGACCATGGAGGCAGCGCTGCCGCTCGATGCGGCCGGACGCCTCCGTGTGGAGCGGATCCGGTCGAGAAGGCCGCTGTCGCCTGAGATGCGGTGGGCGAGTCCGGTCGAGGCCGCGCTGAAGTCCGGTGGCGAGGGGGAACCAACGCACAAGCCGCCGGAACTGGGCAACACCGAGCCGCCACTCGAAATCGGCCGGACATACCCGCTTCCGCCAATGCCCGCCTATCTGAGTCCTGTGACTCCGTCGTGGAGCGATCCGGCATGGGACGCGATCCCGTCCTTCACGCTGCCGCGGAACGAGCCTTATCCCCGCAAGCCCCGTTTTCCCACAGAGGTTAAGTGGACGCACGATGGAAGCACGCTCGCGCTGCTGGTTCGCATCGTTGAGCAGGGGCAACTGACGGCGAACTCGGGAGGCCGCGATGTGCCGCTCGATTCCGACGACCATTTCGCGATCCGGCTGGCGACGGATGGCGCGGCCGCGCTCGAAATCGTGGTCAATTCAGCGGGTGCGATTCGCGACCGCCGGATACGCGACTTGCGCACGCTACGCGCCGGTGGGAGCGATTGGAATGCCCGGATCGACGTGCGGACCCGGATCGAACACGGAGCCTGGATCCTGCGCATGAATGTCCCGCTGAAAGACTGCGCCGAGGCTCTGGGTGAAGACGGCGTCCCGTCACAGTGGCGTGTTCTCGTATCCCGCCACCGCGCGCCGAGGCCCGGAGAAGCCGCCGAGATCAGCGCATTGCCGCCGGTGGGCTCCGACAATTTCTACGGAGCGTTGCGATACCGCCGCGTGGTCCTGCGCGACGAGGCGCCCGGCCAGGTCGCGCGCGTCGAGGCTCCCGCGGCGCCGCAGGGTGAACTGGCCCGTGGCCTGGCGTCGCTCGAGTCCCGCGTCTGGAACGACTTTGAACGCCGCCACCGCCGGATCCGCAACATGGTTCGCGATCACCAACAGAAGCGGCTGGAGAAGGCTGTTCTCGATGAACGCCATGCATGGGATGCGATCCGTTCGCGTAGCGATTGGGAGAGCTTCCGCGCTGAGCGGTTGCGGCGGCTCCGGGAAAGCGCTGGAGATTTTCCGGGGGAGCGGGTGCCGCTGGATGTCCGGGTGAGCGCAACGCGGCGCGGCAAGGGTTACCAGCTTGACAACCTCGTGTTCCAAAGCCGGCCGGGATTCTACGTCACCGCGAATCTGTACCGTCCGGAGAATGTCATGGGGCCGATGCCCGCCATCGTGATCATGCACAGCTTTCACTACCCGAAGACCCAGGGAGAGCTGCATGATGTTGGCGAGATATGGGCACGGGCAGGCTGCACGGTACTCATCCCGGAGCGGCTCGGCTTTGGAGAGCGGGTGGAGACCACTCCGTGGCACCGCCAGGCGTACGGTTCGCGATTCACGTTCCGGAAGCAGCTCAACCTGACCGGCGACAGCTTTATCGGCTGGATGGCGTGGGATCTCATCCGTTCCGTGGACCTGCTGGTGGCGCGGCCCGATGTCGATCCCCGCCGGATCATCATGATCGGAGCGGTTGCGGGAGGGCAGGAGCCAGCCGCGCTCGCCGCGGCGCTGGATGACCGGATCGCCGCCATCATCCCGTATAACTACGACCATGGCCGAGTGCGCCTCGGCGCGGACTTCCCCGGCGAGCTCACGCGTCAGATCAACATGTCGTTCGTGGTGAACGCGGTTGCGCCGCGGCGTTACGTGCGCGCGTCCGAGTTCGCATGGGAAGGCGCGGAGCAGTCCGATTTCCCTGAGCTTTGGGTGGACGCCTGGGAGCGGTCAAAGAAAGTCTGGTCGCTGGCCGGAGTGCCGGACAACCTCGCGTCGATCCAAGCGTACGGGCTGATCCGGTTGAGCATGGAGCGTGTGAGCCACTGCTTCAGCGTGGGTCCGCAGCACTTGGCGGAGCTGCATCCGATCGTGCAGCGCTGGTTCGGGATCCCGCTGCCTTCCGCCGGGGATCTCGCGATTCTGCCCGATTCGCAACTGTCAGTGAATCCGTATCGCGAAGAGGCGCGTCGGCAGGAGGCGTTGCGCCGGCGCCCGGCGAGCGAGTTGGTGTCGGTGACACCCGCCTTGTCGGCGAACCTGCCGAGAAAGCCGCTTCATCAAGTGGCTCGCGAAGACGGCCGGCGTCTGCTCGCGACAGCGCGCGCCAACCGCGCTGGACTGCGTGCGAAGCTCGCCGCGAAGCTGGGCGACATTGAGCCGGCGGGCGTGGCGAAGGTCGAAAGATCGGAGAAGCGGCAGGTGCAAGGGATTTCGGTGGAGGCCGTGGCACTCAACGTCGAAGCCGGGATCCACGTTCCGATGTTGATCCTGCGCCCCGCGGCCGTGGCGCGGCCGCCAGTTGTTGTCGGCCTCACGCACGGCGGGAAGGACCGCTTCCTCAAGGGCCGGCCTGAAATGCTGGCAGCGTTGCTCGCGGGCGGCGTGGCCGTCTGCCTGCCCGACCTCCGCGGCACCGGCGAGACTGCGCCCGAACCGGACTGGAACAACGAAGGCGGCGGCATCACCGACTCGGAACAGGCGCTCGGGAATAGTCCTCTCGGAGCACGGCTCAAGGACCTGCGTGCGGTCATTCGCCATCTGCGGACCCGGACTGACCTCGACGCGCGGCGCCTTGCTGTGTGGGGAGAGGGCTTCGCGCCGGTTAACTCGAAACCGCTCATCCTCGACGAACTGGAGATGCACGGCGGGCCCTCCGTCCAGTACCATTCCGAGCCACTGGGCGCGACGCTCGCCCTGCTGGCCGGGCTCTACGAGGATGTTCCGATCGTTGCGGCGCGCCACGGTCTTGCGAGCTACCTGTCGCTCTTGGACAGCGCGTTCACCTACACCCCGGCCGACGCCATCGTGCACGGTGTCCTGCGTGTGGGCGACATCGCCGACATCACCGCCGCACTGGCTCCGCGGGCGGTTCTCCTGAACGCGATGGTGAATGGCCGCAACGAACTGGTTGGTGACACGGATCTGCAGCGTGAGTTTTCACCTGCTGCCGCGGAGTACCGCCGTGCGGGATCAGCGAATCGCCTGCGCATGACGGCGGCAGCTACGGATCCGGTGCCGTGGCTGCTGGAGTCGATGGCGGGTCCAAACGCTCGCGGGCGGTGACAAAGACACGGCGGAGCATCTCCAGCGTGAGCACCGGACTCAGCTCCTGGACCACGCCGTGCCCAAAGACAACGCTAGTCTTCCGGATCCCCGCGGCGCTCAAGTAGCTGTCGAAGGCCACCCGGCCAGCGCGACCACCACCCGCACACGCCCGAGCAGCCTCAGCTCTTCCTCAAGGTACGGGCGGCAGGTTCGCAACTCGTCAGGCGTTGGCTTGTTGTCCGGCGGGGCACAGTGGGCGGACGCGGTGAT
>Ga0194132_10006699_pt1 | contig 17701 bp, 9 predicted proteins | sample TA2KigOf80mmetaG_FD_148612 | JGI IMG/M metagenome (GOLD analysis project Ga0194132, IMG submission 148612) | Freshwater microbial communities from Lake Tanganyika, Tanzania - TA2015054 Kigoma Offshore 80m | ecosystem: Environmental > Aquatic > Freshwater > Lake | place: Tanzania: Lake Tanganyika...
CAGCGTCATTTGTTTCATGTCTTGCCTCGTGGCTCGCGAATACGTCCTCCCAATCAGAACGTACCACTGGAATTCGCGTTTACAGAGCAATCGGGGACTTATTCAGCGCTTCCTTAAGTTTTCGCCCCAATAGGCGCGATGTTCCCAATTGCCGTCGTTCCACTGCAGCATCACTTGGCGCGGCGGATTGGCGGGGTCGAGGTAAACGTAGGCAAACAGCGTCTCGCCCGCGGCCACCGTGAGGGTTGCGCTCGCGTTGTTAAAGTGATGTTGATGCATGCCCGCTGCATGGGCCGAGCGATGCGCGACGGTGCCGGCGTAGGGCGCGGGATTGCTGTTCACCCAGGTCCACGCTTCATTGCCGCCGGCAATGGCGCCGGCGGGTATCGCGTCATCGATCCATACCACGTCGCTGGCTTGCGTGGGCGCCGCAGTGTAGTTCTGCCCGGCTTGATCGGCCGTAACGTTGCTGTAGTTGCGCGTGGACGGCGTGAAGGTGTAGCCGTCTAACGACGGCGTGATGGCGCCGCTGTAGCCCGACGCCACCGTGCAGCTATATTGCCCCAAGGCGTTTGAAGTGTTGCAGGCGGCCCCAGCGCCGCCGTCAAAGGTGACGCCGCTTAACGGCGTGCTCGACGCGGTGACCGTGCCGCCCAAGGTGTGCGTGGTGGCCGCGGCGCCGGATGTCTTCCCGGCGCGATCCCATGCCGCTTGCCCGTCAAACAGCGTGAACGCCATGCCATTTAACACGCGGCCCTCGACACCGACCAGTGCGGCGGGCACTTCCAACCGCACCCATTGCCCCGCCGGCGGCAGGGGCCCCATGTAGCGCCGGCTGGCCGTGCCGTCGACGCCCCAATTGATCAGATTCTCGCCCCAATAAGCGCGATGGTCCCACGTGCCGTCGTTCCATTGCAGCATGATCTGGCGTGGCAGATGGGATGGGAACAAGTAGACATAGGCAAAAAGCGTATCGCCCGTGCTTACGCTCAGCGTTGCGGCTGCGTTGCTGAAGAAATGCTGATGCATGCCGGCGGCGACGCTGGAGCGGTGCGATGCGCCGCCTGAAAACGGCGCCGGGTTGGCGTTGACCCACGTCCAGGCTTCATTGCCGCCGCTGGTGGCGCTGGCCGGAAGCGCATCCTCGACCCATACCACTTCGCCGGATTGCACTATCGCAGCGGCAAAATCTTGCGTGTTTTGGTTCGCGCTGACGTTGCTGTAGCTGCGCGAAGGCGGCGTGAAGGTGTAGCCGTTTAACGACGGTGTAACCGTGCCGCCATAGCCTTGCGGCACCGTGCAGCTATACTGGCCCGCCGTGTTCGAGGGCGTGCAAGTCGCGCCGTTGCTCGCGCTAAAATTCACGCCGGCCAGCGCGCTGCCGCCAGCGGTTACCGTGCCGTTGATCGTGAAACTGGTTGCGGCCTGCGCCGAGGACTTACCGGAGCGGTCCCACGTGGCGCGTCCGTTGTAGAGGGTAAACGCCATGCCGGCCACGGTGCGGCCTTCAAGGCCCACCAGCGCCGCGGGTACCTCCAGCCGCACCCATTGCCCGGCGGCGGGCAGCGGCCCCATGTAACGCCGGCTGGCGCTGCCGTCGGTGCCCCAAGCGATGAGATTGGCGCCCCAATACGCGCGATGTTCCCACGAGCCGTCGTTCCACTGCAGCATCACTTGCGCCGGCGGATTGGCCGGGTCGAGGTAGACATGCGTGAACAGGGAATCGCCCACGCCGACGCTCAGTGTGGCACTGGCGTTATTGAAGAAATGTTGATGTATGCCGGACACCGTGGCGGAGCGGTGCGCTTGCGCGCCGGAAAACGGCGTGGGATTGCTGTTGACCCATGTCCACGCTTCGTTGCCGCCGGTGATGGCGCCCGCGGGAATCGCATCGTCCACCCACACCGTATCGACATTTTGCCCCGGATTGCCGTTGACGTTAATGTTCACCGGTGCCGATGTCGCCGTGCCGCCCAGCACGTCGGTAGCCACCGCGGTGAGCACATAAGCGCCGGCCGGCACGTTGGTCCAGGTAAAGCCATACGGGGGCATGGTGGACTCGAAGATTTTGGCGCCGCCGGAGAAATATTCGACCTTGCTCACGCCACCATCGCTGTCCGCGGCGTTGACCGAGAACGTGATCGAGGCGGGCGCGACAAAGCTCGCACCGTTGCCCGGCGCGGTGATGGCAATCGTCGGCGGCAAATTGCCGTGTCCCAGCAGTGTGCCGAGCGCGCCGAGCGCGACGTTGTCGTAACCGATCTGGATCAGTGGCTTGGTGACGCCGTTGCGGCTGTCGATGATCGGTAATCCGCTCGACTGCAGCGCGGCGAGAATTTCCGCGACGCTGGCGTTGGGGCGTGCGGATTTCAAGCTTGCCCAAGCCCCGGCCACATGCGGCGCCGCCATCGACGTGCCGTTGGCGCCGCTAAAGCCGCCGCCCGGCATGGATGAAACGATGGCGCTGCCGGGGGCCAGCAGTTCAACCAGGCTGGAACTGTTGGAAAAGCCGGACAGGGTATTTGACTTGGTGGTCGAACCCACGCTGACCGCCGCTGCAATACACGCGGGAAAGCTCACGCCGATGCTGCTGCCGCCGTTACCGGTGGAAACAATCGTGGCGATGCCGGTGTTGCGCAGCGTGTTGATGATTGAGGTGAGGCCCGGCGCGCTGGCATCGCAAGCCGCGGTATACACGCCACCGCCCAGGCTCATGTTGGCGGCGGCGATGTTGTAGGTGTTGCGCAACGTGTACACGTATTCGAGCGCGCGCATCAGATCGCTGTCAAACGCGACGATCGAGCAAGTGCCGCTCGAGCAGTCCTTTTGGAACACTTGTATCGGTATGATTTGCGCATCCGGCGCCATGCCGCCGGCGCTTGCCGACATGACATTGGTTCTACCGGCCGCGATGCCCGCAACGTGTGTGCCATGCCAGCACGTCAGGCTCAAATCAGGGCAGTTGATCCCCGCACCCGGCCCGATCTGGTGGGTGCCGGGAAATTGCGGCGAGGGCGGGCTTGGATTAGGACAGTACGAGGTAAAGCCGGGGCCGGCCGCCTGCGAAAAACAGGCTTCAGCGACAATTTTGCCGGCAAAAAACGGATGTGCCGTATCGACGCCGGTATCGAGGATCGCAACCGTCTGCCCGGCGCCGCGATAACCGGCAAGCCAGGCCTTGTTGGCGCGGGTGATGGTGGGCGTGTCGTTAAGCTGCGGGTAGAGGCGGCGGTCTTCGGAGATGCTCACCACATCGGGATCGGCGAGCAGTGCGGCAAGCCCGGCAGCATCCACCGTCATCGCCACGAAAGGGTGAAAGCGAAAGCGTTTGATGTTGCGCGGTGCGTGGCCGGCCAGCCGCTCGAACAGGCGATCCTGGCGGTTGCCCACGTCGAGCGACTTTTCATGGTCTTACGCGGCGTTGGCGTTGGGCGTGATGCCCGCTGGGGCGCGCAGTTCGACAATCACGCGCACTTCGCCGCTATCGTGCAGCGGCGCGCTCAGATCGTCACGGTCGACTTTGCTGCGCGCGTCACGCGGCGCTTGGGCGGGGATGTCGGGTGTAGGGGGTTGCGCCGCGAACGCCGCTATTGCGCCCGCGAAGACATAGACATAGAGCGTGACGAGCGCCGCCCCCAGCGAGCGCCAGATCCATGATCGCAAGTTTATTCTCCCCAAAAGTTGAACAGCGAGTTGATGCCGGAGCAAGCTCCGGTACGCCGCGGCCGCGGCGGAGGTGTTTTTTCGATGGAGCCGGGGCGCTATTCTACTGGCGAACGCTGATGATACGATCGCACGAATAAGGCAATTTTTCACGATGACCGGCAAATTTTCTAATTGGTGGCGCGAGAATATCCTTGAACTCGCGCGCGAGATGCGGCTTAGCTATTTGCCGCCGATGATGGTTTACGTGGCGGCGGGGATTTCGGGGCTCACCAGCATCGTCGGCGCGTTTTTCGTCAAGGATCACCTTGATCTGTCCGCCGAATTTTTGGCCGCGCTGGGGTTTTGGGCGGGGCTGCCGTTCGCCATCAAAATGCCGGTAGGCCATATCGTCGATCTGATCTGGCGCTGGAAGGGGCTGCTGGTGTACTTGGGCGCGTCGTTGATTGCGGTCAGTTTGCTGATCATGGTGGGACTGATCGGGCATCGCGAGGCGATGGCGGCGGTGATGCCGGTGCGCGCGTGGTATGTGCTTGCCGCGTTGTTGTCGCCCATCGGCTATGTGATTCAAGACGTGGTGGCCGACGCGATGACGGTGGAGGCCGTGCCCAAGCTGGACGAGGCCGGCCAGCCGATCCCCGAAGAGCAGCAAAAATTGATGCACACCACCATGCAAACGCTGGGGCGGGTGGCGATTATCGGCGGCACGGTGCTGGTGGCGCTGGTGAACATATATGTGTTCGCGGATACCGAAGGCTGGTCCAAGGCAGACAAGGCGGCGTTGTATCTGAAGCTTTACCAATGGGCGCTGGTGATCCCGGTGGTGTCGGTGCTGGGTGTGGTGCTGGCCTCGGCGTTAAAGGCGCGCGAACGGCGGCGTTTGCGCGCGGCGGGCGCGAGCGATGCGGCGATCCACGCCGCGCTGGATGATCGCGGCGAACCCACCACGCCGAACGGGTGGATACTCGGCGGCAGCCTGGTGTTTGTCGCATTCACACTCTCGATGGGGTTTAGCGATTTCAAATTTCGGCAGGAAATCGTGTTCGCGGGTTCGATGGCGATCGTGATTTTTCTGATCGCCAAGTTGACGCGCGAGCTCGCGCCCGACATGCGCACAACCCTGGTGGGCACGGCGGCGGTGATCTTTATGTTCCGCGCGGTGCCCGAGGTCGGTCCTGGCGTGTCGTGGTGGATGATCGACATCCTCAAATTCGACGAACAGTTTTTTTCCATTCTCGGTTTGATCGGCAATGTGTTGACGCTGGCGGGCATATTCATTTTCCGGCGCTTTATCGCCTCGCATTCCATTGCCTACGTCGTCGGGTTCCTTGCGCTGGCGTTTGCGGTGCTGTCGCTGCCGACATTGAGCATGTATCACGGCTTACACGAGTGGACCGCGGCCGCGACCGGCGGCATGGTCACCGCGCGCACTATCGCGATCGTCGACACCTCACTGTCGGCGCCGCTGGGGCAGGTGGCGATGATTCCGATGCTGGCGTGGATCGCGCGCTCGGCGCCGGCGAATTTAAAGGCGACCTACTTCGCGGTGATGGCCTCGTTCACCAATCTGGCGTTATCGGCGGCGCAGTTGGGCAGCAAGTATTTGAATCAGATTTACACCATCTCGCGCGAAGTGCGCGCGCCCGACGGCACGCTGAAAGTGGCGCAGGATTACAGCCAGTTGGGCGATTTGTTGATCGTCGCTTTGATTCCGGGGCTGGTGCTGCCGTTTGCGGCGATCCTCTTTGCGCGCTACACGCGCTTTAGGAGCGCGTAGAAAATATTCAATTAAATCAAGTACTTACGTAATTTCCAGATAGAGGCTAGAGTGCCGGTTCGAGGCGCACCAATGCGCCGTTGGGCGCATCGGTCAACAAATAAATCAAGCCATCGGGCCCCACGCGCACATCACGGATGCGGCCGATCTGGTTTTTGAGCAAACGCTCTTCGCTCAGCACTTTTTCGCCGTCCAGCCGCAGGCGCACCAGCGATTGATCGCGCAGCGCGCCGACGAATAAATCGCCGCGCCATTTGGGAAATTTATCCCCGCTGTAAAACGCCATGCCCGAAGGCGCGATCGACGGTGTCCAGCGATAAAGCGGTTGCGCCATGCCGGCTTTTTCCGTGCCTTCGCCGATTTTGCTGCCGGTGCCGTAGTTCGCGCCGTAGGTGATCACCGGCCAGCCGTAGTTCACCCCCGCGCGGATCACGTTGATTTCATCGCCGCCTTGCGGGCCGTGCTCGTGCGTCCACAACAAACCGCTTTGCGGATGCAGCGCCGCGCCTTGCATGTTGCGGTTGCCCAGTGTAAATTTTTCCGGGCGGTAGCCGGCTTTGCCGACGAACGGGTTGTCCTTGGGCACGCGCCCGTCGTCGTGCAGCCTTATCACCGAGCCGTTGTGGTCGCCGGGGTTTTGCGCGCGCTCCATTTCGCCGCGGTCGCCCAAGGTGATGAACAGCATGCCGTCGCGGTCGAACACGATGCGCGAGCCGAAGTGGTAGCCGTTGCGCAGCTTAGGTTCCATGCGAAACAGCACTTGCACGTTTTCCAGGCGGTTGCCTTTTAACACGCCGCGCGCGACTTCGGTGCCGATGCCGCGTGCGTCGCCGGCGGCGTACGACAAATAGACCCAATTGTTTTCCGCGAACTTCGGATGCAGCACCACGTCCATCAAACCGCCTTGGCCCACCGCAGTGACCGCGGGCACGCCCTCCACCGGCATGGGATCGAGTTTGAAATCCTTGCCGATGATGCGCAGCCGCCCAGGCCGCTCGGTCACCAGCATGCGCCCATCGGGCAAAAACGCCAGCGACCACGGGTGATTTAGGCCTGCGGTGAGTTGCGCGACGCGTATGCGATGGGCGTCGGTGTTGATGGTTTGCGCCTGCGGCGCGCTGATTACGCTCATGGCGCACGCGGCAAGCGCTGCAACGAATAATCGGCGTTCAATCATAAGTATTTGATTTTATTGATATTTTTCAAGAGGTTAAACGGCGGTAAATATCCGCAACTTTTAACGGCAGGCGTAAGACATTGTCGATCAGCGTCCAGTTCGCAGCACCATACATGTGCGGCAAATAATCGCGCGCTTCGTGATCGATGGTGATGCAAAACGGCTTGATACCGGCGCGGTGCGCTTCGATCAGCGCCTGGCGCGTGTCTTCGATGCCGTATTCGCCGCGGTAGTTATCCGAGTAGTCGTCGGGCTTGCCGTCGGAGAGCGTGATCAATAATTTTGTGCGCGCATCCACCGTTTCGAACAACGCACTGAGATGGCGGATCGCCGCGCCCATGCGCGTGTAGTCTTGCGGCGCGATGCCCGCGATGCGCTGGCGCACCCGTTCCGAATACGGTTCGTCAAAACGTTTGATGTGAAAAATCTCGCAGCGTTTACGCGTCATGCCGGAAAAACCGTAAATCGCGTAACGGTCGCCCAGCACCTGCAGCGCCTCGGCGAGCAGCACCAGCGCTTCGCGCTCGGCCTCGTTGATCCAGCCCTTGGTGGAGCCGCTCATGTCGACCATGAACATCACCGCCAGATTGCGCTCGGCCTTGTGGCGCTTGGTGAACAGCCGCTGCGGCAACTCGCGCCCGGCGCGCATGTCGGCGTAAGCGGCGATCACCGCATCGAGATCGATATCGTCACCATGTTGTTGGCGCTTCATCAGACGGTCTTCGCCGCGCAGCAACTCGAAGTTGCGCTTGAGTTGCGTGACTTGCGGCGCGTATTTTTTGAGTGTCGATTCGACGAACGCGGCGTCACCCGCGGGCGGTTCCAGTTCGCGCAGCGCGCACCAGTTTTTGCGGTAATGGCGGCGTTGGAAATCCCATTCGTCGTAGTAGACCGCGGGGCCATCGGCGGGCGCGATGTCTTGTTCATCGCCGTCGCCTTCGCCCGTGGCTTCTTGTGCGGTGTTGGCCAGCAGATACTCGTCGGGGATTTCACCCAAATCCTGCACGATGGAATCGAGCAACTCGCGCACCGGCTTGGGCGGCGCCAGCGGTTTGCCGCCGAGAGTGAGTTCGACATCGGCGCCGAGATTATCGTCGTGATTAACGCGCACTTCAAAATTTTGATTTTCTTCGGCGCCGTCGGCGTTTTGAATTTGTTCTTTGAATAGCTGAGCGAGCGCGGCTTGCAAGGCATCTTTTTCGCGGGTGAGGCGCGCTTCGCGAGCGGCCTTGGCGCTTGCCGGGCGCAGCGTGCCGAGCCAGGCGCGGCGCGGCACGGCTTGTTGCAGATCGAGCGTGTCGAGCAAGGCGATGCTGTCGCGCACGCCGGCGTCAACGGCGCGTAGCGGCGCATAACGCGCATCGTGGTCGCTACTCTCACCGCTCTCTCCGCTTTCGCCGCGCAGCGCGGCCAAGTCGCGCGCCAAGCCCGGCAGCAAGCGCGCGATGTTCGCTTCGAGACGAATCACTTCCAGATAATTCAACCACACCAGCGCGCGCGCGGGCTCGCTGTGATGCGCCAGCGCGGCATTAAGATCGATGTTAAACGTGCCGTAGCGCCCTTGCGCCCACAGCAGGGTGGCGATGATTTTGTAGATCAGAAAATTCTCGTCGCGGCTCGCGCCCACGGTGATGCGCGGCGGCAAATACAGTGTTTCGGTATCGGTCCACGCCGTCTCGGCGCTGTCGATGTTTAAGCGCCGGCCGGCAAGGCCACACACAAAGCGTTCGAGCACGGTGGCGACTTCATTAAATTGCACCCCATGCGCGTTCAAACCGCGTTGCGCAAAATCCGCGTATTGCTTGAAGACGAGGCTGCCTTGATAAAGGCCCTCGCGATCATAACTATCCATCGCTTGAATGATCCACGCTTCTGCGGCTTGCGTGTCGAGCGCGGGCAAGGCTTCGGGCGCGGCAGCGGCGAATTGATACGCCATTTCGTAGTTGGTGCGGCCGATCACTTCCACCCAATGCAGGGTGAAATCCTGCAGCGCGCGCGGCAGCGTCGCCACGCCGGCGGCCAGCGGCGCCGCGGTGCGGCGCGAGGAAAGCACCGGGTTTAACAGCGCGTCGAGGCGTTTTTCGAGGGCGGCTGTAGCGAGGGGGGGCACGGTGGTGAGATTTACAACGCCCGGTGCAACGGCTGATCGCCCTTCGCCAGGCTCAGGGCGAACGGTGGTGTTATCAGCGGTTCGTGGCAAGCGCCGCGCAACCAGTACGGCTCGAATTCGGCGTGTTCGGGCACGTTTAGAAAATGCTCGAAGTGAGTTCGTCGATAGCACGCAGCATTTCGGCGTCGTCGGTCAGCGCTTCGGCAATGGCGCCGTGACAGGCCACGCGCGCGGCCACGCCACGCTTGATGAGTTTCGCCGCGTGCACCAGCAAACGCGTGGAGGCGCCTTCGTCCAAACCATTGCCTTTGAGATTGCGCGTCATGTGCGCGAGTTTGAGCAGCTTCGCGATGTTCGCCGCGTCGAGCCCCGATTCGGCGGCGACGATTTTGGCTTCGAGCGTTTCGCTGGGGTAGTTGAACTCGATGGCGACAAATCGCTGGCGCGTGCTTTGTTTGAGCTCTTTCAGCACGCTTTGATAGCCGGGGTTGTAGCTCATGGCGAGCACGAAGCTGTCGGGCGCGCGCAACAACTCGCCGTGTTTTTCGATCGGCAGCATGCGCCGGTCATCCGCCAGCGGGTGGATCACCACGGTGGTGTCCTTGCGCGCTTCCACCACTTCGTCGAGATAACAAATGCCGCCCACGCGCACCGCGTGCGCGAGCGGGCCGTCGACCCACACCGTTTCGTTGTTGGTGATGAGGTAACGGCCGACCAAATCGTTGGCGGTCAAATCGTCGTGACAGGACACCGTAATCAGCGGGCGCTTTAACTTCCATGCGACATATTCCATGAAACGCGTTTTGCCGCAGCCGGTGGGGCCTTTGAGCAGCACCGGAATGCGGCTATCGCAGGCGGCTTCGAACAATGCGATTTCGTCAGCTACTGGCTCGTAATACGGCTCGTGCGTGATCAAGCGTGCTTCGGGTTGCAAGGGCGTTGCGGTGCGCGTGGAGGTTGAGGCGTCCATTTAAAAAAGATCAATTAAATCAATATTTTACAAAAATTTATCAAAGGGCTGGGTAGACCGTCTGCAGGTGTGTGCCGCGTCCTACGAAAGGCGCCGGCTGACAGGCGGCGCTAAAGCGCGGGCATATGCAATGTTACGCCTTGCGCGCGCCGCGCTTTTTGCGAGCCTGTGCCGACGCTGGGAGTTGGCGCGGGCAGGGGTGACACAGCCGGGTTTTGGCCACCTGCCGGGCAAGAGTAGTGCAAGATAAGTCTGTTATGTGGGCATGTATGTTTTCCGGTATTTAACTTAATAAATTGTTTTTATTCGAGTTTATTAAAAAACGCTTGTTTTTTGACTTGAGTAAAACTTTACCCCCGCCATAGTGTGGAGCCCTGTAAAGTGGATCGTCAATCGGCGATGCGTACGTAAAAGATGCTAACATAGACCGCGTTTTTTAATGTCGATTACAGGTGCCGTTACCACGGTCGAAGAACGAAAATATGATGCATTTTGGAGGATGGCGCGGCGCCGTCATGTTGGGCGCTGCGATGCTGGTGTCTTCGCAGGCGTGTGCGCAGTGGTGGCAGGAAGCGCTAAACCCGAGCTGGTGGAAAGATCCGTTCGGCGTCGAACAAAGAACCTCGCCCGCGCCTAACCAGCGCTGGGAATCGAAAGAGCCGCTGCCGCAAGTCGCGCCGCCACGGGCCGCGCATGAGCCGATCAGCACCGATGGCCCGCTCGCGCTGCCGCAGTTAACCGAGTACGCGCTGCTGAATAACCCGCGTACCCGGCAAGCCTGGTTCGCCGCGCGCGCCAGTGCGGCGGCGGTGGGCGTGGTGCGCGGCGAGGACTTGCCGGTGGTGAGCGGCGGCTATACCGTCACGCGGCTGCGCCCGGTGTCGGGCACCTCCGGTCAAGTCTCGCCGTGGTTAACGCGCTGGGGCCCGCAAATCAGCATCAGCTACACGCTTTATGATTTCGGCGCGGGCGATTTCAAATTGGAAGCGGCCAACTATCGGCTGTTGGCGGCTAACCTCGCGCAAAATCGCGTGCTGCAGGAGGTGGTGTTTCAGGTGGAGCAGGCCTACTACCAACTGATCGGTGTGGAAGCGTTGGTGCGGGTGAATGAGCAGGCGCTGAAGAATGCCGGAACCGTGCTCGATGCCGTGCAGCGGCGGCGCGAGTCGGGGCTAGCCACCGTGGCCGATGTGTATCGTACCGAAACGCAGGTGGCGCAGGCGCGTCTGGCGCTCACCCGCAGCCGCGGCGAATTCGAAAAAGCGCGCGGTAATCTCGCGACCGCGGCGGGGCTGCCGATTGACACCGCGCTGCGCGTACACACCCTGGCCGCGCCGCCGCAAACGCGTGAAGCCGTGCAGTCGATCGCGAGCTATCTGGAGCGTGTCAAGTCATCGCGTCCGGACTTGATTGCCGCCGAGGCGCAAGTGCGCGCTTCGCGCGCGGCCGCCGAAGCCGCCGCGAAGGCGGGGTTGCCGACCATCGAAATCAGTGCAAGCCGCGTGCACAATGCGTGGCACCGCAGTGCGCCCGGGCCGAGTATTCCTTCGACCAACGCCGATACGTTGACGTTAAACGTGCGCATCCCGATTTTTTCCGGTTTTCGCGATACCTACCAACTGCGGCAGGCGCAAATGCAGGCGCAACAGGCCGAGGCCGCGCGCGATGCGATCTACCGCCAAACCCAGCTCGAAGTGTGGCAGGCCTATTACGATTTGCAGACCGTCAGCGGCAGCATCAGCAGCACCGAGGCGCTGGTGAAATCGGCCGAGCAAACGGCGCAGGCCACGCTCGCCCGGTATCAGGGCGGTTTTGGCACCATACTTGATTTGATTACCGCGCAGCAGGATGAAACCAGCGCGCGCACACAGCGTATCCAATCTTACCTCGACTGGTACACCGTGCTCGCGCGGCTGCATTTGTCGGTGGGGGCCGGCAATTTGTTCGACACGCGAGCAGACGTAAAACAAGAGAAGACTCCATGAAGCGACTTTCGATGGTAGGGTTGTTCGCCGTGCTCGCTGGCTTGGCCGGGGGAGGCTACTGGTATTGGCAAAAATCGGCGGCTGACGCGGCGGGCAAAGGTAAAGCCGCGCTGGCCGAAGGCAAGTCGGCCGAGGGCGCCGAGGGCAAAGGCGGCAAGCAAGTTAAGGGCAAGGGTAAAGGGAAGGGTAAGGGCGCGCCCCTGGTGGTGAAGGCGGTGCGCGCCACGGTCAAGCCGATGCCGGTGCTGATCGAGGCGACGGGTACGGTGGAACCGGAAAACACGGTGCAGGTGCGCGCGCAGGTGAGCGGCGTTTTACAAAGCGTGATGTTCAAGGAAGGCGATCGGGTGAAAGCGGGCCAGCAACTGTTCCAGATCGATCAGCGCGCGCTGCAGGCGCAGCACAATCAGGCGTTGGCGGCGCTCGCGCGTGACCGCGCGTTGCTGGAAAACGCGCGCGCGCAGCAAACCCGCCTTGAGCCGCTGTTAAAGCGTGAGTTCATCACGCGCCAGGAATACGATGTGGCGGTGACCTCGGTAAAGTCGCTGGAGGCCACCTTGCAAGCCGGGCAAGCCGCCGCGGAGCAGGTGCGCATCCAGCTCGACTACGCGCGCGTGCGCGCACCGATTTCGGGGCGTACCGGCGCGATGTCGGTGAAGGGGGGCAATCTGGTGCAGGCGGCGGGCGGCGGTGCGCCGTTGGTCACCATCAACAGCATGGATCCGATCCTGGTGGCCTTTAGCGTGCCGGAGCGCCAGCTCGGCCAAATCCGCCGCCATCAACGCGATAAGGAAATGCGCGTGGAAATTCTCAACGAACGCACCGGGACGGCGCAGGCCACGGGCGGACTGGTGTTTGTCGACAATACGGTAACGCAGCAAACCGGCACGGTATTGCTCAAGACCCGTGTGTCCAACGAAAAAGAGCGTATCTGGCCGGGCCAGTTTGTGAATGTGCGTATCGTTTTGACCGTCGAGCCCGAGGCGGTGGTGGTGCCGGAAGCAGCCGTGCAGCCGGGGCAGGAGGGACCATTCGTTTATCTTATCGACGCGGAAAGCCGGGTGCGTGTGCAGCCGGTCAAAATCTCGCGTCAGATAGGTGGTGAGGTGGTGATCGAGTCGGGCGTATCCGGCGGTGATCAGGTGATCGTTGAAATTCCCCAGGCGCTTACGCCGGGTGGCCGGGTGCGGGTGTCCGACGGTACGGAAGGTGCGGGCGAAGGCGGCGGCAAAAAAGGTAAAAAGGGCAAAAAAGGCAAGAAAAGCGGTGAAGCGTCCGAGGCGGGCGCCGAAGGCGCTGCGGCGCAGCCCAAGCCCGCGGCGGAGCAAGCCGCCGACGGCGAAGCCAAGCCAGATGGCGAAGCCAAAAAGCGCAAGGGCAAGAAAAAGGACGAGGCGCCGGCGCCCGATGCCGAGTCCACGACCAAAGGAGCAGCACCATGAACCTCTCCAAGCTGTTCATTGCAAGGCCGATAGCGACGACGGTGCTGATTTGCGCCATCGTGATTTTCGGCTTGATCGCCTTTAAATCGCTGCCGGTGAATGAGTTGCCGAGCGTGGACTTCCCCACCATCTCGGTGACCGCCGACTTGCCCGGCGCCAATCCCGATATCATGGCCTCCACCGTGGCCACGCCCTTGGAGCGGCAGTTCAGCCAAGTGCCCGGCCTGGAAAGCATGAGCTCATCGAGCACCACCGGGCGCACCCGCATCACCTTGCAGTTTAGCCTCGATCGCCAGATCGACGCCGCGGCGCAAGACGTGCAAACCGCGATCTCGCAGGCGATACGGCGATTACCCGCCGGCATCGACCCGCCCACGCTGCGCAAACTCAATCCCGCCGATGCGCCGATCCTGTTCCTGGGCCTGACCGCCAAGACGCTGCCGCTGCCGGCGCTGGACGATTTTGCGGAAACGCATATCTCGCAGCGCCTGTCGATGATCAACGGCGTGGCGCAGGTGCAGGCATTCGGCTCGCAGCGTTATGCGGTGCGCATTTTCCTGGATCCCGAAGCGTTGTCCAGGCGCGGCCTGGGGCTGGAGCGCGTGGTGCAGGCGATCCAGAGCGCCAACAGCAATCTGCCGGCGGGCGTGCTGCAGGGCAATGCGCGCAATTTCACCGTGAAATCGACGGGTAAATTGGAGCGCGCGGAGAACTTCAACAATTTGATCGTGGCCCATCGCGACGGCATGGCGGTGCGTTTGTCGGATGTGGGCAAGGCGGTCGACGGCATCGAAAACGCGCGTGTAAAAAGTTGGCTCAACGGCGAACGCTCGCTGATCCTCGCCGTGTATCGTCAGCCTGGCGCCAATACCGTCGATGTGGTGCGCAGCATTCGCGCGGTATTCCCGGAGATCGAGGCGCGCGCGCCGCCGGGGGTGGGCATCCACGTCGTGAATGACCGCTCGGAATTTATTCAGGCCTCGATCAACCAGGTGGAATTCCATCTGCTGCTCGCCGCGTTTCTGGTCGTCGTGGTGATCTTGTTATTCCTGCGCAACGCGCGCTCGACGCTGATTACGGCGTTGATTCTGCCCACCTCGATCATCGGTACCTTCGGGGTCATGTATCTGTTGGGTTATAGCCTGAACAATCTGTCGTTGATGGCGATCATTCTGGCAGTGGGGTTCGTGGTGGATGACGCGATCGTCGTGCTCGAGAACATTACGCGCCATATGGAGATGGGCAAGGATCGCATGCAGGCGGCGCTCGAGGGGTCGCGCGAGATCGGTTTCACCGTGCTGTCGATGACGGTGTCGCTAGCGGCGGTTTTTATTCCGATATTGTTCATGGAAGGCATGTTGGGGCGATTGTTCCGCGAGTTCGCGGTGACGGTGGGGGTCGCGGTGATCGTCTCGGGCGTGATTTCGCTTTCGATGACGCCGATGATGTGCAGCCTCATGCTCAAACCCGTGCATCAGCACGGCAAGGTCTACCAGTTTTTCGAGACCGTGTTCGATACCATGCGTAACTGGTACGGATCGAGCCTGCGCTGGACGATGCGCCACCGCGGCGTGATGCTGGTGGTGTCCGGGGTCTTTTTATATCTGACGTATCACCTCTACACGCTGGTGCCGCAAGGGTTCATTCCGCGGCAGGATACTGGCGTGTTTTTCGGCAATACGCGAGGCCCGGAGGGCATACCGTCCGCGGAAATGGAAAAGCGTCAAGCCGCCGTGGCGGCGATCATCGAGCGGCATCCGCAAGTGGAAGCGGTGATGTCGACCGCTGGCCAAGGCACCGGCGGCGTGGTCAGCAGTAATATTGGACGTATCATCGTGCGGTTAAAGCCGCGCGAAGAACGCACCATGGGTGCCGATCAGGTCATTCAGGATTTGCGCCGGTCCTTCAGCGGCGGCGCGCAGGGGCTGCGCGTATTTATGAATAATCCGCCCGCAATCCGCATCGGCGGCCTGATCAGCACCAGCGACTACCAGCTGGTGCTGCAAGGCAGTGATTCGGTCAGTTTGTACCCGGCCGCACAGCAACTGGAGGCAAGGTTGCGTGAATCGCGTCAGTTGCAGGATGTCAATTCGAGTCTGGAATTGCGTAATCCGGAGATTCAGATCGACATCCTGCGCGATCGCGCGGCGGCATTGGGCGTTTCGCCACAGCAGATCGAGGCCGCGCTCTACAACGCGTATGGCGGGCGGCGCATCAGCACGCTGTACGGCGCGACAGACCAATACAACGTCATACTTGAGCTCGATCCACGCTACCAGCGCGATATCAACGCGCTGCGTTCGCTTTATGTGCAATCCAACGCCGGGCAAATGGTGCCGGTGCACGCGGTGGCTGATGTGCGCATGGGTGTGGGGCCGGTGTCGGTAAGCCATTATGGTCAATTGATGTCGGTGATGTTGTCATTCAACTTGCCGCCTGGCATTTCCATCGGCGAGGCGGTTAAAAACGTCGAAGATTTGGCGCGCGAGGTATTGCCCGCGGGCGTGACCTATACCGTGGCCGGTAACGCGGCGGCTTTCGAGGAGGCCTTCCGCAGCTTGCCGCTGTTGTTGTTGATCACAATTTTGGTGATTTACATGGTGCTCGCGATTCTTTACGAGGATTATGCGCATCCGCTCACCATCCTGACGGCATTGCCGTTTGCCGGTTTCGGCGCGTTGTTGATGCTTTATTGGTTTAACCAGGAGCTCAACATATTCAGCTTTGTCGGCATCATCTTGCTGGTTGGGCTGGTCAAGAAAAACGGCATCATGATGGTGGATTTCGCGCTGCAACTGCAGCGCGAAAAAGGGTTGTCTCCCGCCGACGCCATTGTCGAGGCATCGATTATTCGCTTCCGGCCGATCATGATGACCACGCTCGCGGCCATTTGCGCCACGCTGCCCCTTGCGTTTGGCACGGGCACCGGCTCTGAGATGCGCCAACCGCTGGGTATCGCCGTGGTCGGCGGTTTGTTGTTCTCGCAAATGCTGACGCTTTATGTAACGCCGACGTTTTATGCGAGCATGGAACGTGTCGCGCAAGCGTTTCGGCGCAAAAAGGTGTCGTCGGCGCCTGCCGCTGCGGGGGCGCGGCATTAGCACTAGCCGTCGGCTGTTTCAAGCCGCAACCTTGTGATTTGCCGTTAATGTTTTGATTTTGCAGTTTTTTAGATTGCAGCTGTCGGGTTGAGAAATAAAACACCCAAAAGCGACGATTTGGCCGGAATAGGTGTTGACATCAAGAAAATAGTCCTTCATAATCCCGCTTCTTTGCTGAGCCGCCTTCGAAAACATTGATGGCGCAGGCGCGGGGTGGAGCAGTCTGGCAGCTCGTCGGGCTCATAACCCGAAGGTCATAGGTTCAAATCCTATCCCCGCTACCAACTTGGCAATTCGAGGTTAGAATCCGCAGAGTATGTCGCTCCGGCGTGATTCTCAAAACAAAGGCCGTCATCCACGGCGCAGTGTTTGAAAAGCTATTTAACAATATACAGCCGATAAGTGTGGGCACTTGGTTTCCAAGGCAGCGCAGTTGAATGGGTAACACCAGACACTGTGTAAGTTTTTGAAATATTGAAGTGCTCGCACGGCGTAACAAACGTCAAGCGAGTAATACTTTGCAGAGATTAAACTGAAGAGTTTGATCCTGGCTCAGATTGAACGCTGGCGGCATGCCTTACACATGCAAGTCGAACGCGAAAGCGGGGCAACCCGCAAGTAGAGTGGCGAACGGGTGAGTAATACATCGGAACATTTCCAGTAGCGGGGGATAACCTGTCGAAAGATAGGCTAATACCGCATACGCCCCACGGGGGAAAGCGGAGGACCGCAAGGCTTCGCACTATTGGAGTGGCCGATGTCGGATTAGCTAGTTGGCGGGGTAACGGCCCACCAAGGCGACGATCCGTAGCTGGTCTGAGAGGACGATCAGCCACACTGGAACTGAGACACGGTCCAGACTCCTACGGGAGGCAGCAGTGGGGAATTTTGGACAATGGGCGCAAGCCTGATCCAGCCATGCCGCGTGAGTGAAGAAGGCCTTCGGGTTGTAAAGCTCTTTCGGCGGGGACGAAATGGTTCGTGCTAATACCACGGATTGATGACGGTACCCGAAGAAGAAGCACCGGCTAACTACGTGCCAGCAGCCGCGGTAATACGTAGGGTGCAGGCGTTAATCGGAATTACTGGGCGTAAAGCGTGCGCAGGCGGTTTGCTAAGACAGGTGTGAAATCCCCGGGCTTAACCTGGGAACTGCGCTTGTAACTGGCAAGCTAGAGTGTGGCAGAGGGGGGTGGAATTCCAAGTGTAGCAGTGAAATGCGTAGATATTTGGAGGAACACCGATGGCGAAGGCAGCCCCCTGGGTTAACACTGACGCTCATGCACGAAAGCGTGGGGAGCAAACAGGATTAGATACCCTGGTAGTCCACGCCCTAAACTATGTCAACTGGTTGTCGGGGGAGCAATCTCTTGGTAACGAAGCTAACGCGTGAAGTTGACCGCCTGGGGAGTACGGCCGCAAGGTTAAAACTCAAAGGAATTGACGGGGACCCGCACAAGCGGTGGATTATGTGGA
>Ga0194132_10006702_pt1 | contig 17697 bp, 17 predicted proteins | sample TA2KigOf80mmetaG_FD_148612 | JGI IMG/M metagenome (GOLD analysis project Ga0194132, IMG submission 148612) | Freshwater microbial communities from Lake Tanganyika, Tanzania - TA2015054 Kigoma Offshore 80m | ecosystem: Environmental > Aquatic > Freshwater > Lake | place: Tanzania: Lake...
GTCGGTTTGCATCTTGCGCAAAACCAAAGCCCTCGGCGCCAATCACGCTACCCGCGCCGACGACCACCTCTTTGCCGAGACGGCAGCCATAACCGATCACGGCGTTGGGATGCACAATACTATCGTCGCCGATGATGGCATCGTGCTCGACCACCGCTCCCGACATGATGCGACAACCCGCGCCAATCACCGCATTGCGACCCACTACGGCGCGCGGTTCAATGAATGTGTACGCCCCAACCGTGGCCGAGGGATGCACCACCGCCGACGGATGCACCGGACCCTCCCAGCCCGACGCGGTGAAATCACGCGCTGCATAACGCTGTTTGATGAAGGCATGCGCAAACGATACCTGGCCCGTCAACAATACGACGGTCGCAGGCCCAGCCGCGGCGAGTTTTTCGCGCAAGCCACGAGCCGCCACCGCCACTCGTGGATGTCGCTCGAGCACGTAGTTCAATAGCGCCGGCTTATCGACGAACACCAGGTCGCCGGGGCCGCAATCTTGGACTGCAGCGATGCCGGTCACCTTGCAATGTTCGGGAACCGCCCCTTCCAGGTCTAACCCCGCCTCGCGGCAGACCTTTACGATCGCGGAGAGTTGAGTGTTCATAGCACCGAGTTTAAGCCCCGCTCGCGGCCGCCGTCTCGCTATCAATTTGAAACGGCTATTAGGCTCGCGCATCCCCCCCCCGCCAATCCAGCGCTCGTAATTCTCGGCTTTATTATTTATGTAATCGCGCGCCCGCGGATGCGGAAAGATCAGAGACTACTCGGCAGCGGTCGCCTGCACACAAGCTTCGGCAACGTCCTCAGATTCGATCATGCCGTCGATCGAGGCGACACCGTCAGCGTTACTGGCAGTCATCGCCGTACGTACTGCCTGTGGGCAGAGCACCGATACTTTGACGCCCTGATCGGCATGCATGAGAGCCAGCCATTCAGCAAGACCCACGGCGGCATGCTTGGGACGGCGTAGGACGCGGAACCCGTCTGCGAGAGCAGGCCTGCCGCCGAAGCGGTGTTCAGCAGATAACCACCGCCGCGCGCCGCCATGCGCGGCACCAGATGACGCGCCGCAGAAACATGAGTGTTAGGTTGACCGCCCGGATCTTCCTCCTCCTGTTGTTGTCGGTCTCTGCGTCGCCCTCGAAGCCGACTCCAACGTTCGAGCAGAAAATGTCGCTCGACCCACCTACGGTCTCTAATTTATCCGTCAAAGAAATAATCCTTCTCACAGCGGAAACATCGAATTACCGCTACGAGATCACCGATCACAGTAACGACTCGCTCTGCACCATCGCCATCCAAATCGGCACAGATCATACGCTTGGCGCCATCGGCAGCGAAACGCTCTGCTAGTGCTTTACCGATTCCACCCGCCCGTGACCACCATGGTTTTATCTTCAATCTGCATATTCAATGTTTCGGCTGACGAGCGCCTCAGCGTCCACGACGTCGGAATTGATAGCTTCCCGATGCAGGAACACGGAAGACAACTCTGCTGTCAGAGCGTACGCCGCCCTCCTCGTACCAGATCTGATTTCGGGCGATAACGATGCGTGCACGAATCATCATATCGGTACGGGTTTGTTGCGAAATAATGCGGCACTCAGACGGAATCTCGCCGATAAAGACGTCGGCATGACGGCGGAACGGTAAGCGACATACCGGCGGGTACGGAATCAGATCTTCGCGGGTGATCTCGCGCAGAGCAGTCTCCGGTCTCAACTGCGCATCACGCCAGCGCAAAGGATCGCGCAGGGTGTAAAAATCCATTAGCACAGCATTGCGCTGAGGGGAGATTTCGAAGGCCCAGATACGCTGCCGCTGTAACGCGCCCTGCGGGCTACCGAGCGCCCATTGCAGATACACCACATGCCGGCCCAACGCCGGCGCCTCTACACGCGCAAAGAGCGGATAGAGAAGATCAGGCGCCTTCGCAGGATCGGGGACGCTCTCGAGCAGTGAGTTTTCGCCCCGCTCGACTTGCTGCCGATTATCGAACTCCCCGACTAGCCAACCGAGTAGCGTTTCGAGGTCGCTCTCGAGGGGTGTACCCGCCTGCTGCGCTGCGACACCATGCGCAGGTAGCGTCAAGAGGACGAGCGCAGAAGCAATAATCAGAGTTATTTTCATCAAAAAAAATCAAACCGATCTACATTAATGATAAGTCCGAAAATTCACAGAAATAAGTGACTACAGCACAGGCGTTAGCCGATGCAATTTCCCGGCTGACTCGGACAGCACATATAGCGCGCCGTCGGGGCCTTCGCGTACATCACGTACGCGACCGAGACCCGCGATGCGCTCCTCGCCAATGACCGTGTCGCCATTCAGGGTGAGTCGCACTAGAGCCTGGCCGGCGAGCGCCCCGACAAAAAGACTATCGCGCCACGCCGGAAACAACGCGCCTGTGTAGAACGTGAGACCCGAGGGCGCAATCGACGGAATCCACGTTTTCAGGGCTTCCGGGATATCGGCGCGTTCGGTACCCTCACCGATTTGCTTTCCCAGCCCGTAAGTACGACCGTACGTGATCACCGGCCAGCCGTAGTTACGCCCGGCACGCAAAATATTGAGCTCATCACCGCCCTGTGGGCCGTGCTCATGCGCCCAAAGTTCGCCGGTTCGTGGGTTCAACGCCGCGCCCTGTACATTACGGTTACCGTAAGTGAAGATCTCGGGTAGCGCGCCCTCGCGCTTGATGAATGGATTGCCTTCGGGAACGGCACCGGTCTCGGTGACGCGCAGCACAGTGCCTAGGTGATTGCCCAAATTTTGCGCCTCGTCTTGCCGAGCACGATCACCGAGCGTCACGAACAAGTTGCCGTTTCGATCCCAAACAAGTCGCGAGCCGAAATGCTGACCTGCGCTTGCCTTGGGCTTTTGGACGAGGATGACTTGCACATCGCTCACGCTGCAGAGATCGCGCTGACAGTCGAGCCGACCGCGGGCAACCTCGGTGCCGACCTCGCTGTCGTTGCCAGCCGCAAAACTCCAGTAGATCAGGCGGTTCTGTCGATATCCCGGATGTGCGACCACATCGAGCAAGCCACCCTGCCCGCGCACGGTCACTTTGGGCAACCCAGAAACGGGCGCCGTCAACAATTTGCCGTCGCGCATCACGCGCAGATTGCCCGATTTTTCGGTGACAAGGATCAGACCATCCGGCAATAGCGCCACGCTCCACGGCGAGGTGAATCCGCTCGCTAGCGTTTCGACCTTGAGCGTATAGCGCTCTGTTTTGAGCGGAGCCTCTTGCGCTTGTGCGCTGACGGGCTGGGCGAGAATAACCAGCATGACGGTCGCAACTTGGAATGACAAACTGCGATATTGCATTGCGGGTAGTGTTCGAAGCGTAATGGGGAGGCGCTACTGAGGCAGCAAACAAAGCTTAGCAGTACTTCCCCCCGTGACGAAACTCTTTGGAGGGGGAGTATGGTGACGCGTTCTTTGAGTTCGGCCAAGTGGCTGATCATCGCGATACTGGCCGTCAACGCGCATCTCGTCCGCGGTCAGTACGAATGGCACGACACGCTCGCCCCGATTGACATTCGTATCGGCAACTACTCCCACTCGATCGTCGCCGGCGGCTTGCCGCTGATGTCGTAGACCACGCGGCTGACGCCTCTCACTTCATTGACAATACGGCGCGAGCATATATCGAGCAGTTCGTAAGGCAGATGCGCCCAGCGCGCGGTCATGAAGTCCACGGTCTCGACGGCGCGCAGCGCGATGACAGGATCGTGGCGGCGGCCATCGCCGGTGACGCCGACACTCTTCACGGGCAGAAACACCGCGAACGCCTGGCTCGTCTTGTCGTACCAGCCGGCCTTACGCAACTCTTCAGTGAAAATATGATCGGCGAGTCGCAGCGTCTCAGTCGCAGCTTTGGTTACTTCCCCTAAGATACGCACGCCGAGGCCGGGACCGGGGAAGGGATGCCGGTACACCATCTCGGCGGGCAAACCGAGTTCGATCCCGATACGGCGTACTTCATCTTTAAAGAGTTCGCGTAACGGCTCAACGAGTTTGAGCTTCATGCGCGCAGGTATCCCACCTACGTTGTGGTGGCTCTTGATGACATGCGCTTTGCCGGTCTTGCTGCCCGCCGACTCGATGACGTCGGGGTAGATCGTGCCCTGCGCAAGGAACTCGACGCGCTCGGCAGGCGCGACGCCGTCGGCAGCGCCCAGGCCCTCACCGGCGAGTTTCTTCGCCTCCTCGTCGAACACCTCGACAAACAGGCGCCCGATGATCTTGCGCTTAACTTCGGGATCGTTCACACCCTTGAGCTCGTAAAAGAATCGCTCAGCGGCATTGACGCGGATCACGCGTACGCCCAAATTGCGGACAAAGATATCCATCACCGCGTCACCCTCGCGGTGACGCAGCAGGCCATGGTCGACGAACACGCAAACGAGCTGATCGCCGACGGCTTTACGCAGCAGCGCGGCGACCACCGAAGAATCCACGCCGCCCGATAGCCCGAGCAGCACACGACCCTTGCCGACCTGCGCACGTATCCGCTCGATCGCATCTTCGATGATGTTGCCGGAGTTCCAGCTCGAAGCGCAGCTGCAGATCTCGTGCAAAAAGCGTTCGTAGATACGCTTACCCTGCCGGGTGTGCGTCACCTCAGGGTGGAATTGCAGCGCATAGAGATGCCGAGCCTCATCGGCCATGCCGCCGATCGGCAAATCGGGCGTCGAAGCGATTAGCTGGAAGCCAGGCGGCAGCTCGACTACGCGATCGCCATGGCTCATCCACACATCGAGTAGGCCGTGCCCTTGATCATTGACGCGATCTTCAATACCCCGCAGCAGCGCCGAGTGATGGCGTGCGCGGACCTCGGCGTAACCGAACTCGTGCACCGCGCCAGGCTCGACGCGACCGCCGAGCTGCGCGGCCATGGTCTGCATGCCATAGCAGATGCCGAGCACGGGCACGCCGAGCTCGAACACGGCTGCGGGCGCTGCCGGCGCATTTTTTTTAACGACCGACTCGGGCCCGCCCGAGAGAATGATGCCCTTCGGCCCGAATATGCGCACATCGGCATCGCCCGCATCCCAAGGATGGATCTCGCAATAAACCCCGAGCTCGCGCACGCGCCGCGCGATCAACTGCGTATACTGGGAACCAAAATCGAGAATGAGAATACGGTCAGCGTAGATATCGCGCGCAGTCATGGCACTCGGCTCGTGGCGCAGGCGTCAGGATATACGATAGTTCGGCGCTTCTTTGGTGATTGTCACATCGTGCACGTGCGACTCGCGAACACCCGCAGTCGTGATACGCACGAACGAGGGGCGTGTGCGCATCTGCTCGATATCTTGACTACCCGTGTAGCCCATAGCGGCACGTAAGCCGCCGGCGAGCTGATACAGGATCGCCACGAGACTGCCTTTGTAGGGCACGCGACCCTCGATACCCTCGGGAACGAGTTTTTCGAGTTCAGTGGTGGTGTCCTGAAAATAGCGATCACTGGAGCCGTGACGCTGAGCCATCGCGGCGAGCGAGCCCATGCCGCGATAATTTTTGAAGCTCGCGCCCTGAAAGAGTTCGACCTGACCCGGCGCTTCCTCGGTACCAGCAAACAGCCCGCCAATCATGACCGCATCGGCGCCGGCTGCGATCGCCTTAGCCACATCGCCCGAATAACGTATGCCGCCATCGGCAATGAGCGGCACCCCCGTGCCTTCAAGCGCCGCAGATACATTCGACACCGCGGTAATCTGTGGCACGCCAACCCCCGCAACCACGCGCGTGGTGCAGATCGAACCCGGACCGATGCCCACCTTTACGGCATCGACGCCTGCCTTTACGAGCGCCTGTGCGGCCTCGGCGGTGACGATATTCCCCGCGATCACCTGCATGGCGGACCAACGCCCCTTGATGCACTCGACCATCTGGATGACGTCGCGGGAATGACCGTGCGAGGTATCGACCACCACCACATCGACGCCGGCTTCGCGCAACGCGGCGACACGATCGAGCGTGTCGGGTGAGGTGCCAACCGCAGCACCGACGCGCAAGCGACCGCTCGCATCTTTGCAGGCGCGCGGTCGCTCGGTAGCCCTCTGGATGTCTTTGACGGTGATAAGCCCCTTGAGCTCGTGGTTGTCACCGACCACCAGCACCTTCTCGATACGGTGTTTGTGAAAGAGCTGCAGCACTTCCTCGCGCGCGGCGTTCTCACGCACCGTGACGAGCCGCTCCTTGGGCGTCATCACCGAAGCCACCGGACTATCGAGGTGGGTCTCGAAGCGCAGATCGCGGCTGGTGACGATGCCCACCACCTGCTTGTCCTGTACCACGGGCATGCCGGAGATACCGCGCGCCTTGGTGAGTTCGAGCACCTGCCGGATGGTGGCATCGGGTGTCACAGTGATCGGATCGAGCACCACGCCACTCTCGAATTTTTTGACGCGCGCTACTTCGAGTGCCTGGGTCTCGACGGTCATGCTTTTGTGCACGATGCCGATGCCACCCTCTTGGGCGATGGCGATCGCGAGTCGCGCCTCGGTCACCGTATCCATGGCGGCCGAAACCAGCGGCAGGTTGAGGCGAATCTGTCGCGTAAAGCGTGTGGAAAGGTCCACTTCGCGGGGCAAAACCTCGGAGTACGCCGGAACCAAAAGCACATCATCGAAGGTGAGTGCTTCCTGAAGGATACGCATGCGGGGAGCCGTCCAATGTGGTTTGGACAGCGCATTCTACGCACGCCTTCCGACCCGGTAAACTTGCGCCTCGGGCCGACGGCCCTTCGGAGCACCCTGCCGCCTTGACGAGCCCCCGCACGAACCCCGCCGACCGCGATGTGTACAGCATCGGCCGCCTGAACCGCGAGGTGCGGATGCTGCTCGAGCACGGCATGCCAGCCGTCTGGGTGGAAGGCGAAATCTCCAATTTTTCGCGGCCGGCTTCGGGCCACTGGTATTTCACGCTGAAGGACCGCGAGGGGCAGGTCCGCTGCGCCATGTTTCGCGGCCGCAACGCGCTACTGCGCTTCTCGCCCGCCGATGGTCAGCGCGTCATCGTGCGCGGTCGGGTCACGCTCTACGAGGCACGTGGCGATTACCAACTGTTGGTCGAGCACCTCGAGGACTCGGGGATCGGTGCTCTGCGCCGCGAATATGAGCAGTTAAAGGCACGGCTGGAAGCCGAGGGGCTTTTTGACCCCGCACGCAAGCGCCAATTACCAGCCGTGCCGAGCTGCATCGGCATCGTGACCTCGCCCACAGGGGCTGCGGTACGCGACATCCTAAATATTCTGGGCAGACGTTTTTCGGCAGCGAGCGTGGTGATCTATCCGACCGCTGTCCAAGGCCGCGATGCCGTGCCGCAAATCTTGGCAGCACTCTCGCTCGCCGCAGCGCGCGCTGAATGCGATGTGCTCATCGTCGCCCGCGGAGGCGGCTCGATCGAAGATCTCTGGGCCTTCAACGATGAAGGCGTGGCGCGGGCACTGCGTGCGCTGCCGATGCCGGTCGTCACTGGCATTGGCCACGAGATCGATTTCACGATCGCCGATTTCGTAGCCGATCTGCGCGCGCCCACGCCCTCAGGTGCTGCCGAACTCGTGGTGCCCGATGGTGCGAGCTGGCGCGCGGGCTTCGCACGCCTCGCAAATCGACTCCTCGTCACGATCCGTCGCCAGTTACGCGATGATTCTGAATACTTGGTGGCCGTGCGTCGCCGGCTTGCGTTGGCGCATCCGGGTCAGCGCCTGCGACAGCATGAGCAGCGTCTCGATGAGCTAGAACAACGTCTTACGAGTCGCATGCAACTATTGCTCGCCGAGCATCGCCATGCGCTGCAGCGACTGTCAGCGCGGCTCGCCCAAGCCTCGCCCGCACTCGAGCTACGCCGGCTCGGCCAGCGGCACGCCCTGCTTGATGCGCGTCTGCGCCGCAGTCTGCCGACTACCCTTGAAGGGCTTCATCAAAGATTTTTCGTGGCTGCACGCACGCTCGATGCCGTGAGTCCGCTTGCCACGCTGCAGCGCGGCTTTGCGATTGCCACGCGCAGCCGCGACGGTGTCCTGCTGCGCGATTCTGCGATGATCGAGGAAGGCGAGACACTGGACCTTCGCCTAGGTCGTGGCGCGCTGCAAGCCAAGGTGACCGTCAAATCTTCGGTGAAAACCCCGGGAGTCAATGAGCCATGAGAGGAGCTCACACGAAATCTTCGGTTGGCTTGATTCTTTACCTGCTGGCTTCGCTTTTGCCTGTCACCACCTCGGCAAGCACCGAACTGCCTACCTCACTCGCTGTCCCGGGTGGCGTCGCCATCCTTGATGTACCGGGCGAGGCCGAGCGCGCGCCGGCGGTGACCTTCGATGGCAACCGAGTGATGGTGCTGCCCGGCCCCGCAGGCTGGCGAGCCATCGTCGGCATTCCGCTCGCTCGGGCTCCGGGCGCGGCTGCGATCGAGATCCGCAGCGGTAACGCCATCCTGACCCAAGGGTTCACAGTAGCGGGCAAGGCCTATGCCACACAGCGCCTGAAGGTCGCCCCGAAGCACGTTGATCTCTCGCCCGAAGACGCGGCGCGCGTGGGTCGGGAGCAAACACGAATTCGCACCGCCATGGTTACGTTCACTGACGCCGCGCCCGCCACCATGAGCTTTGCCTCGCCCGTCAAAGGTCCGCGTTCGAGTTCGTTTGGCCTTCGCCGCGTGTTCAATAATCAGCCGCGCAATCCCCACTCGGGCATGGATATCACCGCGCCCACGGGCACGCCAATCTTTGCGCCCGCGCCGGGCAAGGTGATCGAGACCGGCGATTTTTTCTTCAACGGCAACTCGGTTTTCGTTGATCACGGACAGGGGCTGATCACGCTCTACTGTCATCTGAGCAAGATCGATGTAGAACCGGGGACAGAAGTAAAAACCGGCGACAAACTCGGCGAGGTCGGCGCCACCGGCCGCGTCACGGGTCCCCACCTGCACTGGGGCGTTGCACTCAATCGCGCGTTCGTCGATCCGGCGTTGTTTCTGCCGGCAGCGAAACCGATCAGCCCGGGAGCGTCAGCGGCCGGGCCTTGAAGGTGGTGCGCCAATTGGCGACATCACTGAGCATGATGTCGGAGAGGCTGCGCAGTCGCGCAAGTAATCGCTGATGTTCGAGGCGATCGGCGACCATGGCAAGTCGCAAACTCGCAAGACGCTCGACCGTCACTTCGGAACGAAACCCGCCACCGGCGAAATCGCCCTGGTTGCGCACGCCGTAGATCGCCGAGCCAAGCGCGGGTAAAGCAGCGGTCGCAAAGGTCACCACCTCGGTCAGACCCACATGACCTTTGGTACCCAGCGGCAAACCGCTGAGCTTGAAAACGATCCATCCGACGCAGCCCGCTACCGTTGCACCAAACATGATTTCGCCGAGACCATTGAGTCGGTGCTCGAGCTTCTGCATACGCGTCGCGTTTGCGCGGTGGTACGCGAGCTGATCGTCGATCAGTTTCACGGCATCATCCCGAACCGTACGCAAGTAATCTTCATCGACGCGTACACCCGGCAGCCCTGTCTCGCGAGCCGTCGCGCGCGCAAGCCAGCCCACCCACCCGGGGATCGCTGCGGCGTCGCGAGTCCCGGTCGTGCTGCGCAGACCGAGATCGCCCATCAGACTCGACAGCGCGAGCGAGCGCAATTGTTCGGCGAGATGGCGATTATCCATCCAGCGCTCATGCCAACCGAGGCGTTTGCCGGCCTGGGTATTGATGAGGATCAGCGCAACGCAGCCGAGTTCAGCAAAGATCAGAGGCAGCTTGAACGCGGGCGCGAGCAAACCGGAAAGAGCAAGTACCACCGCCAAACCGGCGAGCAAGTAATTACTGACGAACCCCGAGCGGAATACCTGACCGAAATGCGTGCTCGTCGTGTCGGCAACTTGGTAGCGGCGAGCAATGATGGCAAAGAAATCAGGATCAATGCGACTGTCGTGCAGCGGCGTCCCCAAATCCTCGACTTTGAGAGGGTGGGTCACGGGCACCTTCTAGGTGTTATCTATTCGCCACGCGAAACGGCGCTAAGATACCAAAGCGGCGTCCGCGGATAGTAATTTTTATCGGATTACCGCGATTTTCTTGCGCGCTGCGCCTTCTCTTTCGCCGACGCGCGCTTCTCAGAAGCCGTCTGCGGGCGCGGGCGCCCCCTAGTGCGGGCGTAGGGATTGGAGTCGGTGCGGTATTCGACCGCCACCGGCGAGGCGAAGAGATCAAACTCGCGACGGAAAACATTAGCGAGATAGCGCGTGTAGGCCTCGGGCACATGCACGGTCTGATTACCGTGGATGATAATCCGCGGCGGGTTGCGGCCGCCCTGGTGGGCATAGCGCAGCTTGATGCGGCGCCCCCGCACCAGCGGCGGCTGGTGCTGCACCATCGCCCGCTCGAGTGACTTGGTGAGTTTCGAGGTTGGAATTTCGGTCATCGCAGCATCATAGGCCTTGATGGTAGCCGCGACCAACTCGCCGACACCCGTGCCGTGTCGCGCCGAAATGAAACGCACCGGCGCATACGGCACGAAATCGAGCTTGAGCTCGAGCAGACGGCGAATCTCGTCACGTTGTTCCATCGGAATGCCGTCCCATTTGTTGACGGCAATGATGAGCGCCCGCCCCCGCTGCAGCGCGAGCCCGAGCACGTTAGCATCCTGCTCACCGATACTGTCGTGCGCATCGACAACAAAGATCACTACATGCGCTGTATCGATGGCCTGCAGAGTTTTAGACACGCTGGCTTTTTCGATGTCATCTTCGATCTTGCCGCGCCGCCGGATACCGGCAGTATCGATCAAAGTAAATTCCCGCTCATCGCGGGCAAAGGGCACGAAGATGCTGTCGCGCGTCGTACCCGGCATGTCGCTCGCGATCACGCGCTCTTCGCCAATCAGTCGATTGACGAGCGTGGACTTGCCGACATTCGGTCGCCCGATGATGGCAATTCGGATACGACCATCGTTTGGCGCCGACTCGGCAGCGATGACCTCCGGATCGAAATCTTCGAGTACCTGCGACATCAGCTCGCGGCAGCCATCACCGTGCGCTGAAGCGATCGCGATCGGTACCCTGAGCCCCAAAGAATGAAAGTCCGCGACGGCGGTCGCGGGGTCCAGTCCTTCGGCCTTGTTGACCGCGAGCACCACCTTTTTGCCAGAGCGGCGCAGTTCACGCACCACCCAATGATCTTGTGGTGTCAGACCGCTGCGCGCATCGGCAAGAAAAACGAGTACATCAGCCTCTTCGATCGCGCGCTCGGTCTGCAGCCGCATCGGCGTTTCGATGCCAGAGGGCTGCTCGACTAGACCGCCGGTGTCGACCACCACGTAAGGCACAGGCCCGAGCTTGCCGTAACCGTATTGGCGATCACGAGTGACGCCGGGCAGGTCGGCCACGATGGCGTTGCGCGTCCCGGTCAGACGATTGAACAGCGTCGACTTACCGACGTTCGGACGACCAACGACCACGACGACGGGAAGCATGATGACTCCGTCAGAGGAGGCGGTATCCCTTGCGCCCCTGCGCTCAGCCCTTGGGACGCAGTGCCGTCACGCGACCTTCGTCATCTTGGAAGATGACGATATCGCCGACTACGAGCGGTGGATTACTGGTACGTCCACCGGTCTTGCTACGTGCGACGAAGGCCCCCGTCGCGGCATCGAGCCAGTGTACATAGCCCTCGAAATCGGCCACTGCAACACGATCACCAATAATGGCCGGCGCAGAGAGCCTGCGCAGACGCAGTCCATTTTGTCGCCAGGTCTCGACTCCGGTGCGGCGGTTGAGGGCAATCACCTCACCCATGGCGCTAGTGGCGACGACGCGCTCGTCATCGATATCAAGCCCACGATGGCTGGAGATCTCGCGCGACCACCAAGCCTGACCGGTGTCGAGTGCGAGCATCGAGACGCGACCCTGAAAGCCGGCGACAAAGATATCGCTGCCTGAAATCTTGACCGCAGAATCGATATCCACGAGCCGTTCGAGTTCAGTACGGCCACGCGCGGGCGACACCAGTTGCTCCCAGAGCACTTCGCCGCGCGCTGCATCGACCGCAAGCACACGGCCGTTGTCGAAGCCGCTGACTGCCGTGCCACCCGCGATCGCGGGTGCTCCAGTGCCGCGCAGCGTCAGACGCGGAATCTGCTGATCTTCACGCCACAATTCTTTGCCGTCGGCGAGCGCGAGACTCAGCAAACGACCCGCCACAGTGCGTACGACAACCGCACTCTCGGAAATAGCGGGCGCCGCCAAAATCTCGCCGCCGAGTTTCGCCGACCAACGGCGCGTGCCCGTTGTCTGATCGAGCGCGATTAGCTCACCGTCGGCTGTACCGACGACCACCAGCCCCTGCCCCGCGCCGGGACCACCCGTCAGCTCGGCCTTGGTACGCGTGCGCCAGATCGTCTTGCCGCTCGCCGCCTGTACGGCGACGACGTCGCCCCCACGGCCAGCGAGGAATACCTGATCGCCAATGGCAGCGGGTGCAAGTCCGTCACGCATGACTTCATTACCACCACCCAAAGAAATCGTCCATACGCGCTTTACGCTGAGCGATTCTTTGAAGTCGACGAGTTCGGCGGGCGGCTCGACGTCCTTGTCCTTATCGCAGGCCGCGAGGACCGCAAGCGCCAAGGCCACGGCGATCAGTCTGACTGTCCGATTGACAGGGGCACTGCGCGACATGCCGTTCTCCATTAAGGCTTGGCCAAGGACGCAGGAGCCGCCGCAACCGGCAACTTCACGCCGTCAGATTCGAGATCCCAAATTTTGAGGCGCAGACCCTCGAGATCGACGCTCGCCGGCTTGCCATCTGTACCCGCACCCTCAGTCTCGGCTTTGCGCCAAGCAGCGAGCGCGCCGGTAAGATCCCCTTTTTCATAAAGCGCATCGCCGCGCACCTCATCGAAGCGCGCAGCAAAGCCACCGGGCTCGGCACGTTGCAAAGTTTTGAGGGCAGCATCGGTATTTTTTTGCGCGATCTGCACACGCGCAAGTCGAACACGTGCTACGAGCTGCAGCTGCGGATCATCGGAGTTTTGCATGACACGGGTTAGACGCTCGCTTGCAGGCCCCAACTCGCCGGCATCAACATGCGCGCGCGCCGCGAGCAGATCGGACTGATCGGCATAGGCCGAGGCGGCGTATTCGGCGCGCAGGTCATCGACGGCCTTCAGCACCGCGGCGCGATCACCACGCTCCAGGGTCTGCAAAATTCGCTGATAGGCCGCACTCGCTTCGACGTAACGTCGCTCCACTCGCGCTTCCCACCAGCGCCATCCGGCGAGCGCACCAAGGCCAATGATCACACCCGCTACGAGCCACGGGCCGTTTTCGCGCAGCCATCGCTTGACACGCTCCCACTGCTCCTGCTCGTTGTAAAAATCGTCGATCACGCTCTCTCTCCTGATGCTGACGCCGGCCTCAGAGCCGCCGCGTTACAAGCCATGCACTGACCGCGGTGCTGGCGTTGCCAATCGTCACCTCGGCCGGGTCGCCGAGCCCCTCGCGCAGCGGCTTCATCTGCACCACGCCGCGCGTCAATTCATCCTCGCCGAGTACGAGCGTGAGCGCTGCGCCGCTGCGATCGGCACGCCGAAACTGCGCCTTAAAATTTCCGCCGCCCAAATTGAGCTCGATACGTCGCGCGGGCAGCTCGCGCCGCAGCTCATCGGCAAGACGCATGGCCGTACGCAACGGCGCTTCACCCTGGGCCACGAGATATACATCGGCTGCGGCCGCCGCCGGCGCAGTACCCGCCTGTTCGATCAGGGCAACCACCCGCTCCACACCCATCGCGAAGCCGATGGCAGGCGTCACTTCGCCGCCCAGCTGGGAAATCAGGCCATCGTAACGACCACCCGAGCACACGGCATCTTGTGCGCCGAGCGCATCAGTCACCCACTCGAACACAGTGCGCGAGTAGTAATCAAGACCGCGAACGAGGTACGGGTTGATTTCATAGGCGACGCCGAGCGTATCGAGCATCGCGCACAATTCGGCGAAGTGCGCCTTGGATTCGGTGTCGAGGTGCTCGGGAAGCGATGGCGCACCCGTAATCACATCCTGCATATCGGGATTTTTGCTGTCGAGGATGCGCAGCGGATTACCCTCGAGACGACGCAGGCTGTCTTCATCGAGCGTAGCCGAGTGCTCACGAAAGTAGGCAGACAGCTTGACACGATAATCACGGCGCATCTCGGCCGTTCCCAAAGAATTGATCTGCAGACGCACACGACCGATACCCAGACGCCGCCAGAACGCTGCTGTCAGCGCAATCAACTCGGCATCGATATCGGGGCCAGCAAAGCCGACCGCCTCGACATCAATCTGATGAAACTGTCGGAAGCGACCCTTCTGCGGTTTTTCGTGGCGGAACATTGGCCCCACGCACCACAGCTTATGACGCGCACCGCGCAGCAAACCATTCGAGATCATGGCGCGCACGATACCGGCTGTCGCTTCGGGACGCAGCGTGAGGCGCTCACCGCCCTTATCCTCGAAGCTGTACATTTCTTTTTCGACTACGTCGGTGTAATCACCGATCGCGCGCTTAAAAAGAGCGGTATGTTCGACGACCGGCACGCGTATCTCGTCGTAGCCGTGCGCGTGCAACAGTTCGCGCACGGTGGACTCGAGAAACTGCCAGCGATGGATCTCGACAGGCAGGACGTCGTTCATACCCTTGACAGGTTGTACGCCCTGGCTGCTCATGACGTGGATGGTGCGAGTGTCGACGAGGCGGGCGCGTTGGCTGGCGGCTTCACCACGCGCGCGAGCTTGCCATCGCGGGCAATCGTAAAATGCGCCATACCGTTGAAAATGAAATCCGGGGGGATGGCCACGAAACGACCGTCGACCTCCATCGCAGTGATATCCGCGCGACCAAGCAACACACGCAGTGGCGCCGCGCCCTGAACAGCGATACGGTTACCCCGGCGAGCCAGATCAAAGAAAAGGCGCTCACCAGTAGTATCGTAGACCTCGACCCAAGACTCCGTCGAACTCGGGGTCAAGGCGAGCGCCAGTTGGGCTCGCGCCGGCGGCGTCGCGACTGGCGTCTCGACGATGACCGGTGCTAGGACGGGCGGCACCACGACGGGAGTTACAGTCAAAGATTCCACGGCTGCCTTGGATGGGATGGCCACCGATGCTGTCGCCACAGGAGCGCCGGGAGCCGGTGCGGCGCTTGGCTTCGCGACCCCACCACCCTGCAAAATCGACCATGCTGCGACCGTAATGACGACCGCCGCCGCTATGTAACCCACGCGTCGACCGACGGCCTGCGGATCAACTGCGCGCGCCGGCAGGCGAGGCACTTGGGCGAGATCGGTTTGCGCAAATGCGGCACCGATTCGCGACCATTCGGAAAGCACCTCATCGATGGGGACACCCAAAAATTCAGCGTAGCGGCGCAAATGGCCCTGCACGAAAACACGCGCGCCGATGTCGTTGAAGCACTCGGTTTCGAGCGCCTGCAAGATGGCCTCATCACAGTGCAGCTTGGCCGCGGCCGCAGCGGTGCTTAGGCCGCGCTCCTGACGCAAGCGGGCGAGCCGCGGACCGATCGACTCTTCGCCCGGACTCGTCAGCACGAACTCGGCGGTCATGATGTCATCGCTCCGGCGAGTTTGTCGCCGAGACGGACACGGGTACGATCATTGACTCGTCCGGCGAGCTGACCGCAGGCCGCATCGATGTCATCGCCACGGGTGCGACGAATGGTCGCGAGCACTCCGCGCTGAATGAGTTCGTCGCGAAAACGTGTGATCACGGGCATAGGCGAGCGTCGATAGCTTGTGCCCGGAAACGGATTGAACGGGATCAGATTGAGCTTGGCGGGCTGGCCCTTGAACATACGCGCAAGCGCGCGCGCGTGCTCGAGTTGATCATTGACGCCATCGAGCATGACGTATTCGAAAGTGACGCTGCGGCCGTTCTGCTCATCGATGTAATACCAACAGGCCTCGAGCAGTTCGGCGATCGGATGCTTGCGATTGATGGGTACGAGCTCATTACGCAGGGCGTCGTCAGGCGCGTGCAAAGAAACCGCGAGAGCGCAGTTCACTTCTTCGGCAAGCTTGTACATGAGCGGCACAAGACCCGAAGTGGAGAGCGTCACGCGCCGTCGCGAAATGTCGAAGCCGAGATCATCAAGCAAGATACGGATAGCCGGAACGACGTTGCGAAAATTCGCGAGCGGCTCGCCCATCCCCATGAACACAACATTGGTGATACGTCGCTCGCCCCCCGGCTCGAAGCCGAGCTCCTTGTTAGCCAGCCAAACCTGACCAACGATCTCTGCGGTGGTGAGATTACGATTGAAGCCCTGCTGCGCCGTCGCACAAAACGCGCAGTCAAGGGCGCAGCCCACCTGCGAAGAAATGCACAACGTGCCGCGATCGACCTCCGGGATGAACACCATCTCGAATGCCTGGGTGCTGTCGGCGCGCAGCGACCACTTGCGGGTGCCATCTGCCGAGTCGTGCCGCGAGACGATCTCTGGCGCGCGTACCTCGGCAACGTGGTATAGCTGCCCACGAAAATCGCGTGCGAGATCGGTCATGGCCGCGAAGTCCCCCTCCGCGCGCTTGTAGAGCCAGCTCATCAGCTGTCGGGCGCGGAAGGGTTTGTTGCCGAGTGCACCCACAAACGCTTCAAGCTCGGACTTTTCAAGCCCGAGCAGGTTTGTGCGTGCGGCGGCAGCTTCGCTCATGACTGTCGGGCGCTTAGGCGCGCGGGCAGATCTCGATGCCGCGGAAGAAGTACGCGATTTCCTGGGCTGCCGTCTCGGCGCCGTCGGAGCCGTGCACGGTGTTCGCTTCGATGCTCTCGGCGAGATCGGCGCGAATGGTGCCAGGTGCGGCTTTCTTTGGATCGGTGGCGCCCATGATCTCGCGGTTCTTGGCGATGGCGTTTTCGCCCTCGAGCACCTGCAACATCACCGGACCCGAAGTCATGTACTTGACAAGATCCTTGAAGAACGGGCGCTCACGATGCACCGCATAAAATCCCTCGGCCTCGGCCTGCGAGAGGCGAACCATGCGGGCAGCGACCACGCGCAGCCCCGCCTGTTCGAAGCGGCGGTAAACCTCGCCGATCAGATTGCGAGCCACGCCATCGGGTTTGACGATCGAAAAAGTGCGCTCCAGCGCCATGGGACGATTCCTTCGGTTGTGATGAGAAAGGGACGGGTAATCGCGTAGTGTACCTGCGCCCACCCCCTAGCGGCAACGCAGAAAATCACGCAAGTGACTGGCGGGTAAGGGTTTTTTTAAACGTTGAAGCTTTCGCCGCAACCACACTCGCCTTTCACGTTGGGATTGCGGAATCGGAAGGCCTCGTTGAGGCCCTGCTTCACGAAGTCGACTTCGGTGCCATCGATGTAGGGGAGGCTGTCGCGGTCGACAAACACCTTGACGCCGCGATCTTCGAACACCAGGTCGTCAGGCTGGGTGTTGTCGGCGTAGTTGATGACATAGGCAAAGCCCGAGCAGCCCGTCTTGCGGACCCCGAGGCGCAGTCCAAGCCCCTGCCCGCGTGACTGCAAAAAGTTGCGGACTCGATCTGCAGCAGCCGTTGTCAAGGAAATCGCCATGAGGCCATCATTTTAGCGCCGCAGCCACCGCGGCGCGCAATGCATCTTCGACCAACAACAGCCGCCCGAGTTTCTCGGTCGGCAGCGCACACTC
>Ga0194132_10006706_pt1 | contig 17692 bp, 18 predicted proteins | sample TA2KigOf80mmetaG_FD_148612 | JGI IMG/M metagenome (GOLD analysis project Ga0194132, IMG submission 148612) | Freshwater microbial communities from Lake Tanganyika, Tanzania - TA2015054 Kigoma Offshore 80m | ecosystem: Environmental > Aquatic > Freshwater > Lake | place: Tanzania: Lake...
GAGGTGGCCGGGCCCGCCGTGGCCGTTCGCGATGAAGATCCAGCGAAAGCGCGCGCGCGCCAGCGAGCGCCCGTAGTCGATCAGCGTGTCGCGCACGACACGCTGCCGGACGTTCACCGTGCCGACGGTCTCGAACGTGAACGAGCCGAGGTGGAGCGTCGGCGCGAGCACGACCGACCAGTCGGGCCGGCGCGCCGTCAGCCGCTCGGCCACCGCGCGCGCGAAGTGCCGCGCCGCGAACGCGTCGACGCCGACGGGCAGGTGCGGGCCGTGCTCCTCGAGCGGGCTCACGGTGAGGATCACCGCGGTGCGCGCGCGATCGAGCGCGTCGAGCGCGGGCGTCGACATCTCCTCCAGGCGATGGATGCTCAAAAGCTGCTTCCTTTCGTCGCGGTCAGGTAGTCGCGCTTCGCGCGCTCGCGCTCGTCGATGATCGCCGATCGCTCCGCGATGAGGCGGCTGCGGACGGGGCCGTGCAGGATCCCGAGCCGGGCCAGCCGGAGGCTCGACCGGAAGTGCTTCGCCCCAACCAGATAACGGTACGCGATCAGGCCCGAAACCGGCAGCGAAACCGCGAACGCCGCCGTCGCGCGCAGGGTCGCCCACCACGACACCACCCACGTCTCGAGCCCCCAGAAGAGCGGGAACGCGACGATGCCGGAGAGGAGGCGAATCGTCATGTAGTCGGTCTCGTGATGCGCGAAGCGGCGCGCGAGCCAGCGGGGGAGGTAGTACGGCAGCGCGTTCACGACCGCGCCGTACACGAAGATCGGGAAGCCGACGAGCGCGGCCCAGCCGCGCGTCAGATGCTCGCGCCGCGGACGGCGCGTGAGCCACCCGCGGACGGCGTCGTCGCGCACGCGGTACTCGGCGAGCAGCGCGCGATAGGACTGGATCTGCTGCCACAGCGACTCGACGCGTCCCGGGTCGTTGGCCTTGAACCAGTCGACCGCGTCCACGATGCCACGGGAGAGCCGGATCAGATCGACCTCGTGCGGCGCGATGCCGCGCGACTCGCGCACCTCGCGCGCGAGGTCGTCGCGGTAGAGCGCTTCGACCGCGCTCACGAGCCGCGCGTCGTCGACGCGCTCGACGTTCACGACCTCGGCTTCCATCGCCCACTGGAGCGCGTCGGTGAGCGCGTCGACCGCCTTCACGGGATCCCTGCGGTACGCCTCGAGATAGGGCGAGACCGGCACCTGCTCACCGAACGACGCGAGCACGTGGCCGCGGAACGCGTGCCGCGCCTCGAAGGTGAGGCCGACCGGGATCATCGTGAGCCGCCCCGGGTGCTTGTCCTCGAAGTCGAGCGCGATCCGCGCCGCGCCGGTCCTGATGCGCTGCACGCGCGCCTCGGCGTGCGTGGTTCCTTCCGGGTAGATCGCGACGAGGTGCCCGGCGGCGAGCGCGTCGAAGCACGCGGCGAACCGTCTGGACGTTCTTGTCCATCTTCGCGGGATCGTCCTGCCGGCGGTAGACCGGAATGACGCCCATCGAGCGCAGGAAGCTTCCGAGCGGCGGATTGCGGAAGAGCGTGGCCGTCGCGAGGTAGTGCACCTTGCGCGGCACCGCGGCGCCGCCGACCAGCGAATCGATGAGGTTGTTCGGATGGTTGATGCAGAGCAGGACGGAGCCCGTGCGCGGCACGCGCTCGGGATGACGCACGCGCGCGCTTGAAGAAGAACCAGAGCCAGAAGCGCGCGAAGCCCCGCACGAGCGCGTAGCCGCGGTCCATGCCCGCCGTGCTCATCGGCTATGATGGCGCTCGTGTTCGAGCGCCTGCCCGAGCTGGTCAACGCGAACGCCGCCCTCGTCCGGCGCGGCCGATTCCTCACCGCCACGTTCCTCGTGGAGAGCGGCGCCACGCAGTACCTCGTGCGCGTGGTCGAGGGACGCGTGGAGCGCGTCGAGCGCGGCCCCTTCCTGATGCGCGACTGGCGCGTCGCGATCCGCGCCTCCGACGACGCGTGGCGCAAGCTCTGGGAGCCCGTCCCCGCCGCCGGCTACCAGGACGTGTTCGCGATGGCGAAGTTCGGCCACGCGCTGATCGAGGGCGATCTCGTGCTCGTGATGCAGCACTTGCGCTACGTGCAGGAGCTCCTGGCGGCGCCCCGCGCGCGCGGCGCCGCCGACGGCGACGCGGCCTCGAAGCCCGTCGGCCACCTCGAGCCCATCACGGGACGCTACGTCTGGCTCGACGTCTCCGGACGTCGACACCGCGTGTATTTCGAGGAGGCCGGGCCGGCGGCCGGGATTCCGCTCGTGTGCCTGCACACCGCCGGCGCGGACACCAAGCAGTGGCGGCACGTGCTCAACGACGTCGACATCACGAAGGACTTCCGCGTGCTGGCGTTCGACCTGCCGCGCCATGGCAAGTCGCTGCCGCCGGCGGGATGGCAGGACGAGGAGTACCGCCTCACCACCGACGCGTACGTCGAGACCATCCTCGCGTTCTGCGACGCGCTCGCGCTCGATCGTCCCGTCGTCGCCGGCTGCTCGATCGGCGGCAAGATCGTGCTCCACCTCGCGCTGCGCCACCCGGACAGGTTCCGCGCGCTCATCGGCCTCGAGGCCGCCGACTACCAGGCGCCCTGGTACGACGACACGTCGTGGCTGCATCGTCCCGACATCCACGGCGGCGAGGTGTGCAGCGCCCTGATGTCCGGGCTCATCGCGCCGCAGAGTCCGCGCGAGTCCCGATGGGAGACGCTGTGGGGCTACGCGCAGGGCGGGCCCGGCGTGTTCCGCGGCGACCTGTACTTCTACCGGGCGGAAGGGGATCTGCGCGGCAAGCTCGACGGGATCGACACGACGCGGTGCCCGCTCTACCTGCTCACGGGCGAGTACGACTTCTCCTGCACGCCCGACGACACCCGCCGTACCGCCGACGCGATCAAGGGCGCGCGGCTGACCGTGATGCCCGGGCTCGGCCACTTCCCGATGAGCGAACACCCCGCGCAGTTCCGCCGCTATCTGCTGCCGGTGCTCGAGGACATTCGCAGCGCTCACGCGCGCCGCCCGTAGCGCTTCACCAGGTCGTCGAACGTCTCGACCGGCAGCGCCTTCGCCCAGCCGACGCCCTCGGAGTCCGCACCGTAGGCTTCGCTCAGGTACGTGACGGCCTCGCCGCGCGTCCGGAACGCGCGCCAGACGTGCGAGGCGCCGCCGCCGACGCGGCGCAGGTAGAAGACCGGATCGTCCATCGATGCCGGCTGGTACGTCGTGCGCTCGCCGAAGCGGTCCAGCGTGATCCACGCGACGGCCATCGCGCGCGCGGACAGCGCGCGGGTACGCACGGACTCCTCGCGCGGCAGCGATTCGATGTCGCAGAGCTGCGGGCCGTAGAAGATCGGCACGCTCTCGTCGGGAAGCGTGAGCGCGGAGGGCAGGGAGGCGCCCGTCGCATCGAGGAGGCGCTTCGATTCCTCGCCGAGCCAGAACGCACCGGCGACCTGGTGATCCGCCCACGCCTCCACCACCTGACCGGCCGGCACGAGCGCGCGCCGGCGAAGGACCTCGTCCTTGCCTTCGACGAGGTACAGGCTCACGGAACCCGGACGAATCCTTCCATGAGCCGCCGCGCGGTCCGGTAGACGGTGACCTTCTCGGCCCACGGCGCGCCGTCCTTCGTCGTCACGGTCGCGTCGATGGGCAGGATCCCCGAGGGATGGCCGAGTCGCACGTCAGTACTATGGCCCCTTACTTGGGGCGTACCGTGGGTGGGCCCGATGCCTGGGGCCGTGGCTCCGCCTAGCGCCTCGTGGACGACGCTGCCGGTGATCCGCGCGGCGACCGCGAGGCACATCGAGACCGTCAGCGGGATCGCGCGGTGGCAGTTGCCCATCGACATCGCGCGCGCGACCACGTCGACGGCGTCGGACTCGTACGCGGCCCCGTCGAGCGCCGTGAAGGACGTCGGCGTCGCCACGAGCGCGATCTTCGGCTGGGCGGCGCTGTCCACGATGCCCATGCGCCTGCCCGCCTCGACGCGGATCCGCTCGAGGCGGCGGATGAGCGCGGTGTCGGCGTCGATCGCCATCGGCGTCTCCGTGCCGCTGATGCCGAGGTCCTTGGCCCGCACGAAGACCGTGGGATTGGTCGCGTCGACGAGCGAGGCCTCGACGCCGTCGATGACCTCGCGCGCCTGCCCGGTCGGCAGGAGCCGGCCGGTGCCCGCGCCGCCCGGGTCGAGGAAATCGAGCGCGATGCGCGCGCCACGGCCGGCGACGCCGGCGAGCTCGAAATCGCCCTCGACGGCCGCCTCGCCGTCCTTCACCGGGACGTGCGCGACGATCACCTTCTTCGTGTTGGTGTTGTGGAAGCGCACCTTCGTGAGGCTGCTCGTGACCTCGACCAGGCCTTCGTCGATCGCGAACGGGCCGACGGCGGAGGAGCAGTTGCCGCAGTTGCCCGTGTAGTCCACCTTCGGGCTCTTCACCTCGATCTGCGCGAACGTGTAGTCGATCTGCGCGTCGGGATGCGTCGACGGGCCGATGATGCACGCCTTCGACAGCGACGAGATCCCGCCGCCGATGCCGTTGAGCTGACGGCCGAACGGATCGGGGCTGCCGAGCGCCGAGAGCAGGATGCGGTCGCGCGCGGGCCCCGAATGCGGCAGATCCTTGTCGTGGAAGACGAGGCAGCGGCTGGTGCCGCCGCGCATGTAGACCGCGGGAATCCTTCGTTGAGTCATTGGAGTCGCGGGCTCCCGGGCGCTCGAGCGCCCGCCATTGAAGTCGCGGGCTCCCGGGCTTCGCCCGCCCGCTCCGGTGTCGTCATCATGGGGTTGCCCCTTTCGTGTGCGCGAGCACCCCGCCCGCGAGCAGGATCTCACGCTCGCGCGGCGTGAGCACGCACGTGGTCGCGAACGTCGCGCCCGTCCGGGTGTTCGTCACCGCGATCGGCGTGCCGGCGACGAGCGCCGCGCGCAGGCCGTCGATGCGCAGCACGTCGTCGCGCTCGATCGTGTCGTACGCCGCGGGATCCGCGAAGGTCAGCGGCGCCACGCCCCAGTTGATCAGGTTCGCGCGATGGATCCGCGCGAACGACTTCACGATCACCGCGCGCACGCCGAGGAACATCGGGCCGATGGCGGCGACCTCGCGCGACGAGCCCTGGCCGTAGATCTCGCCGCCGACGAGGATGCTGCGGCCCGCGGCCTTCGCGCGCGGCACGAACTCCGGGTCGACGTATTTGAAGCAGTACTCCGAGATCGCCGGGACGTTCGCGCGGAACATCAGCGCGGCCGAGCCGGCCGGCGAGATGTCGTCGGTCGAGACCTTGTCACCGAGCTTCAGCAGCACCGGCGCTTCGAGGCTCGCAGCGACCGGCTCCCCGAGCGGGACGGGCTTGATGTTCGTCCCGCGCACGACGTCGCCGCCGCCGTCGGGCTGGACGAAGCCGACGTCGGACGCGGCGAAGCGCTCGGGCAAACGGACCGGCGCCTCCGCGCCGAGCGTGCGCGGGTCCGTGATGACGCCGGTGAGGGCCGAGGCCGCGGCGACGAGCGACGAGCAGAGATACACCGCGTCGTCCTTCACGCCGCTCCGTCCCGAGAAGTTGCGGTTGAACGCGCGCAGGCTCTTCGTGCCGGCCGCCGGCACGTGGCCGATGCCCGCGCACGAGCCGCAGCTCGGCTCGGACACGAGCACGCCCGCGGCGATGAGCTCCGTCAGCAGCTGCTCGCGCGCCATCGTCGCGAGGATCCGGTGACTGCCGGGGAAGAGCACGAACGACACCGACGGATGCACGCGGCGGCCGCGCACCACGTTGGTGACCTGCGCCATGTCGTGCCACGAGCCGTTGGTGCACGAGCCGACCGTGACCTGCTGGATCTCCGTGCCCGCCACCTCTTCCACCGGCACGACCTTGTCCGGCGATCCGGGCAAGGCGACGAGCGGCGTGATCGACGACAGGTCGAGCTCGATCTGGTCGTCGTACTCCGCGTCGTCGTCGGCCTGCATCGGCCGCCAGTCGTCGGCACGTCCGAGTCGCGCGAGGAACGAGCGCGTGATCTCGTCGCTGGGGAACACGCTCGTGGTGAGCGTGAGCTCCGCGCCCATGTTCGCGATCGTCATGCGCTGCGTGGCGAGGAGGCTCTGCACGCCCGGCCCCGCGTACTCGAAGATCTTGCCGCTGCCGCCGCGCACCGTGTACCGGCGCAGGAGCTCGAGGATCACGTCCTTCGCGGTCACCCAGGGCCGGAGCGCGCCCGTGAGCCACACGCGCACGACGGCGGGCATCGTGAGGCAGTACGGCCCGCCGCCCATGGCGACGGCGACGTCGAGGCCGCCCGCGCCGATCGCGAGCATCCCGGCCGCGCCGCACAGCGGCGTGTGGCTGTCGCTGCCGAGGAGGAACTCGCCGGGCCGCGAGAACGTCTCCATGTGGACCTGGTGGCAGATCCCGTTGCCGGGCTTCGAGAACACCGCGCCGTACTTCCGCGCGGCCGTCTGCATGTACCGGTGGTCGTCGGAGTTGCGCGAGTCCGGCGCGAAGACCTGATGGTCGATGTAGCTCACGACCCGCTTCGGGACGACGCGCGGGAACCCCATGGCCTCGAACTGCAGCCACGACTGGATGCCGTTGGTATCGGTCAGGAGGAGCTGGTCGGCCGCGAGCCCGATCTCCTCGCCCGCCACGGCCTTGCCCGCGACGAGGTGACTCTCGATCAGCGTCTTGGCGAGACTCCGCCCCATGGACGGAATCTTACGACGGGAGGGGTCCTTTACGGCCGCGGGGCGTCGGGCGGCTCGCCGCCGTTATCGCGGCGGCGGATGAGCGCGTCGATGCGTCGGATCAGAGCTCGGATATCCGAGGAGAGTCCGCGATTCTCCTCCGACAGGCGGTCGAGCGACACCTGGAGCTTGATATCGGCCTCGCGTTTCTGACGATCGAGCTCCGCGCCACCGGCGACCTGCGCCACGCGCGTGTCGACCTGCGTGAGGCGCGCCTCCTGGATGCGATGGCTCTCGCGGAGGACGCGAATCATCTCGTCCCCCTGCTCGCGCGTGAACATGCGGGCGAACCCGCTGATCATGGTCGCCTTCAGGTCGGCGAAGCCGGTGCGCATCTCGCCCTTCACGTCGGCGAAGCCGGCGCGCATCTCGCCCCTCAGGTCGGCGATCTCGCCCTTCACGTCGGTGATCGCGCCCCTGACCTCGGTGAGATCGCCGTGGAGCGTGTTGAGCGTGACCTCGGGATCGCCTTCCGCCATCAGACGGACCGTATCACCGGCGCTCGTGGATGAAAATGTCCACAGAATCAGACATCAACGCCTGGCGAGGCCGCCCATCGTCAGCGGCGCGTGTCCACGTGGCCGGTCTGGCCCCGGTCGGCCATCGGCGTGAACGCGCGGCGCTTGGGCCCGGTGTAGTCGCCGCGCGGCCGGATCAGCCGATTGTCCGCGTGCTGCTCGATGATGTTCGCGGTCCACCCCGCGATGCGCGACATGGCGATCACCGGCGTGAACTGCTCGACCGGGATGCCGAGCGAGTAGAAGAGCGGCGCGGAGTAGAAGTCGACGTTCGGGATCAGCTTCTTCGCCGCGTGGATGCGCTCGTTGAGCTTCACCGCCATCTCGTACCACTTGAACTGGCCGGACTGGCGGCACGCCTCTTCGGCCATGCCCTTCAGGATCGCGGCGCGCGGATCGCCCGCCGTGTAGACGCGGTGACCGAAGCCCATGAGGCGGCGCTTCTCGGCGAGCGCCTTCTCGGCGAACGCGTCCACGGTCGCGACCTCGCCGATCTCCATCAGCGTGCGCATGACGGCCTCGCCGGCGCCGCCGTGCAGCGGCCCCTTCAGCGCGCCGTGCCCGCCCGCGACCGCCGAGTGCATGTCGGAATTCGTCGACGTGATGACACGCGTGGTGAACGTCGAGGCGTTGAGCTCGTGCTCCGCGTAGAGCGTGAGGCTGGCGTCGAACGCCTTCACCGCCGCGCCGCCCGCGCGCGTGCCCGTCAGCATGTAGAGGAAGTTGGCCGCGTGCGAGAGGTCCAGCGCGGGCGCCAGCGGCTCGGCGCCGTTCCTGATGCGATGGGTCGCGGCCACCAGCGTCGCGAGCTGCGCGGTGAGGCGGACGGCCTTGCGATGGTTCGCGGCCGGCGAGTTGTCGTCGGCGTCCGGATCGAACGCGCCGAGCAGCGCGATCGCCGCCTGGAACGTGCGGTTGGGATCCGCCGCCTTCGGCGCGAGACGGAGGGCGTCGACGACGGGCTTCGGCAGCTCGCGCGCGGCGACGAGCGACATCACGAGCTGGTCGTACTGCCCGCGCGTCGGCAGCTCGCCGCGCCAGAGCAGGTAGCACACTTCCTCGAACGTCGCCTGCTTCGCGAGGTCCGCGATGTCGTAGCCGCCGTACGCGAGGCGGCCGTGCGCGCCGTCGAGGTCGCACAGCTTCGTCTGGGCGGCGACGACGCCTTCGAGCCCGCGGATCAGCTGGGTCCCTTCCGTCATGACGCGGCCCCGTCGACGATGACGAAGGTGCCGCGACTCGCCTTGAGCCGCATCGCGAGCGGCTCACGGTAGTCCTCGGAGTGGTACCACTTCTTCAGCTGGTCCATCGAGGGGAACTCGAGCACGACGAGCCGGTTCGGCTTCCAGTCGCCCTCGAGCACCTCGTGGTTCCCGCCGCGGACCAGGAAGCGGCCTCCGTATTTCGTCACCGTGGCGGCGACGACCTTGCGGTACTCCTCCATGAGCGGCCGATCGGTGACGGCGATGATGTCGACGATGGCGTAGGCAGGCATCGAGGCGACCTCCTGGGCTGCGGCTTCGAGCGTCTGACGGTAACGCGCGTCTCAGGGACGCACAAGAGGCCGGGGACTGTTCGCGAGCCATCCCTCCGTCACGCCGAGCGCGATCGCCCAGGCCAGGTTGTCGTCGACCGCGCCCGGCGCGAGCCGCTCGAGACGCTGGGCGTCGACGCGCGCGAGGAACTCGCGGAACCCCTTCAGCTGCTGCTGTGCCTCGCGGCCCTGGGCGCTGAGCGAGCTCGCGGTGGCCACCCCCGAGATCACCCACAGCAGCGCTCCCGTGGCGATGCCCGCCAGGATGGTCGAGACGTGCGCGCCCGCGTTCCACGCGACCTGGAGCCAGATCGCCGTCGTGACGACCGCGATCCAGCAGCCGGCCCGACGGAGCGCGGCCGGCGGCGCCGCGAAGAAGCCCCGCTGCGTGAGGTCGGCGGACAGCGCGTCGCTGATCGAGGAGTCGCCGGGCGCGGTGATCGCCCTGAGGGGCGCGGTCGCTATCCCCGGCGTGGAGAAGACGTGCACGAGGAGAACGGCTTCCCACTCGCGCCCGTCCGGATCGTTGATCCACGGGCGCTGAACGCTGACGACGACGTCGCCGACCGTGGGGGGACGAGCGAGAGAATGCCGCGCGCCGCGAGATCGACGACCGCCGCGCGGATGTCCCTGGTGTCGACCCTCCCGTCGATGATGACGCCGGCCTCGCCCGGACGCAGACCGGCCGGCGGCGCGTAGATCGGGACGATCGCGCGACGTCCGGCGTAACGGCCCGTCATCCACGCGAGAGCCGTGAACAGCACCAGCCCGGCCGGCACGAGCCACGCGCGATGCCACCGCATCCACGCCGGCCACGGTGGGGCAGGCTCGGCGGCGGTGAAGTCCACGTGGTCGGGCGCCCACTCGACGAGGAGGCGGACGTGGTCTCGAGGCATGATGGCCTGCGGCGTGTCGAGGCGGACCATGCGATGGCCCCGCACCAGCTTGGCGGTGACGGGTGTCCCGTCGGCGCGCGTCATCGTCACGCGCACCGGCGCTTCGCGCGGCAGCGACGGCGGAAGGTGGATCTCCACACGCACGCTCTTCACCACGGCCTTCCACTCGTTCGGCACGACGAGCCAGTCGAGCCGGTCACCGTCCGCGCCTTCTCGCAGCGCGCGGTAGACCGTGTACCGGAGGCGGAGATGGAGATCGCCCTCGTTGCTGAGCTGCATCGCGGTGCGTGGATGGACCTCGAGCGCGTGTTCGTGCTCGGTGATTCCCACCGCGAGCGCCGCGCCGGTGGCGCCGTCCGACGCCGCGAGGTCGCGCACGCGCACGAGGCCGCCGTCCGGGGCGCGGAGCGGAATGATCCGGTAGGCGTGGCTGGCGAGGTGCTGGTAGGCGAACGCGATCGACTCGTCCACGGACAGCGTCGCGTCGCGGCGGATCTCGACGCGCACGGTCATCGCCTCGACGAGGACGGGCTGGGCGTGCCCGGGCGACGGCGTGGCGAGCGCCGTCAGGGCGAAGCACGCGAGGGCGGCGCCGTGCCGCGCTCGCGCTCCGGGGCGAGGCTGGCGAGCAGCCTCCCGAGCGCGCTGTTCGCGCTGCCCGTCGCCGGGTCCTCGTACGTCCCGCTCAGCGGCGCGAACATGCGCGCCCTGAGGTCGGAGGCGCCCGGCGTGCGTGCGTAGACGTGCAGGTTGAAGCGGCCGGGCATCGACGCGAGCTTCGCCGCCGCATCCGCGAAGGCGCCGAGCACGGGCTTCGCGCGCGTCAGCGCGTCCGGCGTGATCTCCGCGAACGCGAACGGCAGCCCGACGGACGCGTGGATCGGCTCGTGGCGCGCGGTGACGACGTCAGCCGCCGGCACGCCGATGCACGCCGCCACCGTTGCCACGGGGACCTTCTCGCCGATCGAGAGCGGCTACGGCGCGGTGAGCGTCGCCCCCGTCACGCGTCCTCCGGCATCGCGATCGAGCTCGACCGGGACGAGGCCCGCGATCTCCTCGAACACGAAGGCGGCCGGGAGCGCCTGTCCCGCGCGCTCGGCGAGAAGCCCGCGCGCGTCCGTGACGACGGCGAGCGGGTTGCCGGTGAACGGCTGATCGGTGAAGACGTCGACCGTGAGGTAGGCGTAGGTCTTCGCCGGCATGGTCGGTCTCAGCGGGTCGTCGCGCCCGCGTCGATGATCAGCGTCTGGCCGGTGACCCAGCGGGATTCGTCGCTGGCGAGATAGACGGCGCCCCACGCGACGTCCCACCCGGTGCCTTCGGTGCCGAGCGGTGTGGCCCTGCGGCGGCGCTCGCGCATCTCCTCGCCGAGATCGGACACCATCGGCGTCCACACCATGCCCGGTGCGATCGCGTTGACGCGGATCCCCTTCGGCCCGAGCTGCACGGCGCACGTCTTCACGAAGCCGATCACCGCGGCCTTCGCCGCCGCGTACGCGGTGCGGCCGTACCCGCGCAGCCCCGCGATCGAGGACACGCAGATGACCGAGCCGCCGCCGCGCCGCTCCAGCGCGGGCACCACCGCCTTCGTCGCGAGGAACATGGACTTCGCGTCGACGGCCATCACGTGATCCCACTCCTCCTCGGTCGTTTCGAGGAGCGCGTGGCGCGACTCGATGCCGACGTTGTTGTGGAGGATGTCGACGCCGCCCCACCGCGCGACGGCGTCGGCGACCATCGCGTCGCAATCCGCGACGCGCGTGACGTCGGCGGCGAACGCCTCGGCGCTCCAGCCGTCCGCCCGGATGACGTCCACGGTCTCCTGCGCGCGCTCCTTCATGTGGTCGACGCAGAGCACGCTGGCGCCTTCGCGCGCGAAGAGGATCGCGGTCGCCTTGCCGTTGCCGAGCCCGGGCCCGCGCGATCCGGCGCCGGTGACGATCGCGACCTTGCCCTTCAGGCGATGGGCCATCGCCGCCTACTTGAACGTGGCGTCGATCTTGACGTCGATCAGGTACGGGCCGCCGCTCGCGAGCGCGCGGCCGACGGCGGGGCCGACGTCGTGCGTCTTCTCCACGCGCTCGCCGGGCACGCCGAGCGACTTCGCGAGGCCGAGGTAGTCGATCGCCGGGGTGAGGTCCATGCCGACGTAGACGTCGTCCTCGGATGAATAGCCCTTCAGCGCGTGCGTGCGCTGCTTGAGGATCCGGTACGAGCCGTTGTTGAGGATCACGTAGACCACCGCGAGGTTCTCGCGCGCGGCCGTCCACAGCGCCTGGTTCGTGTACATCGCGCTGCCGTCGCCGACGAGCGCGACGACGGGCCGCTGCGGCAGCGCCAGCTTCACGCCGATCGCGGCGGGCAGCCCCCAGCCGATGCCGCCGCCGCGGATGCCGAAGAAGCTCTTCGGATCCGCGCACGGGAAGAACGTGCGGATGCCGTTCGAGGACGAGATCGCCTCGTCGACGATCACCGCGTCCGCGGGCGTCGCCTTCGCCACGGCGTGGACGAGCGACAGCGGCGACATCGGGACCTGCGCCGCTTCGAGGGCCGCGCGCTTCGCGAGCTCCGCGCGCTCCGCCGCGTGCGTGGCGGCGAGCGCCGCGCACCGCTTCGCGGCGTCCTTGTGCCCCTGCTTGGTGGTCTCACGGCGAAACGCTTCGCTGAGATCGGGCAGGGTGGCCTTCGGATCGCCCTGGATGCCGACGGCCGCCGCGTAGTTCTTGCCGATCTCCCACGGATCCACGTCGAGGTGGATGACCTTGAGCCCGTGCGGCATCGGGTCGGTGTCCGAGGGCAGCGACAGCGTGAAGAGGTCGGCGCCGATCGACAGCACGAGGTCGTGGCGCATCAGCGTTGCGTAGATCTGCGGGCCGAGCCGCGGCGAGCCGCCGGCGTAGAGCGGATGCGTGAACGGGAAGTTGCAGGTGCTCGAGACACCTTCGAGCATCACGGGCGCGCCCACCAGCTCCGCCAGCTCCACGAGCTCGTCGATCGCGTCGCCGTGCGCGACGGCGTCACCGGCGAGGATGATCGGCCGCTCGGCGCGCGCGAGGAGCTTCGCGGCCTCGGCGATGGCGGCGGCGTCGCCGCGCAGTCGGTCCGCCACGCGCGTCGGCGTGCCGAGGTCCAGGTCGCGCTCGTTGTTCAGCACGTCGACCGGCAGCGAGAGGAACACGGGACCGCGCGGATGCGCGAGCGCCGTCTTCGCCGCGCGGTGGACGATGCGCGGAAGATCCTCGAGCCGGCGGATCTCGGTCGCCCACTTCACGTAGGGCGAGGCGAGCGGGACGAGCTCCGACCAGAGGATCGGCTCCGTCACCGTGAAGCACTGGTCGTGCTGGCCGGCGGTGAGCAGCAGCGGCGCGCCCGCCTTGTACGCGTCGTACAGCATGCCCATCGCGTTCCCGAGACCCGGCGAGACGTGAACGTTCACCGCGCCGATGCCGCCGGAGGCCTGCGCGTAGCCGTCGGCCATCGAGACGGCGACCGCTTCCTGCAGCGCGAGCACGTAGCGAATGCCGGGCTCGCGCGCGAGACCGTCCATGAGCGGCAGCTCCGTCGTGCCGGGGTTGCCGAACATCACGGAGACGCCTTCCTGCTTGAGGATCTGGAGGAACGCCGACTTTCCTGCGATGTATGGCATAGCGCCGCCGATGATACACTTTTTCGGTGTCAGCCCCGGCTCCGCTCCTCGCCGCCGCACGTCGTGAACGCACGCCGTTCACGCCGATCTGGCTCATGCGCCAGGCGGGGCGCTACATGGCGGAGTACCGCGCGATCCGCGCCCGCCACGGCTTCCTCGAGCTCTGCAAGAATCCCGAGGCCGCCGCCGAAGTCACGCTACAGCCCGTCGATCGTCTCGGCGTCGACGCCGCGATCCTCTTCGCCGACATCCTGCTGATCGTCGAGCCGCTCGGCGTCGGGCTCGAGTTCGGGACGGGCGACGGCCCGCGCATCGCGCGGCCGGTGCGCGGCGACGCGGACGTCGCGCGCCTCGGCGCGATCGACGTCGACAGCGCGCTCGGCTTCGTGTTCGACACCGTCGCGCGCGTGAAGAAGGCGCTGGCCGGACGCGTGCCGCTGATCGGCTTCGCCGGCGCGCCGTTCACCGTCGCGTCGTACGTGGTGGAAGGCGGGGCGTCGCGCGACTACCTCCACGTGAAGCGGCTGATGTACGACGCGCCCGCGGCGTGGACGCGCCTGATGGACGTGCTCGTCGATGGCACCGCGCGCTATCTCAACGGCCAGATCGCGGCGGGCGCCGAAGCGGTGCAGGTCTTCGACTCGTGGGTCGGCGCGCTCGCGCCGGCGGACTACCGCGCGTTCGTCCTCCCGCACATGAAGGCGCTCTTCGCGAAGCTCACGCCGGGAACGTCGGCGATCCACTTCGGCACGGGCACCGCCGGACTCCTGCCGCTGATGCGCGAAGCCGGCGGCGACGTGATCGGGCTGGACTGGCGTGTGGACCTCAGGGACGGATGGGCGAGAGTCGGACACGACGTCGCGGTGCAAGGGAACCTCGAGCCCGCCGTCCTGCTCGCGCCGCTCCCATATATAAGGAAGCGCGCCCGGGCGGTGCTCGACGCGGCGGGCGGCCGCGCCGGCCACATCTTCAACCTCGGTCACGGGATCCACAAGGACACGCCGGTCGACCACGTGAAGGCGCTGGTGGACATCGTCCACGAGCTCTCCGACCGGCGCTGACCGCATGCCGTACGACGCGGTGCTGCTCATCGCGTTCGGCGGCCCCACGCGCCCCGAAGAGATCCGGCCGTTCCTCGAGATCGTCACGCGCGGGCGGCGCATTCCGCCCGCGCGGCTCGAGGAGGTCGCGCACCACTACGAGCGGATGCCCGGCGGACGCTCGCCGCTGAACGAGCTCACGCGCGCGCAGGCGAGCCGGCTCGAAGCCGCGCTGGCGCGCGACGGCCGCACCCTCCCCGTGTTCGTCGGCATGCGCAACTGGCACCCGTTCCTGCACGAGACCCTGGCCGAGATGGCCGCGCGCGGTCATCACCGCGTGCTCGGCCTCATCCTCTCCGTCCTGCGCTGCGAGGCCTCGTGGGACCGCTATCGCGACGACGTGGCGGCGGCGCGCGCCCGCACGCCGGGCGCGCCGGAGGTCGAGTTCACGGATCCGTGGTTCGCGCACGCGGGCCATCTCGACGCCGTGGCCGCGCGCGCGCGGGACGCGCTCGCCGGCGTTCCCGCCGCGCATCGCGCCCGCGCGCCGCTCGTCTTCACGGCGCACAGCATTCCCGTCGCGATGGCCGACGAGGCGCCGTACGTCAGCGAGCTCACCGCGGTCGCGCACGCGGTCGCGGGACGAGTCGGTCGCACACAGTACTCGATCGCCTACCAGAGCCGCAGCGGCGCGCCCGGTGACCGCTGGCTCGAGCCCGACATCAACGACGTGCTGCGCACGCTGGCGGAAGAAAAGCATGGACATGCCGTCGTCGTGCCGGCCGGCTTCGTCTGCGATCACGTCGAAGTCCTCTACGATCTCGACGTGGAGGCGCGCGCGACCGCCGCGGCCGCGGGGCTCACGCTCCACCGGGCCGCGGCCGTGAACGATCACCCGGACTTCATCGCCGCGCTGGCCGACGTCGTGCGACGCACCGAGCGGGCCGCCGCGTGAAGCTGGTCGTCGTCGGCGGCGGAATCTCCGGCCTCGCCGCCGCGCACCGCGCCCTCGAGGTCGCGCGCGAGCGCGACGTGCCGCTCGATCTCACGGTGCTCGAGGCGCGCGATCGGCTCGGCGGCACCATCCAGACGGAGCGTGTGGACGGCTTCGTCGTCGAAGCGGGGCCCGATTCGTTCCTCTCGGAGAAGCCGTGGGCGCTGGCGCTCTGCCGCCGGCTCGGCGTCGAAGATCAGCTCATCCGCACCGACGATCGGTTTCGAAAGGTCTACGTGTGGCGTGCCGGCCGCCTCCACGCCTTGCCCGACGGGTTCCAGCTCCTCGCGCCGACCCGGCTCGCGCCGTTCGCCGCGAGCCCGCTGTTCTCGTGGCCCGGCAAGCTCCGGATGGCGATGGACCTGATCCTCCCGCGCGGATCCGCAGGCGAGGACGAGAGCCTCGGGGCGTTCGTGCGGCGCCGTCTCGGCCGCGAGGCGCTCGAGCGCGTCGCGCAGCCGCTCGTCGCCGGCATCTACACCGCGGACCCGGACGACCTCAGCCTCGCCGCGACCATGCCGCGCTTTCTCGAGGTGGAGCGCCGCGAGCGCAGCGTCATCCTGGGGCTGATGCGCGCGGCGAAGCGGGCGCCTCAGCCGGGCACGAGCGGCGCGCGCTGGAGCCTGTTCGTGACGTTCGGCGAGGGCATGGGACGGATGGTCGACACGCTCGCCGCGCGGCTCCCCGACAGCGCGGTGCAGCTCCGCACGCGCGTGGCCGGGCTCGAGCGGGCGGAGCGCGGCTGGCGCATCGGCGTCGGCCCCGGCGCGATCGACGCGGACGCCGTGATCGTCACCACCGAATCGCACGCGGCCGCGCGACTCCTGCGCTACGTCGACCCGCAGCTCGCGATGCTGCTCGAGGACATCCCGTACGCGTCGTCGGCGACCGCGTCGTTCGGCTACCGGCGGACCGACGTGCCGCATCCCCTCGATGCCTTCGGCATCGTCGTGCCGCGAACGGAGGGCCGCGCGCTGCTCGCGGCGACGTTCTCCAGCGTGAAGTATCCGGGGCGCGCGCCGGACGACCACGTCCTGATCCGTTGCTTCCTCGGCGGCGCGCTCGACGCCCGGAGCCTCGACACCGACGACGCGGCGCTCCTCGCGCGCGCGCGCGACGAGCTGCGCGACGCCCTCGGCATCACGGCCGCGCCGATGCTGACGCGCTTCGCGCGGCATCCGGCGTCGATGCCGCAGTACCGCGTCGGCCACCTCGCGCGCGTCGAGAGGATCGAGCGCCGGCTCGACACGCTGCGCGGGCTGTTCCTCGCCGGCGCGGCGTATCGCGGGGTCGGCCTCGCGGACTGCGTGCGCTCGGGCGAGGCGGCCGCCGAGGCCGCGCTCGCCCGCTACGATACGCACCAATGAGTCGGGATCAAGTGCACGGGCCTCGCGACCGATAACCGAGGCGCCCCCCTGTGGGCGCCCCATGTGGATCGACGACGGCCGGCTGAAGACGATCCAGGAGCCGCACGCCGACGCGGCCGCGGTGGAACGTCTGCTCGCGGAGGCGCTCGGCGACCGCACGCACCCCCACGACGCGCCTGAGCGGTGCCCGCCGTGTCAGCAGCCGCTCGTCGTGCGTACGCTCGACCACCACGCGATCCGGATGTGCCCGTCCGAGCACGGCGCGTGGCTCACGGCGGACGACATCAGGCGCATGCGCGCGCTCGCCGCGCACTCGGAGGCCGCGATCCGACGCCGGCGCGCGGCGTTCGCGCGGCTCGTGGTCGCCGCCGGCGGGCTGTTCGTCGTCCGGCGGCAGGTGGAGGAGGCGATCGCCCCGTACTTCGTTCCGCCCGCCGTCCACGAGCCGGCGCCGGTGTTCGATCGCGCCGCGCCGGCGCCCGGCACGTTCGCCGCGGTGCCGGTCAAGGCCAGCGCCATCGACGTCCGCGACGAGCTCGCGTACGTCGTGGACGCGCTGCGACTGCTCGACGACGGCATCGAGAACCGCCTCGCGGTCGACACGGCGTTGCGCCAGCCGGGCGACGCCCCGGCGGCGTTCGCGGCGTTCGAGCCGAAGCAGCGCGAATTCCTCGTGCAGCTGCGCGCGCTGACGGTGCCCGACCGCCTCGCCGGGTTCCATCAGCACCTGGTCGTCGCCACCGAGCACCAGATCGAGCTCTACCGCGCGTTCGCGACACGCAGGGCCGCCGACAGCGCCGTCGATCTCAAAGCGATGCTGCGCCATCCGGCGCTCGTCACCACGAACCGCGAGCTGATCTCCGCCTACACGGTCTTCAAGAAGGTGTATCCCGAGCTCGACACGCAGACGCACGACGCCGTGTACGGGCGACTCAGCGCGTTCGACATCATCTATTGAGT
>Ga0194132_10006707_pt1 | contig 17690 bp, 15 predicted proteins | sample TA2KigOf80mmetaG_FD_148612 | JGI IMG/M metagenome (GOLD analysis project Ga0194132, IMG submission 148612) | Freshwater microbial communities from Lake Tanganyika, Tanzania - TA2015054 Kigoma Offshore 80m | ecosystem: Environmental > Aquatic > Freshwater > Lake | place: Tanzania: Lake...
GCCTTCCAGTCGCCGAAACGCGCGGCTTGCAACGATGCGCCTTCGTGCAATTCCCAGTAGAAGTATTCGCGCTGCGGTGCCGCGCCGCCCTTGAGGAAGCTCACGAGCGAAAGGCCGTCGGGCTTGAAACCATCAGGCAGCTTCGCGCCCGCGAGTTCCGCGGCGGTCGGGAGGAAATCCCAGAACGCCCACGGCTCATGGCTCACGCGTCCGGCGGGCACGGTGCCGGGCCAGCGCGCGAGGGCGGCCTGCCGTAGCGCACCCTCGTAGAGACCGCGCTTGAAGCCGCGCAAACCGTTGCTCGCCTGCTCGAAGAGCTTGCCCTGCGGCGACTGCGGATCGAAGGACGAGCCATTGTCGCCCGCGAGCATCACGAGCGTGTTGGTGTCAAGGTTCAGCTCCTTGAGCAGCGCGAGGATGCGGCCCACGTCGGAGTCCAGGCGCGTGACCATCGCCGCGTAGTTCTTCTGCACCTCGGTCCACGGCTTGTCCTTGTAGATGCCCTGGTCATCAATCTGAAAGGTCCCGTGTGGCAGCGTGATGGAGTAGTAGAGGAAGAACGGCCGGTCCTTGTTGGTTCGCACGAACTTCAGTGTCTCGTCCGTGATGAGGTTCTGCGCATAGGTCGCGCCCTTGCCCTCCACCCTCGTGTTGCCATCGTTGCCCGGCAGCTCGAAGCGCTGGTCGTCGCGGTAGAGGTATTTTGGGAAATAGCTGTGCGCGTGGCGCTGGCAGTTATAGCCGAAGAAATGGTCGAAGCCGTTTTTTAACGGGCTGCCCGTCGTGTCGAACATGCCCATGCCCCACTTGCCCACGCACGCGGTCGCGTAGCCGGCGGACTGGAGCACTTGCGCCACCGTCACCGTGCCGGCGGGCAGCGGCTTCTGGCCCTCGGGCTGGACCTCGCGATTCGCGCGGATGGGCGAGTGGCCCATGTGCAGACCGGTCATCAGCGACGTGCGGCTCGGCGCGCAGACGCTCGTGCCGCAATAGCCCTGCGTGTAGCGCGTGCCCTCGCGCGCCATCCGGTCGAGATTCGGCGTCTGGATGAGCTTCTGCCCGTAGCAACCCAGATCGCCCTGCGCGAGGTCGTCGCTGAGGATGAAGATGAGGTTGGGCTTGGCGAGGGGCGCAGCCAGCAGCGGCCCGGCAGCCGCGAGCAAGGTAAACAAGGCAATGGCAGGTTTCACGCGACGTTGGGAAGTAAACAGTTCGCAAGGCTGGCTATCACCGCAGGGGCGTGGGGAGAAAGTCCCAGTCCAGCACCATCTTTTCGGTGAGCGCGCGTTTGAGCGCGAGTTCGGGTTCCTTGAACGCGGTCTGGCCCGCGAGGTTGTTTAACTCACCCGGGTCCGCGTCGAGGTCGTAAAGTTCGAAGGTTGGTCGTGGCGCGGTGAAGTAAGCCTTCACAAACGGCGGGGCGAGCTTGCCCGCCGCGTTGGCCGCCACCATCTCCTGCCAGCCCGGGTCGCGCTGGCTGTCCACGGGCGCGACGGCCCCGTGCGGCGTGCAGTTGTAAATGAGCTTGAAGTGGTCGCTGCGCGCGCAGCGGGCAAGGTCGAACGTGGAAGCTTGGATGTCCGGCTTCATGCCGCCGTCGCCGCCGTGCGGGCCGCGTTCGGCGAAGATGAACTGACGCGGCGTGAACGGTTCGCCGCGCAGGAGCTTGAGGAAGCTCATGCCGCTCATTTCCTTGGGTGGCTTCACGCCGGCGGCTTCCAGCATCGTTGGCGCGAAATCCTCGCCGGAGATGAGCGCGCGGGTGGTTTGGCCGGTCTTCAACACCCCAGGCCAGCGCACGAGCAGCGGGACGTTGATGCCGGGGTCGTGCAGCGCGCCCTTGCCGTGTGGCATCGCCATGCCGTTGTCGCCCATGAAGACGACGAGGGTGTTCTGGTCGAGGCCGCGGGCCTTGAGTGTGTCGAGCACGGTTTGCACGTCGTCGTCGAGGTGCTCGATTTCCGCGAGGTAACGCGCGAGGTCGCCGCGCACGCCGGGCAGGTCGGGCAGGTGCGGCGGAAGGGTGAGTTTTTTTGGGTCGGGCACGCCGCGTTTGCCCTGCGTGGTCCAGACGTGGTGCGGGTCCGAGAAGCCGAGCCAGAAGAACCACGGTTTGTCCTTTGGTGCCTTGTCGAGGAAGGCCGCGAGTTTGGTCCCAAAATTCTGCGTCCCGCCGCCTTTCTCCACATAGTCCACCCGTTGGGTGAACGTGCGCAGGTTGTGCCGATCCATCGTGCCGCCCAGCTCGGGCGCGGCGCGCTGGCCAGCGGTGGCCGGACCATCGAGATGATAGCTGCGGCCCGCGACGCCGGTGAAGTAACCGCCCTTGTCTCGCAGCAAATCTGGCAACGCGGGAATGTCACTCGGCAGCGGTGAGGTGAAGCGTACCATGCGCACCGCGACCGGCGAGCGCCCGGTCATGAGCGCCGCACGGGACGGCACGCATTGCGGGCACGAGACGAACATGCGATCGAAGCGCATCCCCTCGGCGGCGAAGCGGTCGAGGTTGGGCGTGCGGACGTCGGGATTTCCGTAGCAGGAGAGATAGGGATAGCTGTGATCGTCGGAGAGGAGGAAAAGAATGTTCGGCTTGGCGGGCGCGGCGGCGAGGGGAAGCGCGGCGACGGCAAGCGCACCGATAAACCGGGCGAGGGAAACGCGGAGTTTCATGTTGCTGGGGCCGGGCGCGGTCAGGGGTCCGGTTTTTTCCGGAAGATGATGAGGTGCTGGCGTGGCAGAGTGCGAACGGTCTCAACATGTTCGAGCGGCTGATTGGCCATTTCCTTGCGCACTTGGGCTTCGGTCATCTTGTGCAATGGCTTGATGGGTACCTCGGGATCCTCGCCGCGATACTCAACGAAGACGATGCGCCCGCCGGGCTTCAGCCGACGGCAGATGGCGTCTATCATTTCCCACGGGTGGTCGAACTCGTGATAGACATCCACCATGATGACGAGGTCTACGGGCTTGGGCAGCTTGGGATCCGTGGTGGTGCCGAGGACGCCGACGACATTCGTGACGCCGCGCTCCTTCATCTTGGTGGCGAGGAGGTCGAGCATCTCGGGCTGAATCTCCACGCCATAGACTACGCCCTTCGCGCCGACGGCTTGGGCCATGCGCCAGCTGAAGTAACCGGTGCCGCAGCCGAGGTCGGCGACCACGTCGCCTGGTTTGAGCGCGAGCGCCTTGAGAACGAGATCGGGTCGCTCTTCTTGGTCGCGCTCGGGCCGGTCCAGCCACGGCGCAGCGAAGTGCGTCATGTAGTGGGCGATCTCGCGGCCGAAGTAGTATTTACCGATGCCATCGCGCGTGCGAACGCCGGGCTGGTAACGGGCCGCGGGCGCGGCCTTGTCCTGCGCGGGCAGCGGCGAAGGCGCGCTGGCGCCCAAGCCCAGCAAGAGCAGAATTAAGGCGCGCGATCGGCGGGCGGAGAACAGGTTCATGCGCAAACCTTCCGAGCCGCCCGGCGGGTTGGCAAGGGCATTCTCCTGCGCGGCCTTGAACCAAGCAAAAGGCCCGGACTCAGTCCGAGCCTTTGCGCAAATCTTTGCCGGACGACTTTCATCAGGTTGGGTTTTGCCTGCCTGAAGAGCCAGGCGCTACGCGTGTCTGCAGTTAAGTAAAGCTGCACGTGAGTGTGCCGCCGTCTACACCGTGGGTGTGCGAAGTTCAACCAAGCCATTCGGGTGTTCGTGTTCCCGCGCAGGAGAACAAATATCGCTAGGGTGAGTAAGAGGAACGGAAGCCAATGCCGGGCATAAGCTTGAAGACCTTCGGTCAAGTGTGAGCAGGGGAAACATTTGGGCCCGGATTCGCCGCTTGTTTGCCAGACCACGGATCGTTAGGTTGGCCTTATCAGAGTTCCGACCATAATGAAGCAACCGCTTTCGTTCGCCCTTGGCCTGCTCGTAGCCACGTACGCCCTGATCATTGCTGGCTGCGCCACCCCCAAGCACGACGCCCGCGGCGGGTCTCAACGCAACCCCGGCTTTGAGGGCGTGAAGGTGCTGGTCGCGGCCATCCAGCCTACGCCTACGAACAAGTGTGCGGGCTTTGTGCGTTTTATTGAGGTCGGGCGCGTGGTCTACATGTATGCGGAGCTTTCGGGGCTGACACCAAATCAGTCGCACGCGATCCACCTCAGCGAGTTTGGCGATGGTACGGCCGCCGATGCCAGTCGCACGAGTGGCTTATTCGGGGCCGAGGAATCGCCGCGCCGATTGGGCGAACTCGGCAACCTGCAGGCAGATGCCGCCGGCAAGGCGGTCTTGCGCGCCGAGTTTAAGGACTTGTCCACGACTGGCGTGAACCATCCCATCATTGGTCGGGGCGTGATCGTGCGCGCACGGGCTTTGGAAGATGGCTTGCCCGTGGGTAACGCCGGAGCGCGCATTGGCTTTGGGGTAATAGGGGTTGGGAATCCGAAGCAGTGACGGTAGAAGACACAAGATATCCGATGCGAAAGATTAAAAGCCATTTGCTCGCGAAGGCCTATTCCACTGCGTGTCAACCAGCAGTCCCAACCTCCTGAATTCAACGATTCACAACCGCATCGAAAACTCTACACATGCACTCATCCCCCGTTTCCCGTCGTCGTTTTGTCCAGTCGTCCGGGGCTTTAGGCGCGGTGCTCGCGCTAGCGAAGCCACCCGCCATTTTGCCCGCTGAAAGTCCCGGTAACCGCGTCGTCGTCGGTGTCATGGGCCTCTCGCGCGGCATGGCGCACGTGGCCGGGCATCTCGGCGTGAACAATGTCGAGGTCGCCTATGTATGTGACGTGGACTCCGCGCGGCTGGCGAGCGGCCTGAAGACGACCGAGACTAAGCAGCCCAACCGCAAGCCGCAGGGTGTTGGAGATTTTCGCCGCATCCTCGAGGATAAGAACGTGGACGCCGTCTCGATCGCCGCGCCGAATTTCTGGCACACGCCCGCGGCCATCCTCGCAATGCAGGCGGGCAAGCACGTTTATGTCGAAAAACCCGGCAGTCACAACCCTTGGGAAGCCGAGGCCATCGTCGCGGCAGCGGCCAAATACAAGCGCAAGTGCCAAATGGGTAACCAGCGCCGCAGCTACGCAAACGTCATCGAAGGAATCCAAAAGCTGCGCGAGGGCATCATCGGTAAGGTCTTGTTTTCCCGTTGTTACTACAACGGCGCTCGGCCCAGCATCAAAAAGGGCAAGCCCGGCCAGCCACCCGCGACCTTGAACTGGTCCCTATGGCAAGGCCCGACGCCGGAGCGGCCTTACAAGGACAACCTCCATCCCTATAACTGGCACTGGCATTGGCACTACGGTGGCGGCGAAATGGCGAACAACGGCGTTCATGCGCTCGATGTTTCCCGCTGGGGCCTTGGCGTGGACTACCCGACGAAGGTCACCTTTCTCGGCGCGCGTTACCACTGGGACGATGACCAGGAGACGCCCGACACCGGCAGCGCGGTCTATGACTTCGGCACCTGCGGTGCGTCATGGGACGACAGTTCGTGCAACCCACGCAAGGGTGAGAAGAACCCCTTCGTCGCCTTTTACGGTGAGAAGGGAATGATGACGATGAGCGGGGGCAATGACTACACCGTGTTTGATAACGCCGGGAAAGAAATCGCGACCAAGACCGGCGGCCCTGGTGGCGGCGACATCCCGCACTTCACGAACTTTTCCGACGCCATCCGCGAGAACAAGCCGCTCAACTCGCCCATCAGCGAAGGCCAGAAGAGCGCGTTGCTCTGCCACCTCGCCAACATCGCCTATCGCACCAGCTCGGTGTTGAATATCGACCCGAAGACCGGCCGCATCGTCGGCAACTCCGAGGCGCAGAAGCTCTGGAAGCGTGAATACCGTCCCGGGTGGGAGCCGAGGGTTTAGTTGGTTGGGAGCGCGGGTGTTAAATGGCCACTCTACTCGGCGTTGGTCTTGGAGTGCGTAGGCGGTAAGGCGCCAGAATTTATTTCACGCACCATCCGCACGTTTGTTTTGACCGCGTCTAAGCTGCGCGTAAAATCAGCTCAATCGTTTGGACTTGGGTTGAGCGCTGCCTCATGAACATGCCGTGTTTTCTTATGACCGCTGGGATGAATTCCCAACTCCATTACATCTGGGACAAGGCCACCATCGAGGCGAAGGTCATCATCGTCTTCTTGCTGATCTTCTCGATGTTCGCATGGTCCGTGATGGTGTCCAAGGGCCTCCAAATGCGCCGCGCGCGTCGGCTCAACGACCTCTTTATGTCCGAGTTCCGAGTGCAAAAGACGGTGCTCAACATCCACGACCGCCGTGTGCAAGTCGAGGGCTGCCCGCTGTTCACAGTGTATCAGGAAGGCTGCATTGAGACCGAGGCGCGGCTCAAGCAGCCCGACGGTTCACGTCGACTGCACGTTTCCCTCAAGGCGATGGAGCACATCAAACGCACGATGGAGGGCGCGGTCGCGCGCGAGGCCCTCGCGCTCGAGTCGGGCATCATCCTGCTGGCGCTGGCGGTCAGTGGCGCGCCGTTTCTGGGGCTGCTGGGCACGGTGTGGGGCGTGATGGACACTTTTGCTGGCGTGGCGCAGGCGGGCCGCGCCGACCTCGCGGCGATGGCCCCCGGCGTGGCCGCTGCACTAGTCACCACCGTCGCCGGCCTACTCGTGGCCATCCCTTCGATGTTCGGTTACAACTGGTTGGTCCACAACCTCCGCGTCCAGACCGTCGAGCTAGATAACTTTGCGCAAGAACTGGCGTCGAAGTTGGAAACCGAATTCTTAAAAGACGAGTGACGGACCCCGCCCCCAGCTACTCCGGTCCCGCCGCGCAAAAGGATGCCCCAATCCATTGCGCGGAATGCGGGGTTTTCAATGAGCGCGACTCCATCCAGTGCCATGCGTGCGGCTCGCACTTGTGGATCAAGTGCACCAAATGCAGTGCCAAGGTGCCACGCACCTCCAGCCGGTGCACCAAATGCCACCAGCAGCTGCGGCGCAACGAAATCGCCATCGCCTTGCCAAGATGGAATCGCCTGCTTCGTGATCGTAGGCGCAGGCGGGCACTGGGGGGGATCCTCTTGTTGCTTCTCGCCATTGTGGGAAGCTGGCTGGCGATCAAGGCAATGCCTGAGCCGGTGTCTCCACCGCCGAGCTTCGTTAGCCCAGAATAACCCGCGATGAGACGCTTCTCCCAGCGCAATTCCCTTGTGACGTTGAGTGAGATCAACATCACGCCGCTGCTCGACCTGGCGTTCGTGTTGCTCATCATTTTCATCATCACCACGCCGATGTTGGAATCGTCCTTGAGCCTGAATCTCCCGCAGGCCAGCTCTAAAGCCGACCAGCGCCCGCCTCGGGCCGACGACATACGAACCGTTGAAATTGACCGCGCTGGCGGCTTTCGGTTCCAAAAACGCCCGATGACACTTGACCAGATTGAGACCCAACTCGTCGCCGACTTCCGTGCTAACCCCAACCTCATCATCCGCGTGCGCGGCGACCGAGACGGCAAGCTTGACCATGCCATGCAACTGCTTGACCGATGCACTCGGCGGGGCATGACCCAAGTGAGCTTCAGCACGGAGCTGCGGCAATGAACAAAGCGCTATCGGCCACGCCCCACCATCCGGGACCGCGCCGGTCCTCCGGGGCTTTTCACGGCGGTCGAAAGCAGCAGAAGATCGCCGCGATCCTAAACCTCGCGGGCGTGAGCCCAGCGCAAACGGCTGGGAGCATGTTCGCCGCACTTCCGTCCAACTTTTGATCGCGAGTGAATTTGCCCCGAATTATTTGTATCAATTGACCGAGTGAACCGGCAGCTCCAGACCAAATGTTTCCTCGCTTCGGCAGCGAGTCACGCGTTCTTACTCGTCATTGTTTTCGTCGTCCCCGCATTCGTGACGGAAAAGCCCCGCCCCTACCAGCCGGTCATTAACATGATTGACTCACGCATGTTGGACCGATTGGAAGCCCGCTCTGCAGCGCCGATTGTTCCCACGCCGCCGCCGCCCGCCCCGGTGGAGCCTGCCCCGGTGGAGCCTGCCCCCGCGCCGAAGGTTACCGAAGCTCCGCGTCCGGTTGAGCCGCCACCCCCCGCGCCCAAGCCTGCGGTCACTCCAAAGCAAGAAGTCGTCAACGAACCGCCGCCGAAGATTACCAAGGCTGAGCCGCGTCCTTTGCCCATCAGCCCAAAGGGCAAGGAAGTCCCCGTAAAAACGGAAGCCAAGAAAACCAGAGAGCCAGAGCCGCCGCCGGTGAAGGCAACCTCCACTAAGCCCGCGCCGGTAAACGAAGCACCCAAGTCGGCTATCAAACTCGCCGATACTAAACACCTTGTCTCCCGTAAAAAGGAAGAGGGGGCAAAGGCGAAGGCGGAAGCCGAGGAACGTACGCAAGCCGCTGCCGCAAAGGCCGCCCAACTCGCCCACCAACAGCGTGTAGCGAAGATGAATGCTATCCTCGGCGGGATTTCGGGCGGCCTCTCCTCACCGGTGGACATCAATATCGACGTCGGAGCCGGCCCGAACGCCGCCGCTTTTTTTGAATATGGCCAGATGATGGTTCAAGTATATGAGCGGAGTTGGTTGCTGCCGGGCACCCTCAACAACGGCACCGCTGTTGTGGGCGTGACTGTCACTGTGGCGCGCAGCGGTCGCGTGCTAAACTGGGAACTGCGTCGGCCCAGCGGCAATAGCGCGATAGACAAGTCAGTGCGCGAGACATTGCAAAAAGTCATTCAGTTCGAACCGTTTCCCGCCAGCTTTCGGGAGGGGCAACGCACCTTCAACATAGACTTCAATCTTAAAGCCAAAGGTTCCACCGGATGAATTTTAACCGCCGACAGTTTGCCGCCTCGCTTGCCGCTCTCGCCACCATTCCGCTCGCCGCGCGGGCACAGGAGCCTACTTTCAGAGTCTTTGGGAGTAGTGAGGGTAAGCTCATACCTATTTCCTTGAGCGGTTTCACCGGCGAAGTCGCCTCGACGTTGCGCTTTGACCTTGAAGTTGCTGGCTGCTCCATCGTGGACCCAGAGTCCGCCGTCGTGCTCGTCCACGGCACTAACGGGACGCGGCTCGAGGGTTTTGTCTCCGACCGGCAAAAGAATTACTTGCTCTCAAAGGCTTACACCGGCGGCAACCAGCGCAAGCTGGCTCACGCCTTTGCGGATGAAGTGATCTTTGTGCTTACGCAGACCCGCGGCATCGCACAAACCCGGGTGGCTTTTAAGGTCAAGGCCCCCAACAATACGGGTGAGATTTACTTGGCTGATTACGACGGGCACGGCGCGCAGCCCATCACGGCGGACCGCGCTATTATCGCCGCGCCGTCTTGGGGCGCAGGCAGCCAGTGGCTTGCATACACTTCCTATCAGCGCGGTAACGCTGATATTTATTCGCACCGCCTCGACACCGGCGAGCGGCATATCGTCGCCGGCTACGGTGGGTCAAACCTGTCTCCGGCCGTCGCGCCGGGTGGCCAGCAGGTGGCGATGGTTTTAAGCAAGGGTGGCAAACCGGATCTTTACGTGGCGGACATCCACGGACGTGGTCTGCAACAACTCACGCGTTCGCTTGAGGGCGTTTCCTCGCCGTGTTGGTCGCCTGACGGCCAAAATATCTGCTACGTCTCCAGCGACGACGGCCAGCCGCAACTTTACTCCATCGGCGTGAACGGCGGCCAGCCACGGCGTATCCGCACCGTGGGCGTATATAACGCCACCGAGCCAGACTGGTCGCCTGACGGGAAATGGATCGCTTTTACTACCCAGCGCGGCGGCTTCGAGGTGTGCGTAGTGCCCGCCGCCGGCGGCGATGTGCAGAGCTTGGTTTCCGGACAGGATCCCGCGTGGGCGCCAAACTCGCGCACGCTGATGTTCTGTAAACGCGGTCGTGGCGGCCCGCTGTCCCTGTCTCTGCTTGACGTGCCCACCAAGCGTGTCAAGGATGTACCCGTAAATTTTGGGAATTGTTCCCAGCCCACGTGGGCGCGTTAACGCTTTCACCAGCAGAAAAAACCAACATGAAAAAATCCTTTTTCCTCAAGCTCTCCGCCCTCACTTTGCTCGCGGTCGTTGCTGCCACCGGCTGCAAGAAGACCCCGAAGAACATCACGCCCATCCACGGTCGCGCCACGCAGGTAGGCGACCAGCGCCCTGCCCAGCCGCCGATTGTGCCGGACACCACGCCGGCTGGTCCGGTGACGCCACTGTCACCTGGATTAACCAACTCGACACCGTCGACGGGGATCAGCACTACGCCGATACAGCCAACGGTCCCGCCGACCCGGAATCCCGAAGCAGATCCCAGTCAGCCACCGGTCGAATTGCGGGGTAACATGGTTGTTGACCGCAGTGCTTTCGCGGGAAACACGATCAACTTTGACTACGACAAGTCAGTCGTGAGGGCGTCGGAAATCGGCAAGCTCCAGTCGGTCATTGCCGCGTTAAAAGCCGCGCCGCAGAACCAGCTTGAAATCGAAGGTCATTGCGACGAGCGCGGCACGGAAGAATACAATCGTGCGCTGGGCGAGCGTCGGGCGTTGGCCATCCGCGCCCAAATCATCAAGTCCGGCATCGCCCCAAACCGCATCAGCACCATCAGCTTCGGTGAGGATAAACCCGCCGCCTTGGGTCACGATGAAGCCGCTTGGGCTAAAAACCGCCGCGGCGACCTGATCCTCCTTAAGCCTAAGAATTAGCTTGAACGCTTTACGGGTGTTCCCGTCGAATACCTGGACGTTTGCCAGTAATGGCAGACACCGAAAGACATCCGCCTGATGCCGGCATCCGCCAGATGTGTTTCGCAAACCTAAACAGTTAGTGAAACCATGAACGCACCTATGTTAGCCATGCTCGGTTGGCCGGAAATTATCGGCATCCTTATCGTCGTCCTCATCTTGTTTGGAGCCAAGAAGCTTCCGGAACTCGCCAAAGGTCTCGGCCAGGGCATCAAGGAGTTCAAGAAGGCCTCAAGCGATATGCAAAACGAATTGCATCGCTCGGTTGCTGAGGAGCAATACTCGGCCGCTCCTAAGCCGGCGCCGACATCTCCGCCAGCCGCCCCGGCCACCGCGCCCACCCCTCCAGCCAGCCAGTCTTCGACTGCGCCGAAGGCCTGATTCACAACCAACTCCAGCGAGTTTAGGTCATGGCGAGTGAGCCAGAAGGCGCGCCCCCGCAGCCTGTCCGTCCGGGTGACACACAGTCACCCGGCGTCCAGCCTAACGGGGCTTCCAAAGACACTCCGGTTCAGCCCGGCGCTTCCGCGCTGGCTGCGTCGGGCGAGTCGCTTGGCAGCCTGCCCCCGACTGGCTCATCGCCATCCGCGCCCACTGGCACCGGGACTTCTAGCGCTCCGCAGGACGCGATCCCACAGTCTGATAGTCCCGCGCCTGCCCCCGTGCCGCAGAATCCGGAAGGTTTCCCTGCTGGGGAAATCGCACGCACCTCGTCGGCCGGCGAGGTGGGCGGTGCCGTTCCGTCGGATCACACTGGCTCCGGCCCGCACGAGCCGGACCCGTATCATCAAGAGCATCAGCACGACTACGGCAGCGAATACCACCATCACGACGATCCGCATCATCACGATTCGCATTACGGCGACCATCACAGCGGATACCAACACGACGATCCGGCGCACCATGACAGCGGCGGTTATGAATATCCGGCCTACACGCCACCCCCGCCCGAGGAGGAGCACGGCTTCGTCAAGGCGGTACGTTCCGTCACAAACGCACTGAAAGGCGACGACGATTCAACCGGTGAAGGTGGCGGCCCGGTCAAGCCCTTCCTCGACCATCTGGAAGACCTGCGGTGGATGCTCATTAAGGTGTCATCCAGCTTGGTGGTGGCGTTTGTGACCTGTTTGGTTGGTGCAAACTGGCTGGTGGACATTATGAAGTGGCCGCTGGTGAAGGCCCACCAGCAGGCGGAAGTGGAAGCTGCCAAGAGCGACAAGCCCAAGGAGCATGTGCCGGTGATGTTTGACACCACCAACCGCGTCGGCTCGCTGCCGCTGACTCTCTTCCGCATTGACCCCTCCCATAATCATACGAATAAGGATGGCCGCGTTCGCTCCGTGCAACTGGTGCCCCGAGAGGTTGGCTCGAACAACTGGTTTCTCGCTCTACAACTCAACACCAATTCCCCCGCGGCCAGCGATCCGCTAGTTAACCTAATCATCCTTGGCCCATTGGACGTGGTGTGGATCACACTTCAGATCGCGTTCTTCGGCGCAATGGTGTTAGCTGCGCCGTTTGTCATCTACTTTATTGGTCAATTCATTCTCCCGGCACTGCGAGTGCAGGAAAAGGAGTTCTTAAAGCCCTTCGCCCTCTGGGGCACCGTTCTCTTCCTCTCTGGCGTGGGGTTCTGTTACTTCGTCATTCTGCCGCTCATGCTCAGAATGACCGTAGAGTTTTCGCAGTGGCTTGGCTTCAGCGCAGATCAGTGGCGTGCGCAGGAGTATTTGAGCATGGTGCCAAAATTTTTGCTGGCGATGGGCTTGGGCTTCGAGATGCCCGTCGTCATCCTGACCATCGTGAAGGTTGGTCTCCTCGACTCGAAGAAGCTCACCTGGTTCCGCTCATACTTCATCGTTCTTAATCTCTTCATCTGCGCCTTGGTTAGCCCCTCGGGCGATCCGATCACAATGATCGTAATGGCGGCGCCGCTCTGCGTGCTTTACGAGGCGTGCATCCTTATCGCCCGCTTTTGGGAATGGCGCGACCGCCAGCGCGAGCAAGCAGAGAAACCGATCGGTGACAAATTGTAGCCCGCCATAAACGGCGCGGGAACTCTGTCCGCAGAGAACCGCTGGCTTTTCGTCCGCCACCCGCTATTTTTTCAATATGATTCGAGCCGTTGACTCTTCAGGCGTTCAAGTCGCCTCCCCCGCTGAGAACCGGGCGAAGCCCTCATTGCACGACGTGCAAAGCGGTCGCGATCACCGTGAGCTTCGTATTGACAAGGTCGGCGTGCGCGGTCTGCGTTTTCCCATTCAAATTCGCGACAAGGCACACCAGCATCAAAATACAATTGCGACCATCAGCATGTGCGTGGACTTGCCCATGGAATTTAAGGGCACTCACATGAGCCGTTTTATTGAGGTGCTAAACGCTCACGGATCCATTGTTCACGTCGAGAACATCGAGGACATTCTCCATGCAATGCAGGTCAAGCTCCATGCCTCCACTGCCCACTTGGAAATGGAGTTCCCGTTCTTTCTTACGAAAAAAGCCCCCGTTACTGGCAAGGAGGGCGTGATGGACTACACGGCGCGCTTTTCCGCTACGGCCAGCGGCAAGAAAATTGACTTTGTGCTAACCGTCGTCGTGGGCGTGACGACGCTTTGCCCATGCTCGAAGGCCATTTCAAAGTACAGCGCCCATAATCAGCGTAGCAACGTCACCGTTGCCATCCGCTCGAACAATGTAGTGTGGATTGAAGATCTCATCGCGCTGGTTGAGGCCAGTGCCAGCAGCGAGTTGTATTCCCTCCTCAAACGGCAGGACGAAAAGGCTGTCACTGAGCGTGCTTACGATAATCCAGTCTTCGTGGAGGATCTTGTGCGCAACGTTGCGCTCAAGCTCAACGATCACCGAAACGTGACTTGGTATCGCGTCGAAGCCGAAAACTTCGAGAGCATCCATAATCACAATGCGTACGCCTGCCTAGAAAAAGGCTGACGGCCGGGCGGCTTGCGTCGCGCTGCACGCGGCGTTGACAACCGGGGCGGGAAAAAGGTCTACTAACTGGACTATGAAGTGCCAGCTTCTCCTCTGCGGTACGCTCTGCCTCGTCAGGGTCGTTGTGTTTGCGGCAGATGAGGCCGTCGTCAAGGCCGCCCGCGTCAACGTCCGCGGCCAACCCACCACCGGCAGCGAGGTCGTCACCCAGCTTAAGCAGGGCGAGAAAATCACTGTGCTGGAAGAGATCGTTCACCCTAAGCCTGCCAAAGGTGAGCCGGCCAAATGGCTTCGTATCGCGCTGCCCTCCAACACGCCCGTCTGGGTCAGCACGCTCTTTGTCCAGAGCGCCGCCGTCGCAGTGCCGCGCCTGAATATCCGCTCTGGCCCTGGAGAAAACTTCTCCGTCATCGGGCGCGTCCCTAAGGGCACGGCCTTGAAAGAACTCCGTCGCAACGGTGACTGGCTCGAAGTCGAGGCGCCCGCGAGCACTTACGGGTATATCGCTGCTGATCTTGTCGTGCGGCAGGCTGGTGGCCCCGCGCCAGCAGTTCCGGGGGGTAACGCGTCGCAGCTCGCTGGCTCAAAGTCTGCGCCCAAGACCCCCAGCAAGGCGACCGACACTTCCGGCAAGCAGATGGCTAACGCCACGCCCAAAGGCTCGCCCATCACCCCTCCTGAGACTAAGCCTGTGCCGACCCCAGTTGAGGTTGCGCCCGTTGTTCCAGTGCCTGTCGCGCTGCCGCCCGGGGAAGTCGCGACAAAACCTGCCCCAGTCGCGCCACCGCCCGCTGTGCTTACTGAGCCGGCTCCCGTTCCGCCGGCCGTCGCGCCGCCGAACGTTCCTCCGCCTGCTGCACTAACAGAAAACGTCCCGCCGCTGCCCGTCGATCCTTACGCCGTTACGGGTCGTTACAAGATTGAGCCGGAGCCGCAGCGTGGAGTAGGGGCTTGGTTTAAGGGCTTGTTCTCGAAGAAGACAACCGGTGAGAAGGCCAAGGCCGCGCCCGCCGCCAAGCCCCCCGGCGCAGACGATGGCCCGCCCAGCATCCGCATTATTGCCCGCGAGGGCGTTGTGGCTCGCTCGTGGAATATCCAGTCGCCCAGCGACTGGGCTTTGCAAGACGCTGATTCTGGCCGCGTCATCAATTATCTCTGGAGCAGTTCCACCAACATTCCGTGGGCCACGCTCAAGGGCCGCACCGTCGTCATCACCGGCGAGGAGGCCCTCGACGTGCGTTGGCCGAACACGCCGGTGCTCAAGATCGAAACGCTCAAGACGGTGGACCAGTGAGCGCATGGGAATAGGATAAAAGCAGCATCAAGAGTGGGAAAAACTCGCTCGAGCTGTCCCGCTGCCTTGTTCCCTATTCCTCAGCCCAATCTAAAACCTGCTCTCGCATGACCAACCTCATTGACGGCCGCGCCGTCGCCGAGCAGATCCATGCTGAAACGGCCCAGCGCATCGCGGCGCTTAAAGGGCGCGGTGTGCAGGCTGGTCTCGCCTTTGTGCGTGTTGGCGAAGATCCGGCGTCGCGTGTGTATGTCGGAATGAAGGAGAAAACCAGCGACCGACTTGGTCTTAAATCCACCACCACCGTGCTGCCCACGGCCACTACGCAGGCGGAATTACTCACGCTCATCGCAAGGCTCAATAACGACGCCGCCGTTCACGGCATCCTCGTGCAGGCCCCACTACCTGCGCATATTGACCAAGCGGTGATCTTTGCGGCGGTTTCTCCCGCGAAGGACGTGGACGGCTTCCACCCCGTGAATGTTGGTAAACTCATGCTCGGCGACACTACCGGCTTCATACCTTGCACTCCGGCGGGCGTGCACGAACTACTCATTCGCAGCGGTGTGAAAATTACTGGCGCGGAAGTGGTCGTGCTTGGACGTGGTAACATTGTCGGCAAGCCGATGACCGCCATCCTCTGCCAGAAGGCGAGGTACGCCGATGCCACCGTTACGCTCTGTCACTCGCGCACGCGAGACGTGGGCGCGCACTGTCGCCGCGCTGACATCATTATCGCCGCGATGGGGGTCGCGCATTTTGTCACGGCTGACATGGTTCGACCAGGCGCGGTCGTGATGGACGTAGGCGTCAACCGCATTGCCGACCCAACCTCAAAGAGTGGCTCGCGCCTCGTGGGCGACGTGGACTTTGCCGCTGTGCAGCCCATCGCTGGTCGGATCACGCCAAACCCGGGCGGCGTTGGCCCGATGACCATTGCGATGCTGATGAGAAATACGGTTCAAGCCGCCGAACTCGCAACGCGGTGACGCGAGAGGTGATGCATAACCCCCAACCAAACCCGCCCTCTTACGTGTCTCGCAATGCGTTTTTTATTAGTGATCTTTTGCGCCCATCGACAATTTCTACCCAACTAAAGTTCTACCCATGACCGTCACTCGCATCTTACCCGATCTGCAATGCGCCCTTGTCTGCGAAGACGTGCGGCAGGAAGCCAACGGCAACTTCATCTTGCTGGGCATCACCGCTTTTCTGCGTGTGCCGCAGGTACCCATTGTCGCCAACCGCCTGTGCATCTTCACGCGGTGGTGCGCAGGGGTGGGCAACTTTACCGAGTCCGTGCGGCTCATCGCCCCGGATCAGACCACGGTGCTGCGGGAGGCAAAAGTGAAGTACGCGCTGCAAGACCCGGCGCACAATGCCACGAACCTTTCTGTGTTTGCGCAGTTGGAATTCACCGCTGGTGGTATCTACTTTGTCGAGGTGCTCGTAGACGACGTGATGAAGCTGCGCTTCCCGCTGCCAGTCATTGTTGCTCCGCCAGCGCCTCAACCCGAACCGGCCGCGCCCACTGCGTCACCCGCGTGAGCGGTCTTAGCGCAGGCCAGCGAGCTGCCGGCGCGCGAGGAAAAGATCCATGCGCGCGAGCATGAAATAGGCCCATCGCTCCAGAAGCTTGTGCCACAGCGTGCGCGAGGACTTCCAGTCCTCACGGCGAATACGTTCGCTGTGAGCCAAACAGTCAGCGAAGAACTGGCGGCCGACTTCGGTTAGGCGTTCGTCCCGCAGCCGCAAACTTAGTTCGTAGTTGATATACAGGCTGCGTGTATCGAGGTTGGCTGAACCGATGTAGGTGAGGTCGTCAATCAGCACGAGTTTCGCGTGTAGGATCTGCGGCTGGTATTCATAAATCTCCACGCCGGCCGTCAGCAGCGGATGGTAAAGCCGCCGGCTGGCGTAGCGCGCCAGCGGCACGTCCGACTGGCCGGGCAGGATGAGTTGCACGCGCCCGCCACGTCGGGCCACGGTTTGGAGCGCACGGCGCAGTTTCCAAGTGGGCAGAAAATAGGCGGCCATGATGCGTACATCGTGGGCGTCTTTGAGGTCTTGCCTAAGCGCGCGTTTGAGCGTGCTAAAGCCTCGGCCTGGCCCGCTCATGAGCAGCTCGCCGTCCGGGTGGCTGATACGAGCATGCGCGCCGGTCTGCATCACTCGCATGAAAGAGCGGTGTAGCAGTTCAGCCCGCGTGAACATCTTGTCGAACGATTCTGCCAGCCGCGCCGCCAGTGGGCCGGCTAAGTGCAGCCCCACGTCGCACCAGCCACGCGTGACGCCGTCGCCCACGTATTCAGGCGCGAGGTTGAATCCCCCGAGGATGGCCACTTGTTCATCGCAAACCAGCAGTTTGCGATGGTCGCGGAAGATAAAACCCTTGTGTGTCTGCTTATTGAACCAACGAAATTCCCCGCCGGCCTGCCGGAGCGGTTCCCAGTAGCTGTCGGCTAAGTCCTGCGAGCCCCACGCGTCTACCAGCACATACACCGGCACGCCGCGCTGGCGGGCACGTAGCAGTGCAGCGAGGAACTGATTGCCTGGCTCACCCGCGCTGAAAATATAGGTCTCCAGCCGAACCGACTGTCGGGCCAACTCGATGGCCTGGAGCATGGCGGCAAATGCGTCGTCCCCATGGCGGAGCCAGCGGAACGCAGTGCGTTGTTGAGCGGCAATCATGTGTCGGCACGCCGAGATTAGCTGCTTGCCAGCCGATGTTGCCAGCGCGGAACCGGCGCGG
>Ga0194132_10006709_pt1 | contig 17680 bp, 19 predicted proteins | sample TA2KigOf80mmetaG_FD_148612 | JGI IMG/M metagenome (GOLD analysis project Ga0194132, IMG submission 148612) | Freshwater microbial communities from Lake Tanganyika, Tanzania - TA2015054 Kigoma Offshore 80m | ecosystem: Environmental > Aquatic > Freshwater > Lake | place: Tanzania: Lake...
AGGCGCCGGGCCTCCCGACCTGCGGTGGCACCCCGGGCGCCAGCGGCCCCGTGATCGCCGCCCTCGTGAAGGGCTTCAACGGGCAGACCTACTGCCAGTCGCCGAGCGGCGCGTTCGTCGACGGCACCTCGAGCCTCTGATCCAAATCGTCAGCAGCTCGACTGCTCTCACGGACGGGTGGTGACGACCAGCCCGCCCTGCTCGACCCGAAGGGGTCCCGGCGACTACCGGGGCCCCTTCGCCTTTTTCAGCCGCCTTTTCCGTCGACCCCGGTGAGCCGGCTCGCGACCGGCACGGTCGCGAGGCACGAGCGCTGCTCGCGCTCGATGGCGGCCCGCCCTCGATGGCGGCCCGCCGTTGACCGCTGCAGCCCGCGCCCGTAGCTTGCGCGGCGTGATCCAGAACGAGCAGCCCCAGGACGTCGGTCCGGTTTCGGACCGCCATCGCTTCGACGAGCAGTCGCTCGCCCGCTACCTCGAGAAGCACCTCGACGGGTACCGCGGTCCGCTGAGCGTCCGGCAGTTCGCCGGTGGGCAGTCGAACCCGACCTTCTGCCTCGGCGAGGGCGGCCGGCAGCTCGTGCTGCGCAAGAAGCCGCCGGGGCAGCTGCTGCCGTCGGCGCACGCGGTCGATCGCGAGTTCCGCGTGATCCGCGCGCTGGGCGAGGTCGGCTACCCGGTGCCGAGGGCGCACCTGCTGTGCGAGGACCCGGGCGTCATCGGCACCATCTTCTACGTCATGGATCTCGTGCCGGGCCGCATCTTTCGCGACGCGATGCTGCCGGGCCTGGAGCCCGCCGAGCGCGGCGCGATCTACGACGCGATGAACGCAGCACTGGCGCAGCTGCACACGATCGACCCGTTCGCGATCGGGCTCGCGGACTTCGGCAAGCCGGGCAACTACTTCGAGCGCCAGACTGCGCGCTGGATCAAGCAGTACGAGGCGTCGAAGACCGAGGAGGTCGAGTCGTTCGACCGTCTCGTCGAGTGGCTGCCGCGCAGCATCCCGCCCGGGGACGAGACGCGCATCGCGCACGGCGACTTCCGCCTCGAGAACATGGTGATCCATCCCACCGAGCCCCGCGTGGTCGCGGTGCTCGACTGGGAGCTGTCGACGCTCGGCCACCCGCTCGCGGACCTCGGCTACAACGTGATGGGCTACTTCGGGTCGGTCGGTCCGTCGGCCATGCACGGCGGCGCGGACCTGAAGGCGCTCGGCATTCCGACCTGCGAGGAGTACGTCGCGGCCTATTGCCGCCGCACCGGGCGCGGGCGCATCGACCATCTCGAGTTCTACGTCGTCTTCGCGATGTTCCGACTGGCGGCGATCATGCAGGGCATCACGATGCGCGCGAAGCTCGGCAACGCGAGCTCGGCGAACGCGGAGGGCATCGGCAACCTCGCGCGCTCCATGGCGGACACCGCCTGGCAGCTCGCCCAGCGCGCGTCGTAGCGACGGCACCCGTCGACGCGGACAGGGGGTCGAGATGAGCTTGACGTTGTCGTGCGCCTTCGCGACCTCGAACGAGAGCCACGAGCACGCGCGCGTCGCCGAGCAGCTCGGCTACGTGCGCGCATGGTTCTACGACTCGCCCGCGCTGTACCCCGACGTCTGGGTCCAGCTCTGCCGCGCCGCCGAGCGAACCTCACGCATCGGGCTCGGTACCGGCGTCATGATCCCGAGCCTGCGCCACCCGATGGTGACGGCGGCCGCGATCGGCACGCTGGTGTCGATCGCCGGGCAGGAGCGCATCGCGGTCGGGATCGGATCCGGGTTCACCGGGCGCTACACGATGGGCCAGAAGCCGCTGAAGTGGTCGTACGTGCGGGCGTACGTCACCGCGCTGCGCGCGCTGCTGCGCGGCGAGCAGGTCGAGTGGGAAGGCGGGGTGATGCAGATGATGCACCCGGACGGGTACGCGCCGCCGCGCCCGATCGAGGTGCCGTTCGTGATCGCCGCCGCCGGCCCGAAGGGTGTCGCCGCCGCGCACGAGCTCGGTGACGGCGTGTTCGGGGCACCGTTCCCGATCGGCGGCTTCGACTGGAGCGTCGTCCTGACGTTCGGCACGGTGCTCGAGGACGGCGAGGATCCGGGCTCGCCGCGCGCGATCGAGGCGGGCGGACCCGGCGCGCCGGTGGTCTTCCACTATGCGATGGAGAACGGGCAGCTCGGCCTGCTGCCGAACGGCGAGCAGTGGGCCGCGGCGTATGCCGACGTGCCGAAGAACGCGCTGCACCTGGCCCTGCACGACCGCCACCTGATCGCGATCAACGAGCGCGACCGTCCGTTCGTCACCGGTGAGCTGCTGGCGTCGAGCGGATACGCGCTCTCGCGCGGCGGCTGGAGGGAGCGGCTGGCGATGCTCGAGTCGATGGGGGCTACCGAGGTCGCCTACCAGCCGGCGGGGCCGGACATCGCGCGCGAGCTGGAGGCGTTCGCGGCGGCGGCGCGCGGCTGACGAGCCCGCGAGGCGACGTTGCACGGCGGAGCGGTCGTCGTGACGGGATCGATCCCGAACCGGCCCGCGCCGTCGCGCTGGCACCCGGATTTCGCGGCGGCGTTCGAGGCGTTCACGGCGGCGCCGCAGCCGCGGCGGTCCCGAGCGCGGCTCACACCTGCAGCGTGCGCATCGCGCGGAGCCCGATGCGCCGCGCGATCACGAAGCCCGAGAGCAGCACGACCCCCGTCGCGGCGAACAGCCCACCGGCCAGCACCGCGTGTCGGCCGTCGAACGGCAGCACGGCGCTCGAGCGCCAGAACAGGCGCGACACCGGCCACGCTTCCAGCGCGACGACCAGCGCGATGAAGCCGAGGCTCGAGACCATGTACACGATCGCGCCGAAGCCGGTCGCGATGTGCGCCGCGTTCTGCGTGTCGAGGCGCGGGTAGACCGCACCGAAGGCGAGGCCCATCGCGACGATCACGGCGATCATCGGCAGCAGCGTCGCGACGAAGAGCGCGGTCAGCGTCGCCGGTACGCCGAGCAGGTGGTTGGTGATGCCGACCAGCACGAGCCCGAAGAACGACAGCGGCACGCAGCCGATCCAGAACTTGCTCCACCAGATGCGCTCGAGCGCCACCGGCGCGCTCTTCAGGATCCACCACGAGCGGCCTTCCAGGCTCACCATCGGGTAGACGAAGCGCACCGCGACCGCCGTCGTCACGAACGCGGCGAGGCCGAGATTGCAGAGTGCCGCGACGTCGCGCAGCACGGTCGCGAGCGGCGAGCCGTCGGTGATCGGCAGCGCCGAGAAGTTGTAGACGTAGATCACCACCAGCACGAGGAGCAGGATCAGCTGCGACCACTGGCTCGCGTCGCGCAGGAAGATCGTCAGGTCCTTGACGAAGAGCAGTGCCGGCGTGCGGGGCAGGGGGCGCGCGAGCGCGCGCAGCCAGCGCGACAGCGGACGCTCGTCCTCGCCGCCGTGCACGCGTCCCTGCTGGGCCGCGGACCAGGCCTTGACGAAGGTCTTCTCGACGAGGGTCGCGCTCACGAGGAAGAGCATCGCGGCCGTGCTGTAGAGCATCGCGAGGTGGAACCACGGCGCTCCCGCCTCGACGCGCAGCAGGGGAATCAGGACGTTGGCGGCCCACGTCGTCGGCAGCCACGGCGACGGTTCGTCGAGGCCGACGAGGAACGCCGTGAAGCCGACGAGGCCGGTCCGGTCCGCGAGCTGCTCGGGGCGCAGCAGGCGCACGGCGAGGAACGCGGCGCCGACGAGCAGGCCGACTCCGACCAGCATCGCGTCGCGCACGCGCCGCGCGGGCATGATCAGCACGAGCCCGGTCACCAGCAGGACGCCGATCGCCGCCGGGATGACGAGAAACGGAATCATCATCGCGACCGAGCCCGCGTAGAACAGCGGACCCGCGTCGTAGACGAGCCCGTAGGCGAGAAACGCCGGCAGGCCGAACAGCAGGACCATCCACGACGACTGGATCAGCGTCTCGGCGAAGCGAGCGTGGTGCAGGCGCCGGAAGTCGAGCGGGGCTGCGAGCAGCAGCGACACCTCCTCGGAGAGGTAGAACGTCGTGAGCCCGGCGACCGTGTTCGAGATCAGCAGGATCAGGAAGAAGCTCGACAGCAGCAGGAGCAGCAGGCGCTGCGTCAGCAGCGGCCCGAAGTCGCCGATGGTCTGGAAGTAGTCGAGCACGCGCACGAAGAGGAAGAAGCAGCCGCCCCAGAACGCGAGCGTGAGCAGCGACAGCACGGCCGGTCGCGCGAGGCCGCGGCGGCGGATGCCGTTGCGCGTCGCGTAGAAGCGCGGCGCCAGCATCTCGCGCAGCGACGGCGCGCTCGCGGCGCGCGAGACCAGGGCCGGGGACGCCACTACCACTCGCCCTCGGTCGCATGGATGAGCTGCAGGAATACCGACTCGAGCGTCGCGCTGCCGTTGAGGTCGCGCAGATCGCGCGCCGACGGCATCGCGGCTGCGCGCTCGCGCAGCTCGGCGAGGTCGCCGAGCGCGACGAGGCGTCCGCGGTCGAGCACGCCGATGCGGTCGCAGAGCTCCTCCGCGACGGCGAGGCTGTGCGTCGAGAGGAAGATCGTGCGCCCCTCCTCGGCGAGGCGCGCGAGCAGGCGCCGGAAGTCGAGCGCGCCCTGCGGGTCGAGGCCGACCATGGGCTCGTCGAGCACCAGCACGCGCGGCTCGTGCAGCAGTGCGGACGCGAGCGCGAGCCGCTGCTTCATGCCGTGCGAGTAGGTCTCGATCAGCTCGCTCGCCCGGTGTGTCAGTGCGAAGTCGTCGAGCAGCTGCCGGCTGCGCTCGTCGCGCACGTCCTCCGGCACGCCGTAGAGACCGCCGACGAAGCGCAGGAACTCGTACGCCGTGAGCTTGTCGTAGAGGAACGGGTGGTCGGGCAGGTAGCCGGTGAGCGCTTTCGCCTTCTCGGGCTCGCGCCGGATGTCGTGACCGCCGATCACCACCGTCCCCGACGTGGGCTCGAGGAGGCCCATCATCATGCGGATGGTCGTCGTCTTGCCCGCACCGTTGCGGCCGATGAAGCCGAACACGCAGCCCTCGTCGATGGCGAGCGTGAGCTCGTCGACCGCCGTCAGCGGGCCGTAGGTCTTCGCAAGCTTCCGGAACTCGATCACGATCCGTCCCCCGTGCGTTCGCTTCCGATCACGATCCGTCCCCCGTGCGTTCGCTTCCGATCACGATCCGTCCCCCGTGCGTTCGAACTCGAGCTGCCCGATGACCTCGGCGAGCGCCATGTGACGCTCGGGGCCGCCTTCGAGCAGCTTGACGTGCGTCGCGTCCGCCGGCATCTGCCCGAAGACGGCGTCCGCGCTCACCCAGGAGCCCAGCCAGAGCTCGCTCCAGGCGTGGTAGTAGAAGCCGTTCTCGCCCGAGTCGCCGAGGTCGCCGTACACCGCCCCGGCGACGACGCGCGATGGGATGCCGACCGCGCGCGCGAGCGCGGTCAGCAGCACGGCGTGCTCGTTGCAGTCGCCGCGCCGCGCTTTCGCGACCTCGCGCGCGCTCGGCACGGTGAGCGCCGGCTCCTTCGCGACGTTGTCGTACACCCAGGCGACGAGCGTTCGCGCCGCCACGACGGGATCCTGCTCGTCGCCGACGATGCTGCGCGCGAGGGTCACGATCGCCGGGTCGTCCGACTCGACGAACAGCGACGGGTCGGTGTAGGCGGCGATCGCCGGGGCGTCGGCGCCGCGCGGCGGCATGCCGCGCGCGGCAACCTGCGGCGCCGTCTCGCGCACCACGTGCAGCAGCCCCGACGCGACGCGCTGCCGCGGCGGATCGTCCGGCACGCGCGTGCTGGCGCCGCCCTTCATGCGCAGCGTGAGCGACGCGGCGTCGCGCGGCGACGCGATCGGCGCGTCGACCGGGATGCGCGTCTTCATGACGAGGTCGATCGGGGCGGCGCTCGAGATGCCGGCGAGAGCGTCCTCGCGCGACCTCGCGCGCTCGAGGACGAAGCCGAGCGTGCCCTGCTCGCGGATCACCGTGCCGTCGTCCGCGAGCCAGGCGCTGGTCGCGATGCCCTGGTGCTTCTCGCTGATGCGCACCGTCGCGACCGGACCATCGGGCCCCGGGATGGTCTCGCGCCCCTCGAGCACCAGCGTGATCGGCTCGTTCTTCATCGACAGCGGGCTCAACACGGCCGCCGTGTACTGCGTGCCCGGCGGCGCGTCGGCGCGGACGAGGCGCGGGCGCAGCGTGCTCGGCAGGTGGATCGGCTCCTTGAGCGGGATCTCGAGGCTGTTCTCGTTTCCGGACGCGCCGTACTTCACCGCCAGCCGGTCGCGCTCGACGCGCCCGCTCGCGGCGAAGCTCGCGGCGGGCGAGATCAGGCCGAAGCGGAAGGACTCGAGACCGTACTCGGCGTCGGTCTCGGCCGACATCGTGGTCTGGAGGTTCTGCAGCGTGCCGAGCATGGCGAGCGTGAAGGCGGAGTCTTCCTGGAAGGCCCAGCCGGTCTTCGTGCGCGCGACCACGCGGTGCGCGTAGCCGATCTTGCGGTCGCTCTGGAACACGCCGAACCACTCGTCCTGCTCGGTCTTCGCCCCTTCCGGCAGCTCACCGAGTGCCGCAAGCGGTGTGGTGTGCTGCGGCACTTGCCTGTGCACCAGGACGGCCACCATTCCGATCCAAACGACGACCGCCAGAACCGTGAGCAGATGCTTCAACCCGATCACCCCCGCGCTGCGGCTCAGACGATGAAGGCATCGGCGGATTCAAGCAATTCCGCGAAGGCGGGGCGGGTGGCGACGATGCCTCCCGAGGAGGTGATGAGGATCTCCTTTCCCGCAGCGGCGCGCTCGCGGAGCCTGGACAGCTGGGCCTTCGCCGCTCGGACGGTGGCGATCCTGGAGCGACCGTAGCCCCGGTGACCACGCGAACGACCCCACGGCAACCCGGCAGCCTTCGGCGTCACGCGGCGCAGACGAAGTCGCGCAGCTCCTCGCGGCCGCGGCCGCGCAGGAAGTGGCGGATGAGCCCGCGCGCCTCCTCGCCCGCGACCGAGGCGACGATCTTGTGCGGCGGCAGCGTGGCCAGCGCGTCGGGCGGGATCACGGGCGCGCCGTGGATCGTCTGGCCGAGGCGTCCGGGGTGCAGCTCGACGACGTGCGTCGGCGTGCGCCCGAGCTTCGCGAGCGCGCGGCGCAGCGCGCGTCCGGTGTGGCCGTAGCCCCACAGGACGTAGCGCTGCGTGTCCGCCAGGAAGCCGCGCACGAGGAAGTGCGCCTTCGCCTCGGTGAAGCGCTCGATGCGGTAGGCGTCGTCGTTGTGCGTCAAGCGCCGCGCGTGCTCGCGCCAGCAGACGAGGCGCCGCGGCACGACGCCGATCTCGTGCCCGGACTCGAGCATGCGCAGCACGAGGTCGTAGTCCTCGGGCCAGCCCATCGCGCGATAGCCACCGAGGGTGCGCAGCACCGCGGTGCGCAGCACCAGCGTCGGGTGGGCGACCGGGCTCTCGACGAAGGCATCCTCGCGCACGCGGCGCGCGCAGTCGACCGACGCGAGCCAGCGCTCGTACGCGCGCAGTCCCGCGCCGAGGTGCGCGCGCGGGAAGAGGCGCACGTGGCAGCCGGCCGCGGCGAGCTCCGGCTCGCGTTCGAGCAGCGTGATCTGCGCGGCGAGACGCTCGCGGTGCATGAGGTCGTCGGCGTCCATGCGCGCGATCAGCGGCGCGCGGCAGTGCGGCAGCGCGTCGTTCAGCGTCGCGACGATGCCGCGGTGCGGGAGCGCCAGCACGCGGATGCGCGGCTCGCGGCGCGCGGCGTCCCGCGCGACCGCGAGCGTCGCGTCGTCGGAGCCGTCGTCGGCGAGGACGCACTCCCAGCGCGCCTCGGTCTGCCGCGCGAGGCTCGCGAGACAGGCGGGCAGCGTCGCGGCCGCGTTCCAGGCCGGCAGCAGGACGGAGACCAGCGGCTGGTCCGGGGGCGTCATGGCGAGGAGGGAGGGAACGCCCCGTCGGCGCCGGCGTCAAGCCGGGCCTCGGCGGTGGCGGCCGGGCCGCGGCGCGGGCCTCCCCGGCCACGTCGCGACCGTTGGGGTGCCGGATCGCGCCGAAAGGCGCACTGGTGGTGCAAAGACCCTGCCGCTCCTCTAAGCGTGATCCTGGGCCGACGCGCCTGCCTGACACCGGCGGCTGCGCCGCTCGCGCGCCGGCCGGCGAAGAGCTCTGCGAGGTGGATTCAGAATGGCTGCAGAACATTTCGACGTGCTGATCGTGGGGGCCGGCCTGTCCGGCGTAGGGGCCGCCGTGCACCTGCACGAGCGCTGTCCCGGCAAGAGCTACGCGATCCTCGAGGGGCGCGCGTCGATGGGCGGGACGTGGGATCTGTTCCGCTACCCCGGCATCCGCTCGGACAGCGACATGCACACGCTCGGCTATCGCTTCAAGCCGTGGCGCCAGGCGAAGGCCATCGCCGATGGTCCGTCGATCCTCGAGTACATCAAGGAGACCGCGGCGGAGTACGACGTCGCGCGGCACGTGCGCTACCAGCACCTCGTCACGAAGGCGGAGTGGTCGAGCGAGACCGCGACCTGGACCGTCGAGGCGTCGCGCGGCGGCACCGGCGCGAGCGCGCGATTCACCTGCAACATGCTCCTCATGTGCGCGGGCTATTACAGCTACCGCGAGGGGCACACGCCGGAGTTCGCCGGTGTCGAGAGCTTCCGGGGCCGCGTCGTCCACCCGCAGAAGTGGCCCGAGGACCTCGACTACCGCGGCAAGAAGGTCGTCGTGATCGGCTCCGGGGCGACGGCGATGACGCTCGTCCCGTCGATGGCGCGCGACGTCGAGCACATCGTCATGCTGCAGCGCTCGCCGACGTACGTGGTCTCGCGTCCCGACAAGGACGTGATCGCGAACGCGCTGCGCAAAGTCCTTCCCGAGACCTGGGCCTACGCGATCACGCGCTGGAAGAACACCACGCTGCAGCAGCTCCTCTATCGGCGCACGCGCTCGCGTCCCGCCCAGGTGAAGAAGTGGCTCCTCGACATGGTGCGCAAGGAGCTCGGACCCGGCTTCGACGTCGAGAAGCACTTCACGCCGCGCTACAATCCGTGGGACCAGCGCCTCTGCCTCGTGCCGAACAGCGACCTCTTCAAGGCGATCCGCTCGGGCAAGGCGTCGGTCGAGACCGACCGGATCGAGCGCTTCACCGAGAAGGGCATCCTGCTCGAGTCGGGCAACGAACTCGAGGCCGACATCATCGTCACCGCGACCGGCCTGAACCTCGTCGTGCTGGGCGAGGTGCAGTTCGCGCGCGACGGCGAGCCGATCGATTTCGCGGACACCTGGTCGTACAAGGGAATGATGTACTCGGACGTGCCGAACCTCGTGTGCACGTTCGGCTACATCAACGCATCGTGGACTCTGCGCGCGGACCTCACCTCGGAGTACGTCTGCCGGCTGATCGACCACATGGACCGGGTCGGTGCGCGCGTCGTCGTGCCGCGGCTCCGTCCGTCGGACGCGAGCATGCCGGCGCGCCGCTGGGTCGACGACTTCTCGGCGGGCTACATGCAGCGTGTGATGCACCGCTTCCCGAAGCAGGGCGACCGCGAGCCGTGGCTGAACCCGCAGAACTTCGCGAAGGACAAGAAGATGATCCGCGAGGGCGCGTTGGACGACGGCGTGCTGCAGTTCACGTCGCCAAGGCCCGTGCGCGGTGCCTCCGACGTTCGCGATGACGGGCGGGCGGTCGCGGAGGTCGCGTCGTCCGCGGCCTGACGCCCCGGACCGCGCGCGCGGCTCGACTCGATCGGGTGGCAGGAATATACGCCGTATAGATGGCCGAGCCGCCGATCCGCAGCCGTATTCTCGAGGAGGCACGCGACCTGTTCGTCGCGCAGGGTGCCGCCGCGGTCACCATGCGCGGCGTCGCCGCGCGGGTGGGCGTCACGCCGATGGCGCTCTACCGCTACTTCCCGAGCCGGGAGGAGCTGCTCGGGGCGCTGGTCGAGCAGGGGCACGCGACGTTCCTCGGCTACCTGAACCGCTCGCTGCGCGAGACCACGCCGCTCGCGCGGCTGGCGGTCGCGGGCGAGCAGTACCTGCGCTTCGCCCTCGAGCACCCGCAGAGCTACGCGGTCATGTTCATGGAGCGCGACGTGCCCGTGGGGCGCGCCGGAGCCGCGGACGCGGGCGAGGGCGCAGCGACCTTCCGCTTCCTGGTGGACCGCGTCCGCGACTGCTCCGCCGCGGGCGCGCTCGAGGTCGCCGACGCCGAGGAGACGGCGCTGGTGGTTTGGGCGCACGTGCACGGGCTCGTCAGCCTGTTCCTCGCCGGCAAGCTGCCGCTCGCGGAGCGCGAGTTCGCCGACCTCTACCGGCGCTCGATCGACGCGTTGCTGCGCGGCTTCGCGCCGCCGGCGGCGGCGCCCGCATCCGCGTCGGCTCGCCGCGCGACTGGCCGTCGCGTGCGCGGCGGAACGGTGGCCACGCGGGCGCGGTGAGGTTCTTTTTTCGTCCCGGAGTATACAATGTACACACGGCCGCACGAGCGGCAGGGAGACAGAGCATGAGCCACCAACGGATCGCCGAGCCCTACCACCGTCGCCCCGTCCGCGAGTCGTACGACGCGATCGTCGTCGGCTCGGGCATCGGCGGCCTGTCGGTCGCAGCCCTGCTCGCCACGCAGGCGCGCCGCCGCGTGCTGGTGCTCGAGCGCCACTACGTGCCGGGCGGCTTCACGCACACGTTCCGCCGTCCCGGCTACGAGTGGGACGTCGGCGTGCACTACATCGGCGACGTGCAGCCGGCCAGCATGCTGCGCGCGCTGTTCGACGAGATCACCGACGGGCGGCTCGCGTGGGCGAGCATGGGCGAGGTCTACGACCGCGCGTTCCTCGGCGACGACTTCCGCTTCGACTTCCCGCGCGGCGAGGCGGCGCTGCGCGCAAGCCTGCACGAGACGTTCCCGTCCGAGCGCGCGGCGATCGACCGCTACTTCGCGCTGGTGCACGAGGCGGTCGCCGCGATGCACGACTTCCTCGCGACGCGCGCGTATCCGCGCCTGGTCGGCGCGGTGCTGAAGCCGCTCGCGCGGCGGCGCTTCTTCCGTCTGTCGGACCGCACGACGCGCCAGGTCCTCGAGTCGCTGACCGGTGACCAGCGCCTGATCGGTGTGCTCACGGCGCAGTTCGGCGACTACGGGCTGCCACCGGCGGAGAGCAGCTTCGTGATGCACGCGCTGGTGGCGCAGCACTACTTCGGCGGCGCGTACTACCCGGTCGGCGGCGCGGGCCGCATCGCCGAGACCGTGTTGCCGGTGATCCGCGCCGCAGGCGGCGAGGTCCTGACCAACGCCGAGGTCGCGGAGATCGTCGTCGAGGGCGGGCGTGCGGTCGGCGTGCGCATGGCGGCCGACGGTGCGGTGCTGCGCGCGCCGCTGGTCATCAGCGACGCCGGGGCCGCGCTCACCTTCGGCAAGCTCCTGCCGTCCCGGGTCGCGGCGCGCGCCCGCTGGGACGCCACCCGGCGGGACGTCGCGCCATCGATCGCGCACGCGTGCCTGTACGTCGGCCTGCGCGGCACGGCGGACGAGCGCGGCCTCGAGCGCACCAACCTCCGGGTGTTCCCCGACGAGCACCACGAGCGCACCGTCGCGCGCGCGGCGGAGCCGGGCGCGGCACCGTTCGCGTACGTCTCCTTCCCGTCGGCGAAGGATCCCGACTTCGCGCGCCGCTGCCCGGGACGCGCGACCATCGAGGTCGCCACGCTGCTGCCGTGGGAGCGCTTCGCCGCGTGGCAGGACACGCGCTGGCACAAGCGCGGCGACGGCTACGAGTCGGCGAAGCAGCAGCTCACCGAGAAGCTGCTCGACGTGCTCTACGCGCACGTGCCGCAGGTGCGCGGCCGGGTCGAGGTCGCGGAGCTGTCGACGCCGCTCAGCACACGGCACTTCGCCGCACACCCGCGCGGCGAGATCTACGGGCTCGCGCACACCCCGGCGCGGTTCCGCACCGGCATGCTGCGGCCGCAGACGCCCGTGCGTGGTCTCTGCCTGACGGGCGCCGACGTGGCCACGGCGGGGGTCGGCGGCGCGCTGCTCGGCGGCGCCCTTTGTGCGTCGGCGATCCTGCGCCGCAACGTGGTCGAGGCGGTGCATCGCGCCCGGAGCGAAGGAGGACGTGCGGCGGCGTGACGCTGGCGCGTGTCCGGGCGTGTCGCCGGTCCGGATGGGCGCGCGGACGCCGGGCAACGCTTGTGAACGGCGCGCCGGCGCGCGAGGATCGCGCGCATGACGCAGCAGGCAACGGAGCTCGTGCGCTTCGACGCGGTCCGCGTCGCGACCGACGACGTCGCGCGCGCGGCGCGTGCCTACGCGGTCCTTGTCGGCGCCGAGCCGGAGCGCGTCGGGCACGACCACGTGCGCTTCTCGCTCGCGCGCGGCGCAGTCGAGCTGGTGCACGGCGTGCCGGGTGCGCAGTCGCTGCGCCTGGCGCGCACGCCGGCATCGTCGATCGAGGCCGAGGCCGCATACGAGCTGGCCGTCGAGGAAGGCTTCGGCGGTATCGGCGTGATCGTCGATCCGTGCCCGACGGGCGCCGACGGGCGCCCCGTGTCGCGTCCGCACCCGTCGCTCGCCGACGCCGTCCCGACGGCGGGCGGCATCGTCGGCGTCGACCACGTCGTCGTGAGCACGCCCGACCCCGCGCGCGCGATCCGGCTGTGGCGCGACGGCCTCGGCGTCCGTCTCGCGCTCGATCGCGAGTTCGCGCAGCGCGGCCTGCGCATGCTGTTCTTCCGGACGGCCGGCGTGACGCTCGAGTTCGTGAGCCCGATCGGCGCCGCGGGGCAGGGCGACGACGTCCTCGACGGCGTCGCCTACCGCGTCGCGGACCTCGCGTCGGTACGCGCGCGCCTGCTCGCGGCCGGCCTCGACGTGAGCGAGCTGCGTACGGGCAACAAGCAGGGCACGCGCGTCGCGACGGTGCGCAACGCAACCGAGGGCGTGCCGACGCTGCTCATCGAGGCCTGACGCCGGGGACCGAGCCCCGCTCGGCAAGGTCATGATCCCGGATGGGATCGCCGCCGCCCGTGGTCTCTCCCCGGAAGCCCGCCCCCTTGTGCCGCGCCCCACGACGGGCGAGGATCGCGCCGCATGTCGTCGCTCGAGAGAACGCAGCGCGGAGCCGAGGATGTCTGGTAGGGCGGTCCGTATCCTCGCGGTCCTCGCCGCGCTGCTCGTCGTGGTCACGCTCGGCGTGCGCTGGCGCTTCGGTGGCGGCCAGCGCCTCGAGGACCGCACCACCGCGCCGCGCCTGCAGCCCGCGCACCTCGAGCCGGTGGCGAACCTCGACCACCCGCCGGGCAACGTCGCGGTGTCCGCCGACGGGCGCGTGTTCTTCACCTTCCACCCCGACGGCGACCCGCCCGTGAAGGTCGCGGAGCTGGTGAACGGCCGGCCCGTGCCATACCCGAACGAGGCGTACCAGAAGCCCGCCGACGGCAAGCCGCACTTCCGGACGCCGCTCGCGCTGCGCATCGACGCGAAGAACCGGCTGTGGGTGCTCGACCACGCCGGCTACGCGATGGGCCAGCCGCGCCTCATCGCGTTCGACCCGGCGACGGGGCAGCCCGACCACCTGCACGAGTTCCCGCCCGAGGTCGCGCCGCTCCTCTCGATGGTGAACGACTTCCAGATCTCGCCCGACGCGACGAAGGTCTACATCGCCGAGGCGAGCCCGATCCGGCGGCGGCCGGCGCTGATCGTGTACGACGCCACGACCGGCAAGAGCCGCCGCGTGCTCGACGGCCACCCGTCGGTGCAGGCGCAGGACTTCCTGCTGCAGGCGCCCGGCCGCGACATGGTCGCGTACGGGCTCTACGCGCTGAAGATCCCCGTCGACTCGATCGCGCTCGACGTGCCGGGCGAGTGGCTCTACTTCGGCCCGCTGAGCGGCGACCGCATGTACCGCATCCGCACCGCGGATCTCGACGACGAGACCGTCACGCCGCCGGATCTCGCGGCGCGCGTCGAGGACTACGGCCCGAAGACGATCTCCGACGGGCTCACCACCGACGTCGCGGGCAACGTCTACGTCAGCGACCCGGAGCACTCGGCGGTGCTGATCCTGACGCCGGAACGCAAGCTCGTGACGCTCGTCAAGGACGGACGGCTGCGCTGGCCGGACGGCTTCAGCTTCGGCCCCGACGGCTGGCTCTACGTCACCGCGAGCGCGCTGCAGGACGTGCTCTTCGTCAGCGGGTCGCACGTGCGCGCGAGCGCGCCCTTCCAGATCTTCCGTTTCAAGCCTGGACCCGAGGGCGTCCCGGGGCGATAGGCAGGAGACCACGTCGATGAGCTACGAAACGCTGCAGGTCGAGCGCGAGGGGCACCTCACCTGGGTGACCCTCAACCGCCCCGAGGCGCTGAACTCGATGAACACGACGCTGATCCGCGAGGTCAGCGACTTCTTCCGCGGGCTGACCGACGACCGCGAGACGCGCGTCGTCGTGCTGAAGGGTGCGGGCCGCGCGTTCTGTGCGGGGCTCGATCTCAAGCAGCAGGCGGGCGACGCGCGGGAGCGCGACGCCGCCGGCGATCCGAGCGGGTCGGTCAGCGGCGGGCTCCGCGGGCAGCGCCGCGTGAGCGAGATCGTCATGCTGATGCGCCGCGCGCCGCAGCCGATCATCGCGGCGGTGCACGGCGCCGCGTGCGGCGGCGGCTTCGCGATGGCGCTCGCGTCGGACGTGCGCATCGCAGGCGAGTCGGCGCGCATGAACGCGGCCTTCATCCGCATCGGGCTCTCGGCTTGCGACGTCGGCGTGAGCTACTTCTTGCCGCGCATCGTCGGTGCGTCGGTCGCGAGCGAGCTGCTGCTGACCGGCGACTTCATCGACGCCGCGCGCGCCGAGCGCACGGGGCTCGTCTCGCGCGTCGTGCCGGACGCGGGGCTCGATCAGGCGGCGCGCGAGCTCGCGCAGCGCATGCTGCGCAATTCGCCGCTCGGGCTCAAACTCACCAAGGAGTGCCTCAAGCACTCGATCGACGCGGGCAGCCTCGAGGCGGCGATCGCGATGGAGGACAGGAACCAGATCCTGGCCGCGCGCTCGCGCGACTTCCGCGAGGGCGTGACGGCGTTCCTCGCCAAGCGCGAGGCGAAGTTCACGGACGACTGACGTCCTCACCGGCTTCGCCGACCACGAGGGATGAACTCGTAGAGCGTGTCCATCTGACGGCCGCGTCGGCGTTGCCGACCGCGCGCGCGGCCCTCCGGCATCGTGGTCGGATGAAACGCGGCGGCCGGCGCGTGCTGCGGGCGACGTCGGGCGCGGCGAAGCCCGGCACCTGCAGCACGACCGCGACGGCCTCCGCCGTGGCTCGTGGGCATCACGCGAGGGCGCCACGCCGGAGCGCGCTCACGGCCGGATGCCTCGCGGCCGATCTTCTCTCGACGCGGCGCGGTCGTTTGAAGCGCCGGAGAAACTGCGGCAGGTAGGTGCTGCCGGAGGCGGCGAGGGGGAGGCGGTGTTGCACGAGACGTCGGGCAAGTTCACGCGCGCGAGGCAGCCGGAGAAGGTCGCGGACTCGAGGCGATCTTCGAGGCGATCCACTGGCGCGAGTTCAAGATCCTGCTGAAGCCGCAGGCGTCTTCCGATCCCGAGCGCGACGCCCGCGACCACTGGAAGCTCGCTAGGAGCGTCGCGCGGCAGGTGTCGGCGATGGTCGACGAGAATCCGCGCTGGCACACGCCGCAGGTCCGCGAGGTGACGTTCTTGATGCCCCGCGGTTCCACCTCTGCGTCCACTCGTACATCCTGCGCCGCAGGACGCCCTGCAAGGGCGGCAAGCCCGCCGGGCGGTTCGAGCTGACGATGAAGTTCCGCCACCCCGATCCCGACCTCGCCTGGCGGACGAGGGTCGACTTCGCGAAGGGGCTCCCGGGCGTCGTCAAGCTCAAGGAGGAGCTGCTGTTCGTCGCCACCGGGCTCGGGGGCATGCGCAGCGTGTTCTCGCACGCCTGCCAGATCAAGAACCAGTCGATGGCGCTCGGCCGGGCACTCGGCGACCGGGCGAAGATCTTCCCCGCGTTGATCGACGCCAGGGTCGCAAGGAGCGCGGTGATCGCGCCGGTCGCGAAGGTCGGCATCGAGGAGGTGCTGTTCGACCTCGGCATCCTCCGCTTCGGCGGCGGCCGCAACGCGAAGGTCGGTCTGGCGGTTTGGCGCGAGCGCGAGACGCAGCGCGTGCTGATCGGCGAGTTCGCGTTCGAGACCGCGTTCGAGCAGTACGGGCGCCTGCACCTGCGTCCGAAGCATCGCTCGGAGCGCTTCTACCGTCTGCTGCAGCGCGAGACCGGGGCCTGGGTCGAGCTCGGCACGACGAAGACGAAGCTGGCGTACGATCTGTCCGGACGGAAGCTCGACCATGACGAATGAGGTGCTCGCGCGGCCCGAGGCGTACGAGGGCCCGGGCGGCGCCGAGCTGACGCGTGCGCACCGTGCGCAGGCCGCACCGGCGGTGGGGCCCGTGGTCGGGCGCGTGTCGCTGTGGCAGCTCTTTCGGGTGTTCTTCGTGCTCGGGATCACGAGCTTCGGCGGCGGGGTGGTCGCGTACCTGCGCCAGGCGCTGGTCGTCAAGCAACGGTGGACGGACGACGAGACGTTCCTCTCCGGCCTCGAGCTCAGCCAGACGGTGCCCGGGCTGAACGCGACCAACATGAGCATCGACATGGGCGAGCGGCTGCGCGGGGTGCCCGGTGCGCTCGTCGCGCTCGTCGGCATGTGCCTGCCCCGAAAGGTCATCGTGATGGCGCTCGGCATGCTCTACGCGAGCCAGGCGCGCTCGCCCGAGATGGTCATGGTGCTGGGCGGCGTGGGCGCCGCGGCGGTCGGGCTGACGCTCGCGACCTCGCTGTAGATCGGCAAGAAGCAGCTCGCGAATCCGCTCGATCTCGCCTTCGTCGTGCTCACCTTCGTCGTGATCGGCGTGTTCCGCGTGTCGCTGGTGGCCGCGCTCCTGACGTTCGGACCGCTCGGCATCTGGCTCTATCGCCGGCGCAGGGCGGTGGCGGAAGACGGCGGCGGAGCGCCGGAGTGAGCCTCCTCGCGCTGCTCTGGGTCTTCGGGCTCCTGTCGGTGCTCGCCGTCGACGGCGGCACCGCGGTCCTGCCCGAGATGAGGGCTCCGGTCGTCGATTAGCACCACTGGCTGACCAGCGACCAGTTCGTGCAGATCTACAGCCTGGGACAGCTCTCGCCCGGGCCGAACATGCTGATGGTGTCGGTGATCGGCTATCGGGTCGCAGGCGCCGCCGCGGCGCTGCTCGGCTTCTTCCTGCCGGCGGGGCTCATCGTGTTCTTCTGCGGTCGCGTCTGGGACCGCTTCGAGGACTCGCCCTCGAAGGAGGCGGTGCAGCGCGGGCTCGCGCCGCTGACGATCGGTCTCATGCTCGCCGGCACCTGGGTGCTCGCGAAGACCGTGATCCTCGGGCCGTCGACGGCCGCGATCGCGGTCGTCGTCACCGCGATCCTGCTCGCGAAGCACGTGAACCCGGCGCTGCTGATCTTCGGCGGGGGAATCGTCGGCTATCTGCTGGGTCGCTGACCGGCCTGGCCGCCCCCGCGGGTGGTCGTGGCAGCGACGGCGCCGTTGGAGAGCGAGGCGCGGTGCGGTCGCGTCACCGCTCCGCGCACGGGTCCGTGGGCAGCGGCTCGTCGGCGGCGAGCAGCACCGCGGCGCGCGCGATGCGT
>Ga0194132_10006711_pt1 | contig 17675 bp, 13 predicted proteins | sample TA2KigOf80mmetaG_FD_148612 | JGI IMG/M metagenome (GOLD analysis project Ga0194132, IMG submission 148612) | Freshwater microbial communities from Lake Tanganyika, Tanzania - TA2015054 Kigoma Offshore 80m | ecosystem: Environmental > Aquatic > Freshwater > Lake | place: Tanzania: Lake...
AACCTCTGGAGCCACAATCCAGTGCTCTGCCGGTTGAGCTAAGGCCACCACGGCTCGCTCGCGGGCGCGCAACATCGGGGCGCGCGTCGGCGGAGCGTCGGGAGTATAGCCGTTCGAATGCCGGCCGACCCCTGCGCCGCCGGCCTGCAGGAGCGAGGAGGAATCGGGATGCGAGGGCGTCCGCTCGGCACGCTTGTGAGCTCGGTCAGCCTGGGGGTCATTGCCGTGGGTGCCGTTGCCCTCGCCCTGATCCTGGTCGCCACGTCGCGCAACGTGGCCAGCACCGGTCTGATGGGCCCATTCGGGATCGCGCTCCTGGCGATCAGCTTCGGGTTCGCCGCCGTCTTCGCCGCAATCGCTCTCTGGAACCTCGAGGCATGGGCCTGGCCGCTTGGCCTGGCGGTCGCGCTCGTCGGGCTGCTGTCCTCGATCGTGGCACTGGTCTCCAGCCGGCAATTGCTGCTGATCCTCGGCATCGCACTGTGCGCTGCTGCCATCGTGTCGCTTCTGCCGCGCTCCGTTCGGGCCACGTATCGGAGTTGAGTCCAGGTCGCTCGCCATCGACGGCGGCGGGCCTCTGATCCCGCCGTTCGGGCCGCTCCCGGCCTCGCCGCACCGCGGATCACCGCGGATCACCGCGCATCTTCCCGGAGTCTTCGCCGGGCCCCGGCGCAACCCACCGAGTGACGGGTATTGACGCGCGCGGGGTGGGTCGGTCGGTCCCGGTTCCCTGCGATTGCGGGCACTGGACGGTGGGTGGGAGCAGGACGCGGCGGTCTGGTTGAGTCCCGGGTGGAGGCGGACCCAGGACCATCGGTGGTCGAAGCCGAGGACAACGGACTGGTGTGAGGCGGTGTGAGGCGGTGCATCGAGGAACCACCCGCGACATCAGTCACACGGGCATGAGGGACCATCTCGCGGGCTGACCTGGCCCGATCCCGCACGTACGGTGGCAGCACGCCGAAGGGGACATCTCGCCACCCCTCGCGGCCGCTCACATCTCACGCCACCTGTGATCACGGGGTTCCCATCCATGCACGCCCAGCGCCGCCAGACCGTGCCGCTCGCCGGCGCACCAGGTGCGACCAGCCCGGCATCCCGCAGGGCGGTCATTCTCGTCAGCCTCGCGTTCGCGATCGGTTCGTTGGGCCTGCTGGCCCTGCCGCGGGAAGCGCTCGGATGGTCGCCCGACACCTTCAGCAGCGCGTCGGAGCAGGAGCTCCTCGCGCTGACGAACCAGGCCCGTGCCAGCGCGGGCCGCCCGGCGCTCAAGTGGGACGCCGAACTTGCCTCGATCGCGCGCTACCGCAGCCAGGACATGATCGAGCGCGACTACTTCGACCACACGATCAAGGGCAGTGGTCAGAAGGTCTGGGATGTGATGGATGCCCGTGGCTACTGCTACGAGCTGGCCGGCGAGAACATCGGCTGGAATCAGTATTGGCCGGACGAGCAGGCGACCGCGGAGATCCAGAAGTCGTTCATGGGGTCGCCCGGCCACCGCAGCAACATCCTGGGGAGTGACTGGGATGTCGTCGGCATCGGTGCGTACAAGGGCGCCGACGAGAAGCTGATGTGGACGGTGGTGTTCGCCGACAAGTGCGAATCGGCCGCTCCGACAGCGACCCCCAAGCCAACCCCCAAACCCACGCCGAAGCCGACCCCCAAGCCAACCGCGAGCCCGACGCCGAAGCCGACGCCGACCCCCACGCCGACGCCCACGCCGACGCCCACGCCCACGCCCACGCCCTCGCCGGCCCCCGAGGCCACCGGGAGCATTGAGCTCGCACCGCTGCCAACGATCGATCCGAGCCCGTCCGTCGCGGTCGGCGAGGGCACGCCGGCCGAGGCCAGCCTGAGAGTGTCGGAGCCGCAGCAGGCGCCGGGCCTGCTCGAGGCGATCCTCGGCGGCATCGGCCGCTCCCTCTTTGGGCACTGATCCGACCTCGGGCCGAGAGCCTCCCGATGGCCTTCGTCCCGGACGTTCGACGCGCCAGTAGACTCCGCGCAATGGACCCCGCCACGGTCGCCCCGGGCCCGCCTCGCGCCGCGCCGGGAATGCCGATCCTCGAGGCACGGGACCTTGCGAAGGTCTACAACCTGGGCGGCACCCGGGTCGAGGCCCTGCGGGGCGTTTCCCTGACGGTCCGCGAAGGCGAGTTCGTGGCGATCATGGGGCCGTCGGGCTCCGGCAAGAGCACACTGCTGCAGTTGCTCGGCGGCCTTGACCAGCCCAGCGCGGGCGAGGTCGTCCTGACCGACGAGGTTCTCGGGCGACTTTCTGACGACGAACTCACGAAGCTCAGGCGCGCCCGTACCGGCTTCGTCTTCCAGTTCTTCAACCTGATCCCGTTGCTCGACGTGGTCGAGAACGTGGCCCTGCCGTTCACGATTGCGGGTGTGGATTCCCGTTCATGTGACGTGGTTGCCCGGATCCGGGACGTCCTGGCGCTGGTCGACCTGACCGGCAAGGAGCGCCACCGGCCCGATGAGCTTTCTGCCGGGGAGCAGCAGCGCGTCGCTATCGCCCGGGCGCTGGTGACGCGGCCGGCCCTCCTCTTCGCGGACGAGCCGACGGGGAACCTGGACTACACGACCGGCGGCGAGTTGCTGGACGCGCTCTGGCGCTCAAGCGATGAGCGCAACCAGACGGTGGTGCTGGTCACGCACAATTCCCGCGCCGCAGCCTACGCCGACCGGGTCTACGTGTTGCGGGATGGCCGGACCATCGACGAGATCGCACTGGGCCGCCGCGCCGACCACGACGCGGGACCGTTGATCGCGCGGCTGACGCAGCTCGGCCTGTAGGCGTTCGGCCGGCCGTGCGACGACTGTCGGCATTCGCGTGGCGCAGCCTCGCCGCGCGCTCCCTTCGGAGCGTCCTCACCGTGCTCGGCATCGCCATGGGGGTTGCCGTCCTGTTCGCGGCCCTCGCCACCGGTGGCGCGGTGAACGCCGCCGCGGACGACACCGTGCGGGTGATGCTGGGCTCGGCCGACCTGCGCGTCACCGCATTCACCGAAAGCGGCCTCACACCGTCCACGGTCGCCGCGATCGGCGAGACGCCGGGCGTGTCCATCGCGGCGCCAGAGGTGGAGCGCCGAACGTACCTCCTGCCGGGTCCGCGCCTCGATCCGCAACTGCACCCCGACAACGTGATCGAGGGCACGCGCCTCGTGCCCGGCGCCACCGGTGTCGTCATCAGCGAGCGGCTCGCGATTGATGACGGCCTGGGCGTCGGCGACGAGCTGACGCTCGGTTCACGCGTGGATCCCGCGCGGTCGACCGTCCGCATCACGGGCATTGCCGCGACCGACGGGCGGCTGCCAGGGGCGGACGGCCGGTTCGTGATCATCCCGCTGGACCTGGCCCGCGCGCTGTTTGCGCTCGAGGGCGTCACTCGGGTTGACCTGAAGATCGCGCCCGGTGTCTCCGTCGCGCAGGTCGCGGCCGAGATCGAGGGGCGCATCAGGAGCCAGCCGTACACGATGGTGGGCCCGGCAGAGCTCGCCGCATCGCTGCGGTCCGCAACGGCGGATTTCCAGGCAACGACCGGCCTGATCGCTGCCGTCCCACTGTTCGTTGGTGCATTCCTGATCTACAACACCCTGTCGATGACGATCGCCGAGCGCAGCCGTGAGATCGCCCTCCTTCGCGCCGCCGGCGCCACGCGCCGGCAGGTCGCCTGGCTCGTCGTTCTCCAGGCGCACGTGCTGGGGTTGGCGGGCTCGATCCTCGGCGTCCTCATCGGTCACCTCATCGCAGCGTGGCTCGCGGCCGCGCTCGCCGGGGAGGCCGGTGCCGTCGGCGGCGTGGCGCCCGCGGGGCCCTCGCTCGCGCCGCTCCCGATCATCCTCGCGATCGCCGTCGGGCTGCTGGTGACGATCGCTGCCGCGCTGGAGCCCGCCTGGCGGGCAACTCGGATCTCGCCCATCGAGTCCCTGCGACGTCACCGCGACGTCGCCCCGGTTGCCGGCACCCGGCTGGCTTGGCTTGGCGGGGTCTTCCTCGTCGTCGGCGCCGCCGGCCTGTTCCTCTGGCCGGGCGATCAGGCCGCGACGGGCCTCCTGCGATCCTTCGGGCTGTTCGCCGTGCTGCTGCTGGTCACGATGCTCTCGCCCATCATCCTCCCGGCGCTCGGGCGGGCTGCCGGCCTCCCGTTCGCTGCGATCCTTCGCGCTGAGGAGCGGCTGGCGCGCGGCTCGATCGTTCGCAACCCGGCGCGCACGGCGCTCACCGTCGGCGCGCTGTCGGTGGGTCTCTCGATGGTCGTGGCCATCGGCACCGTGGCCCAGAGCGACCGGAGGGGCGCAGCCGACTGGCTCGCCGAGGTGGTCCCCGGTGACCTGCTGCTCACCTCGATCCGGCCGGTCGCAGCCCAGGAGGGGATTGCCACGGACCTGCGCGCGCTTCCCGGCGTGCAGCTTGCCAGTCCGATCGGGCGTTTCGACCTCGCGGTGCGGGGAGTACGGCTCGACGCAGCCGCGGTCAGCGGCTCGGACCTGCTTGCCGATGGGCGGCTGGTATTCCTGGCCGGGGACGCCCGGACGTCGCTGCTCGAACTCGATGGCACGGGCTCCGCGATCCTCCCGGCATCCCTCGCGGCACGACTGAGCGTGGGCGTGGGGGATTCACTGCCGGTCCTGACCGCCGATGGGGGGCCAGGTCGTCCTTGGCTTGGCGGCGATCGTGAGGCGCACGATCCCGGGCCGGACCGGGGAAACCGTGCTCCTTGGCTGGCGCGACGCCACCACGACGTTCGAGCTGCTCGGCGCCGATGCGTATGCAGTCCGATTCGCGCCCGGCGAGGCGGCGACTGCACGTCCACTCGTGGAAGCGGCCGCCCGGAAGCTCGCGCTGGAGCCGCGATCCCTCGACTCCGCGCTCGGCGCCGTCCGCGACATGCTCGATCGGCTGTTCTCCGTGTTCGACCTGCTCGCCTCGATCGCGGTCGTCATCGCCGGACTGGGCATCGTCAACACGCTCACCATGAACGTGCTCGAGCGCGTCCGTGAGATCGGCGTCCTGCGCGCCGCGGGCATGACCCGGCGTTAGATCTGGCGCATGGTGGTGGTGGAAACCGGCGTGGTCGGTCTCACGAGCGCCGTGCTCGGGTCGGTGCTCGGCGTGGCGGTGGCGGCCTTCATGCTGATGCTCTCGGGCGGCCTCTCGCTCGCCACCTCGCTCGATCCGCCGTGGCTGCTGATCGGCGCCACGCTCGTGTTCGGCGTCGCGGTCGCGACGCCGGCGGCGTACTACCCGGCCAGGCTCGCAAGCCGGATGGCGATCGTTCGGGCGGTGCAGTTCGAGTAGACTCCCGGCCGAAGCAGAGCACACGAGGCTCGGCCAACGGGGAGATGCATGGCCACGATCACCACGTCCCGGCTCAATCGGCTGCCCGCCGCGGAGCGCGGCATCACGATCGGTGACTTCCTCGTCCCGATCGAGGTCGGGGAGCGGATCAGCGTCCGTGCGCGGCACCTCGGGCTGGTGCTCCTGGGGGTCGCCTTCATCGCCCTCACCGCCCAGTTCTCGATCCACTTGCCGGACAGCCCGGTGCCGATCACCGGTCAGACGCTTGGCGTCCTCCTCGTCGGGGGCGCGCTCGGGTTCCGGCGCGGGGCCTTGGCGACCTTCCTCTACCTCGCCGTTGCGGTGATCGGTGTACCGGCCTTTGCCGAGGGCAAGTCCGGCATCGGCGTGATCGCGTCGATGCAGGACGGGCGCCTCGTGCTCGGGGCGACCGGCGGCTATCTCGTCGGCTTCCTGATCGCAAGCGCGGTCGTCGGGCGCCTGGCCGAGTTGGGCTGGGATCGGCGGATCGCCGGCGCCGTCGCGGCCATGGCCATCGGGAACGTGATCATCTACATCGTGGGCGTCCCGTGGATTGCGGCGTCGGTCGGCTACTCCCTCGGTGAGGCCGTCTCGAAGGGCCTGGTGCCATTCCTGCTCGGCGACGCGCTCAAGCTCCTGATCGCGGGCGGCCTCTTCCCGATGGCCTGGTGGATCGTCGGGCGGCGCGACGCGGAGCGGTAGCGGCGATCCCCCCGGCCCGGCTCAGGCGGGCGCGGGCAGGGTATCGGCGTGGCTGGGGGAGCAGGGCGCTGCCTGAGCCGAGATCGCGGCCGCGGCTCCGGCGGGCAGCGTCGCGAGGGCGAGGACGCCTTCGGTCGCGATGATCAGCGGGCGGATCGCGGCGCGCGGGCCCAGCATCGACCGATCGTAGCCGCATACTGTCCGCCATGAGTTCGACCGCCCCCCTCGCCAGCCCTCCCACCCGACCGATTCCGGGCGCTGCGCCGGGAACCGGTAGGCGCCTGCTCGACGCCATCCGCGCCACGCTGCCCGGCCTGCGGCTGCTGACGGATGAGACCGATCGCGAGTCGTACCGGAAGGACGAGACGCCATACCTGGCCACGGGCCTTCCGCTCGGGGTCGTCCTGCCGGAAACCACTGCCGAGGTGAGCGCCGTGATGCGGCTGGCGCACGAGCACCGCGTGGCGGTCGTCCCGCGCGGCGCCGGCACTGGCCTGTCAGGCGGCGCCGCAGGAATTGAGGGCGCCCTCACGATCGCGTTCACGCGCATGAACAGGATCCTGGAGATCGACCGCGAGAACATGGTCGTGGTCACCCAGCCGGGCATCATCAACGCCGACCTCAAGCGCCATGTCGCCCAGCACGGCCTGTTCTACCCGCCGGATCCGGCCTCCTACGAGATGTGCTCCATCGGCGGCAACCTCGGCACCAACGCCGGCGGCCTGTGCTGCGTGAAATACGGCCAGACGCGGGACTGGGTGCTGGGCCTCGAGGTCGTCCTCGCCGACGGCACCGTGATCAGGACGGGCGGGCGCAACATCAAGGATGTGGCCGGGTTTGCGCTGACGCACCTCTTCGTGGGCTCGCAGGGGACGTTGGGGCTGTGGACCGAGGCCACCCTGCGCCTGCGGCCGACGCCGCCTCCGCGAGCGACCCTGCTGGCGTTCTTCCCGACACTCGAGGCGTCCGGAAAGGCTGTCGCCGGCATGACGGCCGCCGGCATCCAGCCGGTCACGCTCGAGCTGCTCGACCAGTTCACGATCCGGGCGGTTGACGACATGCACGGCCTCGGGCTCGACCGTGACGCCGCGGCGATGTTGCTGATCGAGTCCGATCTGCCGGCGGCCGCAGCCGACGCCGAGCTCGACGAGGCCGTCCGGGTCTGCGAATCCGTCGGCGCGACACTGGTCGTGCGGGCTGCCGATGCGACCGAGGGCGACTGGCTGCGCCAGGCGCGCCGGCTCGCCTACCAGGCGCTGGAGCGGATCGGCACCGTGAAGATGGAGGACATCGGGGTCCCCCGCTCGCGCGTGCCCGAAATGCTGGTCCGGATCGAAGAGGTCGTGAAGCGGTACGGCGTGCGGTGCGGTACGTTCGGCCATGCGGGCGATGGCAACCTCCACCCGAACCTCGTCTTCGAACGTGACGACCCGCGGGCCGACGAGATCACCGAGGGCGTGAAGGACGAGCTCTACCGGGCGGCCATCGAGCTCGGTGGCACGGTCACGGCCGAGCACGGGATCGGCTCGTCGCGCCGCGAATACCTCGAATTGCAGCGTGGCGCCGACGCGGTGGGGGTGATGCGGTCGATCAAGGCGGCACTCGACCCGCTCGGAATCCTCAACCCCGGCAAGATGTTCCTGCTCGAGGGGGAGCGGAGCGTCTGACGCCGAGGAATCGCCAGAAGCGTTACGCATGGTGAGCGATTGGCCGGTTCGGGCGTCCAGGCCATGCGATCGGGACCGATCCCCACAGTATCGAGTCCGCGAATCGCTTGAACCGATGCCGGGCCGCCGATGCTCGCTCGCCACGGTCGTAGATCCGGCGTCCAACGCTTCCGCCGATATCGGCGAGCTGTGACAGAGAAGGTGTCGCGCGCGGCGGCGAACCTACGCCACATGGGCCCCCGACTCTTCCAGCGACTCCCTCGGCGGCGCTCGCCGTGCAGCTGATCGAGGGGCGGCCGGTGTATTCGGCCACGGATCTTGTCGGGTTCCTCGCGTGCGAGCATCTCACGCACCTGGAGCGCGCCGCTCTTGCGGGCCTGACGAAGCGCCCCATGCGCGAGGACCCCGAGCTCGACCGCGTGGCTGCGCGCGGGGTCGAACACGAAACGAGGTTCCTTGACGGGCTGCGGGCCGACGGCCGCGAGGTGGTCGAGATCCGTCGCGACGTGGGGGCCGAGCTGCAGGCGGCGGCAGATGACACGCTCGCGGCGATGCGCCGTGGCGCGGATGTGATCTACCAGGCCACGTTCTTCGATCGCATGTGGCGCGGCCACGTGGACTTCCTGGTCCGCATGGACCGATCGAGCAATGTCGGTCCGTGGAGCTACGAGGTCTGGGACACGAAGCTCGCGCGCCACGTCAAGGGCTCCGCCGTTCTGCAGCTGGCGCTGTACTCGGAGCTGCTCGAGCGCGCCCAGGGCCTCGTCCCCGAGGAGATGCATGTCGCCCTCGGCGGCGGCGCGCGCGAGGTCCGGCACCTGCGCGTCGAGGACTACGCCGCCTACGCCCGGCAGGTTCGCCGGATGTTCGAAGCGTTCGTCGCGGGCGGCGAGCCCGCGTTCCCGCCCCCGACACGGCCTGATCCCGTCGAGCATTGTGAGGTCTGTCGCTGGATCGTCGACTGCAAGCAGGTGCGCCGCCGCACGGACGATCTCTCGCTGGTGGCAGGGACCACCGGGCGCCAGCGGCAGGGCCTGCGCGAGCACGCCGTTTCAACGCGCCGCAGCCTCGCGGCACTCACGCTCCCGATCATCTGGCGGATTCCCGGAACCGGCCGCGAGGCGCTCGAGCGAGTCCAGCAGCAGGCGAACATCCAGGCCAGGGGCGAGCAGGCCGGACACCTCCTGTACGAGCTGCTGACCCCCAAGCGCAACTCTGACGACGGCGGGCTGACGCCGAACCTCGGGCTGCTCTCGCTGCCGGAGCCGTCGCCGGGCGACCTGTTCTTCGACATCGAAGGCGACCCATTCGCGCTCGATGATGGCGTCGACTATCTGTTCGGGGCTCTCGAGCCGTCCGTCCTCGGCTCCGATGGCAAGCCGGCGTTCCACGCGTTCTGGTCGCTCGATGCGCATGACGACGTCACGCTCGACGCGGAGAAGCGTGCGTTCGAGGAGTTGATCGACTTTTTCATGGACCGGCTCGCGCGCGACCCGAACCTGCACATCTACCACTACGCGCCGTACGAACCGACGGCCATCGGCCGGCTCATGGGCCGCCACGGCACCCGTGAAGCCGAGGTGGACAAACTCATGCGGGGAAAGGTCTTCGTGGACCTGTTCCGCGCCGTCCGCCAGGGCGTGCGGGTGTCGGTCGAGAGCTACTCGATCAAGCGGCTCGAGCCGCTCTATGGATTCGAGCGCACGGTCGATCTGCGGGACGCCGGCTCGAGCATCGTGGAGTTCGAGACGTGGCTGGAGCTGGGCGGGGATCGGGCGGCCGCCGGGCCCGGGATCCTCGCCATGATCGAGGGCTACAACCACGACGACGTCGTGTCCACGTGGCTGCTGCGCGACTGGCTCGAGGGACGGCGCCCGGAGCTTGCGGCGACGATCGGCGAGGCCATCCCGCGACCGGCCTACCAGACCGGTGATCCACCGCAGACGCTCTCGGACAAGCTCGCGGCCGTCAAGGAGACCGCCGACGCGCTGATCGATGATGTCGCCGCCGATCCTGCCGACCGGACCGACGACGAACACGCCCGCTGGCTCCTCGGCCAGCTGCTGGCCTGGCACCGCCGCGAGGCCAAGCCCGCCTGGTGGCGCTACTTCGAGCTGATCGAGCGCCGGACCGACGAGGAGCGGGTCGAGGAACCGGAGCCGATCGGGATGCTGGAGCTCGTGCGAGAGGTGGGGCCCGACAAGAAGTCCATCGTCTACGAATACCGGTTCCCGGCCCAGGAGCATGACATCAAGACCGGCCGCAGCGCGCTGGACCCCGCGACGCGCAAGGGCGCGGGCGAGGTGGTCGCGCTCGACAACGAGTCGGGCACGGTGCAGATCAAACGCGGGAAGGCCGGGCCGCACCCGACGTCGCTCGTGCCCGACATGGTGGTCAATACCGACGCCATGGAGGGCAGCCTGCTGCGCATCGGGCAGGATGTCGTCGCGGATGGCCTCGGGGGTGGTCCGCGGTTCCGTGCCGCGCGCGACCTGCTGATGCGCCGCCCGCCCGCAGCCGGACAGCCGCCTGGTGTCCCGCTTGCGCATCCGCACGAGGCAGCCGCAATCGCGGCGCGCCGGATCGTGACCGACCTTCCGTCCGGGGTCCTCGCGATCCAGGGACCACCGGGGTCAGGCAAGTCCACGACGGGCGCCGACATGATCGTCGACCTCGTGGTGACCGGGCGGAAGGTTGCGGTCACCTCGAGCAGCCACAAGGTGATCGGCCATCTGCTCCACAAGGTCGGCGAACGGGCGGCCGAGCGGGGCATTCCCGTCCGAATCGGGCAGAAGCCTGCGTCCGACGAGGACCCGACCTGCCCTGGGGCCCGTTCCCTCGAGGAGAACGGCGACGTCGAGCGCGCGCTCCGTGACGGCGAGGTGGACGTCGCCGGCGGGACCCCATGGCTGTGGGCTCGACCGGAATTCGAGGGCCTGGTCGACGCCGTGTTCGTTGACGAGGCGGGGCAGGTGTCGCTCGCGAACGTGCTCGCGGTGTCGCCAGCGGCACCGGTGCTCGTGCTCCTCGGTGATCCGCAGCAGCTCGACCAGCCGATCCAGGGCACGCACCCGCCCGGTGCCGGGCGGTCGGCGCTGGCACATCTGCTCGGCGATGCGCCGACGATGCCGCCCGAGCTCGGCCTGTTCCTCGAGCACACCTGGCGCCTGCATCCGGCGATCTCTGCGTTCACCTCGACCGCGTTCTATGCCTCCAGGCTGTCGTCGCAGGATGGTTGTGAGCGGCAGGAGGTCGTGGGGTCGGGTCCGCTGGCCGGTGCGGGCCTGCGCTGGTTCCCGGTCGATCACATCGGCAACGACAGCGACTCGATCGAGGAAGCCGAGGCGATTCGCAACCTGATCGAAGGGCTCCTGGGCTCGGGCGCGGAGTGGATCGACGTCAAGGGCCGGCGCGCTCCGCTCACCCTCGACGACATCCTGGTCATCACGCCCTACAACGCCCAGGTCCGCACGATCGCGGAGCGAATCAACGGGGTTCGCGTCGGAACCGTCGACAAATTCCAGGGGCAGGAGGCGCCGATCTCGATCTATTCGATGGCGAGCTCGTCGGTCGAAGAGGCGCCGCGCGGGATGGAGTTCCTGTACAACCTGCACCGCCTGAACGTGGCGACCTCTCGCGCCCGATGCGTGTCGCTCGTCGTCGGCAGCCCGGAACTCGCGCGCGTCCGCTGCCGGACGCCGCGCCAGATGCAGCTGGCGAACGGACTCGCGCAGCTGCTGGAGTTCTCGGCTGCGGGCGGGATCTCCGCCGGGGCCCTTGACGCTGTGACACCCTAGGTGTCACAGCCGCCGCGCAGGATGGCGGCATGGAAGCACTGAAGCTCGTCCCGCTGCCGACCTCGAGCCCGTCTGGCGTCTCCGCGCCCATCGTGACCGTCGCCGCGGATCGCCTCGTCGTCGAGCGCCTCACCCTGCTCGATGCCGGGCTTGCCGCCTTCCTGGGCGAGCGGCCGGCCGAAGAGCGGGCGGCGATCGTGGAGCGCGCGTTGCGCATCGGCCTGACCGCGCTCCAGGACGCCGGTGTCAGCGTCAACGTGGACGTGGTCCGGCGCGAGTTCGAGGGGATGCTCGCCCAGACGCAGCAGACCAACGAACGTGCGGCGCGCGCGCTCGAGGATGTGTTGCGCCAGAACTTCGCCGACGGCGACGGGAAGCTGCCGCGCACGCTGGAGAAGTTCCTCGGCGATCGCGGCGCGCTGCGCACCTTGGTCGGCGAACTGTTCGACGAGACCAAGCGCGACAGCGCCATCGGCCGGATGCGCCAGCTGCTCGGCACCTATTTCGACGGCGACGCGTCGAAGCTCGCCCTGCTCCTCGACCCGACGCGCATGAACTCCCCGCTGCACCAGTTCCGGACCGAGGTCAGTGACGGGTTCGCGAAGCTGAACGACCGCCTCACCGCGATTGAGGCGGCGGCCACGGCGCGCGCGGCCGAGCGCTCCAAGTCGTCCGCCAAGGGCGCTGATTTCGAGACACTGCTGGAGTCGATCCTGGCGGAGTTCGCGCGCGGCGCGGGAGACATCGTGGACCGGACCGGCGGCGAGGCCGGCGACGTCGCCCGCAGCAAGAAGGGCGACTTCGTCCTGACGGTCAATCCGCAGCTCACCCGGGGTGCCGACCTGCGGGTGGTCATCGAGGCGAAGGACCGCGTGGTCAGCGGTCGATTGATGCGTGACGAACTGCGCGAGGCCAAGACCAATCGCGCCGCGGCCGTCGGCCTCGTGGTCTTCACGCCGCTCCACGCCCCGGCCGGCATCGCGCCCTTCGACGTACGGGCGGGTGACGTCTACTGCGTGCTTGATCCCGAGCATCCGGAGCCGGCGGCGCTGGAGGCCGCGCTGCGACTCGCCCGCCTGCTCGCCCTCGCAACGCTCCGTGAAACGGAGGTCGAGGTGGATGCCGCCGCCATCGCGGGCGCGCTCACGGGCATCCGCGAGCAGTTGGAGGTCATCCGCCGGCTCAAGACGCAGCTCACATCGATCAGCGGGACGGCGAAGGGTGTTTCGGACGCACTCGACGAGATGCGCGACATGATCGTCGCCCGCGTCTGCGAGGCGGAAGCGGAGCTGAAGGCGGTCCGGGCCGCCGTCGACTCCCGCAGGTAGCGCGGGCCGGGGCACGCCGATGGCGGCGTTGCCGCCTGCGCGCGTTCGCTCACGCACCCCGAGTGCGCTCGCTCACGTGCTCGCCGGCGCCTTGCCCTCGGCGCGCCGCGGCCCGCGCTCGGGCTCGACACCATGGGCCGGGGCACGCCGTGGCCCGCATCCACACGCGTCCGCAGCCCGAATCGCCCGTCGCTCGAGCGAGGCGACTGGATCGTGGTGCTATCGTCAGCCACTGGCCCCGCCCGCGGAGCGGTGAAGCGGGGCGCTGAAGCGAGGACGTCATGGCGCGCTCGATTTGGAAGGGGGCCATCCAGTTCGGCCTCGTCACCATCCCGGTCAAGCTCTACACGGCGACCGACTCGAAGGCCACCGTCCGCTTCAACCTGCTCCACGCGAAGGATCTCGCCAGGATCAACATGAAGGTCTGGTGTCCGGAGGACGAGAAGATCATCCCGCGGACCGAGACGGTCCGCGGCTATGAGTGGGCGCCGGATCAGTACGTGGTGATCGAGGAGGCCGACCTCGAGAACGTCCCGCTGGCCACGGTTCGCTCAATCGAGATCCACCAGTTCGTGCCGCGCGACGGGCAGGGCGATCGGGCCACCCGATTCGTCAAGCAGGCGTACTACATCGAGCCCGATCCGATCGGGCGCAAGGCCTTCGCCCTCCTCAAGTCGGTCCTCGCCGACAAGGACCTCACGGCAATCTGCAAGATCGCACTCCGTGATCGTGAGCACCTTGCCGCCCTGGACCCGTTCGGAAGAACCATGCTTCTCACGACGATCCACTGGCCCGACGAGATCAAGAGCCTCGCCGAGCTGGACCTGCCCGAGGAGGAGCCCGAGTTCCGGGCGGCAGAGCGGGCGATGGCCGAGCAGCTGGTCGCAGCGATGACGGAGGAGTTCGATCCCACGCAGTACCGCGACGAGTACAAGGAAGCGGTGATGCGAGTCATCGAGGCGAAGGTGGAGGGCAAGGAGGTCGAGGCGCCGGCCCAGCCGCAAGCGGGCAGTCTCGTCGATCTCATGGCTGCGCTCCAGGCCAGCGTCGAGGCCACGCGGAAGGCGCGCGACGACGGTGCCCGCCCGGTGTCGGTCACCGCAGCGCGAGCGAAGGCGAAGTCTGCGTCGGCCGCCAGGAGCGGTGGATCCCGCGGCAAAGATGAGGCGGCGGACGAACGCGCGGCGCCGAGCCGTGCAGCCGCAACGTCCGCGCGCAAGCCTGCCAAGCGTGCAGCGGACGAGGAAGCCGAAGAGATGGCGCGACCGGCCGCCCGGCGGCGCAAGAGCGCCTGACCGGACCCCTGGTGCCCCGTCGCCGAAGCGGCAGCGCGCCCGAACCCCGAGCCGGGCAGGCGGCCCCGCTCACCCGCTATCAGGCCAAGCGCGATTTCGGCAAGACGCCGGAGCCCGCCGGCGATCCGTCCGAGGCCGCGCAGCGGGCCGTCTCGCAGCCGCCCCGTGGCCGGCGGCGATTCGTCGTCCAACGCCACCGCGCGACTCGCCTCCACTTCGACTTCCGCCTCGAGATCGACGGCGTCCTGGTGTCGTGGGCGGTCCCGAAGGGCCCGACCCTCGACCCGGCAGTGCGGCGCATGGCCGTCCACGTCGAGGACCATTCGCTCGAGTACTTCGACTTCGAGGGAGTGATCCCGGCCCGCCAATATGGCGCAGGCGATGTCATCGTCTGGGACTGGGGGATCTGGGAGCCCGAGGACGAGACCCCGGACCCGGGCCCAGCCGTCCACGACGGGGAGCTCAAGTTCCGCCTGCACGGGGAGAAGCTGAGCGGGCGGTACACCATCGTGCGCACCGGCCGTGCGGAGCGCCGCCGCGCGTCGGGCGAGGAGGGCGAGGGTGACCCGTGGCTCCTCATCAAGAAGCGCGATGAAGCCGCGAGCGCCGGATGGGACGCTGAGGATCACCCGCGGTCGGTCAAGACCGGTCGCACCAACGACGACGTCAAGGCGAGGCGGGACGCGGTCTGGGTCAGCCGGGCGCCGGCCGCGGACGCCGAGATCGACCTGGCGGCCGCCGTTCCCGAACCGACGCCCGACTTCATCGCGCCGATGCTGGCGACGCTCACCGATCGGCCCTTCTCGGATCCGGACTGGCTGTACGAGATCAAGTGGGACGGCTACCGCATCGAGGCGGTCGTGCGCGACGGGACGGTCCGGCTCTGGACCCGCAACGGCAAGGACGGCGCGGCGTATTTCGGGGACTTCCTTTCGCCGCCGACCTGGATCGATGCGCGCGAGGCCATCGTGGACGGCGAGGTGGTGGCGATCGGCCCCGACGGCCGGCCCGACTTCGGACTGCTCCAGGAGGCGGGCGGCCGCCGGACACGAGCGCGGAAAGCGATCGAGGAGCCGCTGGTCTACCAGGCGTTCGACCTGTTGCGCCTCGACGGACGCTCCCTGCTGCACGTTCCGCTGGAAGATCGAAAGCGCCTCCTGCGCAGCGTGCTGCGCGAACAGCACCGGGTGAAATACGCGGGACATCTCGTGGCCGAGGGCCGGGCCTTCTACGAGGCCGCGGCGCAGCAGGGCCTCGAGGGCATCATCGCCAAGCTGCGATCCAGCCGCTATGAGCCCGGCCGCCGCTCACCGGCCTGGCTCAAGAACGGCGGCTCCAGCGCTGGCTCAGGACGTGAGCGGGCGACCGGGCTGATGTTCGACCTGGGACCCGTCCTCCGTTTCCTGCCGGATCTCCTCAACGGCCTGCTCATCACGTTCCTGCTCACCGTCTCATCGATGATCATCGGGACCGGTGTCGGGATCGTGCTGGCGCTCGCGCGTCTCTCGGGACGCGCGATGCTGGCGCGTCCTGCTCTCATCTACACGGAGTTCTTCCGGACCACACCGCTCCTCGTGCAGATGTTCTGGATCAACTTCTCGCTGCCTGCCGTCATTCGCGGGTTCGTGCCCTACTTCGACATCGATCCGCTGACCGCGGGCATCCTCTCGCTCGGGCTCAACACGGGGGCCTACTTCGGCGAGATGTTCCGGGGCGGGATCCTGGCCATTGAGCGAGGCCAGTGGGACGCGGCCCACGTACTCGGGCTCAGCCGGCGCGACGCGTTCCTCTCGGTGATCACGCCGCAGGCCGTCAAGGTGATCATCCCGCCATTCGCGGCGAACACCATGTTGCTGCTGAAGGGGACTGCCATCGTGGCCGGGATCTCGGTTGCCGAGCTGACGTACAAGGCGTCGCTGGTATCGGTGCCGACCGGCCGGTTTGTCGAGGTCTGGACGGTCGTGGCGGTCATTTACTTTGTCGTGATCTACCCGATCGGAGTGGTCGCGGGCGCGATCGAACGACGCTACAAGGCCAGTGAGCGCGGTGCGCGCCCCGGTCGCGCTGGTCGATGAGCACCAGGGCTGGAGGGACGATGACGGTAGAGGCGACGGCCGCGCCACGAACCATGGTCGAGACGCGCGGCCTGTGGAAGCGCTTCGGCACCCTCGAGGTGCTACGCGACGTCTCGGTCGCAGTGAACCAGGGCGACGTGCTCGTCGTGATCGGCCCGAGCGGCTCCGGCAAGAGCACGCTGTTGCGGTGCATCTGCCGGCTGGAGGCCTTCGAGCACGGCGAGCTCCATGTCGACGGCGAGCTCCTTGCGCGCGGGACTGCGGATGTGCCGGGACCGGGCGAGAAGCAGCCCGAGCGCGCAACCCTCGAGCAGATGCGCCAGGAGATCGGCATGGTGTTCCAGCATTTCAACCTGTTCCCGCACATGACCGTGCTGGAGAACGTGATGCTGGCGCCGCTCAAGGTCCGCAAGCTGCCGCGCAATCAGGCGCGCGAGATCGCCGAGGGATTCATCGCCAAGGTGGGTCTGTCGGACAAGCTCAACGAGCACCCGGCCCGCCTGTCGGGCGGCCAGCAGCAGCGCGTGGCCATTGCGCGAGCGCTGGCCATGCAGCCGCGGGTGATGCTGTTCGACGAGGTCACATCCGCGCTTGACCCCGAACTGGTCGGCGAGGTGCTCGGGGTGATGCGCCAACTCGCGCTCGAGGGGATGACGATGCTGGTTGTCACCCACGAGATGGGCTTCGCGCGTGATGTCGGCGACAAAGTCATCTTCATGGACGAGGGGCGGGTCGTGGAGACCGGGCGCCCCAGCGACATCTTCCGTGCCCCTGCCCAGGCACGGACGCAGGCGTTCCTGAGCAAGCTCCTCGAGCGGGAGCGGGGGCTCAGCGTGACGGGGCCGATCGAGCGCTGAATCGCGCGTTCGGTCACGCCCGCTGCGCACCCCCTCTCGGCGTCGACGGCTGCGCGACGCGTCGGCGCAGAAGCGAAACGCCGGCCGACCAGTTCCAATCGTGCCAGCGCCCGCGGAGCAGCGGCACCACGCCGATCAGCAGGGACAGGCTGCCGTACCAGATCACCGGCAGCGCCAGGAGCGCCGCGACCGGCAGCACCCAGCGCCGGTCGGTCCGGGCGCCCCACACGATCAGGGCCAGGGCAATCGGGATCCGGATGATGAACGGCACCGGGAAGGAGCCGGAGGTGACCGGAGATCCGACGTTGCCGGCGAGAACGCCGAACCAGTCGCGCCACGCCTGCGGCGCGAGCAGGGCCGAGACCGCGACGATCGCCGCCGTCGCGACCAGCGCGATCGCGAGCGACCGCCATTCCCGTCGAACGGCGAACCAGAGCAGGCCGATCCCGGGCGTGACCTTGGTCAGCAGCACGAAGGACCACGTCGCGGGCCAGCGGAAGCCGGCGACGATGGCGAGGGCGATGAGCAGGCTCACGTTGCCCCCGACGAGTTCGGGCAGGACCAGCAGCAACGCCGGCGCGAGCAGCAGGGGCCCGACGACTGCGAGGGTCGCCGCCAGC
>Ga0194132_10006712_pt1 | contig 17672 bp, 13 predicted proteins | sample TA2KigOf80mmetaG_FD_148612 | JGI IMG/M metagenome (GOLD analysis project Ga0194132, IMG submission 148612) | Freshwater microbial communities from Lake Tanganyika, Tanzania - TA2015054 Kigoma Offshore 80m | ecosystem: Environmental > Aquatic > Freshwater > Lake | place: Tanzania: Lake...
GGCGGCCGGGCCCGCCTGGTCGGCGCGGTCGGCCGTGACGGCGCCGGGGTGCGGCTGGTTGACGCGCTGCCGGCCGCGGTGGAGCGTGGTGGTCTCGTGCGGCCGGCCGGGTTCGCGACCGCGGTCAAGACGCGCATTCTCGCCGGCGGCGTCCACTCGGCGAAGCAGCAGGTCGTGCGCATCGACCGCCCGGGCACCCGGCCGATCGACGCGCGAACCCGCGTGGCCATCGAGCGAAAGGCGCTCCGGGCCGCGGAGGTGTCGCACGCTGTCCTCGTGTCCGACTACGGCTCGGGCCTCGTGACCCCCGCGCTGGTGGGCCGGCTGCGGGCGATGGCGCGCACGCGCGGGATCCCGATTCTCCTCGACACCCGGTACCGGCTGCTCGACTACCGCGGGCTCACCCTCTGTGCGCCCAACGAGTCGGAAGTGGAGCAGGCGCTCGGCGTCCGCATCGGCGACGACCTGCGAGCCCTGGAACGAGCGGGGCGCGCGCTGTTGGCCGCCACGCGCGCGTCGGCCGTGCTGATCACGCGCGGGAGCCGCGGGATGGCGCTCTTCGAGCCGGCGCGCCGCACGGTGCACATTCCCATCCACGGGTCCGACGAGATCGCCGACGTGACCGGCGCGGGGGATACGGTGATCGCGGCGCTGGCGCTCGCCCTGGCCGCGGGTGCGACCTGTGAAGCGGCCGCGCGGCTGGCCAATTACGCCGGCGGCATCGTGGTGATGAAGCGTGGGACGGCCACCGTGTCGGCTGAGGAGATGCGGGCGGCGGTTGGAGCCGATGACGCGGCGGCGGGACGGTCCGGGAGGGACGCCTCGCGTGGGTGAGGTGGTGTCGCGTGAGGCGCTCATCGCCCGCCTGGCGCCGGGTGCCCGCGGCGACCGGACCGTGGCGCTGGCCAACGGCTGCTTCGACCTGCTGCACGTGGGGCACGTGCGCTACCTGGCGGGTGCGGCGCTCGAAGCCGACGTGCTGGTCGTGGCGGTGAACGACGACGCGTCCGTGCGGGCGCTGAAGGGGGAGGGGCGCCCGGTGCTGCGGGCGGAGGATCGCGCGGAGCTGGTGGCCGCGCTGCGCACGGTGGACTACGTCGTGGTGTTTTCCGAGGCGACTGTCGGCCCGCTGCTCACCTCGCTCCGTCCCGACGTGCACTGCAAGGGCACCGACTACACCGTCGAGACCGTGCCCGAGCGCGACGTCGTGGCGGCCTACGGTGGCCGCACGGCGATCGTCGGCGATCCGAAGGACCACTCGACGCGCGATCTGCTCGCGCGCCTGGCCCGGACGTCGTGACGCGCGTCCTGCTCATCAGGCTCGGCTCGCTCGGCGACGTCATCCACGCGATGCCCACGGCCGCGGGTCTGAGGACCGCGTTCCCCGATGCCCGGATCGACTGGGCGACCGATCCGCAGTACGTGCCGCTCGTGCGGCTGGTGGAGGGCGTGGATGGCGCGATCGGCGTGGACACGCGCGCGTTCGGCGGGCGGGACGGGCTCGTGCCCGGCGTGCGCACGCTGCGGAGGGCGCGCTACGACGCGGTGCTCGATCTGCAGGGGCTGCTGAAGTCCGCCGTGCTCGCGCGGGCGGCAGGCGGGAGCCGGACGATCGGCTTCGCCCGGGAGCACCTGCGGGAGCCCGCGGCGCGGTTCTTCTACACGGACGCGGTGGACCCGGGCGGAGCCACGCACATCATCCGGAAGAACCTCGCGCTTGCCGCGGCGCTGGACCCGGTGGCTGGACGGTGGGTGCCCACGGCGCCGTTTCCGCTGCGTGTGCCCCCCTCGGAGGCGATCGCGCGGTTCACCGAGCGGTTCGCGCCCGACGGGTTCGTGCTCGTCAACCCGGGGGCCGCGTGGCCGAACAAGCGATGGCCGCCCGAGCGTTTCGGTGCGCTGGCGTCCAGGCTGCGGCGCACGCGCGGCTCGACCTCCGTGGTGTTGTGGGGGCCGGGAGAAGAGCCGCGGGCCGAGGCTGTCGTCGCGGCGTCGGACGGCGCGGCCGTGCTGGCGCCGCCGACGACGATCCCGGAGCTGCTGGCGCTCGCCTCGCGCGCGCGGATCATGATCTCGGGCGACACCGGGCCGCTGCACGCGGCGTCCGCGGTGGGGACGCCGGTCGTGGCGCTGTTCGGGCCGACGCGTGCGGAGCGCAACGGTCCATGGTGCGGAGACGACGGCGTGATCAGCCGCTTTGCGGACTGCCAGTGCGCATACCAGCGGCAGTGCCGGCTGAGCGCCCCCTGTCTCGGGACGATCGCCGTGGACGAGGTCGTCGAGGCCGTGCTGCGCCGGCTGGATCGGCGGCCGGCGTGAGGCGCGCATGATGGCCTCGGGGCGGATTCGGGAGCGGCTGGCCCGGTGGCGCGTGCGGCTCGGGTTCCTGGTGGCCGTGGTGGCGCTCGGCGTGGCGCAGCCGTCGTGGGCGTCGTGGCGGATCGGGCTGGCGGTGGCGCTGCTGGGTGAAGGCGTCCGGGTGTGGGCCGCCGGGCACCTCGAGAAGGGGCGCGAGGTGACCCGCTCCGGTCCGTATCGCTGGAGCCGCCATCCGCTGTACATCGGCTCGACGCTGATCGGGCTCGGGATCGTGATCGCGTCGCGTCACGCGGGGCTGGCCATCCTGGCGGCTGTGTACTTCGCCGCGACGATCGCCGCGGCGGTGCGGACGGAGGACGCTGAGCTGCGGCGTGTGTTCGGTTCGGAGTACGACGCGTATCTGGACGCCGGGCCGCAGCCCGCCTCTCGGCGGTTCAGCGCCGCGCGTGCCGTCCGGAACCGCGAGTACCGGGCGGTGATCGGGCTGGCGGCGGGCTTCGCGCTGCTTGCCTTGCGCGCCGGCGGACTTCTATAATCGCTCCTTTGGCTGATGGCCGCGGAAGGCTGCTGTGGGTGCGCCGCGCCGCAGGGGGAAGGCCGAATGGTGGGGCAAGCCGCGCCGAAGCGCAAAGAGCGTAGGCGGGGCGGTTAGCTCAGTGGTAGAGCACCGGTCTTACACGCCGGCTGTCACAGGTTCGAATCCTGTACCGCCCACCAGTCCCCGTAAGGGCCCCAAGGGCTGGAGCGGTACGGGCGGAAACGCAGTAGTGTTAGAGGCGATGCGCCTGCCAGCGCATCGTGTCCAAGCCTGGGGTGGTAGTTCAGTTGGTTAGAACGCCGGCCTGTCACGCCGGAGGCCGCGGGTTCGAGTCCCGTCCACCCCGCCAACCTTCTCTGTCGTCGAGTTCCCACTGGGTGTGCCGCGGCACGGGTGGCCTCAGGCGCGTTCGCGCGTGGAGGTGTCGATGTTCCTGACGAAGGCGACAGGGTTGTGGGCCGCGGCCGCCGCCGTCTCGGCGTTGTCCATGGATCTCCCAGCACAGAACAGGAACACGCCCCTGGCACGGTGGTGGGAGCCGACCAACGACCTCCCCAATCCCTGGGGAAGCGGCGAAGTGCTCCCGCTCCCGGCGGGGCGGACGTGGGGTTCGAGCGCCGGGGTGGACGTGGACCCGACGGACGGCACGTTCTGGGTCGTCGATCGCTGCGGGGCCAACACGTGTGTGGGTTCGGACCTGGACCCCATCCTCCACTACGACGCCGACGGCACGCTCCTGGGGAGCTTCGGCCGGGGGGTGTTCGCGTTTCCCCACGGCATCCACGTCGACGGCGACGGCAACGTGTGGGTGACGGATCCGCTGCCCGTGGACGGCAGGGGGGCCGGCGGCTCGGTCGGCCAGCAGGTCACGAAGTTCAACCGCCGGGGCGACGTGCTGATGACGCTGGGCACGAAGCTGGTGACCGGCAGAGGTGTCAATACCTTCAGTTCGCCGTCGGACGTCGTCGTCGCCCGAAACGGCGACATCTTCGTGGCGGACGGCCATGCCACGGGCACCAACGAACGCCTGGTGAAGTTCGATCGGAACGGCCGGTTCCTCGAGGAGTGGGGCGTGCCGGGATTCGGGCCGTGCGGGACCAACCAGTTCTCGAGCCTGCACGCCCTGGAGATCGACTCCCGGGGCCGGCTGTTCGTGGGCGATCGGGACAACAACCGGATCCAGATCTTCGACCAGGACGGCAACTTCCTGGAGTGCTGGTACCAGTTCGGCCGGCCGAGCGGGATTCACATCGACGCGAACGACCGCATCTACGTGGCGGACTCCGAGTCGCGGATGGACGATCCCGACTACGGCGGTCCGCCGAGCCCGTTCCGGCGCGGGATCCGCGTGGGCAGTGCGGTGGACGGCTCCGTGGACTACTTCATCCCGGACCCGAATCCCACGGGCGGCACGAGCGCGGCTGAAGGGGTCGCCGCCAGCGACGACGGCATCGTCTTCGGCGCCGAGGTCGGCCCGAGACGCGTGGTCCGCTACCGGAGGCGGTAGCGCCCGGGAGGCGGCTTCGGTTCGCCTCCGGCAACCGCGTCCATAGCGGCACCCCACGCGCCGATCTCACTCACTTGTGATCGTGCGGAGATTGAGATTGGTCGTCTCGCCCTCGGACAACGTGAGCGAGGTTGCGCGCGGGCGGAGGCCCCCCAGGTAGCCGGTATCGGTCCAGGCTCCCGGCTCGACACTCTCGATCGCAATCGCGAGGTACCGCGCCGGCGGAAGGCCGACGAGTTCGAAACGTCCGGTCTGATCTCCGACAGCCTCAGAAGCGATCCCGTGGAACCCGCGGTGCGGGGCGGACGCTACGGGTTCCACAGCGCGGTGCCTGGCGCCGTCCTGAAGGAGCCGGCCTGGCAGGCCAGGGGCAACACCGGACAGTCCGCTGTGGCTCCCCGCGCCGCCGCGCGCCTCCAGGCACGATCCGGGCTGTGGTCGCCGAGGGGTTTTCCTTTTCCGCGACTCGGCGTAAGCTCTCGTCCGTCGGCATGCTGACGCAGCCGGATCTGGCGGAGACGCGCGGCCGGCTGGCAGGGAGACTGGAATCATGAAGACGATAGGCAGGCTGCTGGGGGCGGTCGTGGTCGTGCTGCTCCTCCTGATCGGCTACGCCCGGGTGTTCGGCTTCGATCCGGGCCCGTGGCGGCCGGGGCTGTGGCTCACGGGCGAAGTGGCCGAGACACCCACCGACTGGTCGTTCATCAAGGAGATCGGCGGCCCCACGGCCATCGAGACGAAGGAACGGTTCTTCCCGGGCCTCGTGTACTCCCTCACCTCGTCCCGCTTCGTGCACAACGGGCACCTGTACCTGGGATCCGGCTACGCGACGGGCGTCAAGATGCCCGGAGGGCGGCACTGGAACCAGAACATCATCGCGGACCCGAGGGTGCGCGTGCGCATCGACGGCAAGCTGTACGACGGGAAGCTGGTGTACGTGGACGACAAGGACGAACACTTCGGCGTCATCAAGGAGTACGAACGGCAGTTCGGGATCTTCTGGGCGCCGGGCTACTACATCCACCTGTGGCGCATGGAGCCGCTGGCCTGACGGGTCGCGGCCCGAGAGGATATCCGTGTCCAACAAGACTCCGATCGCGCTCGCGCTGATCGTTGCCGTCGCGGCCGCCGGCTGCGGGGACTCCGAAGACCCGGTCTATGCCGACACGCACCCGCTGAGCGTGCCGCTCATCGTCACGCCGTCGGTCCAGGTCGGCAACGGGGAGGCCATCCTCTACAAGGTCTCCAACGTCTCCACGGGGTCGGCCAGCTTCCGGATGATGTTCTACACGGACGACGACCACATTCCGGCGTTCCACCGGGACTACGAGCGCGTGCGCGGCGGCCACACGGTGACCTTCGTGTACGAGCCGCCGATGGCCCCGATCGAGATCGGGGGCACGACGGTCGAAGTGCCGCAGGCCATCAGGGCCACGGTCGCGCCGATCCCGCTGGTCGATCACAACGTCGGGCGGAAGGTCGTCGCCAACGTGCAGATCGTCCGCGTGCACCAGGGTGCCGATGGTGCACCGCCCACGCTCGAGACACGCGAGATCGTGCCGCTGTCGCACTGCAACTACGAGCCGCGCACGCCGGTTCCCACCGGCCTCTGGTACTGGAACTGCGCCCCCGGCATCTACCCGCTCAAGCCGCTGCCCCCGTCGTAGCGGCCCCGTGGCCACCGTGAGGTGGCCGACAGCCCGCCCTGCGGCTCCCGCCGCGACCGGCGGTCGCGCGACCGCCCTGTATGATCGAGCGTGTGGCCGGCTGATCCGCGCGTGCGATCCCGACTCCAGACCACCGCATGGCTGGCGCTCGTCGCGGTGTTCTTCGCGATCCCCCTGGCGCGCGGCCTCGGCGACTTCCAGCTTCGCGGCGACGAGGCGATCTACGCCTACGCCGTCGATCGCATCCTCGAGACGGGCGACTGGCTGGCGCCGCGCGCCATCCAGTGGGATGGCCCCTTCCTCGAGAAGCCGCCGCTGAAGATGTGGCTCGTGGCCGGGGCCATGTACGCCGGCGTGCTGCCGCACGACGAGTTCGGCATGCGCGCCTGGGACGCGCTGTTCGGCATCGCGTCCTTCCTGTACGTGTTCCTGCTCGGCCGCCGCCTCATGGGACCCGTCTCTGGCGCGGCCGCGCTGCTGGTCCTCTTCACCATGCCGCAGCTGCTGACCGTGCACGGCCTGCGCAGCCACAACATGGAGGCGGCGCTGGTGCTCTGCCACTGCGGCGGCCTCTATCATTTCGCGCGGTGGATGGACGGGACGGGCAGGCGTCCCGCGCGGCATGCCACGGGCGTGGCGCTGTACTTCGTGCTCGGCTTCATGACGAAGTTCGTGGCGGCGCTCTTCCTGCCGCTGGTGTGTGCGGCTGTGCTGCTCGGCGCGCGTGAACGACACCTGCTGGCGCGGTGGCGAGAGTGGCGCGCGGGGGCGGCGCTCGCCGCGGGCCTCATCGTGCCCTGGTTCGCGTATGCGGCCATCCGCTTCGGCGACGGTTTCTGGCAGGAGATCGTCGGCATCCACGTGGTCACGCGCTTCACCGGCTCGCTGGATCCGGCGCACCTGGCTCCGTGGCACTACTACGTCACCTACACGTGGGCCGAGCTGGGACGATCCGGGAGCCGCTGGATCGTGTTGGCCGGGCTGGTGGAGCTGAAGCGGCAGGCGTGGGCCGGGCGCCCGGAAGCGCGGCTCCTGCTCTGGTGGTGGTGGCTGCCGATCGGGCTGATGTCGCTCGGCACGTCGAAGCTGTCTCACTACGTCTACCCGTTCCTGCCGCCGCTCGCGCTCGCGGCGGGGGTGATGACGGCGGCGGTCGCGCGGACGGCGGGGGAATGGCTGCGAGCCGCGGTCCGGACGGCCAGCTGGCCAGGGCGGTCCGGGCGCGCTGCCGCCGGACTGGGGATGATCGCCGCGCTGCTGTTCCTGCTGCCGTTTCGGCTCTACCCGATCCGGGCGGCGGAGCTCCGTCGCGAGAGCGCGCCGTTGCGCGCGCTGCGCGACTGCGCGCTGACGGTGCGCGCCGCCCGGCCGGAGCTTCCCTCGCGGGTCTACGTCGCCGGCTCGCCGTTTCTGAACCACGAGTACGCGTACTACCTTCGCTACGTCGGCGGGATCAGCCCGCTCGCCGAGGCGGATCCCGGCGCGGCGCTGAAGGCGTTGACGACGCCCGACGAGGAGGCGCTGGTGCTCGCGTCGCCGTCCGCGCTGGCCGCGTTCGAGTCGGAGTTGCGGGGGATCGAGGGGAGCCCGGGCGATCCCGACCGGCTCCCGCAGCCGCGTCGCGTGGTGTGGACGGAGCCGAACGTGGCGGCGCTGCTCCCGGGCGCCTATGCCGGCTGCGCGGACGCCGCCGTCGAGGCCGGCGCACGTGGCAGCCTTGACACGCTCCCGACCGGCTGACATCGTCGTCTCGCCGGGTTCCGCCGTGTTCGATCTCGCCGTTCCGCTCCATCGTCACTTCGGGCACGCGTCGTTTCGCGCCGGTCAGGAAGACCTGGTCCGCGCCGTGCTCGACGGGCAGGACGTGCTGGCCGTCATGCCCACGGGTTCCGGCAAGTCGCTCGGCTACCAGCTTCCGGCCGTGCTGCTGCGCGGCACCACGCTGGTCGTCTCGCCGCTGATCTCGCTGATGAAGGATCAGGTGGACGAGCTCAACCGCCGGGGGATTGCCGCGGCCGCGCTCCACTCGATGCTCCCGTCCGGCGAGCGGCAGCGCGCGCTGACGGCGGCCACGCGCGGCGAGCTCCGGCTTCTGTACGTCGCGCCGGAGCGTTTCGCGTCGGACTACTTCCTCCGAGCGCTCGACACCGTTCCGGTCGCGCGCTTCGTCGTGGACGAGGCGCACTGCGTCTCGGAGTGGGGGCACGACTTCCGGCCCGACTACCGCCGCCTGGCGGCGGCAGCGGCACGCTGCGGGCGCGGGGACGGTGGCCAGGGGCGGCCCGCGGTGGCCGCCTTCACCGCGACGGCGACACCCGAGGTGCGCGACGATATCGTCCAGCTGCTCGGGCTCGACGCGCCCCGCGTGATCGTGGCCGGCTTCGATCGGCCGAACATCGCGCTGCACGTCCGGGCCGTGGCCGGAGACACCGAGAAACGGACGCTGCTGCCGCAGCTGGTCGGATCCGGCCGGGCGCTGGTCTACGCGTCGACGCGACGAGGGGCGGAGGAGGCGGCCGACACCCTGCGCTCGCGCGGTATCGCGGCCAGCGCGTACCACGCCGGTCTCGTCGACGCGGAGCGGACCCGCGTCCAGGACGCGTTCGCGTCCGGGCAGGCGCGCGTCGTGTGCGCCACCAATGCGTTCGGCATGGGGATCGATCGTCCCGATGTCGAGGCGGTGATCCACGTCGACGTGCCCGGGTCGATCGAGGCCTACTACCAGGAGATCGGGCGCGCGGGACGGGACGGCCGTCCGGCCACGGCGACGCTGCTCTGGAACTACGCCGACGTGAAGACGCGGGAGTTCCTGATCGATCGGGGCCGGGACGACCTCGACACCCGCCGGGCCGAGGCGGTGGACCCCGCCGAACTGGATCGGCGGAAGGCGCTGGAGCACCGGAAGCTGCGCCGGATGGTGGCCTATGCCGACACGAGCGGCTGCCTGCGCGCCACGATCCTGCGCTATTTCGGCGATCCGGCGGTGGTCGAGCCGTGCGGCACCTGCGGCAACTGCGCGCGCCGGCGGCCGCTCGAAGACCGGGGACGCCTGCTGCTCCGGAAGATCCTGTCCGGCATCGCGCGTTCGGGCGAGCGGTACGGCCGGCGGAAGGTGGCGGCGATGCTCGTCGGGGACGTCGACGAGCTGCCGGAGGGGCTGCGCCAGCTGACCACGACCGGCCTGCTGCGCGGTGAAGACGGCCGGACGATCGAGCGGTGGATCGACGCCGCGTCGGGTGCAGGGCTGGTGGCCGTGACCGCCGACCAGTACCGGATGCTGAGCCTGACGCCGCTCGGTCGTGACGTCATGGCTGGCCGCGTGGAGGACGTGACGATCGCGCCGCCCGCGCCGCGCCCGGTTCGGTCCGCCCGCCTTCGCCAAGGCTCCGGCGGGGCTCGCTCCGGGGGCGCTCGCGTGGCGGTGAAGCACATCACGCTGGCCTCGACCGCAGAGCCGGTGGCGGCGGTCGTGGACGCGCTGAAGGCCTGGCGCCTCGACGAGGCGCGCCGCCGGGCGGTGGCGCCGTTCGTCATCCTGCACGACCGGACGCTGCTGGCGATTGCAGCCGCGCTGCCCAGGTCGCTCGACGAGCTGCACGCCCTGCCGGGCGTCGGGCCGGCGAAGCTGGCCGCCTACGGCGAAGACATCCTCAGCCGCGTGGCCTCCGCAGGCGCGGAGCGAAGTAGTCCAGGGCCCCGGCCGGAATAGGGCCCTGGCCACGGCTCGAGGCTCCGCCTGCGCTACAGGGCGGGCCTTCTCAGCCTGAGGGCGTTGCCGATCACCGACACCGAGCTGAGGCTCATCGCGGCGGCGGCGATCATCGGGCTCAGCAGGATGCCGAACGCCGGATAGAGCACGCCGGCGGCGACGGGCACGCCGAGGGTGTTGTAGGCGAAGGCGAAGAACAGGTTCTGCCGGATGTTCCGCATGGTGAGCCGGCTCAGTCGCCGCGCACGGACGATACCCCGGAGGTCGCCCTTCACGAGCGTGACCGACGCGCTCTCCATCGCCACGTCGGCGCCGGTCCCCATCGCGATTCCGACGTGCGCCCGCGCCAGCGCGGGCGCGTCGTTGATCCCGTCTCCGGCCATCGCGACCACGCGGCCCTCCTGCTGCAGACGGGCGACGACCCCGGCCTTCTGATCGGGCAGCACCTCCGCCACGACTTCGTCGATCCCGAGCGCCCGCGCGATCGGCTCGGCGGTGGTGCGCGCGTCGCCGGTCAGCATCACGAGGCGCAGGCCCTCGGCGTGCAGCTGCCGGATCGCCTCCGGCGTCGTGTCCTTGATCGGATCGGCCACGGCGATCGCGCCGGCCAGGGCGCCATCCACTGTCAGGAAGACGACCGTCTGCCCCTCACGGCGGGCCCGGTCCGCCGCGTCGCCGAGCGGCGCCACGTCCACACCGGCGTCGCGCATGAGCGCGGCGTTGCCGAGGACCGCCGCGCGCCCCTCGACCGTCGCGCGGATGCCCTTGCCCGTCACCGACGAGAAGCCCGTGGCGTCCGGCAACTGGAGTCCACGCGCCGCGGCGGCCGCCAGCACCGCTGCCGCAAGCGGGTGCTCGCTCCCGCGCTCCAGGCTCGCGGCCGCTCGCAGCACCCCGTTCTCGTCCCATCCGGCGGCCGGCATCACGCCTGCAACAGCCGGTCTGCCGACGGTCAGCGTGCCGGTCTTGTCCACGACGAGCGTATCGACGGTGCGCAGGACCTCGATCGCCTCCGCGTTCCGGAAGAGGACGCCCAGCGTCGCGCCGGTCCCCGTGGCGACCATGATCGACATCGGCGTGGCCAGGCCGAGCGCACAGGGACAGGCGATGATCAGCACCGCCACGGCGTTGACCAGTGCGAACGGCAGGCGCGGTTCCGGCCCCAGCGTCATCCAGGCGCCGAACGCAGCAACCGCCGTGACGACCACCGCGGGCACGAAGTACGAGGAGACGGTGTCCGCGAGCGCCTGGATCGGGGCGCGGCTGCGTTGCGCCTCGGCCACCATCCGCACGATCCGCGCGAGCAGCGTCTCGCTGCCCACACGCTCCGCCCGCATCGTGAACGTGCCGGCGCCGTTGATCGTGGCGCCAATGACCTGGTCGCCTGCGACCTTCTCCACGGGGATCGGCTCGCCGGTGACCATGGCTTCGTCCACGGCAGTGGCGCCGTCGAGCACGACGCCGTCCACCGGGACCTTCTCGCCCGGCCGCACGCGGAGCCGATCGCCGGCCTGCACGCGATCGAGCGGCACATCTTCGTCCGTTCCGTCGGCGCGGATCCGCCGAGCCGTGGCGGGCGCCAGGTGCAGCAGCGCCCGGATCGCCGCGCCCGTCCGGCCGCGGGCGCGGAGCTCGAGCACCTGTCCGACGAGCACGAGAGCCACGATGACCGCCGCGGCCTCGAAGTACACGGGCACGCCCCCGTGATGACTGCGCAGAGATGGCGGGAAGAGCCCGGGCGCGAGCACGGCGCCCACGCTGTACGTCCAGGCGACGCCGACGCCGACGGCGATGAGCGTGAACATGTTGAACCGCCGCCGGACGAGCGACTCCCAGCCCCGGACGAAGAAGGGCCATCCGCCCCACAGCACCACGGGCGTGGCAAGCAGGAGCTCCGCCCATGAAAACGCGGTGGGCGACAGCGCTTCGTCAGCCGGCTGCCCCGGGATCAGGTCGCGCATCGCGATCAGCATCACCAGGGCGGCGAGCGGCGCGCTGACGGCGAGGCGCCGGGTCATGTCCGTCAGTTCGGGGCTGGCCTCCTCGTCGGCGCTCTCCGCAGCCGGCTCGAGGGCCATGCCGCAGATGGGACAGGTCCCGGGCTCGTGGCGGACGATCTCCGGGTGCATCGGGCACGTCCATGTCGTCCGCCGGCGGGCGACGGGCGTGGCCGGCTCGAGCGCCATGCCGCAGTCGGGACAGGAGCCGGACCCCTGGCGGCGCACCTCCGGGTGCATCGGGCACGTGTACTCGGAAGCAGGGGAGGCGCCCCCGGCCGGCGCCGCCGCCGGCGGGTGCGGCTCCGGCGCGGCGTCGGTCGACAGGTAGCGCCCGGGGTGCTGCCGGAACTTCGCCAGGCACCCCGCACAGCAGAACGCGTAGGTCACGCCTTCGTGTACGGTCCGGTGCGGGCTGTCGGGGGCGACGAACATCCCGCAGACCACGTCGCGCACCCGCCGCGGGCCGCTGCCGCGGCGCAGGTTGCCCGGGGCGATCAGCGGGAGGGGGTCATCGTGGCCGGCCATGCGCCGTTCCGGGCGTTGTGCTGCTGACCCTACTGTCGCACAGACGTGGGGCCCGGCCGGACAGGTTCTTTCGCGCAGGGGGATTGACAGGCGTGCGGCCGGGGTTGACCATTGAGGCAGTCATGCCGCACGCGCGTGGACGGCGTTTCGTGGCTGCCGTGCTGGGCATCTGCCTGGCGGTGATGCTGTCCGCCGACTGCATGGCGCACGGGGTCGACCCGGTGACGGGGACGCCGCGGATCGGGATGGACCACGCCTGCTGCGTGGAGTTCCGGGCGCCGTGCTGCGGCCTTGCGCACGAGTCCACGACGCTGCTTGTGCCCGTCAGTCCGGCGGGCGAGCGGACGGCCGTCCCCTACGTACTCGTCCCCATGGCCCTGCCGGCCTTCGCGCTTCGGGCCAGGGCGATCGGTCTTCCGCCGGACCCGCTCGCGGCACCACCCGGGGCCTCCGTCATCCTCCGGCTCCCGGTCCTTCGCATCTGATTTCCACGCTCCGGTTCGCGTAGTTCGCGCGGCGGTCCGCACGGCGCTGTCCGTGTGGTGTCCCGCGGCGCGCATCCGGTTCCACGTCAGGCGAACTGACGGGCATGGGCGCCCGCAGTCGCATCCGACGGGCAGGAACCCGTTGTGAACGGAGTGTGGACGATGACGATCAGGTTGTGGACGTACGCCGTTGCGACAGTGCTGGCCGGCGCCCTGTGCCCGACGGACTCGCGGGCCGACGAACCGGTCGGGGAGCCCCGTCCGGCCCGGGTACAGGACGGGCAGTCCCATCACGGCGCCCGCGAAGACGCGGTGCCGCTTTCGCTCGACGCCGCGCTGTCGGAGGCGCTCGAGCGGAACCCCTCGCTGGCCGCGCTCAGGGCCAGATTCGAGGCCGCTCGCCTCGGGCCGGATCGGGAGCGCTTCCTGATGCCGCCGACCTTGGAGGCGCAGATCTGGCAGTGGCCGGTCAACACGCTCAATCCGCTCGACACGAACATGTTCATGCTGTCGGTCGGCCAGGAGATTCCCGGTCGCGGCAAACGTGCGCTCCGTGCGGCGCTGGCGGCCAGCGAGGCGGCGCTGGACGAGAACGCCATCGCCGTTCGCGCCCGGGAAGTCATCGAGGAGGTCAAGAGCACGTACGCGGCGCTGTACGTCGCCCGCCAGGAAGCCGGCCTGTACCGCCGGAGCGTGGACCTGCTGCGGCAGTTCGCACGGATCTCGGAAGCCAAGTATGCCGCGGGGCGCATTTCGCAGCAGGACGTGCTGAAGGCGGTCGTCGAGCTGTCGAGCCTCCACGAGGACCTGATCGACGTCGACGAGCAGACGCTGCGGCTCGAGGCGCACATCAACGCGCTGCTCGATCGCCCGCCGGGCGCGCCCGTCGGCGAGTTGATGCGCCCGCGCGACCGCGTGTCGTTGCCGCCGGTGGAGGTGCTCGAGCGCGTCGCGCTGGATCGGCACCCGGAGCTCCGGACCGCAGGCCTCGGGCGCGAGCGCGCCGAGGCCGAGCTGGCGGTGGCGCGGCAGGCGTTCACGCCGGACTTCATGATCGGTGGCGGCTACATGGCGATGCCCGGCGATCGCGACGCCTGGTCGGCCCGTGTGACCGTGTCCTGGCCCCGGGCCCCCTGGTCGCGCGGCGGGCTGGAGGCGCGAGTGGCAGAGACGACGGCGCAGGTGGCGGTCGCGCGGGCCGAACAACGGGTCGTGGCAAGCGCGATCCGCCAGGCGGTCCATCATGCCTACCTGCGCGTCGAGGCGGCTGCCGACCGGGCGGAGCTGCTCAGGACGACGATCCTGCCGCAGTCGTCGCAGACGCTCGAGGTGTCCCGGGTCGCATACCAGGCTGACAGGGGAGACTTCCTGGCCCTGATCGACAGCCAGCGCGTGCTGCTCGAGACAGAGCGTAGTCATGTCCGCGCGCTCGGCGACCTGGAACAGGCGCTGGCCGATCTGGAGTGGTCGGTTGGCGCGGACCTCGATCCGTTCCTGGCGGAGGCAGCGGCGCATGCTGCCGCGAACGGGACGACCATGCGGGAAGGAGTGGTGAGCCGATGACGGAGCAGGACAGCGTCTCCGGCGGTGGGGCCTTCCGCGGCGGGCTCGTGGTCGCCGCCCTGGCGGTGCTGGTGGCGGTAGGCGCCGGCGTCTACATTGCGCGCGATCGCCTTCCGGATCTGCCGTTCCTGTCCCGGACGCCTCCGGCGGCCGCGGGCGAGGCCGCCGGACCGGCGCCCGACGATCCGCGCGGGGCGCACGGCGAGCTGCCGGACCTGGTCACGCCAGGCGCGCCACTGGAGCCGGTGCGCGTGCCGGTGACCGTCGATGCCCGTCGACAGCAGCTCATCGGCGTCCGGCTCGCGACGGTCGAGCGGACCCCGATCACGGCGACGGTGCGGGCGGCGGGGAACGTCCGGTACGACGAGACGCGGATCGCGGACGTGAACCTGAAGGTCGAAGGGTGGATTCGCGAGCTGCACGTGGACTTCACCGGGCAGTTCGTCGCGCAGGGGCAGCCGCTGTTCAGGCTGTACAGCCCGGATCTGCTGGCCACGGCGGAGGAGTACCTGCTGGCGCTCCGGACGCGCGACCAGGTCCGCGAGTCGCAGGTGGCCGACGCCAGGGAGTATGCGGAGCGGCTGATCGAGTCGGCTCGACGGCGACTGGACCTCTGGGACGTGCCTGCGGAAGAGCTGCAGGCCATGGAAGGCACTCGCGAGCCGCCAGCCGAGCTGACGTTCCGGTCCCCGGTCGCTGGATACGTGATCGAAAAGGCTGCGCTGGAGGGGATGCACGTGGCGCCCGGCCAGACGCTGTACCGCGTCGCCGATCTCTCCCGGGTCTGGGTCGAAGCGGACGTCTACGAACGGGAGCTGCCGCGGATCCGGGTTGGCGCCACGGCGGTCGTGACGCTGGACGCGCTGCCCGGTGAGCGGTTCCCGGGCCGGGTGGTCTACGTGTACCCCTACGTGGAGGAGGCTACGCGTACTGTGCGGGTGCGCCTCGACCTGGCGAACCCGCGCGGCCGCCTGAAGCCGGGCATGTTCGCGCACGTGGAGCTGTCCGGCCCGGGCAGTGCGGGGCTCACGGTCCCCGCAGACGCCGTGCTCGATTCGGGCACGCGGCAGGTCGTGTTCGTGGCGCTGGGCGACGGGTACTTCGAGCCGCGCGACGTGACCGTGGGCCGGCGCGCGGGCGATCGGATCGAGGTGCTGACGAACCTGGCCGAAGGCGACCGGGTGGCGACCGGCGCCACGTTTTTCCTCGATTCGGAGAGCCAGCTGCGCGGCGCGCTCCAGGGGTACTCGGCCCCGCCTCCACCAGAGGCCGCCGGGCCGCCGCGCCCGGCGCTGGAGATCGACTTCCGAACGTCTCCGGATCCGCCGAGAGCGGGCGGCACGGACATCGTGGTGCGGGTCACCGAGGCCGGGGGCGGGGCCGTGGCGGACGCCGAGGTGACGGTCGGGTTCTTCATGCCCGCGATGCCGTCCATGAACATGCCGGCGATGCGGAGCGAGGCGACGCTCGCGCCGGCCGGTGACGGCGTATACCGCGGGCGTGGGGAGATCCTGATGCCCGGCCGGTGGGATGTGACGGTGACGGTGACCCGGGACGGCCGCCGGCTGGGCGGACGGGAACTGGGCGTGGTGGCCCGATGAGAGCCGAAAACGAGAGGAGCGATGATGCGCAAATCAGTCATGTCGGGAATCGCGATGGTGGCGGCGGTTCTCGCCGTCGCGGGCTGCGGCGGCCAGGGAGAGCCCGCGGGCGACACATCCGGGGGGCTGGAGATCACGTTCCACAGCGACCCGGAGCCGCCCACGCCGGGCGACAACGGCTTCATCGTGACGGTGCGGGACGCCGAGGGGCAGCCGGTCACGGACGCCCACGTTTCGGTGGAGTTCGTCATGCCGGCCATGCCGGAGATGGACATGCCCGAGATGCGCGGCCGGACGGACCTCGCGCACGAAGGGGACGGCCGGTACGGCGGTCGAGGCGACGTGATGATGGCCGGCGGGTGGGAGGTCACCATCACGGTCAGCCGCGACGGGCGGTCGCTGGGCACCCGGACGCTGTCGGTGATCGCCCGGTGAGCGCCGGCGCGGGAGTCCGCGGAGAGACGGAGCGATGATCGCGCGCGTGGTCCGCTGGTGCGCCGCCAACCGCTTCCTGGTGCTCGTCGGCACGATTGCGCTGACGGTGTGGGGAGTGCAGGCGATGCGCACGACGCCCCTGGACGCCGTCCCCGACATCTCGGACGTCCAGGTCATCGTCTCCACCGAGTGGATGGGGCGGAGTCCGGACCTCATCGAGGACCAGGTCACCTATCCACTCGTCACCGCGCTGATCTCCACGCCGCGCGTCCGAACCGTCCGTGCCGTCACGGACTTCGGCATCTCGTACGTCTACGTGATCTTCGAGGACGGCACCGACATCTACTGGGCCCGCAGTCGTGTGGTCGAGTACCTGCAGGGCATCCGCGGCCGGCTCCCCGAGGGCGTCAATCCGGTCATCGGCCCGGACGCGACCGGCGTCGGGTGGGTGTTCGAGTACGCGCTCGTGGACGAGACCGGTGCTCACGACCTCGCGGACATGCGCGGCCTCCAGGACTGGTACCTGCGCTACGCGCTGGCGGGCGTGGAGGGCGTCGCGGAGGTGGCCAGCATCGGGGGGTTCGTCAAGCAGTACCAGGTGGAGCTGGATCCCAACAGGCTGGCCGCTCATGACGTGTCGGTGAAGGACGTGGTGCAGGCGATCCGCGCGGGCAACAACGACGTGGAGGGGCGGCTGCTGGAATTCGCCGGCCGCGAGTACATGGTCCGCGGCCGAGGGTACCTGCAATCGCTCCAGGACATCGAGCAGATCGCCCTGAAGGCGGACGCGCGCGGCACGCCCGTGCGCGTGGGCGATGTGGCCACCGTACGTCTGGGACCGGACCTGCGGCGTGGTGTCGCCGAACTGGACGGACGTGGTGAGGTGGTCGGCGGCATCGTCGTCATGCGGTTCGGGGAGAACGCCCTGGCCGTGATCGACCGGGTCAAGACGAGGCTGCAGGAGGTGCAGGGCTCCCTGCCCGACGGGGTCCGGATTGTGCCCACCTACGACCGGTCGTGGTTGATCGAGGAGTCGATCGGGACGCTGCGCCGGGCGCTGATCGAACAGGCGGTCGTCGTGTCGCTGGTAATCGTGGTGTTCCTGTTCCACGCCAGGTCTGCGCTCGTGCCGATTCTGGCGCTGCCCGTCGCGGTGGTGGCGTCGTTCATCCCGGTGGCGTACTTCGGCGTGAACGCCAACATCATGTCGCTCGGCGGCATCGCGCTGGCCATCGGCGAGCTGGTGGACGCGTCGATCGTCATGGTGGAGAACGCGTACCGCCGCGTGTCGGAACCCTCCGACGACGGCGTCGTCGTGCCCTA